>Ga0335075_10013799_pt1 | contig 12158 bp, 11 predicted proteins | sample Lox_Sample_24_FD_206723 | JGI IMG/M metagenome (GOLD analysis project Ga0335075, IMG submission 206723) | Soil microbial communities from Loxahatchee National Wildlife Refuge, Florida, United States - Lox_Sample_2.4 | ecosystem: Environmental > Terrestrial > Soil > Wetlands | place: USA... | reverse complement strand
TCTACCTGGTGAGCTGCGGTGGATAGCGCTTGGGCCGGCGTTACCTTGCCGGCGATGGCGTCATTGATTTCCGTATAGAGGTACGAGGAGGCCGTGTACCACTGAGGGTTCAGCGGGCGGAGCTGGCCGTACTTCAGGTTGTTGGCGAACACCTTGAACCAGGGGTTGGCCTCGGAAGACTTCAACACCGGCTCGCCGAGCTGGGCCGGGCTGGACGGCAGACCGCCCGACTGGGAAGCCAGGTAGGCGCCCTCGGCGGGAGAGGCCAGGAACTTGATGAAGGCCAAGCCGGCGGCGTCCTCGGCCGGTGTCGTCTTCAGGAGAGCCGCGACGCCGATGCCGATGTTGGTCGACCCTCCCTTGGAGCCGGAGGGGTAGGGGGCGACGCCGTAGTTCAGGCTCTTCGACACCTCGCCCTCGAGCCACGGACCGTCAGTGATCATGGCCACGGCGTTGGAGGCGAAGGCGGTCGGGCCGTCGAAGTTCCCGTCAGCGGCGTAACTCGCGGCCGGGGCTACTTTCTGCGACCGCACCATGTTGACCCATGTGGAGAGGGCCGAAATGCCGGCGCTGCTGTCGAAGGTGGCCTTCGTCTGGTTGGAATTGAGCAGGCTGCCGCCGTCGCCCCAGAGGACCGGCTCCCAGTCGTAGGAGATCCATTCCGCGTCACCGGTGGGCACATAGAAGCCGTAGCGATGGGCCGAGGGGTCGGTCAGCTTGGCTGCGTCAGCCTCGAGCTGCTTCCAGGTGGTGGGGGGAGACTTGATCCCGGCCTGGGCGAAGTCGGTTTTATTGTAGAAGAGGGCGATGTCGCCCACCCCTCCCAGGGCCATGCCGAGCTGCTGGCCGCGGTAGAACAACGAGCTCCGGATGCCCGGGTACAGCTGGTTGGTGAGGCCGGCCAACTTCCCGGTCAGCGGGATGAGCTTGCCGCTCTCTTGGACAATGGGCAGGTCGTAGGGCTGCTGGTCCGTGTAGACGGTGGGATAGGTGTTGCTCTTCAGAGCGGCGATGACCTTCGGGAAGTAGGTGTCGGACGTCGATATGTACTGGCCGTTGGCCTCGTATTGGGGGTACGCCTTGTGGAAGGCGCTGTCGAGCGTGGCGATCTCGGCCGGCTTGTAACCGCTCGTCCAGTACGTGAACGAAGTGGTCATAGCAGCCGCGGCGGCCGTGCCGGCCGACGCGCCGATCCCGATCGCCGGCCCGGCAACGAGCAGAGCCACTGCCGCGGCTCCGAACGTGACTCGTCGTCTGTGGATCACTGATATTCCTCCTATATCGATCGGATTACTTATATTTACCTTAACATGCCGTGACATATGATGTCCCGCCGCGCCGGCCGTGGGTGTGCACCACCGCAATGATCGTGTGCGGGACGGCCACTAGGCGGCGCCGGGCGGCGTAGTGGCCAGGGGAGGGGACGACATTGTGGGGCAGGCCCGGGTGCAAGCCTGGCGGGCCGGGCAGCCGCTGAGGATCGGAGGGAGGAAGGCAAAGCTCGACCGCACTTCGTCGTCCTCCAGGTTGTCCCAAAAGGCCCCGAGGTCGCGCCAGCAGGGCGCGGCGAGCGACCCGCCCTCATGTTTGACCGACTCGGCGGCGCAGAGATTGGCAAAGCGCATGGACTGGTCCAGGGGCCAGCCGGCCAGAGAGGCGTAAATGAAGCCGGCGTCGAAGACATCCCCGGCGCCCGTCGTGTCCCGTGCTTCCACCTCCAACGCCGGTACGCGTAGGCCGGCGCCGGTCGAGGGCTCGACGGCGTAGCAACCCGAACTGGAGTCTTTGACGACGACCAGCCGCCGGCTGGTGGCCAGGGCGGCGGCAGCCTGTTCGGCATCGCCGGCGCCCGTACAGGCCCGGGCCTCCGCCGCGTTGGGCATGAACACGTCGATGGCCGCCAGCTTGTCGGCCAGCCCGGAGGACCCGAACTGGTCGATGTCCCATCCGACATCGGCAAACACGAGCGGCGTGAACCGGTGCAACCCCGACAACCAATGGGCGCCGGCGTTGGCCAGCGACACCACAAAAGCGTCCGCCCGGTACCCGTCCGGCATGAGCGCGGCCACCTCTACCGGGGGCTCTGCTTCGTAGGTTACGAGGCTGCGCTCGCGCCCGTACGCCACCGATGTCGTGACCGGCGTGGTCCAATCGGCAGATTGCAGCGATAAGGAGAGGTCGATCCCCTCATAGAGCAGTGCCGACCAAAGGTATTGGCCGAAAGCATCATCGGCGAACACGGCCGAAAGCCCGACGTCCAGCCCGAGACGGGCCAGGGCGACGGCGATATTGGCTACGCCCCCGGGCGAGATGCCCAGGTGAGCGGCCCGCACCTCGGTGCCGGGGCGGGGCGGGACGGGGAGACCCGAATAGACCACGTCGAAAAAGACGGTCCCGAAGACATGTACGCGCCGCTTGGCCATTGGGCCGGGACATTGGCTTAAACCGAGCTCACACAGGTCAGGTGCGGGGCAGGCCCGTTCCGAGGGCGCCGCCCCGGCAAGCGTGGCTTCGGCGGTCGGCCCGGCAACGGTCATGCCCCGATGCTATATGAATGGTTCCCGTTATCTGGCCCGGGGGAGGGCCGTGGTGAGGGGGGCCGTGGTGATGGGCGTGGAGATAGGAGAACCGGCCGAGTTGCACAGTTCGTCGAGTTGCAACAGGTACTTCTGGGCCGTCGTGGTGTCGCGACGGCTCAGTGCGCGCTCGAAGGCCGTGGTGTCCGAAAGGGCGCGGCCACCGACAGCGTCGGCGTCTTTGTCAACCAATTTGTGCAATGTCCCTAAACCGCCCCGGTGGTCGTAGGCCAACTGCATGGCTTCGCCGACGGAATTGCAGAAGCCGTCCATGCCCTTGGCCGTGCTGCTCTTATCGAGATCCTGCACAAAAGCGTAGATGCCGACGCCGAGGGCGACGACCAGGACCACGAGTATGAGCCCGCCGGCCAGGCGAGGCCGAGGTTTGTCAGGCCCTGGCATGTCAGGCCCTGGTATGTCAGGCCCTGGCATGTCAGGTCTGGCCATGTCAGGTCTGGCCACGCTTGACCGCCTCGCACCGGGCCCAACGCTCGGACCGGGTTGTGGCTCGCCCTGATCAGTAGGTGCTGGGACGATCGGACCCCCACTCTCCGGGTTGTCCGGCACCGTCTCAGGATATGCCCGGTTCAGGCCGGTTCGGGAAAGGCGGCTGAGCTTCGATCATGATGGGCCGGCCCGGGATGGGACGGCTCCGGTGGAACAGGGCGGTCCAGGATTGGTCGGCTCTCGTACGCGGGCGTCGACTACAGATGTTTGCGCGGCAGGTGCGCTTATCGTTCCTTTCTCGCGCAAAGTTCGCCGGCACTCCTGGGCCCCGAAATAAATGAGGCTCGAGAACGCGGCCGGCCGGACAATCGAGGACCTTGCGATTTCGGAGACCACCCGTTATGTCCTCATGGGCCGCTGAGCGAGCAGCCGCCGTCTACGAGGAGCGGCGAGCCGGTCATGTAAGAAGCCATCGGGCTGCACAGGAACGCGAACGCGTCGGCCACACTGCCCGGGGGCTGAAGATCGCCGAGAGCAACGGCACCCTCGGCCCGGCGCCGGTACTCTAAGTCCTCGTCCCATTGCCGGCGGGCCATTCCCACACCGACGATCCCCGGCAACACGGCATTCGCCCTGATCCGGAACGGCGCCAGTTCTTTGGCGAAACTCCGCATCAAGGAGTACATCGCAGCCTTGCTGGCACAATAGGGGGCCAGTTCCGGCCACGGGTAATCCTGCACCCAGGAGCTCGTGAAAATAAGGTGACCGGAGACGCCCGCATCTCGCCACCGCCTGGCCGCCGCCCGGGCCAAAGTAAACGCGCCCCTGACGTTCACACGGAACAGGTCGTCGAAGGCGTCGAGTGGATAGTCGAGGACCGGGTAACTGGCCACGATGCCGGCGTGGCAGCATACGGTCGTCGGGTGGCGACCGAAGCGACTGTTGACTTCATCGAGGAGTTCCTCGACTTCGGGGCTGGCACTGACGTCGGCCCGATAGCGAAAAACTCCCTCGGCCGTTCCTCCAGTTTGGTCTTTTTCGATCTCGACAACGTCGACGGAAACCACCGTGGCCCCGCAATTGGCCAGCCTGGAGCAGATATGCTCGCCCAGCCCACCGGCGCCACCGCTGACGAGCACCAGTTCGCCCGAGAGGTCGATGTCGCTCATTCCTGCTCCACTGCTTTTGTCCCTCCGGTGGTTGCGTAGGCGGCCAGGGGCACGTCCAGCATCTTGGCCACGTCTCGGCCGACGCCGACCAGCCCATCGAGGTCGATATCCGTGGCCACCCCCATCTCTGTGAACATATTTACGAGATCTTCGAGTGCGACATTGCCGTGGTTGCCGCTGCCCTCGGGGAAACGGGTACCGCCCCCTAACCCGCACAGAGCGCCCTCGAACGTCCTCACGCCGGCGTCCATCGCAGCCAGGGCGTTGGCCAGGGCCATCCCGTTGGTGTTGTGCAGGTGGATGCCAAGCTTCATCGAGGGGTACTCATCGATGAGCCGGCGGCTCAACTCGTATACCCGGGCCGGGCCATCGAGGCCGGCGCTGGTCGCAATGTAATACTCGTCGATCCCGGCCTGTTTCAACGACGAGACGATCCGCAGTACCCGCGCCGGAGAAATATCGCCTTCGTATGGGCAGAACATGCTCATACCGATGGCCACGACGACATGAGCCCCGTGCTCCCGTGCCACTTGGGCGATCTCCTGGATGACGTCGAGGTTGCGGTCTACCGACATATTCTGGTTTCTTTGGTTGTAGGCCTCGCTGGCGGTGATAAGGGCAAGGACCTCGCCGATCCCGGCTGCCACGGCACGGTCGATACCCCGCCGGTTGGCCACCAGCGCCCGGAAAGTGCAGCCGGCTTCGTCCGGCAGCCCGCTCACCACCGCCTCCGCATCCGCCAGCTGCGGCACGACGTCGGGCCGGACGAACGAAGTGACCTCGATGCGTTTTAGCCCGACCCCCAAAAGCCGGCGGACGATATCGAGCTTCAACTCCGTCGGGTACACCTTCTCCAGGCTCTGGAGACCGTCGCGCAGTGTAACGTCCACGATCTCCACATCATCGGGGAACCGCATGTTCATTCCTTCCTGACGAAGGAAGGGTACCTTACTGACGCTGCGGGTCGGACTTTCGGGCGAGCTCCGGCCTTGCCGTACAGCCCATGTACAGGCAGGGCCAACTGGGCGTGCTCAGGCTCTCGAGGTGGTCCGGCCTTCTACTTCGGTGCGGCTGGTGGGCGTGCTTGACACCTCGAGCAGCGGCCTTCTACCGTGGGTCGCTGGCGCCGGTCTCGAGTGACGAACAAGGAGCCCGAGTGAGCGTACGGTCCGTTTTCCATACCGGTTTTGTGGTCGCCGACCTGGATGCCAGTCTGCGCTTCTACTGCGATGGGCTCGGTTTGGTGCTGCGGCACCGGCAGGTCCAGCACAACGCATATACCGCCACCCTGCTCGGCTACCCTGATGCAGCCATAGAGATCGCGCAGCTCAAGTTCGCCGAGGGAGTGCCTCCACCCTCGGGGCACGTTCTCGAGCTGATTTCCTACGAGCACCCGGCGAGTGCCGCCGCCGACCCCGAGCGCAGCACGCTCGGTTCAGGGCACCTTGCTTTCGTGGTAGACGACATATTCGAGACGGCCGAGGTCCTCGAACGGCTCGGGGCTTGCTTCATAAACTCGCCCGTGCGCATAACCGAAGGGATCAACACCGGAGGCTGGGCCGCCTACCTGCACGACCCCGACGGCGTAACTCTCGAACTTCTCCAGCCGAAACGCAGTGCCGACGAGGAGGAGAGGTAGCATGCCGAAAACTGGGACCGGCGAGCTCGCCGGCCGGACGGCCGTCGTCACCGGCGGCGGTCAGGGCATTGGGGCCACGATTGCCAGGTCTCTGGCCGGCGCCGGCGCCCGCGTGGTCGTCAATGGCCGCCACGAAGGGGCGTTGAACGAGGTTTGCCAGGACATCGCCGGAGCCGGGGGGACCGCGTTGGCGTGCGCCGGCAGCGTAACTGATCCGCTACACCTCGACAAACTCATGAAGTTGGCGGCCGGCCAGGAAGGCGTGATCGACATTCTGGTCAATAATGCGGGGATCGCCGGCCCGACCGCACCGCTGGCCGATGTAAAACTGGCTCAGTGGGAGGAAACTCTGGCCGTCAACCTCACCGGAGTTTTCCTGGCCTGCCAGGCGGCGCTTCCTTACCTCAGGGCGAGCGACCATGGGCGTATCGTCTGTATCGGGTCGGCTGCGGGCAAGCGGCCGCTGCCAAACCGAACTCCCTATGCGGCGTCGAAGCTGGGACTGGTCGGGTTGGCCAGGACTCTCGCCGCCGAGCTCGGGCCCAGTGGCATAACAGTCAATGTGGTGTCGCCATGGCTGGTCGACAATGCTCGCCTCACGCGTGTGCTCACCGCTATGGCGGCCGAGCGACGGCTCCCCCTGGAACAGTTACGAAGCGAGATGGAAGCGGGGACGGCGCTGCACCGGGCGGTAAGGGAAGACGAAGTGGCGGCCGCCGTGCAGTTCCTTTGCTCGGACGGGGCAGAAAGCTTGACGGGCCAGGATCTGAACGTGAGCGCGGGCGCAGTGATGTACTGATGACAAACGAGCGTCTGAGCATTGGCCTCGTTGGTTGTGGGGGAATGGGGCGGCGCCATCTGCGCGCCTATGCCGCTCTGAGGTCCGTCGGCCTGGACCATTTCGATGTGGCGGGCGTTTGCGATTTACGCCGTGATGCGGCTGGACAAGCGGCCGACTTGGCCGAGGAGCTGCTCGGGTCGCGGCCAACCGTCTATATCAGCCCCGACGAACTTCTCGCCGCTCCGGCAATACAGGCCCTCGACGTCGTTACCGACCCCGCCGCCCACCACCGGGTGGTGGCTCCGGCTCTGGGCGCCGGGCTCCACGTAATTTGCGAGAAACCTCTCGGTGTGACGGTGAGGGCGTGCCGCGAAATGGTGGCTGCGGCGCAAACATCGACGGCTCTGCTGGCCACAGCCGAGAACTACCGTCGCGATCCGCCCAACCGCGTGGCCCGGCGTGTGATCGACGCTGGGCTCCTGGGACAGATCTACGGCATGGTCGAACACAATATTGGTGGCAGCGACGCGGTCATCATTACGCCCTGGCGACACCAAGCCGAAGCGGGACCGATCGCGCTCGACATGGGGGTGCATTATGCCGACATCTTCCGTTATTACCTCGGCGAACTCGACAGCGTCTATGGGACCGCGTTCGTCGCCGAACCTCTCCGCCGGCTCGACGACGCCAATAGTTTCCCCCCGGCGGAACAGGCCGCGCCCGGGTATATCAGAGCTACAGGTCCCGATTCGATTATCGCTACTTTCCGCGCTAAGTCGGGTGTCCTCATCCAGCTTGCTTACGTGCCTTCCGGGCCCGGCCGCCAGTTCGTACAGCGCAGTGTCCACGGTAGGGCGGGCTCCATGACGGTCCCTCGCGACCGCACCGGCGGCCCGGTGGTAGTCCAGCTGGGAGAGCGCGTAATGTCGGGAGCAGAGCTGCGCAAGGAGCTGGGTGGTTTCGAGCTCTCGGGTGCGACGGAACGCTTTTTCGGGGCTGAGGGCACCGAGTACGACCGCACTTTCTCGGAAGTCGACGCCGCCACTATCGGCATCGAGCTCGACGACTTCGCGCTGGCCATTGCCGAGGGCCGGTCACCGGAGGTAGACGGTCAGGACGGGTTGATGGCCGTAGCGGCCGTCTGGGGCGTGGCAGAATCGGAGCGGGCCCGACGGCCCGTGCAGATGACGGAGGTGGCTGACGGCTCGCTTGCAGACGCGCAAGGCGATGTCGACGTGGCGCTCGGTTTCCCGGCCGCAGCTGCGCAATTACCGGGCGAGCCACGGGTGGGTGGGCGGTGAGCGGCGCCAGCGGGGTGCTTTTTCAGGCGCCGTTCAAACAATGCGCCCTGGTCGTGGAAGACCTCGACGAGGCCGTTCGGCGGTGGAACGACCAACTCGAAATTGGCCCGTGGACGGCTTATCGGCTGGAGCCGCCGATATTGAAGGAAATGTACTATCGGGGCGCGGAGGTAAGGTTCTCGCTCCGTCACGCGCTGGCCTGGCAGGGTGAGATGCAGTTCGAGCTGGTCCAGCCGCTCACGGGCCCGAGCATCTGGGCCGACCACCTGGCCGAGCACGGGCCGGGGATGCACCACATCGGGAAGTACGTCAGCGACCACGCCGCCGCCGTCGCCGCCGCCATCGCGGCTGGCTTCGAGCCTCTTCAGAGCGCTCGCGGCTTCGGCGCCGAAGGAGATGGCGCTTTCGCCTACTTCGAGCCACCCGGGACGGGAGTGGTCATTGAATTGATCCAGGCGCCAAGGGTGCGGATAAATCCAGAGTTCGTATATCCACCACCTGCGCCAAGCTCGGCTGGTTGACTTTCCTGGCGGCCGGGCGAGACAGCGCCGGATAAATAACGAAAGGGAACTGGACATGCGGGTCGAGTCGGTCGAAGCAATCCCTTCCGCCGGCTCCTGCTATGTACGGGTGCGGACCGACGATGGGACGAGCGGCGTGGGTGAATCGACTTACTTCGGCTGGCCTACTGCGGTGGCCGAGATCGCCAACTCCTTCTCCTCTTACCTCGTGGGCCGGGACCCGCTCGATGTCGAGCACCATTTCCTCTCCTTGTACCGGGCGCTCAGTTTCCGTGGCATGGCCGTGACGGGGGCGCTTTCTGCCCTCGATCAGGCTCTGTGGGATATCAAGGGCAAGCACTTCGAGGCGCCCGTGTGGCAGTTGCTCGGCGGACGCGTGCGCAAAGCCGTACGCGCCATGCGAGTTGTGGGCACGGGCACCGTGGACGAAGTCGTCGGATCAGCCCGGCGCGCCGTATACGACGAAGGTTATGGCGCCCTGAAAGTGCTGCTGTTCCAGCCCGAGCACCACCGGATGCGTCAGGCGGAACGCATTGGCGACCTCGTAACCCGGTTCGCTGCCGTCCGCGAGGCCGTCGGCTGGCAAGTCGACCTCGGGGTGGAACTGCACCGCAACATGAACACCGGTGACGCCCTTCTCCTTTGCGCCGAGCTGGCCCGGTTCCGGCCGCTCTTCGTCGAGGATCCCGTCCCACCCGACAGCGTCATGGCGCTCAGGGCTTTCGGGTCGAGATCGCCTCTGCCGGTGGCGGCCGGCGAACGGAACACAACCATCTGGGAGTTTGCCGAGTACCTCGAACGCCCCGGCGTTGCCTTTGTCCGCCCCGATGTCGGCATCGCGGGCGGGATCACTCACGTCCGCAAGATCTGCGCCCTGGCCGAGTCGGCCCATGCCGGCGTTTTGCCGCACGCCGTCCCCTCCGGCCCTGTCGCGGTGGCCGCTCATGTTCAAATCGGCATGTGTACGCCGAACTGGGAACTGCAAGAACATGTCCCCCAAGACGGCCCCCAGTTTACCGACGTTGTCGACCAGGTGGTCGAGGTCCGTGACGGCTATTTGATTGCACCTGAACGGCCTGGTCTCGGCATTGACCTCCGCGACGCCGGGCTGGCCAAGCACCCCCCGCGGGCTCCTGACCTGGCCCACACTCCCTTACGCGAGGACGACTCGGTGGCGATCCGGTGAACGCCCCCGGCGGGTACCCGGGACCAGCTTTTGCCGCGTGGCACCGGCGCGGAGGCTCCGTGGGTTGGGCGCCCGCTTCGGCTAGGGGTGGGACTATTGGCGAGCGCCGGCCCGTGGTCGGGCTGGCCTGTCACGAGGACGTCCGGCGCCGCTACGTAGACGAGCGCGATGCCCAGCGGCTGCAGTCCGTGGCCGAGTTCCGGTTCCGGCCCTTCGATGTACCTTCTGGCCTGGGCGGACCGGCACCGAGGGACGCCGCCGCCGAATCAGCCTTAGCCGAGTTCGCCAGCGACCTCGATGTGCTCGTCGTTTGCCATGGCGCCCCGTTCGTTAGCGCCGAGATCCTCGACCGTTCTCCACGGATGCGGATGCTCGGCGAGCTCGAAGGCGACCGCTTCGGCTACCGGTTCGATACGGGCGCGGTGGCGGCGCGCGGGGTGCGCATCGTCGACACGACCCACGGCTCGTCGTGGCCAACCGCCGAGTGGGCGTTGGCGCTGGCCCTCATTGGCTTGCGCCACGCCGGCCGGTTTTTCCGGCGGCTGATCGCTCACGAGCCCGCTTTTCCCCCTGGGTACGTGTGGACGAACGGGCCCGGCTACGAGCGGGCCGAGCTGAGCCACAAACGGATTGGCATGATCGGGTTCGGTCACGTGGCCCGGGGCCTCACCCGTCTCCTGCGTCCCTTCGAGGTCGACATCATTGCCTACGACCCCTACGCGCCAAGAGCGCTCGGCGAGGCCTATGGCATCGTCTTCGGCTCGCTGGAGGCGGCACTGAGCGCCGACGTCGTGTTCTGTTTGCTCCCGCTCACCTCTTTGACCGAGCATTTGTTGGGCCGGGAACAATTGGAGCTCCTCCAGCCGGGCTGCGTCTTCGTCAATGTTTCACGCGGCCGGGTGGTCAACACCGCCGCGTTACTCGAGCGGCTGGCCCTCGGGGATATTTTCGCCTGCCTCGACGTTTTTGACCCTGAGCCCGTCCCCCTCGACTCTCCCTTCCGAGATCTCGAAAATGTGTTCCTTTCGCCTCACATCGGAGGTATGAGCGAGGAGAGCCGGCGCCGCTTTTTCGCCCTCATGGTCGACGAATGCCTGCGCTGTTTTGCCGGTCTTGAGCCATACGACGAGCTCACGCCGGCCGTCCTAAGTCTTCGCAAATCGCCCGAAAGGCACTAACGGACTTGTCGCCAGCGGCGCCAGGTGGCCCGCGGCAGCAGAAGGGAGCCATCAGTGGCTAGAGAGACGGTGTCGCGCCTGGTGTTCCCCGGACCCCTTAGGGCCGAGCTCGAACAGATCGACGTCGACCTCGACAACCTTGGGCCCCACGAAGTCTGGAGGAAGCCGGTGACGGCCATGTTGCGGCCGGGACGAGGCTGGTGCTGGAGTGCTCGGGAAGCGCGGCCGCGGTGGCGCTTGCTACCGAGATATGCAGCCCCCACGGCCAGGTGATGACGGTCGGGGCCCCGTGGCGGGCGGAGCCGGAGGTGGCGGCCAGTTTGATCATCGGCCACGTATTCGAGCGCTTCTTGTCGCTGCGCAGCGGATGGGAATGGCAAGTCCCGCTCTATGGCGACCGCTCCGTGGCCGCGTGCACAGCCTGGGTACTCGACCGGCTGGCCGACGGCTCCATCGAAACCGCCCCGCTGACGAGCGGTACCGTCACTCCCGACGCCGCCGCCTCCGCTTACCGGATGCTGGCCGGCGACCCCGAACACCACATGACCTTCGTGCTCGATTGGGAAAAGGGCTGAGCCCTGTGCCCGCGCCATCTGCAAGTTCTTTCGCGGGCCATCGCCGGCAGATCTGACACATGGGCCCTTTCGTGCCTAACGTGCCCACATCATCAGCGGTCCTCGACAAGGAGAGGTGAAGTGGAGATCGCATCGGTGGAGGTGCTGCAAGTTGGCTATGAGGTTTCCGGCGCACATACTGTTGTCCGGTTGGCGACGGACACCGGCGTCGTCGGTATCGGGCAATCGGGTGCATGGGGCTACCCGGACGCGGTGGCAGCCATCGTCGCCGACCTGAGGCCGGTGTTGCTGGGTGCCGACCCCTTTCGGACCGGGCACCTCTGGAACGGCATGGTCCGTGCCCGGCCTTTTCGTGGCAACCTCGTGTCGTCGGCTGTGTCGGCCATTGACAACGCGCTCTGGGACATCAAGGGCAAAGCTCTCCAGGTCCCCGTATGGGAACTGATCGGGGGCCGGTCTCGTGACAAGGTGCGGCTTCATGCCTTGATCGGTGGGACCGGCCCCGATGGCATCGCCGCCTCAGTCCGCTGGGCGCTGGGCGAAGGTTACACGGCCGTCAAGTTCGACCCTTTGGCCGGCGGTTATCAAGATCTCTCAATGCCAAAGCTGATCGCTTCTGCCCGCGACATGGCTGCGGCGGCTCGCGAAGCCGGCGGCAGCGAGCTCGACATCATCTTCGAGTTACACCGCAAGCTCGACCCGGCCAAAGGCGTCGTTGTTGCCAATGCGCTCGCCGGCTTCGACCCTTTGTTCATCGAGGACCCTATTCAGATCGACTCGATCGA
>Ga0335075_10013798_pt1 | contig 12158 bp, 6 predicted proteins | sample Lox_Sample_24_FD_206723 | JGI IMG/M metagenome (GOLD analysis project Ga0335075, IMG submission 206723) | Soil microbial communities from Loxahatchee National Wildlife Refuge, Florida, United States - Lox_Sample_2.4 | ecosystem: Environmental > Terrestrial > Soil > Wetlands | place: USA: Florida... | reverse complement strand
TTATGACCGGGACACCTGCCCAGAGGGCATCGGAAGTGGTGGTGTGGCCGTTGCAGATCAGCGCGTCCAGCACGGCATCCGCCAGCTGCAGCCGGGCCAGATGTTCCCGTGGGTCGGCGAACGGCGCATAGATGATGCGCGCCGGATCGATGCCGGAGAGCCGTGCATGGCGCGACAGGTTGCCACGCGCGACCTCGCTCTGGCCCAGCAGCCACAGCACGCTGTTCGGCACCGCGCGCAGAATGCGCATCCAGACCGTGAAGCTGCCGCGATCGATCTTGTACGACTGGTTGAAGGCGCCGAACACGATCGCGTCCTGCGGCAGGCCGTGCCGGTCGCGCGTGCCGGGATCGGCGGCGGCGGCCCGCTTGCGGTCGTTGCACTGGTAGCTGTGCGGCAGGCGACAGAACTTCTCGGTGAAAAACGGCGCGCTGCCCTCCGGAGTCACGAAGCGGTCCGCCACCACGTAGTCGATGTCGGGGCTCGCGGCGCTGCCGGGAAAACCGAGATAGGTCGCCTGCAGCGCGGCCGGCCGGTACGCCATGATGCCGCTGCGGCCGTTGCCGGTGTACAGCTTCAGATCGAACAGTATGTCGAGCCGGTCGGCCGCGATGCGTTGCGCGGCCTGCGGGTCGCTCATCGAGTCCACCGGCACCAGGTGCTCCACGGATTCGAGGAAGCGCTGCCGGTAGTCGGAACTCTCGGGCCGGCTGTAGTCATACGCGAAGATTTCGAAGCGCTCGCGGTCATGATGCTCGAGCAGGCCTGCCATCAGGTGCATGGTGGCGTGGTTGCGGAAGTCGCAGGAAAGGTATCCGACACGGATGCGCCGGCCTGCAGGGGGCAGGGGCACCGGAGTCACCGGCGGCACGCGCGGCACCATGCGCGCCACATAGGCGCGCGTGACGCCCAGGTTGCGCGCCTCATCGCCGCACCACGTGAGGTGGGTCAGCGGAAACTCCTGGGGCGCGGCAAAGGCGCCCTGCTCGTAGCAGCAACTGATCCTGCGCTGCAGGGATTCGATCCACTCCCACTCGCACGTGAACCGGGCCGGCACCAGCGCTGCACCGATGACGGCGGGATCATCGGGGGCCAGCTCGACGATCTTCTTGAATGCCGCAGCGGACTCGTCGTACAGATCATTGGCCTGCAGCAGCAGCGCCGCCCGTGACAGCAGGGTGGGATTGCGACTGACCGTCAGCTGCCTGCGGGCGTATTCGAGGCCTTCCTGGTGGCGTCCGCCGTTGAACAGCGTGGTGATGGCGGCGTCGAGGATCTCCTGGCTGTCGGGTTCCTGCGCGAGGGCCCTGCGCAGGCATTGCATGGAGGGCTCGGTGGCCCGCTCGCTCGCCAGCAGGATGCCGGCGGCCAGCCAGTTACGAGTACCGCCACCGCTTTCGCCCGCCTTGCGATAGGCATCGATGGCCTCCGCGTGACGGCCGGCGTGACGCAGAGCCTCGGCCCGCAGCGTCATGACTGCCAGATTTCCCGGCTGCTGGGTGTGAAGCAGGTCCAGGTCCGGCAGAACTTCCGCGGCGTGCCCGCCGTTGATGCGCTCCAGCAGCAGGTCCAGGGGGGCCGGTTGCGTTGTCATATCGCTTGCGTGAGAAGGCTGGATTTGATTGTTGGGGGGCAGTTTAACAATAGCCCTCCGATCAAATAGCACTCAGGTCACGATATGGGTTCGCGCCTGCGACAGTGCGCCTCGTCTTGTGACGAGGCGCACACTCTTCCGGAAACGCCGCCTTTTTCGGAGGCGTCAGCCTCAGGCGGTGATGTTCATGTAGGGGATCGCATCATCCGGGATGTCGTTCCACTGCGCGCTGGTGAGGCTGCTGACCTGGTTGTAAGTCAACATGGCCAGGGTCGAGGTCGAAAGATTCGCGAGCGCCGTGGTGCTGATGCTCGAGATGTCCTGGGTCGTGATGGCCTGGATGTCGGCAGTGGACAGGTCCGTGAGCTGCTGGCTGGTGAGGGTCCCGACCTGTGCCGAGCTCAGACCGGCGATCGCCGCCGTGGACAGCGACCCCAGCAGCGTGCCGGAGCCTGCCGTGACGCCGTCCAGCGCGCTCAGCGCCGAGGCGTTCAGCTGGCTGGCGGTCAGAGCGCTGACCTGGCCCGTGCTGAGATTGCTGGCCGCCGCCGCGATCTGCGCGCCGGTCAGCGAAGTCAGCTGTGCGGTGGTCAGCTGGCCCAGGGTGACACTGCTGATGTTGCCGATGGCCGAGGTGCTGACGCTGCCGATGTCCTTGGTGCTGATGGCCTGGAAGGCGGTGGCCGAGAGATCCGTCAGCTGCTGGCTGGTGAGGGTCCCGACCTGCGCGGTGCTCAGACCGGCCACGGCGGCCGTGGACACCGAGCCCAGCAATGTGCCGGAGCCGGACGTGACACCGTCCAGGGCGCCGAGCACCGAGGAACTCAGCTGGCCAGCGGTGAGGCCGGCGACCTGGCTGGTCGAGAGGTTACTGGCGGCGGCCACGATCTGTGCCGAGGTCAGCGCAGTGAGCTGAGTGGAAGTCAGCTGACCCAGGGTGACACTGCTGATGTTGCCGATGGCCGAGGTGCTGACGCTGCCGATGTCCTTGGTACTGATCGCCTGGAAGGCGGTGGCCGAGAGGTCCGTCAGCTGCTGGCTGGTCAGAGTACCGACCTGAGCTGTGCTCAAACCGGCCACGGCGGCCGTGGACACCGAGCCCAGCAGCGTGCCGGAGCCGGCGGTGACACCGTCCAGGGCGCCGAGTACCGAGGAGCTCAGCTGGCCGGCGGTGAGCAGACCGACCTGCGAGGTGGACAGATTGCTGGCCGCGGCGACGATCTGCGCCGAGGTCAGCGAAGTCAGCTGCGCGGTGGTCAGCTGGCCCAGGGTGACGCTGCTGATATTGCCGAGCGCCGAGGTGCTGACGCTGCTGATGTCCTTGGTGCTGATGGCCTGGAAGGCGGTGGCGGAAAGGTCCGTCAGCTGCTGGCTGGTGAGGGTCCCGACCTGCGCGGTGCTCAAACCGGCCACGGCGGCCGTGGACACCGAGCCCACCAATGTGCCGGAGCCGGCGGTGACACCGTCCAGGGCGCCGAGTACCGAGGAGCTCAGCTGACTGGCGGTGAGCAGACCGACCTGCCCGGTCGACAGATTGCTGGCTGCGGCCACGATCTGTGCCGAGGTCAGCGAAGTCAGCTGCGCCGTGGTCAGCTGACCCAGCGTGACGCTGCTCAGGCCGCCGATGACGCTCGTGCCGATGCTCGCGATGTCCTTGGTGGTGATGGTCTGGAAATCACTGGCCGAAAGGTCCGTCAGCTGCTGACTGGTGAGGCTCGTGGCCTGCGCCGTGGTCAGGCCGGCGATGGCGGCGGTGGACAACGAGCCGAGCAGCGTGCCGGAGCCTGCCGTGACGCCGTCCAGGGCGCTCAGGGCAGCCGTGCTCAGCTGGCTGGCGGTGAAGGCGCCGACCTGCGAGGTGGACAGATTGCTCGCGGCCGCCGCGATCTGCGCGGAGGTCAGGGAGGTCAGCTGCGCGGTGGTCAGCTGACCGAGGGTGACGCTGCTGATGTTGCCGAGCGCCGAAGTGGAGACGCTGCCGATGTCCTTGGTGCTGATCGCCTGGAAGGCGCTCGCCGAAAGGTCCGTCAGCTGCTGGCTGGTCAGGGTTGAAACCTGGGGCGTGCTGAGGCCTGCGATCGCCGCGGTGGACACGGAACCCAGCAGCGTGCCGGAGCCGGCGGTGACGCCATCCAGGGCGGTGAAGACTGACGCGCTCAGCTGGCTGGAAGTCAGGAGACCGACCTGTCCCGTCGAGAGGTTGCTGGCCGCGGCCACGATCTGCGCGGAACTCAGCGAAGTCAGCTGCGCGGTGGTCAGCTGACCGAGCGTGACGCTGCTGAGACCGCCGATGACGCTCGTGCCGATGGTCGGGATGTCCTTGGTGCTGATCGCCTGGAAGGCGCTCGCCGAAAGGTCGGTGAGCTGCTGGCTGGTGAAGGTCCCGATCTGCACGGTGGTCAGGCCCGCCGCCGCGCTGGTCGACACCGAGCCCAGCAGCGAGCCGGTGTCCAGGGCGCCGACCACGGAGCTGCTCAGCTGGCTGGCGCTCAGCTCACCGGTCTGGACGGTACCGAAGCCGGTGGTGGCCTGGGCGCCGGCCATTGCTGCGATCGCAGCCGAGCTGATCGAGACGATGTCCTGCGCATTGATGTAGGGCATCTGCACGGAAGTCAGCGCAGCAGCCTGTGCTGTGCTGAGAACGGCGAAGTCGGAGGTCTTCAGTTGCGAGATCTGGGTGGTCGAAAGGGCCGCCACCTGCTGGGCATTCAGCAACGAAATAATGGAAGACATGTTTCACCGTTTCCGATTTGTTCTGACGAAGCGCCAACTTGACGCCGACATAATGCGGCCATGACTCCGCGTGGAGCCGTGTCCGACTTCACTCATCGGCCTTGAAAATGGAATCTTTATGCAAAGCCCGGTTGTGTTTGCCGGAACAGTGACATGGCTCACAGGGATGGATCCTGCAAACAGAAACGGCTGGCTTTCAGCCGGGGGAGCACGGTTCCGTCCCGGTCCATCGTTGAAAGTGTGGCGTTGATCGCAGCCGGACCTGGCCGCCTGGGCCGGCGCTGGCCATCAGGGCAGCATCTGCTGCGGCTGGGGGCGGGCCTGCGAGGGGGGTACACCGCGCACTTCCGGGCCAATCGCGAGCCAGGCGCCGCGAATGTCGTTGAGCAGGCTCAGGACTTCCCTGACCGGACCCGCGTCGGTCTCGACGTTGGCCTTGAGCAGCTGGCGCATCATGTAGTCATACAGATTGCTGAGGTTCGCGGCCAGCGGTCCGCCCTCGGCCAGATTGAGGCTGCCGCGCAGTTCGGCGATCAGGGTGACGCAGCTGTGCAGCAGTTTCGCCTTGCGGGCGATTTCGCGGCGCTCGATGCAGCCGCAGGCCGTCGCGAGCCGTTCGGCGCAGGCATCCATGAGCATCAGCACGAGCCCGTGCGGATCGGACTTGGCGACACCGCCATGAACCGAAACGGTGTGATACGCCGCAAGTTTCGACTTTCCGGGGAAACTGCTCAAAGTACCGTGCTCCAAAGTCCAATGTGCCAGCCAAAATAACGGCACGCGGGCGACGAACTTGAGGCGCGGGCACGCCCTCAGGCGTTGGAGGTGCCCTGAACCTGCGGCAGGCTGGCGAATGCCTGGGTCAGGTACGAGGAGGTACTCTGCAACGAGGACAGCAGCGAGTTCAGCGCCGAATACTGCTGGGTGAGACTGGCGGTAAGAGCAGCCATCTGGGTGTTGAGCTGGGTGGTCTGGGCGGTCAGGGCATTTTCCTGAGCAGTCAGGGACTGGCCCTTGGCGGCGATGGAGCCGGTGCTCGAGAGGTTCTGGGTGAGCAGCGAGTTCATACTCGTCGCCACGCCGCTGGTACCGCTGAACAGCTGGCTGACGGCGCTGAAGTTGGTCGCCAGTGCATTGGACAATGTGGCGTTGTTCAGGCTCAGGCTGCCATCGCTATTGGTCATGATGCCGACGCTGGCGAGCGTGTTGTACGTTGCGGAGCCGGTATTGACGACGCTGTAGAGGGCGTCCTGGACCTGGCTCTCGATGCCCGAGAGCAGCGCGCTGCCCATCATCGGCCCGGCGGTGCTGGTCGATGAGTCATAGCCACCGAGCGACTGGAAGGTCGTCTCCAGCGCGTTGTACGCGGTGACGAACGCACTGATGTTGCTTTCGATGGTCGAGGTGTCGGTGGTCACCGTCACCGCGGCCGGGGTGTCCGTGAGGTTCGCACCGGAACCGCTGGTCGTCGTGCCCGTGAGTGTCAGGGTGACGCCGTTGAGGGCCGAGGTGATGGTGTTGCTGGCGCTGGTTGCCGCAACGCCGGCGATGCTGTAGCTCGCATCCTGGGCAGCGGTCTCGACCTTGTAGTTCAGGTCCGAGCCCGGGTTGTTCGGATCCGGATCCGGGTAGCTGAGGGCTGCCAGTGCGCCGCCCGCATCCGTCTCGCTCACCTTGATGGTGTTGGCCGCGCCGGTCTGGGTGGAGGACAACAGCAGATGCGCACCGTCCGTGCCCTGCACGACGGTGGCCGTGATGCCGGGATTGCCGGTAGCCGAGTTGATCGCCGCGGCGATGCCACTGAGGCTTTCGTTGCTGCTGTCGATCGTTACGCTGAAATTTGTACCGCCGAGGCTCAACTGCAGCGTGCCCGTGCCCACCGTGGTCGAGCCGGTGCCGGTAAAGGCATTGGAAAGGATCTGTTGCGCTTGGGCGAGCGCCGTGACGGAGACGCTGTAGGTCCCCACCGGCGCCCCGGAGGTGGCCGTGGCAGTGACGGCGCTGGAGTTGCTGGTGTTCGCCGTCTGAGTGTTGAACGCGGAAGGCGTGTCCAGTGCACTCAGCGAGGACTGGAAGGTCGCCAGGGCGCTCTTGAGCGTGCCCAGCGACGAAATCTGGGAAGTGACCGCTTCGGTCTGGTTGCTGATCAGCGCCTGCTGCGGACCCTGCGTGGCCGCCACCAGCTGTGACACCAGTGAGCTGACGTTGATGACCGAGCCGCCGGCGGCACCCGCACTGGAACTGCTGGCAACCGAGACCGGTGTCGTGCTGCTAGTGCTTGAGGTGCTCATCCTGGGCTACCCTACGCGGGCTCGGGACCGAAAACCGTGACCGGTTGCAGGAACGGCGAAAGGTGGATGCCTTGCGGCACCCACCCTTGCCTTCCCGAGAGTTTTTAGGCTCTGCTGAATTCACCTTTACGGCAGCTTCTGCAACAGGGTCAGAATGTTCTGCGGAATGGTGTTGGCCTGGGCGACCATCGCGGTGCTGGCCTGCTGCAGGATCTGGGCCTTCGACAGGCTTGAAGTGGCCTGAGCGTAGTCCGTATCCACGATGGCGCTCTTGGCGGCAGTGAGGTTCGTGGAATCGGTGTTCAGGCCGGTGATGGCGGCCTGGAACCGGTTCTGGTACGCACCCAAGTCGGCACCCGTGGTGGCCAGCTGCTGCAGAGCGGCATCGATCTGCGTCAGGGCCAGGTTGGAGTTATCGACCGAGGTCACGCTGCTGCTGTCCAGCAGGCCGCCGTTGGCGTCCGTCACCTTGGCGAAGGCCGGAGCCGCGGCGCTGAATCCCAGCGTCGTGGCATCCGCGATGCCGGCATCGGTCGCACCCGTGGAGTCGGTGAACGTGCCTACGCCGATGGTCGGGGCTCCCGTGGTCAGGACCGCGGAATTGGTCGAGCTCAGGCTGATGCCGGTGCCGGCCGTGTTGACCGTGGCGATGATGCCACCGTCCGAAGAGGACAGCTGATTCACCGCGGCGGCAACCGAGGCCAGGTCAGTGGCCTGCACGCCCGTGAGCGTCACCGGATTGGTCGTATACGTATTCGCGCCAACAGTGACCGTGAGTGTTCCCGTGGAACTCGTCGCACCGTCACCGGCCGGCAGGGTGTACGCATAGGCGCCCTGGGTCGCCGCATCGTTGTACAGCTGCCCGAGGTTGTTGGTCGCGGCGCTCGCCACCGAGGCCACCGTGATCGTCTGGCCGGCGTTGGCGCCGACCTGGAAGGTCGCGCCCTGGAACGAACCGTCGAGCAGGTTGACGCCGTTGAACTGCGTCTGCGAAGCGACGCTGTTGATGTCGGCGGCCAGCTGCTGGTACTGCGCGTTCAGGTCGCTGCGGTCACCGGCGCTGTTGGTCGCGTTGAGCGACTCGACCGCCAGGTCGCGCATCGTCTGCAGGTCGGTGGTGATCTCCGAGAGCGCGCCCGAAGCGGTCTGCGTGAGCGACACGCCGTCGTTCGCGTTCTGCGCGGCCTGGTTCAGGCCGTCGATCTGGGAAGTCATGCCCTGTGCAATCGCGTAGCCGGCGGCGTCGTCCGCTGCCGTGTTGACGCGCAGGCCGGAGGACAGCTGCTGCAGGGAAGTCGCCAGCTGCGCGCCTGACGAAGTCAGGCTGTTCTGCGCGACCAGCGAGGCCATGTTGGTATTGAGGACTAGTGACATTGTCTGGGACTCCTGAAGTTTAACTCAGGCGCCGGACACCAGTCCGTCGCGCTGCTGTTGCGGCTCCTTGGCCGTTTGCTGTATCAGATGGGTTATCGGTGCCGGGGACGGGAACTTGAGAAGCTCAGGGGTTCCGGGGTATGAACTGCGTCACGATTTACTGCAGATAGTTGAACAGGGACATCTTGGCGATGGAGGCGTAGGACTCCTGGGCGGCCTGCAGGGCAAGCTCCTGCGAGGACAGCTTGGTGGTCGCCGCGGCGTAGTCGACATCCTGCAGATTGGTCACGGTGCCCGTCATGGCGGTCTGCGTGGCGGTCGCCGTGGTCGAGGCGGCGGTGATCGAATTGATGCGGGCACCGACCGAGGCCGACACGTTGCTGAAATTGCCGACCGCCGCATCCATCTGCTCGAGCGTCGTACCGATCTGCGCGGAGATCTGTGCCGATGTCAGGTTCGGGTTGTTCAGCGTCGTGATCAGGTTCGAAATGGTGCTGAAGGCGCTGGCCGTGCCGGCCGGGGCCACCGTGAAGCTGTCGCCGGCCGCGGGCGTGCCGGTGATGGTGGTGCTGATGCCGTTGAACGCAATGGTGCCCGGGGTGGTGTAGGTCCCGCTCGTCACCGTGTCGCCTTCGCTGTCCGTGACCGTGTAGTCCGTCGGGTCCGTGAAGGTGATGGTGTAGGTATCCGGTACCCACTGCGCGGCATCGGTCACCGTGCCGGTATCGATGGTCGCAGTGCCCGTATTGCCGTTGGCCACCGAGGTGGTGAACGTGCCGTTCCCGGCCGGAATGTTCATGAAGACGCTGGCGCCGGAATCGCCGCTGGAAATGCGCTGATTCGGGCTGATCTGCACCTGGCTGACACTGGTCGAGCCGTTGTAGCTCACCTGCGGCCCGGACTGCGAGAACGGCTGCGTGGTGCTGGTCTCGCCCGAGAACACGTAGTTGCCGTTGGAATCGGTGCTGTTTGCGGTGCTGACCAGCTGCTGCAGCAGCTGCTGCAGCTGGGTGGCGATGTCCTGGCGCTGCGAGCTGGTCAGGGAGGCGTTGTTGGCCTCGACCGCCAGGTCGCGGGCGCTCTGCATGGTCGTGGTGGCATCGGAGAGCGACTGCTCCTCGATCTGCAGGTTGGCGTTCAGGCCGCTGCCATTGGTCTGGTACTGCTTTGAGGCCGAGATCTGCGCGTTCAGCTGCGTGACCTGCGCCATCGCGGCTGGGTTGTCCGCCGCGTTCTGCAGCGCGATGCCCGTGGACAGTTCGGTCTGTGTCTGGGTGATCTCAGCCTCCAGCGATTGCATCTGGTTGGAGGCGTCGGTCTGGAAGCCGAGGGTGGAGACTCGCATAGGCGTCAGGCGGACTGCAGCGCAGTAATGAGTGTGTTGAACATGGTGGAGGAGGCCTGGATCATCTGGGCGCAGGCCTGGTAGGCCTGCTGGTACTTGACCATGTTCGCCGCCTCCTCATCGAGATTGACGCCGGAGAGGTTGTTGACTGCATCCGTCGCCGAACTGTTGACAGCCTGCTGCGCCGAGGCGTTCGCCTGGGCCTGCTGTGTCTGCGCTCCGACCTGGCTGAGCAGGGAGCTCGTGGCCCCGGTCAGCGACAGGGAACCGCCGTTCAGCGAGCTCGCATTCAGGCCGTCGATCATCGCGAACAGGTTGGTGTTGTCGCCGACATTGCCGGCGTTGCTGCCGATGGTGAACGTATCGCCTGCCGCCGGCGCGCCGCTGATGGAGGTCGTCCAACCGTTGGCCGCAATGGCGGCGCCGGGCGTATACGGATACGTCGTCGGATCCCCGCTCACCTGATACGTCGTGGGTGAAGTGAAGGTGATCGTGGTGGCCGCGAGCAGGTTGGCGTTGGTCGGATCGGTCACGGTCGCCGCCGCGATGCTGCCGGTGCCGGTATTGGCGCCGGCGGCCGCCGTCTGCACGGCAGCGGCCGAGGCGATCTGCGATGCGCTCGTCAGCAGCACGCTGAAACCGGCAGCGGCGGTCGCCGTCGGCTCCACCAGGTAGCTGTCGCCGCTGTTGGCCGCGCCGTTGACGACGATCGAGACTCCGGCGGCGATGAAGGGATCGCCCGCCGTGCCGGTGCCGGTCATGGCGACGGTCTGGCCGCTGGTCTGATCGTAGAGCTGCCAGGTGCCGGCATTGTCGCTGAGGATGTAATTGTCGGTTGTCAGCGCCGAGAGAGTGGTGCGCGTCGCGGTCACCTGTGCGGTTCCCGTGTTGTTCGACGACGGGCTCACCTGCACGCCGCCGACGGCGAACAGGGGTTGTCCCTGGGTACCGGACTGGGTCAGGCCCGAGGCCTGCTGCTGGTTGACGATGTTGGCGATGCCGACGCTGATCTGGCCGAGGGAGTTCAGGGTGGGATCGATGACCTGGCTGCGTACCGCGATCAGTCCGCCGAGCGAACCCCCGGAGATGGCCCCCGTGATGTCCAGCGGTGCGCCCGCGGATCCGATGGTCGTCAGACCCACGTCGAACTGCGTGGGGTTGTACTGGTTGGGGATCGCCGAAAGCGTCTGCGCCGTGCCACCGGTCACCAGTGACTGGCCATTGCCGATGAACACGTCCAGCGTGCCGTCGCTCTGGGTCGCGGTATTCACGGATACGTATTGGCTGAGCTGGTTGATCAGCTGATCGCGCTGATCGAGGAGGCTGTTGGGCGTCTGGCCCGACCCGACCTGCGCGATCTGGTTGTTCACGGAGGCGATGCTGCTCGCCAACGTGTTGATTTCCTGGATGTTGCTCGTGATCTGCCCTTCGACGTTCTGGTCGATCGAGGTCAGCTGCGTCGCATAGCCCTGCACGGACTGGGTGAGCGCCTGGGCGGCGCTGATCACCGCCGTGCCGCTCGCCGCGAGCGTCGGTGAGTTGGCGAGCGTCTGCAGCGAATTGGTGAAGTTCTGCATCTGCACGCTCAGGCCGGTGCTCGTGTCGCTGAGCATGTTGTCGACCTGGGCGGCAGTGGTGGCGTAGGTGTTGAAGCTCGAGTAGCTGCTCTGCGAGGTGCGCATCTGCGTCGCGAGCAGCTCGCTGTAGCTGCGCGTCACGTTCGAGATCTGCACGCCGGTGCCGAAGTAGCCGATGCCGGTGGATTCGCCGGGCTGGGCGGTGAAGACCGGACTCTCGACGCTGTAGCCGGGAGTCGAAACGTTCGCGACGTTGTTGCTGGTGACGCTCAGAGCGTTCTGGAACGCAATGAGGCCGGAGACGCTGGTTGAAAGCAAGTCAGCCATTTAGAAGTCTGCCCTTACAGCGCACTCGTAGTCACAGGTGTCGGCAGATCGCTGCCGGACTTTAGGGCCGTAAGGCCACGAAGATTCATGGCCAGATGACCGGAGATGTTGTTGGCGACGGCACTGACCTTACGGACATAATCCGGATCGGTCGCGTAACCGCCGCGCTGCAGTCCCGCGGCGAATGCCTGCGCATTGCTGCCGGTATTCAGCGCCGCGGCGTAGCGCGGATTGTTGCGCAGGATCGAAACGTAGTCCTGGAAGCTCTGGCTCGCGTCCGCGTAGGCGCGAAACGGCGCGACCGCGCTGCTGCTACTGCCGTCGGTTCCGACTTCATGGGTTGCCGACTGGACGCTGGCGCCGCTCCACGAACCGCTGGCCTTGATGCCGAACAGGTTGTTGCTGGAATGCCCACCGCTGTCGTGGGGCATGCTGCGGCCCCAGTTCGTTTCCAGGGCGGCCTGGGCGATCAGGTTGGTCGGATCGACGCCGAGTTGCTGGCCGGCCTGCTGCGCCTCGGGCCACAACTCCTGGATGAAACTGCGCTGCGCGGCGGCCGAGGCGGCCGGCACCGATGGGGCGCCGCGGCTGGCGGAACTATCGGGTGCGCTCGCAGCTGCCTTGCCGTTCAGCGCGCCGACCGTACCGACGCCGGGGGTGCCGGAGGTGCCGCCGGCCGCCTTGGCACCGGCGACACCCATCCGCTGCAGCTGGCGCACCAGCATGTCCGCGAGTCCCAGGCCCCGGCCCTTGGACAACTGGATGGCCAACTGATCGTCATACATCCCCTGATAGGTCTTCTCGGCGTCACTGCCGAAGAGGGGATCGGTGCCCACGGAGTCACGCATGCTCTTGAGCATCATGCGCGTGAACATGCTCTCGAACTGCTGGGCGACCTTGCGTATGGCCGCCGGATC
>Ga0335075_10013797_pt1 | contig 12159 bp, 9 predicted proteins | sample Lox_Sample_24_FD_206723 | JGI IMG/M metagenome (GOLD analysis project Ga0335075, IMG submission 206723) | Soil microbial communities from Loxahatchee National Wildlife Refuge, Florida, United States - Lox_Sample_2.4 | ecosystem: Environmental > Terrestrial > Soil > Wetlands | place: USA: Florida... | reverse complement strand
GTATGTGCTTGGGCGTCGCTTAAAGACAAGTTCCGCCTTGGCGTCGATCTGGTGGGCGGCACCATCCTCGTCTACGAAGTGGACACCAGCAAGCAGCAGGGCGAGGTGCAGCCCGACGAATTGGCCGGCGCCCTGAAACGCCGCATCGATCCCGCCGATCTGCTCAACGTCACCATTCGGCCCGTTAAAAGCGATCCGCCGCGCGTCGAGATCATCCTGCCGACCGGCGGATACGCTTCGGGGCGGCAAACGCTGAACCCGGAAGAAGTCGAGAACATCAAAAACCTCATCCAGCAACAGGGCCGGCTGGAGTTCCGCATCCTCGCCAATCCCAACGACGATAAAGACGCCTTGGAGCGAGCTTCTGAGTTTCTGCGCAATCCCGACAATCAAGAGAAACTTGCGGATCTGGAGAAAAAAGGCTTGCCGCCGCCGGACCCGACAGCCCAAGGCGGCGGAACGACCTTTGCCGTCATCATCGGCGGCGAGACCATTAATTACAGCTACAGCTGGGTGATGGTCGGCAAGGAAGAACTCTACAATCTGAATCTGAATAATGCGGCCGAGAACTCGCCGATTTTTGCCTTCGGATGGAAGAAGGTTGCCGAGGCGCGCGACAAGGAAGCGGTTCGCTATCCTTTTGCCGGCAGCAGTTCGCAACTCCTTCTTTACAGCCGCACGATTCGCACAACCAGCCGTCTTTCACCCAAAGAACAAGAATTGGGCAAGAAGTACGAGTACTTCATCCTGACGCGAAATTCCGAGCCGGGCAAGCAGATCACCGGCGATTACCTCGCCCAGGTGGTCGGCGGCAGCAACGAACGGGGCGAGCCGGCCGTGCATTTCGCCTTTAATTCCGACGGGGCCAATCTCTTTTATGAAGTGACCAACCTCAACAAGCCTTCGCGCAGCGAAGGCAGCTTCGAGCGCAAGTTGGCCATTCTCCTCGACGGCCAGATTCGTGCCGCGCCCGGACTGAGAAACGCCATCCGCGATCGCGGCGAAATCTCCGGCGGCTTCACGCAGAAGGGCGTTCAGGAGCTGGTAACGATCCTCCGCGCCGGCGCCTTGCCGGCCACATTGAAACGCGATCCCGTCAGCGAAAACAGCATGGGACCGACGCTGGGCAGCGACACCATCTTCAAGGGCACGCTGTCGGTCGGCCTGGCTTTCTTGGCCGTGCTGATTTTCATGCTCTTCTACTATCGCTTCGCCGGCATCGTCGCCTGCGTCGCCTTGTTGGCCAACCTGGTGTTGACGGTCGCCTTCATGGTGCTGGTCAACGCCACCTTCACCTTGCCCGGCTTGGCGGGACTCGTCCTCATGCTCGGCATGGCCGTCGATGCCAACGTGCTGATTTACGAGCGGCTGCGTGAGGAACGCGAACGCGGCGCCAGCTTGGCCCTGGCCATCCGCAACGGCTACGATCGCGCTTTTCCGACCATTATCGATACGCACCTGTCGAGCATCTTCACCGCCATCGTGCTGTACGTGGTCGGCAACGATCAGCTCAAAGGCTTCGGCATCAGCTTGACGGTGGGCCTGATTATCAGCCTGTTCACGTCGCTGTACATGACGCGGACGATGTTCGACTTCTGGCTGGCTCGGGGTTGGCTGCACAAGCTGAGCTTCTACCAGGGGCTGGTGCAGATGCTGCACCGCCATCACTGGGACTTCATGGCCATCCGCTACTACTGGTTCACGGCCACCATCGTGCTGACCATCTTGGGCGCCGGCTTGTTCTTCTGGCGGCTCAGTCCCGATGAGAAGGGCCGCAGCGTCATGAACATCGATTTCATCGGCGGCACCGCCTACACCGGCAAGCTCGCTCAACCGCTGACCATTGAGGAGCTGCGTTCCAAGCTAGAGAAAAACGTGCAGGTTCCCGGCATGACAACGCAGGAGAGCGAATTGCCCGACATCTCCGTCGAACAGGTCTTCGCGCGCGGCGACACGAGCGGCCGCAGCACCTTCTTCACCGTCCGCACCGCCGTGAAGGCTGCCCGCAAGGTGCAGAAGATCATCAACACGCGCCTGGGCGACGCCCTGGCTTTCATCGAATTGCACAAGTACAGCCTCGATAAGGACGGCAAGAGCGCCACGCTGGAGTTCACCAAACCGAAAACAGAGGAGTCGGACTTCGCCTCGCCCGCTCAGGTGAAGATGCTGCTGAACGAGGTGAAGGAGGATCTGCTGCCGGATGAGAAGCAGCTGAATTTCACCATCGAAACGCTCGGCGAGCCGGACGAGAAGGGCCGCTACTCCCAGATGAAGGTGGAGCCGACGCAGAGGATGAGCCGCGAGCAATTCGAGAAGATCCTGACCCAGACCAAGGAAGCGTTCGATAGCAGCCCGCAGCCGGAGCGTTTGGAGAACTTCGACGCCCAGTTGGCGGCCAATACGCAGGAGCGGGCCATGTACGCCATCCTGGCCAGCTGGGCTGCCATCTTGCTCTATCTCTGGTTCCGCTTCGGCAACTGGACCTTCGGCGCCGCTACTGTGCTGTGCCTGATCCACGACTTGTTCTTTACGCTCGGCTTCATCGCCGCCGCCCACTACTTGCACGGCACCTGGCTGGGCAATTTGCTGGGCATCAGCGATTTCAAGATCGACCTGCCGGCCATCGCCGCCTTGCTCACGCTGGTCGGCTACTCGGTCAACGACACCATCGTTGTCTTCGACCGCATCCGCGAGGTCCGCGGCAAGAACCCGCTGCTAACGCCGGCGATGATTAACGACAGCGTCAACCAGACGCTGACGCGAACCATCTTGGCATCGATGACGGTGTGGCTGGTGGTGATCGTGCTGTATGCGTTCGGCGGCGAGGGCGTCCACCTGTTCGGCTTCGTCATGATCGTCGGCGTGATCGTCGGCACCTACAGCTCGATCTACATCGCCAGCCCGCTCTTGTTGATCTTCGGCGAAGGCATGCCCAGCGCCCGCGAACGCGCCCGCTCGCAACAGATCTCCGCAGCAGCGGAGGCGTAATCGAAAAACCAACCACGGATTACACGGATAACACGGATAGAAAAATAATTTATCTATCCGTGTTATCCGTGTAATCCGTGGTTGGGTTGTCTTCTTTCAAATCACCGTTCCATCCGGGATCACCGTGCCGCGCGGGATCGCCACGATCCCTTCGCGGATGGCCCACCGATCTGTATCGACATCCGCTAGTCCGCGCGAATTGGCGATGCGGACATTGCTGCCAATGCGGCAATCCTTGTCGATGATGGCTTTCTCGATGACGCTGCCGTCGCCGATGCCGAGGTCGGGCACGCCGCGCTGGCGATTGACCCGGCGCTCCTGGTCGGTCTCGAAGCGATCGGCGCCGATCAGCACGCTATCGCGCGCGACCACATCGCGGCCAATGCGGCTGCGGACGCCGACGATGCAGCGCTCCAAAGTGGCCCCTTCCTGCACGATGCAGCCGTCGCTGATAAGGCACTCCTTGACTGACGCCGCATTGATGCGCGAGGCCGGCAGGAAACGCATGCGCGTGAAAATGACGCCTTCGGGACTGTGGAAATCGAAGGGCGGATTATCGCCGGTCAGGGCCAGGCTGGTTTCGTGATACGCTTTCACGGTGCCCAGATCCTCCCAGTAGCCGTCGAAAACGTGGGCTTGGACGTGGTGCGAACAGATGCTGCGCGGGAACACTTCCTTGCCGAAGTCGATGGCCAACGGCTTGGCGGCCAACAAATCGAACAGCGCCTGCCGGTGGAAAACATAGATGCCCATGCTGGCCAAGTAAGGGCGGCCCGTGCCGTGAACGCCGTGTTGAGCCAACCACTCGTCGGACATGCGAACCGGCTCCAGCTGTTCTTCCGTTTTGGGTTTCTCGACGAAGCCAATCACCTTGCCGCCGGCATCGACGCGGACGATGCCGAAGCCCTCAACCTGGCTGCGCGGCACCGGCAGCACGGCTAGGGTAACGTCGGCCTTGGCGTCGCGGTGCGTCGCCAACAGCTGGCGAAAATCCATGCGATAGAGCTGATCGCCGGAGAGAATCAGCACTTCCTTGCAGGGATCTTCGACGACGTAGCGAACTTGTTGGCGGACGGCGTCGGCGGTACCCTGATACCAGCCGGCGGCCTCATAGGTCTGCTGAGCGGCCAGCACTTCCACGAATCCCTGGGTAAACGGATCGAATTTATAGGTGTTGGCGATGTGGCGGTGCAGGCTGACGCTGAGGAACTGGGTGAGAACGTAAACGCGGTTAAGTCCGCTGTTGATGCAGTTGCTGATGGGGATGTCGATGAGGCGATATTTTCCGGCCACGGGCACGGCCGGCTTGCTGCGCCATTTGGTGAGGGGGTAAAGCCGAGTGCCTCGACCGCCGCCAAGGATTAGACTGAGAACGTCTTGCATAAGCTGCCTCGCTGGAGAGAACAGGGCCGGTACACATCATCGCGAGCAGCCGTCAGGGCTGCGAGTCCCTATCATGCTAGCACATAATGCGCCCGCCGACCAATTCCTCGTTCCCAATCCTCCCGCGAGCCGCCGGGTTTATCCCGGTGGGGCCGCCGGGATAAACCCGGCGGCTCGCGGGCTGCTAAGGAGGACCATCGATCATGCCCGATTTCGTCGTCATCGCCACTTGGCCGTTCGGTCAAACCGCCGTGAAGACGGCCGCCCCGTTGTTGCAGGCCGGCAAGCCCGCGCTCGACGCCGCACTCGCCGGCGCGCAAGCCGTCGAGGACGATCCCAAGGTCCATTCCGTCGGCTACGGCGGATTGGGCAACGCCATCGGCACGGTTCAGCTGGACGCCTGCGTCATGGACGGGCAGACGCTGGCTTGCGGCGGCGTGGCCGGGCTGGAGAACGTGCGGCACGCCGCCGCCGTGGCCCGCCGTGTCATGGAGAAGACGCCGCACGTTCTGCTCGTCGGCCAGGGAGCGCAGCAGTTCGCCATACAGCAGGGCTTTCCGTTGGAGACGCTGCTTACGCCGGAGAGCGTCGCCGAGTGGGAGAAGAAACGGCCTGCGGCGAATCGGCAGCGTGAGCTGCCGGGTCACGACACCGTAGCGGTGTTGGCCCTGGACGGCAAAGGATCGCTGGGCGGCGTCTGCACGACATCGGGACTGACCCACAAGCTGCCGGGCCGCGTCGGCGATTCACCCCTTATCGGATCGGGATTGTACGTCGATAACACGGCCGGTGCGGCCGGCGCTACCGGCGTCGGCGAGGAGGTCATCCGCATCGGCGGCAGTCTTCTGATCGTCGAGGCGATGCGCGCCGGCAAGAGTCCACAGGAGGCGTGCGAGTTGGCGGTGCGCAAGGTCAACGCCGTGGCGGTGCGTCGCGGCGTCCATCCGGCGCGGGTGGCTTTTCTGGCGCTCGATCCGCACGGCCGTGTCGGCGCCGCTTGCACGGAGCGAACCGGCTTCCAGTACGCCGTCGCTCGACCCGGATCGATGGAGCTGCTCAAGGCGAAAGAAGTATAGGCCTTATTGGCGAGCCGGCAGCTAACGCTGCCGGCTCGCCAACTTCCCCCAATGGCGGCAGATCGGCCCGAGCGCCGTCAACTGTAGCTCAAGACGTGGAAGCTGCCAACAACTCAGAGTAGCTTTCTTCGGGAAATGGAGAAGTAGCGATTTCGTGGATCAAGCTGGCGCGCAGCTGCGATAAGGCAGGTTCCAGGCTGGGCAAATTCCACTCTGCACGAGGCGTGGCCGCCGAATTGGATTCCAGCGACTTCATTGCCACTTCTCTGTTATGTTCGATTCGGGAGGCGCTAGTCGGATTTAGAGTTCGGGCTCGGGCAAACTCTTCTTCCACGCGGTCGCGTGGCTGTTTCAGTTCGGCCAGGGCAATGCCTCGCATCTCAAAGAGCAAGCCTCGTGTCTCATCTGGCAGGTCGGGAAATCGCATGGCCTGACTGGCAAGCGCCAAGGTGTCGGCATAGTTTCTTTGGTTAGCGCGGAACAAAGCGAGGACGGCGTAAGGCAAACTGTATTGGGCCTGTACCTCCACGGCCCGCGTGAAATCAGCCTCGGCGGCGTTGGGATTGTTTGAGAGGTTCACCGCACCGCGGGCTAGAAGCAACTCCGGATCGTCTGGATAGCACTTAAGCGCATCGTCGCAAACTTCGCGCGCCTCGCCTAGCCTATTCAGGGTAATCAGGGCCAACGTAAGCGCGCAGGCTGCATCTTTTTCCAAGTCGCGGTCCTGCCGAGAAGCCAGAGGAATCTTGCGCTCCGCCTCAATCACATGTCGCAGCGGTTCCACAATCATCTCGAATATCTGGGAGCGAACTCCCGACGGCTGCTCAAGAGCCAGTAGAATAAGCGTGGAAGAGGCCTGGTAGATTTGCCCCCTCCGCGACTGAGGCTCTGTCAGCAATTGTTCGGCAACCTCCCTAGCTTCCTGGATTCGGCCAAGTCGTCGGAGGCAGTCCATTGCGTAGACCTTACCCATTGGGAGCACCTTGCCTGCCTCTTGGTAAAACAGCAGAGCCGCCTCCGGCAGTCCAAGCCGGTTCCAAGCCCACGCTTGGAGGGCCGGGATGATCTCAGCGGGAAATCCTTCGGGATATGGCTGGCGCAGGTGGTCGAGGTATACATCCAGGTCGCCCGCCTGTAATGCCGCCGTGCCTCTCGCAGCCCACTGGGCGCGATCCTCAGTTGACATGGGTATCGCACGGCGGCCATCAGCCAAGGCGTACAAATCCTCGGAAAACCCCCTCATTCTGCGTCGCTGGCGCCCGTCCATGCGCTTCCAAGGGCCATCCATCGCCTCACTGACAGCGTCTAGTTCGGGGACGCCCCTGTCCCCGCGAGGGTCTAGTTCGTGATGCTTAAGGAGCAACTGTGCGTATTCCCGAACGGGGTCATTTATGACTGTCATGTCCTTCCTCCTTCCACCACTCCTCCCGGACCCAATCCGTACGAGTCGCCTCGATGGCCGCGCGGTACTCCTCCAGGGACATGGGTCTGTCCGGCTCGACAAATCCGTGCGCAGGATCGCTCGGATCGAGCCGCAGTTGGAGGCGGTCGCAGAGTTGGCCATCGGTAAATGAGCCAGCACCCATCCGCCAAGGAAATGTTTCGGGCAGGTTGTTGCTGCGCCGGGCAGCGGGATAACCGTGGGTGCGGAGCCGCTTGGGGATAAGATGGGGAGGAAGCTCTTGCAACGATGGCGATACGGACATGCCGCCCGTTGACGGCTGTACAACATCTTCTATTGGCTGGATGTCAACCCCCTCACGAACGCCAAGAGTATCGTTCTTCGTATGACCCACCATTGGACTGTCACCGTCCGCACGCATCGCCCGGTAGATCTGTGCCATCGCCTGCTCCTTGGACCTCCGCCCTTCTCCTTCGGCACAATTGTCACATTATACAGCAAGCCCCAATGGATTACATGACTGCTCGGCGTATCGCAGGTCACGCCATGCCGGAAGGTGTAGAGTCGCTATGAAGGCGGAGGTGTAAGCCCCCTGAGCCTGCGCATCAAGGGCTTCGCTCCCGCTCGCCGGGGATTGATACTGACACGACCGGCCTCCTTTGCTATGGTCCCGCCCCGATCGAGGCGTCTCGATTTTTTCGGCGCGAAGGAGGCTAAACGAATGTTAGTGCGATACGGGCAAGCCGCGATGATCGCGGCGATTATGACGTTGGCAGGGAATGCCGTTTGGGCGCAACAATCGGGGTCGCAGGACAGCCCCTCAACACCTGGCCCTGTCTACTACGATGCAGTAATCCGATGTGACAAAGCTGTGCCGTGCTGTAAAGATGGGGGGTGTTGCAGCAAGAGCAAAAAGTGCGACGCCAAATGCGCGTGCAGCAAAGACAAAAAGTGCGAATGCTGTAAAGACGGCGAATTCGGCTGTGACAAGAGCGGCAAGGGCAGCTGCAAGAAGACGACAGACGACTGCTGCCCATTCGTGAACAAGCTGGCCAAGGAAACCGCGATCATCATGGTGATGCCGGCATCGATGCCGCTGCCCGCCGCTTGCTACCTGGAAGCGATGGGGATGCTGCCGCATCCGCCGCTGCCCCCCATGCCGCACGTGTGCCTGCCGGTGCCGCCCATTCCCTTGCCTCACCCGATACAAGTTCACGAAGCCAACACCGGCAACGTGATTTACGGCGTCGGCGTCAACTCCAACAATGTTTGCCCTGGTTACATCAGCGGCCTCACCGCGGCTGGCCCGTCTGGTGTCGTGGCATGCGGCATCGCTCCGCCTGCGACCGCCGCCAAGGTCCGTATCATCGCCACGCCGTCCAGCGATCAGTTGGAGATGACCGTCGGCGAAGAGACCAGCATCCACTGCAAAAAGATGACGGTCACGATCGGCGAGAAGGAGATCACGGTCTCTCGTTTCGATGACCGCGTCCGCATCCGCGGCGAAGAGCTGAAAGCGACCGCCGGCAGCATTTGCACCGACGGCAAGGACTGCCTCATCCTCGAAGGCAATGTCGTGCTGCACTACAAGAACGACGGCCATTCCGCCAATGTCACCGGCGATCGCATCGAGTTGAATCTGAGCGACAGCGCCATGACGATCGAACGGGCCCCCAAGATACCGCCGGCTCCGTCCATCAGCATCGAACGCATCGATATCGACAGCAAGTGACGGCCACGACGGCGCATTCCCGGTTAGCGACGCTTCGTAGAAGCGTCGGAACAAAAAACGCTTCTACGAAGCGTCGCTAACCGAGAGGGTTTCGTTGCCGGGCGGCGATTCTGCTAAAATAAAGGGAGTCGTCGACCTTATGGCCCCTGGATGCACTAAGCCCCCATGCTGATCGATACGTTCGGACGTAGCCACAATAATTTGCGCATCAGCGTCACCGATCGCTGCAATCTCCGCTGCACCTACTGCATGCCGGAAGAAGTGGTTTTCATGGATCGCTCTGCGCTGCTCACCTTCGAGGAGATCGCGCATTTCGTCGGCGTGGCGGCGTCCTTGGGTATTGACAAGCTGCGTCTGACCGGCGGCGAGCCACTGATGCGCCGCGATCTGCCGCGCCTCGTTCGCATGGTTGCCGGTGTGCCCGGAATCAAGGACGTTGGTTTGACCACCAACGGTCTGTTGCTAGCCCAGCAGGCGCAGGCGCTTTTCGATGCCGGATTGCAGCGCCTCAACGTCAGCCTCGATACGCTCGATCCGAGACGTTTCCGCGAGATCAGCCGCCGCGACGGCTTGGAGCAGGTATTGGCCGGCCTCGCGGCAGCCAAGAAAGCCGGCTTCGCACCCATCAAGATCAACGCCGTAAGTATCCGCGGCTTGACCGAGCCGGACGTGGTGCCATTGGCTCACTTTGCCCGCGAGCACGGCCTGGAGATGCGCTTCATCGAGTACATGCCGATCGGCGCCGAAGCCTGGGAACGCGGCAAGGTCTACTTCGCCCATGAGATCCTGGAGCAGATCGAACGCGAAGTGGCCCCTCTTGTTCCGGCCGACGACTACGATCCACGCGCCCCGGCGATGGATTTTCAGTACAGCGACGGCGGAGGCCGGGTCGGCATCATCGCCTCGGTGTCGCGGCCGTTCTGCATGAGCTGCAATCGCTTGCGCCTGACCTCCGACGGCAAACTACGCAACTGCCTCTTTGCACTGGACGAAGTCGATGTCAAACCGCTGCTGCGCGGGGCGCACGACGATGCGCGGCTGGCAGAGATGATCCGGCAGAACGTCCGCGATAAGTGGGAGGGCCACGAGATCAACACGGCGCGCTTCATCAAGCCGCTGCGGACCATGCACGCCATCGGCGGCTAATACAACGTTTAACTGACCGTATCGCGGGGCAACGGATGGTAGCCGAAGGCGGGAGAGATAGTTCGCGGCGTGCGAACGGTCGGCTCCGCAGGCCGGGCGGCGAGATCGAACCACTGGCGTTCGCCGTCGTGCAGGGAGGGCAGGCCAATCCAGTGCAAGACCGGAGCTTCATCGTGGTCGAGGTCAAAGACGACGGTGGTGGGGGTGCCATCGAAGAAGTACAGCCGTCCTTGCCGTCCCTCTCGCTGAAGCGAGAAGCGGCGGACGCGATGACCCGGCAAGCGCGTTAGGGAAGCCTCGCCGTCTTCTAAGGGAAAAATGATCAGGTCCACCAGTCTTTCGCGGACGCCGGCCAGGTGGCGGCCCAGGCCGAGCAAGCGCTGGCCGTGCTTGCAAAAGGCGGTCATGCTGACCGCAGCGGGCCGGCCATCGGGCCAGAGAACCTGGTAGCCTTCATAGGGGACGCCCTCTTCAACACGGTCACGGGAAGAATCACGACGAAGTAGCAATCGTAGCGTACGCGACATCCGACTTCCTCATCAGCTGGGACGAATACTCATTAGGTGCCTGCCGACGCCTCATCAGCGAACCCCTACGGACGAGACGGCTTTCCTTGTCAGTTTCTTTGCACATATCGCGCCGTGGCAAAGGGCGTCAACTTGTCAATCTAGGTAAATTGTACGGTCTATGAAAAAAGAAGGCCAGAGCAGACGCGACTTGGGGCTTCGGGATCGGCCGCTTTACGAGCGGCAATTATCGTTTAGGGCGATTGTGCAGGCTTCCCTCCAGTGGGGCAGACACTCCTGTCTGCCGGGCAGACAGGAGTGTCTGCCCCACTGAAACGAAGTATGGGGCGTTTATACTCCAAGCAACCCGATGTACCAGTTGGCGATACGAAAAATGGCGATGATGATGACGAGAGCGACGAACCCATAAACGCAGTAGCCGGTCAGGCTCGTCAGCGCGGCCAAGCGCCGGCCCGATTCATCCTGGTAATGCTCCGCCTGATGGGCGAGGACTTGATCCAGCGTCCCGGATTCCTCGGCAATGGCGATCATGTGCCGGAACTCCTCCGGAAATAGCCCGCTCTTGGTCAGGCTAGACGTCAGCTCCTCGCCGCGGCGCAGCTCAACTTCGATCTGTTCCGAGCGGGCCGTGAAGGCCGCGTTCCCCGTGGCCGACAGGCTCAACCGCATCGCCTGGACGATCGACATGCCCGTCTCGGTCGTCAAGCGCAGAGCCATGCAGAAACGCGCCAACGCCAACGCCTGCAAACAGGGACCAAGCGCCGGCAATCCGAGCAAAAATGCCTCCGTCGCCGCAGCGCCGCCCAGGCGCCGCGTCACCAGCCAATAGGCCGCGGCCAATCCGATCAGCACACTGAAGACGACGCCGAGAAAGATCATCGCTCCGGAGGGACCGGCCAGACCGAGGCCAAGCGGATCGAGCGCCTGGCCGCCGCCGCGGGTGTCGGCAATCATGCCCATGATGAGAATCAGCCCGGCCAGCACGAAAATGGCCAAGACGAATTCGGTGACCGGCCAAGTAATTTGGGAGATGAACTGCCGCCATAGTTTTCGCTGACGGAGATAGAATTTCTCCATCTCGCCGAAGACTTCGGGCAACATGCCGGTATTTTCGCCGACGCGCGCCAGCGACAAAAAGAGCGGCGGAAAGACGGTCCCTTCGCGCTGCAGCGCGTCTTCCAGGCTGTCGCCGCGCTCCAGGGCGGCGGCGATGCGGCCGGCGGCGGGGCGCACCCCCGCCGCGCCGCCTTTGGCCTGGTGGCGAAAAGCAGCGACGAGCGGCAAGCCCGCACTGAGATAGTGCCGCAGCGACCGGCACAGCTCGATCAAATCCGACAGCGACAGCCGCGACGATAGAAACATAAACCGGCTCCGATGGAGAATATCCATCTCATTGTATAATGCCGGCATGGATACCTACGATCCGCGTTACTTGGCCGGCATCCTGTTTTTCAACGAACACGATTTCTTCGAGGCCCACGAAGTCTGGGAGGATCTGTGGTCGGAGAGCCACGGTGAGGAGCGCCGTTTCTATCAGGGCTTGATCCAGGCGGCGGTCGGTCTGTTTCATTTCAGCGGCGGCAACCTGGGCGGGGCCGTGAAGTTGTATCGCTCCAGCTTCGATTACATGAAGACGTGCGGCTCGCCGTTCCTCGGACTGGACGTGGACGGCTTCTGGCGGCAGATGGCTCGTTGCTTCGAGCCGCTTTTGGGTACGGCAACGCCGGATCGCAACGTGCGGCCGGACCCGGAGCTGCTGCCGGCCCTCCGGCTCGACCCCCCGCCGGCGGAATGGCCGGACCCCGCGGCGTATGTCCACGAAGATGAGATTTAGCCGCGAGCGGTAGGCGAGCGTTCCAGTGGGGCAGACACTCCTGTCTGCCGGGCAGACACTCCTGTCTGCCG
>Ga0335075_10013796_pt1 | contig 12160 bp, 8 predicted proteins | sample Lox_Sample_24_FD_206723 | JGI IMG/M metagenome (GOLD analysis project Ga0335075, IMG submission 206723) | Soil microbial communities from Loxahatchee National Wildlife Refuge, Florida, United States - Lox_Sample_2.4 | ecosystem: Environmental > Terrestrial > Soil > Wetlands | place: USA: Florida... | reverse complement strand
GGCTCGCCGGCCGGAGTTTCCGTCTCCGGCGCCGGCTGGCGGGCCAGGCGGCTCGGCCACCAGACCCACCGGCCCAGGTCCAGGTTCAGCGCCGTGACGAGCACCGAGCGGACCACGATCGTGTCGAGCAGCACCCCGAACGCCACCGCGAAGCCGAGCTCGGTCAGGAACGTGACCGGCAGCGTGCCGAGCACCGCGAACGTCCCGGCCAGCACGCAGCCCGCGGAGGTGATCACGCCGCCGGTCGCGGCCAGGCCTTGCAGCGCCCCGGTGCGGGGACCGTGCCGCTGCGCTTCCTCGCGCACCCGGGTCATCAGGAAGATGTTGTAGTCGATGCCGAGCGCGACGAGGAAGACGAACACGAACAGCGGGAACGACGTGTCCGCGCCGCCGAAGTTGAACACGTGGTCGAAGAACAGCGCGCTGATCCCCAGCGCCGACGCGAACGACAGCACGACGGTCGCGATGAGCATGACCGGCGCGACGAGGGCCCGCAGCAGCAGCATGAGGATGACGAACACGACGGCGAGGATGACCGGGATGATCAGGTTCCTGTCGTGCGCGGCCGCGCGCTGGACGTCCAGGTTGACCGCGGTGTTGCCGCCGACGATCGCGTCGGCGCCCGGCACCGCGTGTACCGCCGCCCGCGTCGCGTCGATGGTCGCGTAGGCGGCCTGGCTGTCCGGCGCGGAGGTGAGCGTGGCCTCCAGGTAGGTGTGCCCGACCAGCGGCACCGGCCGCGTCACGTTGGTCAGGCCGTCCACCGAGCGGAGCGCGGCGGCGAGCTGCGGACCGTAACCCGGGTTGCCGAACACCTGGACCGGCTCGCCCGCGCCGCCGGGGAAGTGCGCGTCGAGCACCGTCTGGCCGGCCACCGAGTCCGGGTGGCCGCGGAACGACTGGGCGTTGGTCAGCCCGCTGGCGTGCAGCCCGGCCAGGCCCGCGGCCATCGCGCCGAGCACCAGCACGGTGCCGATCCACACCGCCCGCGGCCGGACCGCGATGCGCCGCCCGACGCGCGCCCAGAAGCCCCTGGTGGTGGGCTCCGGCGAGCCGTACGCGGGCTTGACCGGCCAGAACACCCAGCGGCCCGTGATCACGAGCAGCGCGGGCAGCAGCGTCATCATCGCCAGCAGCGCAACCGCGACGCCGATCGCGAGCACCGGGCCCATGCTCTTGGTGGAGTTCAGCTCGGCCAGCGACAGGGTCAGCAGGCTGAGGATCACCGTGCCCGCACTGGCCACCACGGCGGGCCCGGCGCGGCGCAGCGCGACCGCCATCGCCTCGTGCCTGTTCTCGTGCCGCCGCAGTTCCTCGCGGTACCTGGCGGTGATCAGCAGCGCGTAGTCGGTGCCCGCGCCGAACACGAGCACGTCGAGAATGCCGGCGCTCTGCGCGTTGACCGTGAGCCCCGCGTGCGCGGCCAGCAGGTAAATGAGCGCCTCCGCGGTGATCAGCGCCACCCCCGCGGAAAGGACAGGCAGCAGCCACAGGATCGGGCTGCGGTACGTGAGCAACAGCAAGACGATGACGACCGCCAGCGCGGAGAACAGCAGGGTGCCGTCGATGCCCTTGAACGCGTTGCTCGAGTCGGCGGCGGTGCCGAGCGGTCCCGCGATGTGCACGGTCAGCCCGCCGGCGCCGGACTCCGCGATGGCCCGGAGCGAGTCGGCGGCGGGCGCCGCGGCGTTCCAGCCGGACGCGCCCAGGTTGACCGGCACGATGGTCTCGATGGCCTTGCCGTCGGCCGACGTGAACGGCCCGGCTATCTGACCGCGGATGGCGCCGGTCACGCCGCCGAAGCGGACCGCGTCGGCGGCCGCCTTGGCCTTGTCCGCGGCGGTGACGCCAGCCGGGCGGTCGTACACCACCACGGCCGGGTACACGTTCGGCGAGACGACCTCCGACCGCAGGTTCAGCACCTGCGTCGACTCCGCCTTCGCCGGCAGCCAGGCCGAGGTGTCGTTCTTCTCGGCGCCCATCAGCTTGCCCGACAGCGGCCCCGCGACCGCCACGATGATTAGCCAGCCGACCAGCACCAGCCATTTGGTCCGGCGCCCCGCCGACCCGGTCGCCATCCCCCGTAGAAAACTCACTGCCGGTCCTCCCGTGCCGTTTCGTCCTGCGATGAATAAGACGTCGCCGCGCACCGGGGTTCATCGGAATTAAGCCGGCAAAAATAGAAATCTCTCGGCGGCTACGACCCCCGGCGCCCCGCGACCGCCAGCAGGACCAGCGTGCCTCGCGAAGCGACCCGTCCGCCCATAGTCCAACGCCGCCCGCAGCTGGCACAAGTGAATTTCCCGCCAAAGGAATTTAGTGCGCATAAAACAACTAAGAAACTGCCATGACCAATACTGGTAATTTAAGCAGTCCAATCCGTCGGGAACGGCCTGTCGCGCAGACAATTACCAGCGCCCGGTCAGAAGTTGCCGCGGCGCTCCTGCTCGCGCTCGATGGCCTCGAACAGGGCCTTGAAGTTGCCCTTGCCGAAGCCCAGCGAGCCGTGCCGCTCGATGAGCTCGAAGAAGACCGTCGGCCGGTCGCCGAGCGGCCTGGTGAAGATCTGCAGCAGGTAGCCGTCCTCGTCCCTGTCGACCAGGATGCCGCGCCGCTGCAGCTCCTCGATCGGCACGCGCACCTTGCCGATGCGGGCCCGCAGTTCGGGCGCCTCGTAGTAGGACGCGGGCGTGGGCAGGAACTCCACGCCGCGCGCGGAAAGCTCGTCGACGGTCCGCAGGATGTCGTTGGTCGCCAGCGCCACGTGCTGCGGGCCGGCCCCGTCGTAGAACTCCAGGTACTCGTCGATCTGCGACTTCTTCTTGCCGACGGCGGGCTCGTTGAGCGGGAACTTCACCCGGTGGTTGCCGTTGGCGACCACCTTGCTCATCAGCGCCGAGTAGTCGGTGGCGATGTCGTCCCCGATGAACTCGGCCATGTTCGTGAAGCCCATCACCCGGTTGTAGAACTCGACCCACTCGTCCATCCGGCCGAGCTCGACGTTGCCGACGACGTGGTCGATCGCCTGGAAGACCCGCTTGGGGGAGCCGGGGGCCCTGGTGAGCGTCGAGCTCCTGGCCACGTACCCCGGCAGGTAGGGCCCGTCGTAACCGGACCGGTCGACGAGGGTGTGCCGCAGGTCGCCGTAGGCCGCGATCGTGGCGGTCCGCACGGTGCCGTGCTCGTCGGACAGGTCGTGCGGCTCTTCGAGCACCGTCGCGCCGGTGGCGCGCGCGTGTGCGATGCACTTGTCGACGTCGGGCACCTGCAGGGCGATGTCGGAGATCCCGTCCCCGTGCTTGCCGTGCACGGCGATGAGCGGGCTGTCCGGCCGCACCGCGCCGTTCAGCACGAACCGCACCGCGCCGCTGCGCAGCACGTAAGAGACGTGATCCCGCTGGCCGGTCTCCGGCCCCGCGTAGGCGACGAGCTGCATTCCGTACACGGCCTGGAAGAACAGCGCCGCCTGCGTCGCGTTGCCGACCGTCCACACCAGCGCGTCCCAGCCGCTGATCGGGAACGGGTCGCGGGAGACGTCGTGCTCGACCAGGCCGACCAGCTGCCGCAGCTGCGCCTCGTCCAGTTCCGCCGCCCGCTCCTGATCGGTGAGCGTCTGCTCGATCGTCATGCCTGCCTCCCGTGTCACGCCGGACCTGACCCGTATTCAAGCCCAAGTCCCGGCAGGTAGGCAATAACAGCATTCAAGTCTGAGCTCGCTGCACACATTCAGCGTCATGTCGGCTAGTAAGCTATGCATTTTGCATACCAGTCTCGCCGTCGGCTTGCGCCTGGCGGGACGGGCGCCGCGGTCACGGGTGGCTCAGGGCCAGCGCGGTAGCCGCGTCGCCAGGCCGCGCATCCAAACGGCTGGCGCACCCGGCTCGGGAGGCAGGCGCGGATAGCTAACTGTGGCCAGATAAATAGTTAAGAACTTACTAAGATCACCTGTAGATTGTCCCAAATGCGGGCCGGGGAAGCCCGCGAGGGGGACAAGCATCATGACAACAGAAGCGCAGCATGCGACGGTCGAGGCGCTGCAGTGGAAGCTAGGCGTGGACCAGGACGGGGACTTCGGCCCAGACACCAAGAAGGCGCTGCAGCGCCACCTCGGGATGGCCCTCACCGGAGACATCGACGCGAACACGATCAAGGCACTGCAGCGGCACGTCAGCGTCAGCTCGAGCGGCGTCTGGGGCAAGGAGACCACGAGGGGCATGCAGCGCCGCCTGAACGCGAACACCTTCTAACCGGCGCCGGGCACGGAGCCGGGTGGCGGGCCAGCGCATAAAAAGCGCCCCCAGTAGGATTCGAACCTACGCACCCGGCTCCGGAGGCCGGTGCTCTATCCCCTGAGCTATGGGGGCCCGGTGACGTCGAAAGGCTACCAGCCTCCCGCCGTCCCCACGACATTGCGCGTGCCGTAGCCATGACGTCACGAAACGAGGTAGCCTCGCCCGCGTGACGCAAGGTTTGGGACGGGTGCTCGTCGTGGACGACGACGAGGTGATCCGGCAGCTTATCGCCGTAAATCTTACCCTTGAGGGGTTCGACGTGGCGACCGCGATCGACGGCCAGGACTGCCTCGACAAGGTGCAGGCGATCGCGCCTGACGTGATCACGCTCGACGTGATGATGCCCAGGCTCGACGGCTGGGAGACCGCGCTCCAGCTGCGCAAGGAAGCGCACACCGCGCACATCAAGGTCGTCCTGATCACCGCCCGCGCGCAGGAGGACGACATAGTGCGCGGCACGAACGTCGGCGCGGACGCCTACCTCACCAAGCCGTTCGACCCCGGCGAGATGATCCGCGTCGTCCGCGAGCTGGCGGGCGCGCCGCCCGGCTAGCGGTCCGGTGCTCACTCGCGACCTGCGTGACGCGATCGCGCGGGCGCTCGCGGCGGCCGGGCTTGACCCCGCCGACCCGGGCCTTCGCCCCGCGGGACCGCCTGGCCAGTACGCGTCGAGCGTCGCGCTGGCGCACCCGCGCGCCGCGCAGCCGCTGGCCGCCGCGCTGTCGGCCGAGCCCTGGATCGCGCGCGCCGAGGTCACCGGCCCCGGCTACCTGACCGTCACGGTCACCGCCGCGGCCTTCGCCGCGCTCGCTGACCGCATCGCCGCGGCCGGCCCCGCCGCCGCGGCCAGCGGCGCGCTGCGCGGCGTGACCGTCCCCGCGCCGCTCCCAGGCGACCCGCTGGCCGCGTCCGGCTGGGAGCAGGCACGGCAGGCGCTCGCCGCGCAGCTGACCGCCAGGCTCGCCGCCGCGGCGGGTGCGACGGTACCTCATCCCCATCCTTCGCAGCGGTCCCGTTCCGCCTCCCCGCCTCCGCCAGACCTCGCGGCGGCGGTGGCCTACGCCGGACCGGACGCGGTCCGGTTCGCGCTGGCCAGGGCGGTGCCGGGACGGCCGGTGCGGATCGACCCGGCGGTAGTCGCGAGGCATGTGCCAGCGAACCCCGCCTATGCTGTGAGGTACGCGCACGCCCGCGCCGCGTCCGGGGTGCGCTGGGCCGCCATCTCTCACGCAGCAGAGGTGGCCCCGCCGCGCCCGCCCGCCCAACAGGAGGAGCTGGCGCTGCTGGACGCGCTGTCCTGGCTCCCGGAACGGGTCGCCACCGCGGCGCGCCGTGGCCGGCCCGACGAGTTCGCCCGGTACCTGGAGGAACTGGCCAGCGCCAGCATCGCGGCGCTGACTGCCGCCGGCCACCGGGGAGGCGCCCGAGCTCCCGGAAGCGACAAGCCCGCCCTGGCCAGGGCGGCGCAGGCCGGCCTCGCCGCCGGGCTTGGGCTGCTGGGGGTCGGCGCGCCCGAACGGCTGTGAAAACGGAGAACGAGACTGATGAGCCGTGTCGCCCATCCCGCAGGGCCGCGCCACGCGGACGTGCTGCCGGCCGACCATCCGCCGGCCCCGCCCGCCGACCTGAACGCGCTGCACCCGGCAATCTGGCCGCGCAGCGCGCAGCGCCGCGGCGGCGTGCTGACGCTCGGCGGCGTGGACGTCCGCGACCTGGCCGGGGAGTTCGGCACACCGGTTTTCGTCACCGACGAGCGGGACGTGCGGGACCGCTGCCGCGAGTACATGGACGCGTTCGGGCCGGACGCGCAGGTTTTTTACGCGGCAAAGGCGTTCTGCTCGCGCGCGGTGCTCCACTGGGTCACCGAAGAGGGCCTCGGCGTCGACGTGTGCACCGGCGGCGAGCTCGAGACCGCGCTGTCTGCCGGGGTCGACCCGGCCATGATCGCGATGCACGGCAACAACAAGCTGCCCGCCGAGCTCGCCCGCGCCATCGCCGCGGGCATCGGCCACGTCGTCGCGGACTCCTACGAGGAGATCGCGCGGCTCGCGTACTACGCCGAGCAGGCCGGGGCGCGGCCCCGGGTGCTGGTCCGGGTGACGACCGGCGTCGAGGCGCACACGCACGAGTTCATGGCGACCGCGCACGACGACCAGAAGTTCGGCTTCTCCCTCGCCTCCGGCGCCGCCGACGAGGCGGTGCGGCGGGTGCTCGCACTGCCCCAGCTCGAGTTCGCCGGGCTGCACTCGCACATCGGCTCGCAGATCTTCGACACGGCCGGCTTCGAGGTGGCGGCGCACCGCGTCGTCGAGCTCGCGGCGCGGATCAAGGCCGAGCACGGGGTCGTCGTGTCCGAGCTCGACCTGGGCGGCGGGTTCGGCATCGCGTACACACCGGAAGACGACCCGCCCGAGGTGAAGTCGCTGGCGGCCGGGCTGCGCGCGATCGTGACGGCGCAGTGCACCGCGTTCGGCCTGCCGGTGCCGCGGCTGACGATCGAGCCAGGGCGGGGCATCGTGGGGCCGTCCACGGTCACGCTGTACGAGGTCGGCACGATCAAGGACGTGGACGGGATCAGGACCTACGTGAGCGTGGACGGCGGGATGAGCGACAACATCCGCACCGCGCTGTACGACGCGACCTACACCTGCGCGCTCGCGTCCAGGTCCTCGGCCGCGCCGCCGATGCTGTCGCGGATCGTGGGGCGGCACTGCGAGAGCGGCGACATCGTGGTGCGGCACTGTCACCTGCCGGCCGACCTGGCGCCTGGCGACCTGCTCGCCGTCGCGGCGACCGGCGCGTACTGCTGGTCGCTCGCGTCGAATTACAATCACCTGCCGCGGCCAGGCGTGGTGGCGGTCGGTGACGGCTCGGCCCGCGAGATCGTCCGCCGCGAGACCCTGGACGACCTGCTGCGATTGGACGTCGGATGAACGAGGGTGACGGTAAGACCCTGCGCGTCGCGCTGCTCGGCTGCGGCGTGGTGGGGTCGCAGGTGGCACGGCTGCTGCGCGAGCAGGCCGACGATCTCGCGGTGCGCACCGGGGCGCGCATCGAGGTCGCGGGGATCGCGGTGCGCCGGCTGTCGCACCCGCGGCCCGCCATCGACCAGGCGCTGCTGACGACCGACGCGATGGGGCTCGCCACCCGGCCGGACGTGGACATCGTGATCGAGGTGATCGGCGGGATCGAGCCGGCCCGCTCGCTGCTGCTCGCCGCGATGGAGGCGGGCAAGTCCGTGGTGACCGCCAACAAGGCGCTGCTCGCTGAGCACGGCGAGCAGATCCACGCCGCCTCGCGGGCCTACGGCGCCGACCTGTACTACGAGGCCTCGGTGGCGGGCGCGATCCCGCTGCTGCGCCCGCTGCGCGAGTCGCTGGCGGGCGACACCGTGCACCGGGTGCTCGGCATCGTCAACGGCACCACGAACTTCATCCTGGACCGGATGGACACCTCGGGCGCCGACTTCGGCGAGTCGCTCGAGGAGGCGCAGGCGCTCGGGTACGCCGAGCCGGACCCGACCGCCGACGTGGAGGGGTTCGACGCGGCGGCGAAGGCCGCGATCCTGGCCGGGCTGGCCTTCCACACCCGGGTCACCGCGGCCGACGTGCACCGGGAGGGCATCACCGAGGTGACCGCCGCGGACATCGCGTCCGCGAAGACGCTGCGCCGCACCGTGAAGCTGCTGGCAATCTGCGAGCGCTCAGACTCCGGCGTCAGCGTCCGCGTGCACCCGGCGATGATCCCGCGGTCGCACCCGCTGGCGGCCGTCGGCGGCGCCTACAACGCGGTGTTCGTCGAGGCTCAGTCGGCGGGGCAGCTGATGCTCTACGGCGCCGGGGCCGGCGGCACGCCGACCGCGAGCGCCGTGCTCGGCGACGTCGTCGCCGTTGCCCGCAACCGGCTGGCGGGGACCCGCGGCCCCGAGCTTTCCACGTACGCGGAGCTGCCCGTGCTGCCGATGGGCGATACGCTGACCAGGTATCACGTGTCCCTGGACGTGGACGACCGCCCCGGCGTGCTGGCGCCGGTCGCGGAAGCGTTCGCCAGGCACGACGTCTCCATCCAGGCGGTACGGCAGACGAGCAGGGGCGACGAGGCGCTGCTCGTCATCGTCACGCACGAGGCCAGGGACGCCGACCTCGCGGCGACGATCCTCGAACTCACGGCGCTGCCCGTTGTCCGGGCGGTGGCGAGCGTGATGCGGGTCGAAGGGGAGGAAGATCCGTCATGACTGGTCCGCAGGCGGTAGCGGTCACCGGCGCACGGGCGCCCTGGCGCGGTGTCATCACCGAGTACCGCGACCGGCTGCCGATGACCGCCGGGATTCCGGTCATCACCCTGCAGGAGGGCGGCACGCCGCTGCTGCCCGCCCCGGTGCTGTCGGCCAGGACCGGGTGCGACGTGTACCTCAAGGTGGAGGGCCTCAACCCGACCGGCTCGTTCAAGGACCGCGGCATGACGGTCGCGATCACGGTCGCCGCGGGCTCCGGCGCCAAGGCGGTGATCTGCGCCTCGACGGGCAACACCAGCGCGAGTGCCGCCGCGTACGCGGCCCGGGCGGGCATGACCTGCGCGGTGCTGGTCCCGGCGGGGAAGATCGCGATCGGCAAGCTGGCCCAGGCCCTGGTGCACGGCGCCAGGCTGCTGCAGGTCGACGGGTCCTTCGACGACTGCCTCGAGCTGGCCAGGAAGCTGGCCATCGACTACCCGGTGGCGCTGGTCAACTCGGTGAACCCGGACCGGCTGCAGGGCCAGAAGACCGCGGCGTTCGAGGTCGTGGACGCGCTCGGCGACGCGCCCGACGTGCACTGCCTGCCGGTCGGCAACGCGGGCAACATCACCGCCTACTGGATGGGCTACAAGGAGTACGCGGCGGCCGGGCACACGACGAAGCTGCCGCGGATGTTCGGCTTCCAGGCCAGCGGGGCGTCGCCGATCGTGGACGGCGCGCCGGTGTCGCACCCGCAGACGATCGCGACCGCGATCAGGATCGGCAACCCGGCCTCGTGGACGCGGGCCGAGGCGGCCAGGGACGAGTCGGGCGGCCTGATCGCCAAAGTCACCGACAGGGAGATCCTGGCCGCCTACCGTATCCTCGCACGGGAAGAAGCGGTGTGGGGCGAGCTCGGCTCGTCGGCCAGCGTGGCCGGCCTGCTCGCCGCCTCCGCCGGCGGCGAGATCCCGGCCGGCTCCCGGGTGGTCTGCACGATCACGGGCAACGGCCTGAAGGACCCCGACTGGGCGCTGTCCGGCGCCCCGGCCCCGATCACGGTCCCCGCCGACGCGGCCGCCGCCGCGGCAGCCCTGAATCTCGCATGACCCCGGTACCACCATGATCCTCAGCCCCCCCGCCCTCGTGACCACGCCAACCCACCGAGCCCGTCGGCGGCTTAGGAGCAGAAAGTATCGCTCTTGCGTCCGTTATGCCCCAATTGCCCGTGACGATCTGCTCCTGAGTCGTCTGGATGGGGGGATGTCTCGTGACGTGGGATGAGGAGCCGGTGCGGGTGCGGGTGCCCGCGACCAGCGCCAACCTGGGTCCAGGGTTCGACGCGCTCGGGCTCGCGCTGAGCCTGTACGACGACGTCGAGGCGCGGGTCGTGCCGTCGGGGCTGCACATCGACGTGTCCGGCGAAGGCGCCGCCGACGTGACGGACGCGGAAGAAGCGCATCTGGTGATCCGGGCCATGCGCGCCGCGTTTGACGACCTCGGCAGCGGGCAACCGCCGGGCATCGTGCTGCGCTGTGTTAACCGGATACCGCACGGGCGCGGCCTCGGCTCGTCGGCGGCGGCGATCGTGGCCGGCGTCCTGGCGGCGCGCGCGCTGGCCGGCGCGCCAGCCGGTCCAGGCGACGCGCTGCCGCTGGCGAACGTCCTCGAGGGCCACCCGGACAACGTGTCGCCGTGCCTGTACGGCGGCCTCACGATCGCCTGGCTGTCCGGCGAGCCCGCCGGCACCGCCCGCGCCGTCCGGCTGGAGCCCGCGGCGGGGATCATGCCGGTGGCGCTCATCGCGGCCGAGCCGGTGTCGACCGACGCGGCGCGCGGGCTGCTGCCGGCCACCGTGCCGCACGCCGACGCCGCGCAGAACGCGGGGCGCGCCGCGCTGCTCGTCGCCGCGCTCACCGCCTGCCCCGAGGCGCTGCTTGACGCGACCGAGGACCGGCTGCACCAGGATTACCGGGCCACGGCGATGCCCGCGACGCGCGACCTGGTCGGCCGGCTGCGGGGCGCCGGAATACCCGCCGTGGTATCCGGGGCGGGTCCCTCGGTGCTCGCGTTTCTCATGTCCGACAGTTGCGGTCATGGCATAGACAGATTGGATTCAATCGTGAAAGAAACGGGTAATGAGTGGCGTATAAGCCCGCTAGACGTCGAGCGACAGGGCGCCAGCGTGGCACCGGGTGTCCTGAGCTCCCGGTGAACCTGGACAGTCCTCGCCTGGCCGCTTACCCCTCTCCCCTCGAGATAGATGGCTGCGAAGGAATGCCGTGGGCGTTGTCGGTGTTAGGCTAGGTGCAGCATCAGATACCCCGATGCGGGGCAGGTGCTGGTCATCTACACGTCGCCTGGGGGGTAACGTATACCTGCCCAGGGAGTGGGCTTTCGGCTTCACCCCAGGAGAGCATCTAGTTCCCCTGAGTGCTACCCCATTTGACAGCGTCGCGACGGAGGCCTCCGCAGGAGACCACGGACACGGACGCAGGCGAGGTCCAGGGGTAGGTGCCGAGCGTAGATGCGAGCGGAATCATGCACAATGAGCGGGTCTCGCGGGCGATGCGAATCACATCTCGCGCCACAGAACCGGGTCTAGAAGAACCCAGGCGGCCGAGGATCATAATGGGAAGGACCATTAGTGAGCGACACCACCGAACTCCTCAGTGACGCGACCCCCGCGTCCGAGGACTCCCCCGTCGGTCATTCAGCCGCCAGCGCCGCTCCGCGGTCCTCTGGCCGTGGCGGAAATGACCTCTCGAAGCTCCGCGTTTCCGACCTGCAAGGGCTCGCGCAGCAGCTTGGCATCCCGGTGACGGGCCGGATGCGAAAGGGAGATCTTGTCGCCGCGATCCAGGAACGCCAGGGCGGCGGTCGCTCCGCCACCCCGAAGACTTCCGAAGAGTCAGCCACGCGGGTCGCGTCTGCGGGAGCCGGCGCGCCTCGCCCCCTGAATCAGGACGCTATGGAAGCAGACACAACCGTCCGGTCAGGCATCGGCGACGCCGCCCCTGTGGGCGCCGGCATCGGCGACGCGCCGCGGACTGCCAGCGACGGCCACGCCGGCGTTGGCGGGGACCGCGCCGTTAGTGCGGCGGTCCAGCAGTCAGCCCCCGCCGCGCAGCCCGCCAGCGCCGAGTCCGGCGCCGATGGCCAGGGCCAGGGCGTGGGCCAGGAGGGCCGGCGCGGGGACCGGCGTCGCAACGACCGCCGCGACGGGCAGGGCGGCAACTCCCGCGACCAGCGCAGGGACAGCCGCGACTCCGCCTCGCAGGGCGGCGCGGGCCGGGGCCAGAACGCGCCGCAGGGCGGCCAGAACTCCGCGGGCGGGAACGCCCGCGACGACGACGAGGACGGCCAGGGCCGCCGGGGACGCCGCGACCGGTTCCGCAACAGGAACCGCCGCAGGGGCGACCGCCAGGGTGGCGAGCCGGAGACGGTGATCGCCGAAGACGACGTGCTGATCCCGATCGCGGGCATCCTGGACGTGCTCGAGAACTACGCGTTCGTGCGCACCACCGGTTACCTGCCGGGCCCGAACGACGTGTACGTCTCGCTGTCCCAGGTGCGCAAGCACGGGCTGCGCAAGGGCGACGTCATCGAGGGCGCCGTCCGCCAGCCGCGCGACGGCGAGCGCAGGGAGAAGTTC
>Ga0335075_10013795_pt1 | contig 12160 bp, 8 predicted proteins | sample Lox_Sample_24_FD_206723 | JGI IMG/M metagenome (GOLD analysis project Ga0335075, IMG submission 206723) | Soil microbial communities from Loxahatchee National Wildlife Refuge, Florida, United States - Lox_Sample_2.4 | ecosystem: Environmental > Terrestrial > Soil > Wetlands | place: USA: Florida... | reverse complement strand
GTCGAGCACATCGCGGGCGGCGCCGGTGATCGAGAACTCGGCCGCCAGGACGGTCAGCTCGTGCCGCAGGATTTCCCTGGCGTCTTCGGCCGCGAGCACGGCCAGCGCCGTCGTCATCGGGACGCCCTCGATCAGCGCCACGCCCTCCTTGGCGCCAAGCCGCAGCGGCGCCAGACCGGCTTCCGCCAGCGCTTGCCCCGCTGGTCTCGTCCCAGCTCCCGGCTCACCTGCCAGCACGTCGCCCGTGCCCGTCAGCGCCGCGCCGAGATGCGCGAGGCCCACGATCTCGCCTGCCACGCCCGTCGACCGGCGCGGAATCGCGGGCAGAACGCCGGCGGCGATCGATTCCGCCAGTCGGGCGCACAGCGCCACGGACACGGCCGCATCGCCATTGAGGAACGTCCGCAGGCGCACGGCGAGGACCGCCCGGGTCTCGGCCGGGCTCAGCCACGGTGGTCCGCCTACGGCCCGCGCGGTCAGGAGCGCCTCGGACTGGCGGGCGCGGGCGGCCTGATCGAGACCAACCTCGCTCATCGCGCCCATGCCGGTCGTGACGCCGTAGACCGGGTCGCCGGCGTCCAGCGCCTTCAGCATCCGGGTGCGTCGTTCATCGAGCCAGCCGAGCAGATCATCCGCAAGCTCGAGCACCAGGTCTCCACGGGCGACCGCCAGCACCGCCCGCGTGTCCAGCCCGGCCGCGTCCGTCAAGCGCATGGAGGCGTTTACCAAGGTGAGAGGACTCCCGACAGGTCCCCAGTCGACTGAGCTGCCGCCGCCGTTGCCAGGTGCCGCCCGGCGTCCGCGAGCATCCGCCGTGCTGGCCCGCAGTCCGGCGGGACCTGGCCGAGTTCTCCTGCGTCAACGAGTTCCTGGACGCGCCCGCTTCCCGTCTCCCAGCTCATTACGCCGCCTTCTCGCTGAAGACGGAGACTAGGGGACGCCGGGTGACGTCAGCATGGAAGCCGTCGGTTCCTTCCCGCCACCAGGCTGGTGAGCGGATCGTGACGCTAACCGCACGAGCCAGACGGCCCTCAGCCCGCTGAGCGGCATCGTCGAGCTCATCTCGGTCCGGGGCGCCGATCACGAGGAGGTCTAGATCCGCCGGAGAGCGGCCGGCCTCGCCCGCGTACCGGGCGGCCCACGAGCCGAATAGGTAGGCTTCCTCGATCCCCTCGACGCCTTCGAGTTCCTCGGCCAGCACCTGGCGGGGTCCGAACGAGCGAAGAAGGAGTTCCGTCAGGGAAGCCGTGAGCGGCGAGTCCGCCGCTTTCACGAGCCGGACGTTGCCGAGGCGGCGGGAACCGACGACTCCGGCCTGCTCCGCCCGGGTGATCTCTCGCTGAACGGACGAAACCGACACCCTCGTGCGTGTCGCCAGTTCAGTCAGCGACCACTCTTGCCGCGGGTTCAGCAGGACCAGCGTCAGCACCTCGGCCTGCAACCTGGACCGCAGCAACGGTAGCAGCGGCGGCGGCGAAGCTCTTTGCACATCATGCAACGTACGTTGCATGATACGTGAAGAGCAAATGCGGGCCGGCTCGATTTCTCCTGGTGGGAGCGAGGCGAGCGGCTGACGCGTCCCGCGCCGAAGCAAAGGACACCCCTCAGTGGTACCGCAGCATGGTGCCGGTATCGGCGGCGACGGCACGTTCCAGGATCAGATTTGCCACGGCGACATCCAGGATCGACAGCCCTCGGTGCCAGAGCAGGATGCGTTCATCCGGTGACTCTCGCCCGGGCCGGTCGCCCGCGAGGATCTGGCCGAGTTCGGCGTGCAGTGACTGCTCGTTCAGGATCCCCGCATTGACATGGTGGCGCAGCGCCCCGAACTGGCCCGCCCGTGCCTCCCGCCAGTCGTCGACGACCACCTTGTCCATGAAGTCGAGCAGGTCGGGAGAGACCGCGCTGATCGTCCCGTAGGGCACGACGAACGCCCCCGGGCGGACCAGGCCCGGGTGCAGCAGCGGCTGCGCAGTGGTCAGCCGGGTGGCCTCGACCAGGATGTCCGCGCCGTCGAAGGTCTCCTCAAACGAGGAGGTGACCCGGATCGGCGTGTCGGTTTCCGCCCGCAACTGCTCGGCGAACGCCTCGCGTGACTCCGGACGCCGGCTGGTCACCCGGATCTCGGAGAAGTCGAAGATCGCGTCCAGCATGGTCACGTTCCAGAACGCGGTGCCGCGCGCTCCCGCGTGGCCGAGGACCCGCGCGTCGGGCCGGGCGAGGACCCGCGCGCCGACGGCGGTCATAGCTCCCGTCCGGGCCTCGGTGATGAAAGTGGCGTCGATGATCGCCAGCGGCACGCCGGTCGACGGATCGTAGAGCGTCACCAGGGCCAGCTCGCTGGGCAGGCCGCGCTGGTAGTTCGGCACGAAGTCGCCGACCACCTTGATGCCGCTGACCCCATGCGCTCCAAGCGTTGACACATGGCCCCGGAGCACGTTGAAATGCCCGGCGCCGCCGTTGTCGGGAACGAGATGGACCCGCGGCTCGAAAACCGTCTGCCCGCGTCCGTGCGCCGTGACCACGCCGGCTACCGCGTCGATGATCTCCGCGCGGCTGATGCCAAGGCTCTCAATGTCAGGCCCGGACAGAAACCGCAGCCAGATCCCCTCCGTGCGCATCCGCTGATCATATTCGGCCCCCTCCGGCAACCGCCGTCATCGTGAGCAGTCGGCCTGCAGCACGAAGAACAGGAAGCACAGGAAGCGCCGCGTGTCAGAGAGGTCGTCGGGCAGCAGCTCCCGAGGGGTATCGGGAGCGACGGCCGGCTCGCTGATGACCGATATCCGGAAGCCGGCCGCGGTGAACGCGCCGGTCATCGCGTGCAGCGGCCGGGTCCAGAAACGCAGCAGCGCGCTCCGGCCGCCCACCGTCCACTCGGCGACGTAGTCGTAGGTCGCGAAGTAATCGGGCTCGCGGCCTATCTCGCGGTGCCACAGGTTCTCCCTGAAGGGATGGTTGACGGACACGATGAGCCGCCCGCCGGGCTTGAGCACCCGCCGCAGCTCGGCTAGCGCCGGCCTCCAGTCCTCCAGGTAGTGCAGAACGAGGGACGCCGTCACGTCGTCGAACGCGGCGTCGGAGTAGGGAAGCGGGCGGCCGAGCTCCGCCACCCGCAAGTCCGTGTCGTCACCGAGGCGGCGCCGGGCCACCGCCAGCATCCCGGCGCTCCTGTCGAAGCCGGCCACGATGGCGCCCCGGTCGCGCAGCGCCGCCAGCAGCGGGCCGGAGCCACAGCCAGCGTCGAGGACCCGCCGGCCGACGACGTCCCCTGCCAGCGCCAGCATCGCGGGACGCTCGTAGTGGGCGTGCACGAAGCCGGTCTCGTTCGAGGCCGCGTATCCCTCGGCGATGTCGTCATAGTCGTTGATCCCCGGCGGATCCGCGGAGTCGGCGGACAGCGAGACGAGCCTGGCCGAGATCGCCGCGGGGGGATCATGATCGTTAGCCATGCGGCCCATCGTGACAGGCGGCGTTATGGGCGGCCACCGGATCAGGCGGCGAGCGCCGGCTCGCGGCCGGACATCACGCCGAACGGGATCATGACGGCGCCAAGGGCGAGCGCGGCCACCACCGCGACCAGCCCGACACCCGCGGAAACGGGGATGAACGGGGTCCAGCTGCCGGTGATCGCCCGGGTGACGGTGAGCAGGGTGACCGCGCCGGCGGCGGCGCCCGCGATCAGCCCGGTGACGGCGACGAACAGCGCCTGCCAGCCGAACATCGCGGCGACCTGGCCACGGGTCGCGCCGACCCGCCCGAGCAGCCGCAGCACCCGGCTCCGCTCCACGGTCGTCACCACCAGGGTGTTCACCAGCGCCACGGCCGACAGCGCCCCGAGCACGCCGAGGATCAGGTTGTTGGCGAACGAGTTCTGCGCGGCGGCCTGGGCGGACTGCTCGTTGGCCACCGAGCGGCTGGTCACGCGCAGCCCGGGATGGCCGGCGGTGAACCGGGCCAGTTCCGCGTGGCTGCCCCCGTCGACCAGGATCTGGGAGTATCCGGCCGGGGTGCCGGTGTGGCCCGCGGCGGCCGATGCCGGGAGCAGCAGGTCGCCGGAGGCGAGCGAGCGGCTGTAGATCGCGCTGACGGTGGCGTGGTAAGGCGTGCCGTCGGGCAGGTACACGGTGACCTTGGACCCGGTGCGGACGTTAAGCGCGGTTGAGCCCGCCTCGAGCGCGCTCACCGCGATCTGCCCGGGGCGCGGCGCCGCCGCGCTGCCGGAGGTGACGCCGAGGTCAAGCAGCCGGCCGAGCGGCCCGCCGGTGACGGCCTCCCCGTAGGCCTGGTCGAGGTCCGGGTCGGTGACGGCCGCGCTGAGCGGCATCACCCCGGCCGCCGCTGTGACCCCGGGCAATGCCCGGACCTGGCGGAGGGTGGCGGCGGTGAGGTCAGCCCCGGAAAGCACGTCGTCCGCGGTCACCGTGGTCGATGCCTGACCGGCGGTGGTGTGCTGGATCGACGTGTTGGCGAAGTAGATCGTGCCTACCATGGCGACCGCCATCGCGACCGGGATGACGGCCGAGGCGGCGCGGCGCGGCTGGGCGGCGACTGCGGCCAGGGCGAGCCGGGCCGGCGCCCCGCCGACGGCGGCCGCCGGCCGGGCCAGCCAGGCGGTGAACCCCACCAGCAGCGGGCCGAGCAGGGCGATCGCGAGCATGCAGGCAAGCAGGAGCGGAAACGCCAGCCCCAGCTGCCCGGCCGCGCTCTTCTGGTCGAGCGTGAACACGGCCAGGGTTCCCGAGCCGCCGGCCGCGAGGATGCCGAGCACGACCCGGACCGGGTTGGGCCACTTGCGTTCGGCGGCGGTCTCGCGCAGCGCCTGGGCGGGTCCGGTGCGGCCGCCCCGGCGCGCGGCGACCTGCCCGCTCAGCCAGGCGACGAGCGCGCTCGCCCCGCAGGCGATGGCGAGCAGCCACGGGCTGAGCCAGGCGGCCGACCCGGCCGGGAGCATCTGGTGCGCGGCCAGGGCCCGCACGCTGAGCGCGCCGAGAGCCGCACCGGGCAGCCAGCCGAGCGCGCCGCCAACTGCGCCGCAGACGGCCAGCTCGGCCAGGATCGCGCGGCGGACCTGGCCCCGGGTGGCGCCGACGGCGCGCAGCAGGGCGAACCGGCGCCGGCGCAGGTTCACCGCCAGCGCGGTCGTGCTCGCGAGCACGAACAGGGATATCAGTACGATCGGGACGATGATCGCCCCGGCCAGGGACTGGCCGTTGGATCGCTCGATGGCGTCGTTCAGGTTCGCCACGTCACCGCGGGCGGCGCCCGTCGCGATCGTGTAACCCGCGCCGCCGTGCAGGGCCGCCCGGATCCGGCTGGCGAGAAGGTCCGCGGGAACGCCCGCCCGGGCGGTCACCGCGACGAGGTCCGCGTCGCCGGGCCTGACCGTGCCGTTCGGGAAGCCGGATTCGCCTTCGGCGGAGGCCGCGCCCGGCACCTGGGCCAGGCGCTGCGCCAGCGTGCCGGGCACGCCTCGGTAGGCGGGCAGCGGCAGGCTCTCGGAATTGGCGTTCTGGCCGCTGCCGAGCGTGACGCTGAGGTTGGTGGACCCGGCGACCACGACGCTGGCGCCGGCCAGCCGCCCAGCCGATGCCTCGGTGTCCGCGGCGGCGGTTGACAGCGCCGCGACCGTCAGGATGGCGGCGACGGCCGAAGCCACCACGGTTCCGATCAGCGGGCCCGGTCCGCGCCGGATCCCGGAGAGCATCCACCCGCCCATCAGCCGCGCTCCCCGGCGGCGCGCTCGCCAAGCTCGGCGACCAGCCTGGCCACCATCGTCGGCTCTGGATAGGGCAGCACCCGGTCCACCCGTCCGGCGTACAGGAACACCGCCTGGTCGCAGAATTTCGTCACCTGGGGGTCGTGGGTGACGATGACCACGGTCGTCCCGTCGGCAGCCTCCCGCAGCAGGCGCAGCACCCCGGCCGCGGTGTGCGGGTCAAGCGCGCCGGTCGGCTCATCGGCGAAGATCACGTCCGGACCGGTAATCAGCGCGCGGGCGATCGCCACCCGCTGCTGCTGGCCGCCGGACAGCTGGGCGGGCCGCCGCCGGAGCTGGCTCACGGACAGGCCCACCCGGGCTGCCGCCCACTCGATGTCCGCTTTTCTGGCGGGACGGCGGTCGAGGCGGAGCGGGAGCGCTATGTTCTCCGCCACCGTCAGCTCGGGCAGCAGGTTCAGCTCCTGGAACACGAAGCCGACCCGCCGCCGCCGCAGCACCGCCTGCTTGCGCTGCGACAGCCGGGACAGTTCCGTCCCGCACAGCCGCACCGCGCCGGACGACGAGCGTTCGAGCCCGGCCGCGCACTGCAGCAGCGTCGACTTGCCGGACCCGGAGACGCCGAGCACCGCGGTGAACGAGCCCGCGGCAAATGACAGAGACACCCCGTCGAGCGCGGTGACCGAGCCCCGGCCGCGACCGTAGCGTTTCGTCACCTCGTCGAGCACCACCGGGGCGTCCGCCGCCGGTGCGGCTCTGTTCAGCGTTGTTGTGTCAATTTTCTCCCTGGGCATGCCCTTCACGGTGCCAGCCGCGGACGCCGGGAACGATGGTGCCATCCCACCGCTTCATGGTGGGGTTTTCTCCCCGGTCAGCTTGCGCTGAAAAACGCGGCGAACACGATCAGGACCACGGTGGCGACGGCGAAGACTCCGTGGATGACGATGACCGGGCGCGGGAAATGCCTTTCCGGCGGAACGGCAACCACCCGGGTCGGCGATGAGCCGGCCGCCGGATAGGCGCGAAGCACCTGAATCCAGCGCGCGGCCATGATCAGCCCCAGGAGCGCGACTAGGCCGAGGTCGACGACGGCGGGCAGGGTGAGCGAGTCCGCATCGGTCACGAGGTAGAAGCCCCACAGCGCCAGCCCGCCGAGGCCAAGCAGGGCATGGGCGGAGATGACCGGCACGGGCAATCGGGTCGCGGCCGCCGACTGGAAGTCGCGGTCGTACTCCATTAGCCAGATAATCAGGAGCAGGAGGCCAACGAGAACCGTGGCCATCCAGGCGTACAAGCCAAACAAGGCAGCATTGCTCACAGGATCGTGTCCCCTCACGGTCGTGGGCATCCCCGCCGCCCGACCGCATCAGGAGTGGTCAGGCGTTATTGCCTATATCTACGGTTACTTCCGGAAAATGGATTGCGGAGGAGGGCGATGCCCAGCTCGCAGGAAACGACCCCCGGCCGTTCGCCCCGGGCGCGCGCCGCGGTGAACCACCTCATCGGCTCGGTCTCGCTCGCGAACCGGTTCAGCGTGATGCGGCACGGGCAGAGCAAGGCGAATGTCGCCGGCGTCATCGTGAGCCGGATCGAGACCGACCGAGGCGGCGACTACGGTCTGTCGGAAGCCGGCCGACGGCAGGTTCTGGCGGCCGCCCGGCAGTGCGGCCTGCCGCCGGACACGGTGATCTGCTCGTCAGACTTCTCCCGCGCGCGGCAGACGGCCGAGATCGTCCGCGGGTGCCTGGGCGCGCGAGAGGTCATGGTCGACGAGGCCCTGCGGGAGCGCTGCTTCGGGGACTGGGAGGGCAGCGCCACCACCAACTACGAGCGCGTCTGGGCAGCCGACGCGGCTGGTGAGGGCCAGTCCGACGACGGCGTCGAGTCGACCGCCGCCGTGCTCGATCGGGCCACCCGCCTGGTTGCCGATCTGGAGTGGAGGTACTCCGGGCTCGACATCCTCCTCGTGTCGCACGGGGACACGCTGCAGATCCTGCAGGCGGGTTTCCTGAGCCTGGACCCGTCCGGGCACCGGCGGTTGCCGCACCTCGCCACGGGCGAGATACGCCGCCTCCGGCTCGGGGAACAGGTCCGCCCGAGTGTCAGTCAGCGCGCCTGGACGAGGAGCGCGCCGATCTCGTCGAAGCCTGCGCCGCCGTCGGGGAGCGACACGTAGGCCGGCCCTTGGAATCCGGACTCGGAGATGGCCCGCAGCACTCCGCGGACCCCGAATGTGGCCGCGAACACGCCCGGCTCGAACAGCAGCGCGTCGTTGGCGCTGTCGCCGATGGTGGCAACCTGCGTCGCAGCGTCGGCGCCGGGACAGATGTGCCGCTCGAGGGCCAGCAGCAGCCCGGTCTGCTTGTTCAGCGACGAACGCGACAGATGATGATGCACGGTGCTGAACGTGTGGCTCAGCCCGTACTGGGCGGCGATACGGCTGACGCCTGCTGGATCGATGCCGTCCGCCACCTCCACGGTGCGGTCGCTGATACGGCAGTAGTTGTCTCGGCCGGGCCTGGCGCCGGGGTACTCCGCGATGACGGCGGCGAGGCATTCGTCCGTGACCGAGGCCGCCGGGGCCGTTCCAGCTGAGATCTCCTCGTCCAGGATGACGGGCTCGGTCTCCCCGTCTCCGGCCGGGATCAGCACAGCCCCGTTCTCGGCGACGACCCCGGAGATGCCCGGCAGATACCGCGCCAGCGCGGCGCCCCAGCCGGCCGACCGGCCGGTGACGAGCACCACCCGTCGGCCGCTGTCACGCAGCCGCTCGAACATCGCCACCGTCGACGGCATGATCCGGCCGCCGATCGTCACCGTGCCGTCCACGTCCGCCGCCACTATTTTCACGGCCGCGAGTGTGCGCTGGGGGGCGTTCCATACCGGCAGCGGCTCGGCGCCCGGCCACAGTGCCGCGCGTATCTCGTCGGCGGCGGCCTCCACGTGCCTCGTGCACGCACCCAGCGTCACGTGCACGTGGTCACGGGGGCGATATTCCCCCACGTCGGTCACGAGAACGTCAAAGAACGAGCTCGGGATGACGGTGAAGTGCGGGTCGGAGATCATTCGCGTGACCTCGTGGGAGTCCCTGCACACCTTGTAGGACTCCCCGGCCGCGATGACCTCGGTGTCCCAGTCGCCGTCATCGTTCTCCAGCCTGCGGGCCTGCAGCGCGTCCAGCTCCTTGACGATCTGGGGGTAGACGACGTCCCCGGTCATGCTGAACGCCTCGACACCGAAGAGGACCTTGTTCACCTGCCCGATCCCGGCGGTGTCGGTCCCCGTCATCAAGTAGTCGACCCAGTCGCTGAAGTGGACTCGGTGCGTGGTCGCGCCCATGGTGGCGAGCTCCTCCGCCATGCGAGAGGGCTCGTCGCCGACCAGCAGCATCCCGGTCCGGCTGACCACGATGACCCGCAGGGATTGCATAAGGCGGGGGTCGGTCTCGGCGATGAACTTGAACGCCTGCCCGAGCACCCGGCTGTACTCGGAGACGACGATCGTGTCGCCGGGCATGATATGCCCGGCCAGCCGAGTCGCCGTCCCGGTGAACGCGTCCGCGACAACCCGGTCGAAGAAGGTGCGCAGGTAGGCGATGACGTACTCGGCGCGCTGGCGCAGGATCGATATGAGCTCGATGGCGAGCATCTCCCGGTCAAGGTACGTGAACTGCGAGAACCCCACCATCTCGCCGCGATACTGGACCTGGCGCTCCCTGGCCTTGGCCAGGACCTCCTGGGCGGTGCTCTCCGGGTGCGTCTCAAGGTAGGCGCAGACGTCGTCCTTGACCGCGACGAGCGCATGCCCGGTTGACAGCGAGGCCACGGGGCGGGAGCCGAGTCGGTCCGTGACGATCCCGGCGAGCCGGTGGAGCGCCTCGCTGGTGAGGTCCGGGCTCGCGATTACCCCGTTCCACTTGTTCAGCAGCAGCCACAGGTCGGATGACTCGTGATCCCAGGCGCCGACAACCACCGGGACGGGCACCGCCCCGGTGCGGGCCGGGGCCGCCACCCGCTGGGCCTCGTCGAGGCAGTTGAGGGAGGCGTCGGAGTGGGGGGTAATGATAAAGACCGCGACCTTGCTGTCACGGAGTGCCCGCAATTCGTTCAGGTGCCAGCTGCCGCTGCCGGGGCTGTCAACGAACCGCCAGACGCGTATCCCGTCGCGCCGGAGCCGCTCTGCGACCTTATCGGCGACAAGCGAGTCCTGCGACGCGAAGCTGATGAACACCTCATGGCGCGCCCGCTCTGCGTCCGTGAGCGTCAGCGGTCCCTTGGACCCATCCGTTCCCGCCATCCGCCAAGTATAGGCCTCGCAAAGAAACTTAAGGCGGCGAGCACTAGCTGGCCGGCCTCTTTTGCCGCAGCTTGATTCCGCTTTTCCTTGTCACTTGAAAAGACCTGCAGAAAGCGTTCCTATCGCGGTTCGACCCCGTCTTCGTGCGCCATCCAGTGCACGAAGCGGTGCAGCGGATACATGGCATCGTGGGGGTTGCCGATGGTGCTCGGGCCCGCCTCGCCCAGCCGCACGATGCGCTGGACGCCGCCGCTGGCGAGCACGTCCCGGTAGTCGGGCATCCGCTGATGCGGATAGAAACCGACCGTTTGCGTCGCCACGTTCACGTATTTCGCGGCGTCGTCGAGCGAGTCCACGCGGACCACGTTGGCGGTCTTGTTGATCGGGTGGAAGTCCACCGGCTCGTCCGAGCGGATCACCAGTCCCCTGCCGTCGGTCTTGCCCCACACGCGGAACTCGTCGTCGAGCATCATCAGCATGTCGATCTGCTCGCGCAGGTCCAAGTCGAGCGGCCTGGCGTCGCCCGAGGCGGCCGCCTTTTCGACGATGCGCGCGTGCAGTCGCTCGCAGAAGCGGTCGGCGTCGCCGCGGTCCGCCTCGATGAAGATGAACCGGCTGGCGACGCAGGCCTCCTGATTGAGAACCATGACGTCGGCGGCGGCGAGGTCGGCCGCGAGGTCGAGCGCCTCGTCGGAGGCGACGGCTTCCCGGCCGACCATCGAGATCGACGTCTTGGGGTCGAACGACACCAGCTGAAAGCCGGGGCCGAGGTACTTGACCACGTTGTTGATGGCGTCGCCGCCGCCCCAGGCCACGATCTTGTCGAAATACTGAGGACGGTAGAGCGCTCGCTCCACCGCGTCGTCGCCGCCGCGCCAGTAGACGGCCGACATCGACCTCACGATCGCGTGGCCCGGGTCGATTTCCGCCATCGTCCGCAGGACCGCGACCGTGGTGAAGGGATCGCTTGAGGACATCTTGAACAGGTTGACCGCCTTGACCATCGCGCCCTGGGCGATGGACTTCACCGCAACCCCCGGGGAGTTGCCGGGCAGCACGTGGATCAGCCGCGGCGCGAAGGCGCGCACGAAGCTCTTGCGCCCGGTGAAGTCCTGCTTCGGCACCCACTCGTCCAGCGCCCGGGGATCGGGGAAGTTCTGCTCGACCACCGTGCGCAGCAGCCGCTTGTCGAGGTAAGCCGCCGCGCCCTTGACCTGCGCTTCCAGCACGCCCCGGGGCAGCACGTGGGTGGCCGCCATGCGGTCGATGCACTCCTGCACAAAGTGGTTGCCGGGATGCCGAATCCGCTGGCCGGTCTCGACGAGGAAGTCGATGATCTCCGCGAGCGGGACGTTGAGCAGCGGCGGCACCTCGGTCCGCGGATGCACGACGCGGTCCAGGGCGATCCGCGGCGTCGCGAACGAGACGCCGAGGTCGCGCGAGCGGTGCACGGCGTCCTGGCCCTCGGCCAGCTCGCCCCGCAGGAAGAACGGCGCGGAAACCACCGCGTCCGCAGTCTCCAGGCCGGTCGCCGCCGCGCTCATGACAGGCCTCGCACGTAGGCGTCGACGGTGCCCGCGCAGCCGATCTTGTCGTCGCCCGCGAGGTCGGCGTAGCGGACGATGTTGTTCCGCACCGACGGGCCCTTGCAGCCGCAGGCGCACGGGCTGAAATCGAGCGAGATCTTGTCGCCGGTGATGATCCCGCCCCAGCGCCCGTCGAGCGAGAGGTCGAAGAAGGCGGCCCGGCCTTCGACCTCGCCGGTCTCGTGCGGCAGCAGGGCGCGGCCCTCCTCGTCGAGGATGAACGGGACCAGCCAGGGCGGAACGTGATAGCGGTTGCCTCGCTGGCACTTCGGCATGCCGGAGTTGAGCTCCTGCATGGAGTAGTTCTGGAAGTCCCGGTTGGCCGGGATGTTGAATGTCTGGTGGACGAATTCCTGATAGTCCGGCGGCAACTGCGCGCGCTTGAGTCCGCCGCCGATGTAGATGCAGTTGTCGGGGTGGAAGTCCTTGGCGGAGTACCCCATGCCGCGGACGGTCTTGGCCACCTGGTACAGCGCGTTCCACAGACCCCCGATATAGAGTTTCTCGTCGCGGTACTTGATGAGCGCCTCGGCGCCGACGGTGATCGCCTGGTCGAGCG
>Ga0335075_10013794_pt1 | contig 12161 bp, 10 predicted proteins | sample Lox_Sample_24_FD_206723 | JGI IMG/M metagenome (GOLD analysis project Ga0335075, IMG submission 206723) | Soil microbial communities from Loxahatchee National Wildlife Refuge, Florida, United States - Lox_Sample_2.4 | ecosystem: Environmental > Terrestrial > Soil > Wetlands | place: USA... | reverse complement strand
TCACGTCGGCGATCGACATCGTCACGTCTGGTAGATCCTGATCTCGCCCTGCTTGAGCTGTATGCACTGATGTTTACTTGTTCATCCTGTTTCACACCAGTATGGCAGGGAGGGGGCAGCGCCGCATGGTAGTCGGTGCGCTCGTCGTCATATGCCATCCGCTCTGCAGGGGAGAGGCCGTCCAGTTCAGCCTTGGCAAGCAGGGGCGTTGGCTCTGGATCACGGGCGACGAAGTAGCGCCAGCTGTCCAGCGTGGTGACCACGCTGGACGTGAACTCGGATGTCAGAGCCTCCACGGGACACCGTCCGGCTTGAACACCTCGTAGGCGTCGGGGCCTTCCGCGACGCCTGGCTCGGATGGTTCCGCATCACTGTCGCTGTCATCGTCCGCCGCAGGGTCCTCGAGGCCCTGACGGGGATGTGCAGGCCGGTTCGCCTCGATGGCGACGGCCTTCGCCTCATCGGGAGACAACCTCGTGCCGTGGGCGCGGTTCAGCAGGTCTGAGACGCTCCTCGCGATGTCCGCCTCAACCGGGCGAGGCCCGGAACGGTGCATGGTCATCCGCCGCGCGTGCTCCCACAGGGCCAGGCCGAAGGGCTGGCCGGCCAGGGAGCGGTAGACCCAGGGCACGGTGACCCAGCCGCTCGTCCGGTGGTCCCGCAGCCACACGACGGTTATGTCATAGGGGTCGTAGTGGACCTCCCACCGCTTCCCGTTCCCGCCAGGCAGCCCAGAGTCTAGGCGCCTGTACGGGTTGAGGGCCTTGCAGTCGTAGGTCCGGTTGTCGATGGTCAGGCCGTAGTCGTTGACGGTCCGGAAGGCTGCGGGCAGGAGTTCGATGTAGTCATCGCCGCTGAGGGGGAGAGGGACGTAGCCGCTGATGCCGACGCAGGCGGCGTACATCTCGTTGGGGGAGAGGTCCCGGCCCTCGCCCCAGGTGTGGCTCAGCCCCTCATGCGGCCGGTTCTGCCAGCACGCGACAACCCACTCATCGAACAGCTCCTGCAGCTGGGCGACGGTCCAGATGGCCTCGTCCGCGACGTCCGGCCCCCGGCGGGTAGTGTCCCGGCCCGTGCACCCGGCGACGTGCTGGCAGAACAAGGTGTTGATGGACTCGAAGGTCCGTTCCACGATCGCCTTGTCGCTGCCGGTGTACGGGCGTGCCGGCTGCACGGAGATCCCCAGCGTCGTGCAGGCCCGCAGGAACGTCTCCGACAGGTAGACCCGGCCCCGGTCGCAGTTAATCGTCTCAGGGATGATGACCGGCTTGGCGGCGGCGTTGGCGAACCGCTCGTCGACGCCTAGCAGCCGCTCATGCGGGATCACCGAATGCGCGTGGTGCAGGGACTCCGCCCAGCCAGGCCGCATCGGCTCAGGCACCAACATCCGCGCCAGGACAGCGGCCGCGTCCACCGCCTTCGTGGTCGGTGCGATAATGCCCGCGGCGATGGTCCTCGTCGCCACGTCGACTGCCAGGGTGAGCTCTGCCCTACGGATCACCCCGTCGGCGTACCGGCACATGATGTCCAGCTTGTTCGTGTCGATCGGGACATCCTCGCCAGGCCGGAGCGCGGTCACCGGGGTGAACGGACGGTCTGGCCGGTTCACTGACACTCGCCGGGAGGCCTCGCTGACGAAGTTCCGGCGGCCTCGGTCTAGGTGATCCAGCAGCCGGTACAGCGTCCGCTTGCTGGGAACGGGAACGGCCCCCTGGCCGTGCTCGTCGTCAAGCCTTCGCTGGATCTCGGTGAACATGGCCGAGCGGGCCACCGTTGACCGGCCTCGCGGCTCGGCCAGCATCGTCTCGATGACCGTGATCACCCGTGGGTCTGTCTCGCCGCCTGGTGTGACTGCCCGCAGTTTCCGCCGGTCCGTCAGCCCGATCAGGCCCTCGTCCCGGTACGCGCGACGGAGCCGCTGCAGGTGACGTCGGGTCATCGGCCTGTCCGCCGCTTCGAACTCGGCAAGCTTCGCCTGCTCGCGATTTTCGATGCTGTGCAGGTCAGGATCATAATCGGCCTGCGGGGGCCGCTCCGGGTGCCGTCCCGTCTCAAGCTCGATGACGTGTCCTTCAAGCCAGCGGACCCGCTCCTGCTCGGCCGCGTCCAGCGAGGACAGGCGGCCATCCTGGGGAACCCGCCGTGGCGGGACCGAGTCAAGGGCCTCGAATCCAGGTGCCGTCAGCAGGAACCCAAGCATCATCGCGGACAGCTCGCCCTGCTCATCCTGCAGCGTGACGGCGGTCCCGTTCAGCTGGATTACCGTGTACACGTCCGGGCCTAGCGCGATCCGGTGCCCGGGCCTCAGAACGCGCTTACCCTCGCCCGTCACGTCTCCTCCAGCGGATCCGTAGAGGCGGCTAGGACGGTGCCGTACCCGAGCGTCGCGGACAGGTTCCCTGTCAGCCGCCCGAGCCACAGCATGTGGAACAGTACAGGCAGCACCCGGATGGAGTCGCCCACCTGCCGGGCGGCCTCGCCCAACGGCATCGGCTTGCAGAATGCCCCAGTCAGGAGCTCTTCAAGCTCTGGGCTGGCGAAGCGGGGGTGCCGGTACCCGGCAAGCCACCGCAGGTTAGCGGCCCAGACCGGGTCCGGCTCGCCCACGAGGCGGAACTCCCAGCCGATCAGCCCGCAGACGGCCGCCGTGACATCACACTTGTACCGAAAGGCGTCATCGGCCTTGCGGACGGGACGACAGTCGGTAACAGTCCCGCTGCCATCCAACGCCCGGCAGAACAGGTCCGGCACGTGCCGGACATCCCGCTTTCCGGACGGCCAGGTCAGTGCGAACGGCTGGCCCGCGATACCCATCACCCGGGAGTCACGGTCGGCCTCAATGATGTAGTGCCGCCCAAGCCAGGACTCGTATTCCACGTGCGACCTTGTCGTGGCTGACCACCACCAGCCGGGGAAGTTGCGTTGGCCCCGGTAGGCGGGAGGCCTCCGCAGCGGCCGGGTGTAGCCGAAGTCAACAAGCCCAGCTTCATCAAGATCGACCGCGTGCTGACGCCCACGATCATCGGCGTACACAACGTGGATGCCGTCTGGCACCTCGCACGGGACTACAGGTGGATGAGACCCGCGCTCCTCGGCTTGCAACTGGTTCGTTATCACGCATTCGATGATGATCGAAGGCGGATCGAAATCTCGCGCGACGCGCCGAACGCGCCGACGCGTATATCGGGATTTGTGCAGTGCTTACGGACGGAGCGTGACCTGAGTTGAGATGGTGACAGCCGTTATGGCTTGCCCTGAGGGTCTGGGCGACATGATGACTAGCACAGCGACACGCGAGACGACGAGATGGCTGTCAAACGACATGTTCACTGACGCGGGACACAGACGACAGGCGGGGCCTGTAGGCCCTCTCCCCTATGCGCCGATAATGAGCATTATGTTAAGTAGTGGACACGGCTTCTCGGATCGAACTGCACTGTCGCAATCCCTACCGCCACCCAGGAGCTCCTCGACGGCATCCCGGTCGACCACGCCGCCCAGTCGCTGCGGGCACCGGACGTCGGGTAGGCCCGCTTGAACTCCTCGGTACGGGCCTGCGCGCGGGCCGCGCGCAGCAGGCGGGGCTCCGGCGGAGCCTTGCCTGTGGCAGGCTGATCCGGGAAGTGCCGCGCCGAGCAAAGGAATCCGGCAGTTGTGAGGGGCATGAGGCAGCTCAAAGTAGGTTTGAGGGTCCGGGATCTCGAAGCGTCCTGTGCGCTCTACCTGAAACTCGGATTCAAGCAGATCCCCAGGCCAGACGAGCCGCATCTGCGGTACCTGACGTTCGGTCACACCTGGCTGATCCTCTCAGACAGATACCAACATGGCTATCACAGCGCCGAGCGGGAGCAGGCCGCCATGAGCGGGCCGCTCGGCAGCGGGTTCGTGCTGGCCATACCAACCAGCAACCTGGACGCCACCTACGCCCTGTGGCGCTCGGAAGGCCTCCCGGTCACCCTTGAGCCCGAGGACGCGTACTTCGCCCGGATCTTCTACGGCCTGGACCCCGACGGTTACGAGCTGAGCTTCGAGGAACACCACCCGGACCCGAACACCAAACCGGCCTAGCAGCCCGCCCATCGGCAGGGCACAGCATTCACCACTGAGACAAGGCAACACCAGGATTCTCACTCAAGACGGCAAACACCCCGCTCGGATGACGCCCGCCCGCCAACTCTCGAGTTGTGCCGTCATTCCTGAGATAGGTAACCCGCCGTCGTCTCAGTCGTTCTGTCGCATCGCAGGTCAGAGGCATGAGCATGCGCCAGGTCCATTGAGACAGGCCAGCTAGCAGGCCGCTGCTGCCGTGCTAGCGGCCAGGCACAGGCGTCCTAGCGGCAGCCTGTCGCCGGTTGCCTGACCGCCGGGCTGGAAAACTGGTTGCCCTGGATGACCCCGCGTGGCACGCTCGGCGGCATGGCCGCTGATCCGTACTACCGCCGCGACCTGGCCCTGGTGCATGAGCGGGGCTACGGGTTCCACGGGGAGCGCGTCGCAGCAGGCGTGCTGGCGCTGCTCGAACCGGTCCGCGGCGGGCTCGTGCTAGAAATCGGCTGCGGGACCGGCGCGTTGACCCGGCACCTGCTCGCGGCCGGGTACCGGGTCCTTGCAACCGACGCCTCGCCGGCCATGCTCGCAGTGGCACGGGAGAACCTGGGGCCAGCGGCAGAGCTCGCGCTGCTAGCCCTGCCCGACGACCCGCTGCCGACGGCTGACGCGATCGTCTCCGTCGGCCACCCGGTCAGCTACCTGGCTTCGGCCGCCGAGATCAACCGGGCACTGTCCGCGATGGCTGGCGCGCTCCGTCCCGGCGGGGTGCTGGCGATCGACATCTGCGACCTCGAATGGGGCACCGCCCGCAGCGGCGTGACCAGTCAGGGCCGCGTCGGCCGGGACTGGGCCATCGTCACCGAGTTCTCCATGCCCGCGCCCGGTAAGTTCGTCAGGGACATCACCACCTTCGTCCCCGACGGCCACGGCGCCTGGCGGCGTGACAGCGAGCACCACGAAAACGTCCTCATCGACACCTCTCGCATCCCGGGCCTGCTTCGCCCCTTCGGCGTAAATGCCTCGGTCGGCGCCTCGTTCGGTACGGAAACCCTCCCGCCGGGCCTCAAGACTGTAATCGGCACCCGGACCTGACGTTACGCCGCTAGTCACAAGGACCGTTCCCGTGCGGCCGTTTCCGCGCAACCTCGACGGCGTAACGCCATCCTCAGCGAGACGTCGCCTCAGTCATTCTGTCGCACAGCAGGTAGGGGCATGATCACGTGCCAGGCCCGTTGAGACGGGACACGAACTGCACTAGCTCAGCTGCCCGCCGCAAGGACGATCACGCGCCGTCCAGCGACTGCCCTGCCCGGGTGGCCGCGAGCCGGAACATCCCCGGGTCCGGCTTGCGGGTCCCCGCCCCCTCGGAGATGACCCATCCGGCAAGCCGCTCCCGCGATTCAAGGCCGTCTCTGTCGGCCACCGCCTTGCCGTGACGGCAGTGCAGGATACTAACGCTACGTAATCAGCGGGACGGGCCAGAGCGCCGGTGCTGCTCTGAATGGTAACGGGCAATCCACTGGCCGCTGAGCTCATCGGCCAGCCGACGGTGCTGCATCGCCAGTTCCCGTCCGGAGGGCACTTCAAGGTCGAGGAAGTCAAGGATGCGGCGGCTGGTGCCGACTGGATCTACGGCGAGTTCCTCATAGCGGACCGGGAAAGGCTCGATGCCGGCCGAGGAGAACCATTCTTGCCAGGCCGCATTGTGCTGATTGATGACCTGGACCCGCCGGTGGACCTCATCGAAGTCGAACTGGGCCTCATGCTCTGGCTCTGGCCGAGTGGCCTGGACCGGATCGTGCCATACGTTGGTCTGCTCGGCCCGCAGCAGCGATACGGCCTGCGCCACCACGTCCTCTCGCCGGAGGTAGACGAAGCGGGTGTGGCCGAGTGCGCGCTCGAGCAAGCTTACGGCGCCACCCGGGAGACCGGGGCTCATCGCTCTTAGCCCGCCGAGGACTTCCTCCAGCGTCTCCCACATGATCCTTGCGGCGAACACCCCGTTTTCCGTGCGCCCGGCGGCCAGTGCCGCCTGCAGGTAGTCGGCGTACGCGAAACCGCCGTCAGATGATCTCGGGACGCCCCACTCGGCGGCATACTCCTGCAGGCCCTGCCTGCGAAAGTAGGATTGGGGATGCCCGGCGACGCCAGCGCAGGCTAGCAGCCCGCACAGCAGCGTGGAGCCCGTGCGTGGCGTGGCGCACATCAGGTACGAGTCAATCCGGCCGCGTGGCCGCCTCGGTGCAGGCACGGCAAGAGCAAAGCAGCCTAACGGCACGAGAGGCAAAGCGTTTTCTGCGGCCGGCGGCCACGACGCGCTGAATGCGCCAGGCCGCCGAAAATCCGGTGAGATTATGCGAGCGGCCGATTAGGGTCTTGACCGTGACGGATCCGATCGAGCTGGTGTCCCTCGACGAGGACTCCTACTACCAGGACCCGGCGGGGCTCTTCGCGCGGCTGCGCGAGTCCCGGCCAGTCGCCCCGGTGTGGATGCCCGGCTACGGGCGGGCATGGCTCATCACCCGCTACGAGGACGTGCGGGCGGCACTGACCGACCCGCGGCTGGCCAGCAAGCCCCGGTGGGAGCAGGGCGGCGGCCAGTCCCCCGCCGACGCGGCCGGGGGCGTCCACGCGCTGCTCAACATCGACCCGCCAGACCACACCCGCCTGCGCCGCCTGCTGCAGAAGGCGTTCACGCCACGTCGTGCCGTCCAGTTGCGGCCCCGCGCTGAGGAGATCGCAGCGGGCCTGCTCGATGAGATGGCGGCCGGGGGCGACGTCATCGACCTGCTCGACAGCTATGCCCGGCCGTTTCCGATCACGGTGATCTGCGAGCTGCTGGGCATCCCGGTGGCGGACCGCGGGTGGATCTGGGTGAAGGTGACGGACTACGGCAAGGCCGGCGAGGAGCTGCAGCGCGTGCCGCGGGAGCTGGGCGCCTACTTCACCGGGCTGATCGCGGCCAAGCGTGCCGAGCCCGGCAGCGACCTGCTATCGGCGCTTGTCCATGCCCACGACGGTGCCGGCCCGGAGGGCGTTGTCCAGGGCGGGGCGCTGACCGGCACCGAGTTGCTCTCCGCTGCCTATCACCTGGTCATGGCGGGCTTCGACACCACCGTTAACCTGATCGCCTCCGGCATGCTGGCGCTGCTGGCGCAGCCTGGGGAGATGGCCCGGCTGCGGGAGGACCCGTCGCTGCTCCCGGCCGCCGTCGAGGAGCTGGCGCGATTCACCAGCCCGGTGAATCACGTGACCGCCCGGTTCACTACTGAGGACCTGCCCATCGGCGATGTCGTGATCCCGGCGGGCGAGCAGGTCCTCGTCGCGACCGGCTCCGCCAACCGGGATCCGGCACAGTTCGCCGGCCCGGACCGCGTGGACCTCGGCCGTGACACCAGCGGCCACGTCGCGTTCGGCCACGGAATTCACTACTGCCTGGGTGCCCCCCTGGCGCGGATGGAGGCCGAGGTCGCCCTCGGCGCCCTGCTGGGCCGCTTCCGCGCGATATCGCTCGTGGTTCCCCTCGAGGAGCTTCGCTGGCGCCCCGTCAGCCTCATGAACGGCCTGGAGTCCCTGCCCGTGCGCCTGGCCTGACCGGGCTCAGGCGACGGGATTACCGGGGGCTGGCCGCGGTGGCCAGGACGCGGCGGAGCAGGGACGCCCATTGCAGGGCCTTCACGCCCTCAGCGTGCAGGGAGCCCAGGGCGGGGTCGTCGCCAGGGTCGAGCGTGACGGCCTCTTCCCACAGTGCGTGCTCGCGGGCCAGCCACGACGGGCGGTCGCGGACCTCAACGTCGGTGAAGCCCGCATGGCGGAGGCCTGCGCCGAGGCTCGCGCGCCGCAGCCGGGCCGACACCCGCTCATCATCGTGGTCCAGCGGCTCCCAGCAGGTCAGCACCACCCGGCCGCCGGGCGTCAGGACGCGGCGGATCTCGCGATAGGCGTCGGCTTGCTCGTCAGGGAACTGGATGGCGTCGGTGCACAGCACGGCCTCGACGCTGGCGTCGGGCAGCCCGGTCGCGGTGAGCTCGCCGGTGCGGAAGGTCGCGCTGGTGACGCCGATCCGTGCGGCCTGCTCCCCCGCCTCGGCCAGCGCCTGCGCGGAGAAGTCCACGCCGATCAGCGACGTCCCGGCTTTCCGCGCGATCAGCAGCCCATAGGCACCCCGGCCGCAGGCCAGGTCAAGCAGCGTGGCCCCCGGCGTGAGCCGTAGCCCTGCCGACAGCTCAGGGATGGCCTCGGCGGGCACTACTCCGGCTCGCGTGCCTGGGGGGAAGCCCATGTGCCTGTTCATGATCTCGTCGACGGCCGGCGTGGCGACCTTGTCTGCGTACCAGCCGTCGAAGTACTCGGCGGACCGTGGCTTTGGGGGCATCGGCTCAGTATAGGAACCCGGTGCGGCGTTCGGCCTCGCCCTCGGGGTGACCTGCGGGTTCTTCATCCGTCGTACCCTGCCCGCGATGGCCGTCACCCTCGCCATCTTCGCCGCGGTCATGATCGTCTTCCCCATCTGGGTGCGACCCCACCTCATCCCGCCCGTCACGATCACCTCGGCATTCGTCCCCGCATCGGGTATGAGCATCGAGAAGATCGGCGACAACCCCGCCGTTCTGATGCCGCAAACGGCTCCGCGACCGAGCATGCCCGGTGCCTGGGTCCTGTCCAGTCAGGTCGTCGGCCAGGCTGGCCGCCCCGTTGACAGCGTGCCGACCCAGGCCTGCTGGCGGCCATCAGTACTACCGCCCTCAGCACTACTAGGGTCTCAGGCGTGCAACAGCTACATCGGGAGCCTGCACCTGCGGTGGACGGTAACCTACCAGCCTGCGGGCCGCTACTGGGCCTTCGAGTGGATTGAGACCGCGCGCGGCTAGCCGGGCGCGGTGAGGGCGGCGGTCAGCGTTGCGGCGTGCTGGTCCAGCCAGGCTTCGCGGCGCTTGATCACGTCGCCCACGCCCTCGTCCCACATCCGCTGCCAGCCGCCGCCCTGGGCCTGGGCCCGCAGCTTCATCAGGTGCCACGCCCGTCGGGTGCGGAGCGCGGCCACTTCCATGATCCGTTCCCGGTCGGTGCCGGACAGGCCATAGCTGTCGGCAAGGATGCGGACCCGCCGGGGCACGTCGAGGTTGCGCAGCAGCGGGTCGACGTCGCGCGGATCGAAAAGCGGAGCCCACCACAGCATCGCGTTGAACATCTCATCAGCCCGGGTAGCCGGCTGGGCCAGGTCGAAGTCGATCAGCGCGTAGGCCCGGCCGTTACGGAACACGACGTTCTCAGGCGTGATGTCGACGTGCCCGATCAGCTCCGGCGGGTAGGCCGGAGCCGGCGGGATGCCCGGCGACCCGGCTGGCGACGTGCCCGGCAGCGTGCCGGGCTGGGGGGTAAACGAGGCAGCCGCGTCATCGTAGGCACGGACCAGCCGCCCGACGGACGCCAGCCGGGTCTCGTCGGCGATCCAGGGCGGGCGCGGCCGCCCCGCCACCTCGCCGTCGATATAGCTGAGCACCTCGCGGCCGGCCCCGTCGATGCCGAGGAAGCGTGGTGCCCCCTTGAATCCGGCCGACTGGAGGTGCGTGAGCAGTGCGTGCACCAGCGGGGAGTGCGGGCCGACTGGCCGCCGCACCGTGTCACCGACCCGCACCACGCCCTCGGTGACGTCACCTCCGGCCAGTGGTACCTCGGCCTGGCCCGCCGTCTCCACCCAGATGTCGCCCACCGCGCAATCGTAGGCGCGTCCGGCCACTGAGCGAGAACCTGTCCTCTTGACGGCGACCTGAACTTTCCGGCCGCCTCGCGCAATAGAGCAATAGAGAGGTGCGGAACGACGATGAGCTGAGGGAGCACACCATGATCAAGCGTGGCCGCCGGCTTCGGGCCCTAGCCGTGACGATGCCCGTAGCAGCGCTGCTCGCCGCCGCTTGCGGGTCACCCCCGATGGCCGCAGCCAGCGCAGCGGCCCAGCCGTCGCCGGCCAGGTCGGCGGGGTACTGCGGCTCCGGCACGACCTGTTACACGCCGCAGCAGCTTGAGGTGGCCTACGGCGTCAAGCCGTTGCTCGACCGTGGGATCGATGGCCGGGGCGAGACCGTGGTGCTGCCAGAGCTGGCCGAGTCACAGCTGAACCCGCCGCTGGTGACGGACCTGCGCCAGGACATGGCGGCCTTCGACGACGTGTTCCGCCTTCCGGCCGCGCGGATGCGGGTGGTGACCACCCTCGCCGGCTCCCGCTCCCCCTGGCTGGCCTTCGGGGAGGAAGTGCTGGATGTCGAGGTTGTGCATGCGCTAGCCCCGGACGCCACCCTGGTCGTGCTGCTGGTCCCGTCAGCATCGCTGGACAACGCGCCGGACGCGGTCGCCGCCGCCCTCGCCGCGCTCCGGGCGGGCCCCGCCCTGGGCGGTGTCATGTCGTTCAGCGCCGCGGGGCAGATCGGTGGCGAGCACTGCGTAAGCCGCGCGCAGGCCAGCAGCCTGAACACGGCGCTGCGGGTGGCAGCCAGCCGTGGCACGACGGTGGTGGCCGCCTCGGGCGATGTCGGGGCGGCGGCCTATCAGTGCGACCTGTACTCGGCCCTGACTGGCACCCCGCCCGCCAGCCCGGCCAGGGGGCTGCTTCTGCTGTCCTCCGACCCGTTCGTCTTGTCGGCGGGCGGCACTGCCCTGACCGCCAGCGACGCGGGCGCCTGGATCAGCGAGACGGCCTGGGGCCTGGCGTCGGGGAACCCCGGAAACGCGGGAGGGTCCTTCCAGGCCTCAGGCGGAGGGTTCAGCCGGCTGTTCGCCCGGCCCGCCTACCAGACGGGCGTCCCCGGCATCGGCGCCACGCGGGGGATTCCGGATGTGTCAGCGGACGCCAGCGACCGTCCGGGCATTGCCGTCGTCTTCAGCAACGGAGCCCAGCACGTGGTCCAGAGCCACGCCGGGACTAGTGCCAGCGCCCCGATCTGGGCCGGGCTGATCGCGCTGGCCGACCAGTACGCGGGACGCCGCCTGGGCTTCGTCAACCCGGCTATCTACCGGATCGCGCGCGGCCCTCGCTACCACCAGGCCTTCCACGACATCACCACGGGCGACAACACCGTGCGGTTCCCGCCCGTGACGGTGACGGGCTACCAGGCTGGGCCTGGCTGGGATCCGGTCACGGGCTGGGGCAGCCCCAACGCGCAGGTCCTCATCCCCCTGCTCGCCCGTGACCGCTGAGCGATCACGCGGTTCTCCTGCCTCGGGCCGGTGGCGACGGGCGAGCGGGCCGGGTGTGGCTAGCCATCGGCCAGTGAGGGCCAGTGGCCCGCTGCCCACTGTGGCCAGCCTGGCCATCCCGCTGGCGGACGGGGGACCTGTCGGCCGTCGAGCTTCGGCGGCGTCGGGTACCTGGAACTGCTCATCGCGCCCCCAGAGCCCGTAGTCGAGCACGACGCTGGTCCCCAGGCGCAGCGCCTGCAGGGCAACCGCGATGAGCCGCCCTTCTAGCACGAAGCGCTTGCCATCGGCGATCGAGTCGCCGAACAGGGGGATCATCCACTCATCCGGCGTCAGCCGCAGCGCCCGGTACGCCACGGCAAGCTCCTTGGCGAGGGTTGTCTTCCCGGCGCCGGCCAGCCCCACCATGAGGAGCAGCGTGACGGCCCGCGGGTCCTCCGTCCCGGCGGTCGCCGGCCGAGGCATGCCGGGCTGGTTGCTCGTGGCCGCGGGTACAGCCGCGGATGGCCGCGGGCAAGGCCCCGCGTGGTGTGGGTCAGAATGGCGCGACTGAGGCATGGCTCCCCTGATCAGGCAGAACGGCCAGGATCACGCCGTGGGCGCCGAAGCCGGCCCCCGAGTAGAAGCTGACCGCCTCGGCGTTGGCCGCGAGGATGGGCGCCACCAGCCGGGTCACCCCCTTACCTTGTTCATGGGCGCCGGGGCTACGGTCCTGGCCCCACGGGAGTCCGGCGGTGCCGGTATGGCTCTTTGCCCCCTGCAGTAGTCATGGCCTGGGGGGTGTTGCCGCCGGCATCGCTGGTGCGTGAACCTCTGATGGGGACATGCGGCACAGATCGCTGATTCGTAAGGTGGATGGCGGCGAGCGCACCGCGGCGGACCTCCCGCACTTTCAACGGGGCTTCTTCGACGCAGGG
>Ga0335075_10013792_pt1 | contig 12161 bp, 13 predicted proteins | sample Lox_Sample_24_FD_206723 | JGI IMG/M metagenome (GOLD analysis project Ga0335075, IMG submission 206723) | Soil microbial communities from Loxahatchee National Wildlife Refuge, Florida, United States - Lox_Sample_2.4 | ecosystem: Environmental > Terrestrial > Soil > Wetlands | place: USA... | reverse complement strand
CCGGCGGCGGGCTGCTCTTCAGCGAGGCCGGTGCTCCAAGCTCGCGTCCTCGACGATCAGCGCCAATGCGTGCCGCAAGGCCGGCGCCAGCTCCTGTGAGACCTCGGTGATCGCGCGGGGGCTGCCCGGCAGGTTGACCACCAGCGTCCGGCCGCGCACGCCGGCGAGAGCGCGGGAGAGCATCCAGTGGGGGGTGTGCGCTCGCGACGCCAGCCGCATCGCCTCGGCGATGCCCGGGATCTCGCGGTCGAGCACCGCGCGGGTGGCCTCGGGGGTGACGTCGTCGGGCGAGAGCCCCGTGCCGCCGCTGGTGAGCACGAGCGCGCAGCGCGCCACGTCGGCCCAGTGGCGCAGCCGCGCTTCGATCAGCGCGCGGTCGTCGGGGATCAGCTCGCGCGCGAGCGCGCTCGCCCCAAGCTCGCGCGCGAGCGTCTCCAATTGCGGCCCGCTCTCGTCCTCGCCGTCGCCGGCCGCCTTGGACGTGCTGATCGTCAGCGCCGCCGCGCGCACGCGCTCAATCCTGCTCGCGGCGGTAGTCGCTGCGCCCGCCGCGCTTCTCCACCAGCACCACCTGCTCCAGCTCGATCCCGCGCTCGATCCCCTTGACCATGTCGTACACGGTCAGCGCTGCCACCGCACATGCGGTCATCGCCTCCATCTCGACTCCCGTGCTCGCCACCGTGCGCGCCTCGCCGAGCAGCTGCACCAGCCCCGCCTCCACGTCCACGCTCGCCGCGACGTCGACGTAGCTCAGCGCCAGCGGGTGGGCGAGCGGGATCAGCGCGGCGGTCTGCTTCGCGGCCTGGATGCCCGCGATCCTCGCCACGCCGAGCACCTCTCCCTTGGGTCCGTCCCCGGCTTGGACCGCCTGGGCGGCGCGCCGCGACATCCGCACCGTCGCCCGCGCGCGGGCGACGCGTTCGCTCTGCGGCTTGGCGCCGACGTCGATCATCCGCGCGGAGCCCTCGTCGTCCACGTGGGTCAGCCGCGGAGCCCGGGGGACCGGCGCCGGCACCCCCGCCACCCAGCTGCCCGTGCGACCGTCTGCTCGAGCGGCGGCGTCCGCAGGGGCGTCCACCTCGCGCTTCCAGATCGGCGCCTCTGCCTTGATCCTGTCGATCGCCTCGCGCGCGGCCGCGAACGCCTGCTGGCGGTGGGCGGCGGACACGGCGACGATCACGCTGGGCTCTCCCAGCGGCACGTCGCCGACGCGGTGCTCGGCGACCGCCGCGCACAGGTCGTGGGCGGACATGCAGTCGCGCATGATCCGCGCGATGCGCTCCTCGGCCATCGGCGTGTACGCCTCGTAGTCGAGCAGCCGGACCTCGCGCGTGACTCCCTCGAACACCACGATCGCGCCCGCGCGGGGGTCGCTGACCATCTCTCGCACGCGCGCGCGCGACAGCGGCTCCTCGCCCACGCGCACGTGCACGGACTCCTCCAACTCGCCGCCACCGCCGCTAAGCGGCGGGATCAGCGCCAGCTCGTCGCCGCGGCGCAGCTCGGTCAGCGGGTCGGCGTACTCGCGGTTGACGGCCATCACCACCGGCACGCGCGCGAGCAGCCCGCCGATGTCCTCGCGCTGGGAGAGCGCGCGCAGCGCATCCGCGACCGTGGCGCCGGGCGCGAGGCGCAGCTGCACCGTGGGCGTGCCCGCGTGCTCGCGCAGCACGGCGAACAGCCGCACGCACATGACCATCTCCTCGCCGTCGCCCGTGATCGCGCCGCGCTCGTCGCCCGCGCCGTGGCCGGGGTGGCGGTCGAGCTGGGGGCAGTGCGAGGGGTTCACGGCCACGGGCTCATCCACGCCCTCAGCGGCACGATCTCGACACGCGCCCCGGGGGCCAGCGCGGTGCTCGCGCTGGGGACGATCGCGAGCGCGTCGGCGGCGAGCATCGAGCTGGCCACGTGAGAGCCCTGTGCTCCGGTCGCGCGCGCGTGCCAGCCGTCCTCGCGCGCGCTCAGCATGCAGCGCAGCGCGTGCGCGCGCCCGGCGGGCTTGGTGTAGCCGTCCTCCAGCGCCGCGGTCACGCGGTCGCGCGCGGGCGCGGCGCCCTGCATCGCCCGCAGCGCCGGCGCGGCCAGCAGCACGAAGGTGACCATCGCCGACACCGGGTTGCCGGGCAGGCCGAACACGGGCTTGTCGTGGAGCGTGCCGAACCAGGTCGGGTGGCCGGGCTTCAGCGCGAGGCCCCAGAAGGCGCGGCGCGCGCCGAGCGCGTGCAGGCTCGAGCGCACGTGGTCGTGCTCGCCGACGGACACGCCGCCGCAGACGATCACGACGTCCGAGTCCTCGACGGCGTCGGCGATCGCGGCCCGCGTGCTCGCGGCGTCGTCGGGCACGGCCACGCTGCGCTGCACCTGTGCGCCCGCGCAGCGCGCGAGCGCTGCGATCGAGTGCGAGTTCGAGTCCCTGATCGCGCCCGCGCGCGCGTGCTCTGCGGCGGCGAGCAGCTCATCGCCGGTGACGAGCACCGACACGCGCGGCGCCCGCGTGCAGCTCACGCGCGCGCGGCCCAGCGCGGCGAGCATGCCAAGCTCGGCGGGGCCGAGCGTGGTGCCGCGGCCGATCACCGTGGAGCCCGCGCGCACGTCCTCGCCGGCGCGGCGGACCTCGGCCCCGGCCGCCACGGGCGCGAGCACGTGCACCACGCCGTTCTCGCGGCGCGTGCGCTCCACGCGCACGACCGCGTCGGCGCCCGCGGGGATCATCGCGCCGGTCGAGATCGCGATCGCCTGCCCGGTGCCGAGCGCCACGCGCGCGGGTGCTCCCGCCCGCGACTCTCCCACCACCCGCAGGCGCGCCGGGCGGGTGAGGTCGTCGGCCCTGACGGCGAAGCCGTCCATCGCCGAGCTGTCGAACGGGGGCAGCGGTTCCTGCGCGAGGACGTCCTCGTCGATCACGCGGGCGAGCGCCTCGTCGAGATCCACCGTGGTCGCCGGCAGCCGCGCGAGCGTCTCCAGCACCATGCGTCGAGCGTCGTCGATCTCGATCTGCTCGCTCGTGTCCATCGCAGGCCAACTGTAGTGCGGGGTCGGCGCCCGCTGCCACACTGAGCCGATGCAGTCAGCGCGGCGCGACGCGAACGGACAGGCGCTGGTGGCGGTGCTGGCCGGCGGCCGGGCGCTGCGCATGGGCGGCGCGAAGGCATCGGTGGACCTGTGCGGCCGGCCGCTGATCGCCTATCCGCTGCGCGCGGCCCGCGACGCGGGCCTGGACGCGGTGGTGGTGGCCAAGCGCGCCAGCGCGCTGCCGCCGCTGGACGAGCGCGTCCTCTACGAGCCCGACAGCCCCGGCCATCCGCTGTGCGGCGTGCTGGCGGCGCTGCGTGAGGGCAGGCCGGTGCTGGCGCTCGGCTGCGACATGCCGTTCGTGAGCGCCGGCCTGCTCGCGTGGCTAGCCGCCGGCGAGCGCGAGCCGACGGTGGCACGGCTCGACGGCCGCGTGCAGCCGCTGCCCGCGCTGTATCGCCCCGAGGACATCCCGGAGTTGGAGCGGGCGCTCGCCGCGGAGCAGTCGCTGCGGGCCACGCTCGAAGGGCTTTGCCCGCGTGTGGTCGACGAGCGCGAGCTGAGCGCGTTCGGCGACCCGCGGCGGCTGTGCTTCAGCGTCAACGACGCGCGCGATCTGCGGACTGCGGGTCGCTGGATGGCGGGCTGATGCGCTGCGCCGCGGCACGTGCGTCCGCCAGCGGCATCCGCGCCCGTCCGGCTATCCAGCACGCGAGCGGCGCGGCGGTGCGCTCGGAGGCGTGCGCCGCGGTGCCCGCCAGATCGAGCAGTTCGCGGATCTCCTGCACGGAGGGACGCTCGACGCCGGCCTCGCGCGCGAACGCCGCGATCCACTCGTCCCTGGTCACGGCCAGAGCTTATCCCCGTGGGGGCGGCGGGTAGCTGTCCGATGATGCTCGACCGCCTCGACAGGCCGCTGCGGGACCTGCGCATCTCGGTGACCGACCGCTGCAACCTGCGCTGCCGCTACTGCATGCCGCGGGAGGTGTACGGCCCCGGCTTCGCGTTCATGGCGCGCGCGGAGCTTCTGAGCTTCGAGGAGATCGCGCGGCTGGCGCGCGCGTTCGCGCGCGTCGGCGTTCGCAAGGTGCGTCTCACGGGCGGCGAGCCGCTGCTGCGGCGCGACCTCGAGGTGCTGGTGGCGATGCTCGCCCGCACCGAGGGCATCGACGAGGTCGCGATGACGACCAACGGCGTGCTGCTCGCGCGCAGGGCGCGGGCGCTGGCGCGCGCGGGGCTGACCAGGGTGACGGTCAGCCTGGACGCGCTCGACGACGCGCTGCTCGCCCGGATCGCGGACGCTCCGCTGGCGGCACGGCGCGTGCTCGACGGCATCGACGCGGCGATCGACGCGGGCCTTGAGCCGGTGAAGGTGAACATGGTCGTGCGCCGCGGCGTCAACGAGCGGTGCGTGGCGCAGATGGCCGGTCGTTTCCGTCACAGCGGTGCGGTGCTGCGCTTCATCGAGTTCATGGACGTCGGCTCGACCAACGGGTGGCGGGCGCAGGAGGTCGTCACCGGCGATGAGATCCGCGCGGCCGTCGCGTCGCGCTGGCCGCTGGAAGCGCTGGAGCCAAGCATCCCCGGCGAGGTCGCCTCGCGCTACCGCTACCGCGACGGCGCCGGTGAGATCGGCGTGATCCACTCGGTCAGCAACCCGTTCTGCGCCGCGTGCACGCGCGCACGGCTGTCCGCCGACGGGAAGCTGTTCACGTGCCTGTTCGCGCGGCGGGGCGTCGACCTGCGCGCGCTGCTGCGCGGCGGCGCGGGCGACGAGGAGATCGAGCTGCGGCTGCGCGAGGTGTGGGGCGCGCGCGCCGACCGCTACTCGGAGGAGCGCTCGCGTGGGCGGGCGGGCGTCGGGGCCGGCGCGGATGACGCCGGCGGCGATCACGCCGGTGGTGATCACGCCGGCGGCGATGACGCCGATGAGCAGGCAGGCCGGGCTCGCGCGCGCCGGCGGCGGGCGCCGAAGATCGAGATGTCCTACATCGGCGGCTGAGGCGCCGGCGCCCTCGCGCACGGACGCCGGGCAGCGGCCTGGTCGGCGGTCGCGCCCACGGCCGAGCGCTCGGCCCTCCACACGCTGACGTCCTCCGGCGCGATCCGCACGCGCAGCGGCGTGCCGGCGCTCGACGCTCGCGCGGCGTTCGTGCGCACGGTCAGCTCGAGGCGCCCGGCGAGAGCGACCGTCAGCTCGCGCACGCTGCCCAGATCGACATCATCGAGCACGACCGCCGCGTACCCGCCGTGATCGGCGTCCGAGCAGCTGGCCGGCTCTGGCGGGGGCTCGTGCCCGTCGGGCGCTTGCACGCGAACGCGCTCGGGACGCACGCACCACACGACCTCGCAGCCCTCGTCCAGCCCGTGGGTGCGGGCGTGGATCTGCACGCCTGCGCTTTCGAGCACGTCCGGGCGTGCGACTCGCCCGCGCCGCGCGTTGGCGATGCCGAGCAGGGCGGCCACCTGCGGCGAGCGGGGTGTGCGGAACACCTCGCTGGTGCTGCCCGACTGCAGCGCGCGGCCATCGTCGATGACGATCAGCTCGTCGGCGAGCATCGCTGCCTCCTGCGGGTCGTGCGTGACGATGATCGAGGACAGGCCGTCCTGGCGCTGGAGCGAGCGCAGCTCGCGGCGCAGGCGCTCGCGCACGGGCGCGTCGAGGCCGGTGAAGGGCTCGTCGAGCAGCAGCACGCGCGGCTCGGTGGCGAGCGCGCGCGCGAGCGCCACGCGCCGCTGCTGCCCGCCGGACAGCTCGTCCGGATAGCGGTCCTCGAGGCCGGCGAGGCCGAGCCGCGCGAGCCACCAGGCGGCGCGCTCGGCACGCGCGCCCCTGCCGAACATCACCTGGCGCCAGACCGTGCGCCGCGGCAGCAGCGCCGCCTGCTGGGGCACGTAGCCGAGCCCGCGCCGCTCGCACGCGAGCGTGTCCAGCGCTCGCCGGCCGGCACGCACGTGACCGCCTTCGCCGGGGGTCAGCCCCGCGAGCAGGCGCAGCGTCAACGTCTTGCCCGCACCGGAGGGGCCGAGCAGCGCGAGCCGCGGGCTGGCGGCGCGGTGCTCCAGCTCGAGCGAGAATCCGCCCAGCCGCTTGCTCAGCGCGAAATCGAGGACGAGCGGCGGCCGATCGCGCACGAGCGACAGCGGCGGGCCCGACGGCGGGGGGGTGGCGCTCGGCCTGCCGCGGCGCCGCCGCGGCGTCCGCAGCCCGCTCAGCAGCAGCACCGCGAGGGCGGCCGCCAGCGCGACGGCTATCGGCAGCATCGTCGCCGTCAGGCCGCTCGCGTCGAACTGGACGAACGTGAACACGGGCAGCGAGTAGGGGTGATAGGCGAGGATGATCGTCGCCCCGAACTCGCCGAACGAGCGCAGCCACGCCAGCAGCAGGCCGGCGCCGATGCCCGGCAGCGCGCTGGGCACGGCAACGCGCCAGAAGCGCGCGAGCGGGCCGTGCCCGAGCGCGCGCGCCATGTCCTCGAGAACGGGGTCGACGGAGGCGAACGCGGCGCGCGCGGCCACGATCAGAAACGGCGCCGCGACGAAAGTCTGAGCGAGGACGATGGCGACGCGCGTGTCGGTCAGGTCGCCCCCGAACAGGCGACCGGCGGCGGTGTACGGGCCGGTCACGTACAGCAGCAGCAGGCCGCTCATCAACGGTGGCAGCGCGAGCGGCAGGGCCACCAGCGCGAGCGCGAGGCGTCCGGCCGGGCCGTGCCGGCGAGCGAGCAGGTAGGCGAGCGGCACGCCGAGCAGGGCGATCGCGACGGTGGAGATCGTGGCGGTCAGCAGCGAGGTGAAGAGCGCCGCGGCGAGCCCGGGGGTGGAGGAGACGCCGCCGCCCAGTCGCACGAGGAAGGCGCCGATCGGCGCCAGCAGGTACAGCGCGAGCAGGCCGCCCAGCCATGGCAGCGGGCTGCGCATCCCCGCGCGCATCGCTCAGGGGCTGGTGGCGCCGATCGCGCTGCGCACGCCCACGGGCACGCTTGCGCCGGCGCCCGTCAGCTTTGGCGGCGAGATCGGCGTGAGCCCGTTGCGCGTCAGCGTCGACGTGTCGCTGGCGGCGAGCAGATAGCGCACGAACGCTTCCGCGCCCGCCCGATGTGGGGCGTGGTCGAGGATCGTGAGTGTGTAGGCGGCTGTCTTGGAGACGGGGGCGAGGCTGACGCTGGGGATGTGCGCGACGTCGGCCTCGATCGCGTAGAAGAAGCCCGCGTCGAGCTGGCCTGCCTGCAGGCGCCCGACCAGGTCGGTCTCGGGGAACACGGGGAACGAGCCCTCCAGCTTCACCAGCGCGGGGTCGTGGAGCTTGGTGGCGGCCTGTTCGAGCGCCTGCACGGTGAGCGCGCCCTTGGGGTCGAGCTTCGGGTCGGTGCGGCCGACCCTGATGCCCGGCTGGGCGATCACCTCGTACCACGGCTCGCCGTCGGCCAGTTCCCGGCCGAACCTGCTCCTGGGGTCATAGCCCAGCACGAGCGGCGTGGTCGCGAACGTCGAGTACCACGACACCCAGCCGCCGTTGCCGGCGCCCTCCAGCTCCGTGTCGGCTTCCGGCGAGGCCGACACGAACACGTCGACGCGGCGGACCCTGCCCTTGATCTGCTTGGCGTCTTCGCCGGAGCCTCCGCCGAAGCCCTGGAAGCCGTCGCCGGTCGCCTTTTCGAACGCCGGTCCGATGTCGTCTTCCATCAGCTTGGCCAGCGAGCCGGCGTAGATCACCGCCACCGGGCCGTTGCCGGAGGACCCGTCGCCGCCTCCCCCGCACGCGCTCAGCGCGCAGGCCGCCAGACACAGCACGGCGAGCAGCGCGAACGCTCGCACCGGCGTCGCGTGGCGCTGCGCTGGCGGCATGCGCCGTGCGCGCCGGGCGCCCGCCATCAGGCGGTATCCCGCTCGATCATCACGGAGGTCGCCTTCACCCGCGCGCTCGCGTGCACGCCGGGCGCCAGCCCCAGCTCTTCGACGGAGTCGCGCGTGATCGCGGCGGTGAGCAGGAACGGGCCGGCCTCGATCTCCACCAGCGCCATCACGCCGCCCACCTCCACCGAGCGCACGACGCCCGGCAGCCGGTTGCGCGCCGAGCCGCGGGTGCTCGTGCGGTGTCGCTGCGGCGCCTTCGACAGGCGCGCCACCTCTGCGGCGGTCACGCGCCTGCGGTTGCGCTCGTCGCGGTGGCTGCGCAGCTTTCCGGCCTCGTCCCAGCGACGCAGGGTGTCGACGCTGACGCCGATCGCGGCCGCGGCCTCGCCCAGCGACATGTCGAACCCGTCCCTTTTCGTCTGCCTGGGCATCGCCTAGGCAGGCTACCCGAGTTCGCGCGAGCAAAACGCCGTGCCGGCTAGGGTGGATGTGGCCAGCGATGCCCGCCAAGCACGCCACACCCGCTCCAGCGTCTCGTCCCTCTGCGGCGCAGGCGGCCGCTGCCGTCACCGCGCTCGAGCGCGAGGGCGAGCGCGACACGGTGGCGGTCGAGGAGCCGCTGGAGATCCGCGTGGACGGCGAGCCGGTGGCGGTCACGATGCGCACGCCCGGGCACGACGAGGAGCTGGCGCTGGGCTTCCTGTTCGGCGAGGGCTTGATCGACGCCCCCAGGAGCGCCGCGCCGCCCGCCGATCTCGCCGCCAACACGATCGAAGTGCAGGGGCCGCTCGCGCGCGAGCTGCCGGCGCGGCGCTTTTACACGACGTCCTCGTGCGGCGTGTGCGGCAAGGGCGCGATCGAGGAGGTCAGGGTGCACTGCCGGGCGCTCGCGCCCGGACCCCGCGTCCCGCGCGCGCTGCTCGCAGGGCTGCCCGAGCGGCTCGTGCAGCCGGGCTTCTCGCGCACCGGCGGCCTGCACGCGACCGGGCTGTTCGACGCCCGCGGCGAGCTGCGATGCGTGCGCGAGGACGTGGGCCGGCACAACGCGATGGACAAGGTCGTCGGCTGGGCGCTGGAGCACGGGCTGCCGCCGCTCTCGCGCCAGCTCATGTGCGTCAGCGGGCGCGTGTCCTTCGAGCTGGTGCAGAAGGCGGCGGTCGCGGGGGCGCCGGTGCTCGTCGGCGTCGGCGCGCCCACCTCACTGGCGGTGGAGTTTGCGCGCGAGCATGGCATGACGCTGTGCGGCTTCGCGCGCGGCGCGCGCGTGAACGTGTACTGCGGCGAGGAGCGCGTGCACGGCGGGTTTTGAGCTGCCCGCCCAAGCGGGGATCGTCAACGCGAACGCCAGGGCCAGCCGTCTCGCGTGCTTTCGCCTCGCGCGCAGCGCCGGCGGCGCGGCTTGCAAAGCGGAGGTCCATGCCTGTAGACTCCCTGGCGAGTTACGACTCTTGGGGGAGCCGCGTGCCTTACGGTGCCCGGCCGCACGACAACTGCTAAGGAGGCAGAAGACATGAGATCAAGGATGGTGGTCGCGGCCGTTGTGGCTGCGCTCTCGCTCGCGGCGTTCGCCGCCAGCGACGCTTACGCCGGGCAGCTGGTGAACCTGCGCGCTGGGCTGGAGCTGACCGAACACGGCGTCCCGGTGCCCCCGGGGGGCACGGTCATCGACGAGAACCTGATGATGACCGACGAATGCCTGGAGGCGGCGAACGGGAAGCTGCTGAACAACGGAGACGCGGTCGACCTGATCCAGCTCGGAGCGCTCTGGTATGACAGCTGCAAGGACGGCGGCTCGCTGACCGGGGCCATCAAATACATAGGCCTCAGCGACACGGGAGCAGCCGTCATATATCCCGAACCGGCGTTCACGCTGACCACGCCGGCGGGATGCGTGTACAAGTTCGGCCTGCTCGGCGGAGAATTCACGATCGGTGACGAAACCGTCGTGTACATCCTCGGCCACGCCACGGGCGCGCTCGACGCGAGGGCCAGCAGCCGCTCCTGTCCGTCCACGCTGCAGACCGAATACAGCATCGGCGAGAAAGGCACGGACGGGCTGCTTCTCAACACCGAATTGACAAGCGCTCCAAAGTTCTGATCGGCGCCTGCCGCGAGTCCGCGCCGCACGGCGCCGGGCTCGCGGCGGCTCCCCGATTGCTCTCAGCCTGTCCGCCGAGCATCCGTCGTTCGCCGCGCCGCTCCCGGCGCGCGGGGCATCGCTTCCGTGTAAACCCGCACCAGCTCAGGTGCCCGCCCCGGAGGCGACCCTGGCGCGCGCTGCCTAGTCTGTTGGCAAGACCGGCAAAGGAGACGACGATGTTCAAGAAGACGCTCGTGGGAGTCGACGGCAGGGCAGGCGGCCGCGATGGCATCGCCCTCGCCGTGCGCCTCACGGATCCCCATGGCAAGCTCACGCTCGCGCACGTCCACCCTGGCAACCTGCGCCCGACGCACGCGATCTCCCCGGCGCTGATCCGCGAGGAGCGCGAGGCCGCCAAAACGCTGTTGGAGACCGAGCGCGCCGCCGCGGACGTGCAGGCGCAGCTGGTGGGCATCGAAGCGCTCAGCCCAGGCCGCGGCCTGCACGAGCAGGCGGAAGCCGAGGACGCCGACCTGCTCGTCGTCGGCTCGTGCAGCCACGGCGCGCTCGGCCGCGCGATGCTCGGTGACGACACGCGCGCCGCGCTCAACGGCGCCCCGTGCGCAGTGGCGATAGCGCCCGTCGGCTACGCCGAGCACCCCGTGCCGCCGGCGCGGGTCGGCGTGGCCTACAACGGCTCGCCGGAGAGCCGGCGCGCGCTCGACACGGCCCGCGAGCTGGCCGCCCAAACCGGCGCGAGCGTCCACGCCCTGGAAGTCGTCTCGATCCCCAGCATCGCGTACACGGGCGTGATCGCGCCCGCGCTCGGCGACGGCATCGACCTGATGCTCCGAGACGCCAACGCGCGCATGCACGGGCTCGCCGACGCGGAGGGCCGCGCCGTCTACGGCCTCGCCGGCGAGGAGCTGGCGGCGTTCGGCGACGAAGTCGACCTGCTGATCGTCGGCTCGCGCAGCTACGGGCCGCTCAAGCGGCTCGTGCTCGGCAGCACCTCGGACTACCTGCAACGGCACGCGCGCTGCGCGCTGCTGGTGCTGCCCCGGGCGGCCGCGGTCGACCAAACCGCGCCGGAGGGCGCCGAGCGGGCCGGCACGTCCGTCTCCCCCTAGCCATGAGCACCAGGACGAGGCTCCGGCAGGCGAGGAGTCGCGGTCGATCCGGATCGTGCTCGCCGACGATCATCGGGTCGTGCGCAGCGGCCTGCGGCTGCTGCTCGACGGCGAGCGCGGGTTCGAGGTCGTCGCCCAGGCGAGCAACGTGGACGACGCCAAGCGCTACGTGCGCGGCCGCCATCCGCACGTGCTGGTGCTCGACCTGAACATGGCCGGCGGCTCGAGCCCCGAGGCGGTCCCGGTGATCCGTGCGAGGCGCCGGACGCGCAGATCGTCGTGCTCACGATGCAGCAGGAGCCCGCGTTCGCGCGGGGTGGCCGCTGCGTCGTGGCGTGGCTCGCGGGCACGGGACTCGTGTCTGTGCACGGATGTGTGAGCCATCGAGGAATGAGAACTCGGCCGCGAATGGGAAGCCGCCACGGGGGCAGTTTTCGGGTAGGCGCAGCCCGTTGGGGTGATAGGGAACTCGTTTGCCCTTGTACCACGCGTAGTATGTGACGTTCATCGGGCCGATCGTGGAGGTCATGGCCACGACCGAGATGTCCGGCCCTTCAGCCCATGTGCGAATGATGGGGACCTTTGTCGCGAGTTGTCCGCCGTAGGGCGGAGGCGCTTCGTCCAGCTGCGAGGTGAAGATCGTTTCGGACGACACGGGTGTCTGGCCTTCGGCGTAGAACAGCAGCCCGAGGTGTCCGTTCTCGAGGGGAGCCATCCAGGTGGTTATGCGGCCCTCCTCGGTGATCACTTGCGATTCGATTTCCAGCTCGCCGAGCGCCGTCCCGTAGCCCATGAGGGAGTTTGGTGGGCATCGGCCCAGCAGCTCGAGCTGGTTGGCCGCGCATGTTTCAAGGCCGAGGCCGCTCGTCACGAGGCCGATGTTCCCCGGATAGAACAAGCTGACCGCCACAAGGGGTGAGGGCACGAGCTGAGCGTGTGGGACGATGCGAAAGCCGAACACGATCGTCGTCCGCCCGCCCAGCCGCTCTGGCCTGAGCGCCACCTTCAGGATCGCCGACTGTGACGCACGCGCCGCGGACGCGGCGGGAGCCGCGATCAGCACGAGCAGGCACAACGCGAGG
>Ga0335075_10013791_pt1 | contig 12162 bp, 10 predicted proteins | sample Lox_Sample_24_FD_206723 | JGI IMG/M metagenome (GOLD analysis project Ga0335075, IMG submission 206723) | Soil microbial communities from Loxahatchee National Wildlife Refuge, Florida, United States - Lox_Sample_2.4 | ecosystem: Environmental > Terrestrial > Soil > Wetlands | place: USA... | reverse complement strand
ACAACTTCTTGCCCATAAGGGCCTCCGGAAAGGAACACTGGCGAGGCACGCCGTCATCCCGCGGGATGACCTGCTCCGCGAAACGTTAACAATGGACTTTGGACGGGAGAATGGGAGATGGCGCGGAGGCGAGCATCACGTCCATGGACCAATCCTTAAAGCCCACAATACCAGGCATTCTACCATCCGCATTTCGCGCTGGATAGTGAAAAATTCGTTTTTTTGCCGCGCGGGACCGGAGGAGAGGGGAGGATGCGGGAGGAAGGTGGCAGCCTCGAGCGGGGCCCGAGTGCCCCGCAGCCGGCAGAGCGGGCGAACGTCATTCCGGAGGAGCGGTCGAATCGGCGGTTCGCTGACGCAATGGACCGCGGTAGGTAATGCGGCCCTTGTTCAGGTCGTAGGGAGAGATGGCGACCGTGACCGTGTCGCCCGGCAGGATACGAATGAAGTTCTTGCGGATCTTGCCGGCAATGTGGGCAACGATCTCGTGGCCGTTCTCCAGACGCACCCGGAACTGCGTGTTGGCAAGGGCGGCAATCACCTTGCCCTGGACTTGAATCGCTTCTTCTTTGGCCATAAAGTCTCCAATTCCAAGAGTGCAGGCGAAAGCTCCATCCACCTGTCGGCGGAGGGCGGCACCGGCTCGCCTGCATGGCCGGCTGGCTCTCAGACCCGTTATCAGCTGAGGGAACGCAGCGGAATTGCTGCCACGGGCCGGTTGGATCATTTCATTTTTACTCGTCGCACGCCAGCCACGCAAGGCGAGTCCGTCGATGGGGCCGCTGGCCGCTATATGCGATCCGCTTAGCCGCAAGCGGCGGGCATGAAAAATGGGGAAAAAGTCGGATTTTCCCAGACAGAATCCGAGGCTGTGGTAGACTTGCGGTATGGGGAGCTAGACACGTTGTCCTGCTCGAGTGGGTCCCAAAGAAGAGGTTCCGACGATGCCGCAGCATCAAGTCGAAGAGCTGTTGCCGGAGTCGCGGCGCAAGGAGATTTTCCTCGCCTTGGTGGAAACGCAGGATCAAGCTGTCGGCGTGGTGCGCTCGCGTCAACTGATCGCGCATCGCTTCGGCATCAGCGAGGACCAGATCCGCCGCATCGAGCAGGAAGGTCTCGACCACGAATGGCCGCCTCTGTGAGCACCGTTATCTGTCCGGAATAGAACGCGGATGACGCGGATAAAGCGGATCTGCGCGGATCAGAACAGGATCGGATCCGCGCAGATCCGCTTTATCCGCGTCATCCGTGTTCTATTTCCGCATTTCCGACTTGCCGGCGCTGGGGGAACAATTATCTTACCCTTGGCTTTTTCTTTCCAGCACCAGCGAGGCAGCGCACATGACCGGCAAGAACAAATTCAACGTGGCGATCATCGGTCTGGGCTTCGGCGCCGAGTTCATCCCCATCTATCAGAAGCACCCGCTGGCCACCATGTACGCCATTTGCCAGCGCACCGAGAGCAAGCTGAAGGAAGTCGGCGACGCCTTCGGCATCGATAAGCGCTACCGCCGCTACGAGGATGTCCTTGCCGATCCCAAGGTGGATTTCGTCCACATCAACACGCCCATCCCCGACCACGCGCCGCAGGCCATTGCCGCGCTCAAGGCTGGCAAGCACGTCATGTGTACCGTGCCGATGGCGACCACCATCGAGGAATGCCAGCAGATCGTCGAGCTGGCCAAGAAGACCGGGCTGAAATACATGATGGCCGAGACGGTCGTTTATGCCCGCGAGTTTCTGTTCGTCAAGGAGATGTACGACAAGGGCGAGCTGGGCAAAGTGCAGTTCTTGCAGGCGAGCCATCAACAGGACATGGACGGCTGGCCGAACTACTGGCCCGGCCTGCCGCCGATGCATTACGCCACTCACTGCGTCGGTCCCTGCCTTGCTCTCACGCGGGCCGAGGCGGAATACGTCTCCTGTTTCGGCTCCGGCACCATCCGGCAAGAGTTGATCGGCAAGTACAATTCGCCGTTCGCCGTCGAGACGGCCCACATCAAGTTTCGCAATTCCGACTTGACCGCCCGTATTTATCGCTCGCTCTTCGACACGGCCCGGCAGTACCGCGAGAGCTTCGATGTCTTCGGCACCAAGAAATCGTTCGAGTGGCAGCTGATCGAGGGCGAGGAGCCGGTGGTCCACACGGCCAAGAAGCCGGAGCCGGAGATCCCCCAGCGCGTCAAGGTGCCGGACTACGCCCATCTGTTGCCGGCGGAGATTCAGCGCTTCACGATGGGCGGCGTCTACGATGCCGGCGAGCATGCCCATCTGTCGTTCATTCAGGGCGGCGGCCACGGCGGCTCGCATCCGCACCTGTGCCACGAATTCCTGTCGGCCCTGGCGGAAAACCGCGATCCGTATCCTAACGCTGCGCAGTCGGCCAACTGGACGTGCGTGGGTATCTGCGCCCACCAGTCGGCGCTGAAGGGCGGCGAAATCGTCAAGCTACCCGCTTTCACGCTGTCGTAACGTGTGTCATCAGAGCCCGCAGCGTAAGCGAGGGAGGGCTTTCCCTCGCTTACGCTTCGGGCTCTGACTTTCCCTCAAGCCCCTGGCTTTGCCGTCGGTACTGGCGCGGAGACACGCCCACGCTCTTCTTGAAGGCAGTGCTCAGGTATTCGACGTGCTGAAAGCCCGCATGCCGGGCGATCTCCGTCATGTTCAGGTCCGTTTCGGCCAGCAACAGTTTAACGCGCTCAACCTTGAGGCGCACGATTTCTTCGTGCGGCGTGCGGCCCAGGTACTTGCGGAACAGGCTTTCGAGGACGCGCCGCGACAGCGGCACCGCCGAGAGAACGTCCTCCACGTTGATGCCGGCGCAGGCCTGCTCGCGAATAAAGCGCATGGCCGCCGCCACCTCGCGGTTGTCGATGGCCAGAGTGTCGGTCGATTGTCGCGTCTGAATGCCCAGCGGCGCGACGAGAAAAACCTCCGGCGGCACCTGGTGGCCGGTCAGGAGGCGGTCCAGAAGGGCCGCCGCCTCGTAGCCGGTTCGCTGCGTATTGAGGATGACGCTGGACAGCGGCGGCGTGGCCAGGTTGCACAGCAGCTCGTCATTATCGACGCCGAGCACCGCCAATTCCTCGGGCACAGCCAGGCCCAGTGCCCGGCAAACTTCCAGCATCTGTTGTGCCTTGATGTCGTAGCAGGCGAACACGCCGGCCGGCCGGGGCAGAGAACGGACCCATTCCGCCAATTCTTGTTGTTGTCGCGCCAGGAGGACTTTCTTGCGGCCTCGGTCGGACGAGGGGGTATAGAGGAAACAGCGCAGCCCCTTTTGCGCGGCGATTTGCTGGAAGTATTGTTGCCGTTCGTTGGACCAGGCGAAGGCAGGCTCGCCGCAGAAGGCCAGGTTGCGAAAGCCGCGCTCCACGAAGTGATCGACGGCCGCCTGGGCGATGGCCTGGTTGTCGGTCTCAACGCAGGGAACGTGCGGCAGATAGCGGCCGGCGCTGACGTCTACTACGGGCAAGCCGGTTCGGCCCACGATAGCGGCGATGCGAGGATTCTCGATGCGAGCGATCAAGCCGTCGCCGCGCCAACGCAGCAGCCAGTCGGCCGACGGATCGCCGCGCCCCTGCTCCGGCAGATAAATGGACCAGGGTTGATGGGCACGGATGTAGGAGACAATGCCCAGCAGGAGACCCCGCGCATAGGCGTTGGAGGTCTCGATGAGCAGGGCGACAGCCGGTCGGTGAAGGCGAGCTTTGAGCATGGCGTGGACCGGGAAAAAACCTCTACCCTCCTCGTTCCCAAGCTCCGTTTGGGAACGAGAAGGCAAAGAATCCTTCGGTAAAAAATCTCAACTTTTTTTCGCATTATCTCATGGAAGCGGCAACAGCTCAAGAGATAGGATGAATCCCGAATCGCACTCCGCGATTGCTCTTTCCTTTTCATTCTCAGGAAGCCCGTATGCGCCGCCATTGCTCTCCGCGAGGTCTTGGACGACAAACGCCCTCTGGTTTCACCCTGATTGAGCTGCTGGTGGTGATTGCCATCATCGCCATCCTGGTCGGCTTGCTCTTACCGGCCGTGCAGAAAGTGCGTGAGGCCGCCGCCCGCACGCAGTCGATCAACAATCTCAAGCAGTGCGGCCTGGCCATGCAGAGCCACCACGACACCCTAGGCTATCTCCCCGACGCCGGGGGAATAGCGGGACAAACGGACCAAGCGGGCGAATGGCCGATCACCCAAGCCGTCGGCATGCAACAGCCTGGACCCTGGACCTACCAGATTCTGCCGTTCATCGAGCAAACCAATCTTTGGCAGACGGCCAATTATTGGCCTGGCGGATACTCGCCCCTGCCGTCTCTTGGCGTGAAGATCTACATGTGCCCCGGCCGGGGGCGAGCTGTGCTCGACGCCAACGGCTATGCCCGCACGGACTACGCCCTGAATTCCTATCCTTTCAACGGCGGAATCCTTTCCAGTATCGCCGGCCAGGGGTATGGTTTCACCAAGACCCTCCTGACGCTGGTAGCGATCACGGACGGGACCTCGAATACCATTTTTGTCGGCGAGAAGTCGGTGGCCACCAACAACTACAATGCCAATACGACGGCCTTGGATTGGGATGACCCAGCTTTTCAGACCTACGGCGGCGAGGCCCGCAACGGCCTGATCGTGCAGAAGGACGCCCTCAGCTTGCCTTCCAACGGAGGGCCCTTCTGGGGCGCGGCCTTCGCTGGCGGCGCCCCCTTTGTCATGTATGATGGAAGCGTGCGCCTGATCAATTACGATAGCTCGGGCATCATCTCGGCCCTGATGACGCACAACGCCGGCGACATCTACACGGGGCCGTGATCGGGCGGAAAATTAGCCACGGATGAACACGGATAAACACGGATAAGACAAACAACAGGAGATGCCGAAATGTATGTGGGTTGCCGTTTTCGCTTGTTCTTTTCCCTTTTCTTCTTGTCTTTCATCTGTGTTCACCCGTGTTCGTCCGTGGCCAATTCTTCGGAATCGCCGCGCATCAAGGTGCTGTTCCTCGGCGACAACGGCCATCACAAGCCCATCGAGCGCGCCGCCGATCTGCTGGCGCCGCTGGCCCGCGCCGGCATCGACATGGCCTACACGGACGATCTGAACGATCTTATTAACGAGAATTTGGCTCGTTACGACGGCCTCATCATCTACGCCAACCACACGCAGATTTCGCCGAAGCAGGAGGAAGCCCTGCTATCGTTCGTCGAGAATGGCAAGGGACTGATCGCCCTTCATTGTGCGTCGTATTGCTTCCTTAATTCACCAAAATACATCTCGCTTGTCGGCGGACAATTCGAGAGCCACAAGACCGGCGTTTTTCGCACGCGCATCGTCGATGCCAAGCACCCCGCCCTAAAAGGCGTGCAGGAATTCGAGGCCTGGGACGAAACCTACAAGCACCATCGTCTGACCGGCGATCGGCATGTCCTTATGGTCCGCGAGGAGGACGGCAAGCGCGAGCCGTGGACGTGGGTGCGCACGCAGGGCAAGGGGCGTGTCTTCTACACCGCTTCCGGCCACGATGAGCGCGTCTTCCGCAATCCGGACTATCATCGGCTGGTCATTCAGGGCATCCGCTGGGCCGTCGGCCGGCCCGATCACGAATACAACACCAAACCATTCGAGTATCTCCCCGGCGAGTTGCCGGATTATCGGGCCGGCAAGGGAGCGCGGCTGCACAAGATGCAGGCGCCGCTGACGCCGGCCGAGTCGATGAAGCACCTGAGTGTGCCGGGCGGCTTCCGCGTCGAGCTGTTCGCTTCCGAGCCGGACATCGTCAAGCCGATCGCCATCGCCTGGGATAGACGTGGTCGGGCCTACATCGCCGAGACCCTCGATTATCCCAACAACAAGCAACTCGACGGCAAAGGCCACGACCGCATCGTCCTCGCCGAGGACACCAACGGCGACGGCAAGGCCGACAAGTTCACCGTCTTCGCCGACAAGCTCAGCATTCCGACAAGCATGGTCTACGCCAACGGCGGACTGATCGTCGCCCAGGCGCCGGACATTCTCTTCCTCAAGGACACCGACGGCGACGGCAAGGCCGATGTGCATAAGGTGCTGTTCACCGGCTTCCACACCAACGACACGCACGCCGGGCCGAGCAATCTCCGCCTGGGACTCGATAACTGGATTTATGCCACGGTCGGTTACGCCGGCTTTGATGGTCAAGTCGGCGGCAAGCGCTACAGTTTTCGTCAGGGGCTATTCCGCTTCAAGCCGGACGGCTCGGAGCTGGAGTTTCTCGGCTCGACAAGCAACAACACCTGGGGCCTGAGCTTCGACGAAACCGGCGAAATCTTCTACTCGACCGCCAACGGCGAACATTCCTCGTATTTGGCGATACCCAACCGCTATTTCGAGTCGGTGCGCGGCCTGCTCGGCAAAGGCACGACACGCATGGCCGATTACCGGAAAATTCATCCGATAACGGCGATCCGCCAGGTCGATTTCCACGACGGCTTCACCGCCGCGGCCGGACATGCCCTATACACGGCTCGCCAGTTTCCCAAATCGTTTTGGAATCGTATCGCTTTCGTGGCCGAGCCGACCGGCCATCTCGTCGCCATGTGTCTGCTCGACAAGCAGGGCAGCAATTTCGTCACCCACGATCGCTTCAATCTGCTGGCCAGCACGGATGAATGGACCTCGCCCATCGCCGCGGAGGTCGGTCCCGACGGCGCGGTGTGGGTGCTCGACTGGTACAACTACATCGTGCAGCACAATCCGACGCCGCCTGGATTCAAGACCGGTAAGGGTAACGCCTACGTCACGCCGTTGCGTGACAAGAAACACGGCCGCATCTATCGCATCGTCAGTGAACATTTGAAACAAATCTCGATTCCGAACAACGCTCCCCGTGGTCTTGTAGACGCAAACCAGCCCCCGGAACTCGATTGGGAGAAAGCAACACCGGCGCAGCTGGTTGGCGTGCTCGAACACGTAAATATGTTTTGGCGTTTGCAAGCCCAGAGACGGCTCGTTGAGCGCGGCAGCAAAGACGCGCTGCCCGTTTTGCTTCGCCTCATCGATTTCAATACCAACACCCTCGACGTCACAGCGGAGCATTACGCTGTTATTCATGCACTCTGGACCATGCATGGCCTGGGCGGCTTCGACAAACCCGATGCAAAAACAATGGAGGTGCTCCAAGCCCAGCTCCAGCAGCGTTCCGCTGGCGTGCGCCGTGCGGCACTGAGTGTCCTGCCACGCACCGACGACTCGGTGAAAGCAATTCTCAAGGCCAAACTCCTCCGGGATCCTGAACCGCTGGTGCGTCGCGCTGCGTTGCTCGCCCTCAGTGAAATGCCGCCGTCGAACGACGCGGGCGCCGCCATCCATGCCGAGCTGATGGCTCCGGAGAATGGCAAGGACCGCTGGATTCCGTTGGCCGCAACTTGCGCCGCCGCCCGGCACGATGTCGGCTTTCTCCTCGCCGCCCTGAAAGCGAAAACGAACACCGACGCGGTACGCCGGGTCGTTCGCATCGTCGCCGAACACTATGCCCGCGGAGAGTCGCATCGTGATTTCGCGCTTCTCGTGAATCACCTGAAAGATGCCAGCTCCGCCGACGCCGACGTGCTTCTCGAGGGTCTGGCGGCTGGCTGGCCGAAGAGCAAGACGCCGAAGCTGGACGACGCCACGCGCGAGGCCCTGGTCGCGGTGATGCCGCGTCTGGGACCAAACGGGCAACTTCATCTCGCCACCTTGGCAGGACGCTGGGGCATGTCCGCGCGCTTCCAGAAGGCGATGGCCGGTCTGCGCAAGACACTCCTCGCTGTCTTGGCCGATGAGAAAAAGTCCGACACGGAACGCATCGAATCCGCTCAGCGCCTGTCGCAGATGCATCCGGATCGCGCCGTGCTGGAAAGCTTGCTCGCCGAGGTGTCGCCGAAAGCAAGTCCAGCCCTGTCGGCCGGCATTCTCGACGCGGCGGGGCAAGCGACCTCGCCAGAGCTGGCCGCCGTTGTCATCGACCACTGGGGCCAGCTTACGCCGCGCTTGCGGCAGAAGGGCATCGCCATCTTGCTGGGCCGTCCCGAATGGTCTCGCGCTCTGCTCGACGCCCTCGACAAGGGGACCGTCTCCGCCACCGATCTCAGTCTCGATCAATCGCAGCAGCTGACCAATCACCCCGATAAGAAGCTCGCCGACCGCGCTCGCGCCATCCTCGCGCGCGGAGGCCGGCTGCCCAGCCCCGACCGCAAAAAAGTCCTCGACGAATACATGCCGCTCGTCGAAAAGACCGGCGATGCCCGCAAAGGCTTCGAGGTTTTCAAGAGCATCTGTGCCAAGTGCCATCGCCACGGCGACATCGGGGAGACGATCGCGCCTAACCTGACCGGCTTCAACGTCCACCCGAAGAGCAAGATTCTGCAAAAGATGCTCGATCCGAATAGCTCGGTCGAGGGCAACTTCCGTCAGTACACCGTGACCACCAAGGCCGGTCGGGTCATCAACGGCCTGCTCGCTTCCGAGACGAAGACGGCCCTTGAGATCGTGGACACCGAGGCGAAACGGCACGTCGTCCTGCGCGACGACATCGAGGAGATGACCGCCTCGAACCGCACCATCATGCCGGAAGGCTTCGAGAAGCAGTTGAGCAAGGACAACATCGTCGATTTGCTGGAGTTTCTGACGGCCAAGGGCAAATATGCCCCTATTCCTCTCGACAAAGTCGCGACAGTAGTCAGCACGCAAGGGATGTTTTCCAGCAAGGACGCGGGGCCGGAGCGCCTCCTCTTCCGCGACTGGAAGACGAAAACGTTCAACGGCGTACCGTTCCAGCTCGTCGATCCGCAAAAAGGCCGCGTCAAGAACGTCATCTTGCTGCACAGCCCCAACGGCGCAATTCCGCCGAAAATGCCGAAATCGGTGACGCTGCCGTGCAACACGGCGGCGCGAGCGATCCACTTCCTCAGCGGCGTCAGCGGCTGGGGCTACCCCGCCAGTGCGAAAGGCTCGGTGTCGCTGATCGTGCGTCTCCACTATGCCGACGGCAAGACCGAGGACCAGGCCTTGAAGAACGGCGAGCACTTTGCCGACTACATCCGCCGCGTGGATGTACCGCAGTCGCAGTTCGCCTTTGCGCTGCGCGAGCAGCAGATTCGCTATTTCACCGTGACGCCCGATCGCGGCGAAACGATCAAGGAGATTGAGCTGCTCAAAGGCCCGGATCGCACGGCGCCGGTGGTCATGGCGGTCACGGTGGAGACGCGATGAATCGAAGCAGCTCTTGACAGAACGCATACGGAAGCAGAGCATGTTTATGTGAATAGCAGCCATCCATTTGGGAAGAGAAGAGACGCTATGGACGCCAACATGGGTTCGATCTTTGATTTGACGCCGCCGGAAAAGCTCCAGCTCGTTGAGGATCTTTGGGACGATCTAGCGGCGGCTCCCGAATCGGTCCCGGTGCATGACTGGCAAAAAGAAGAGTTGACGCGCCGGAAGGCGAACCTTCAAAACAATCCGGCTTCGGGCCTGTCGTGGGAGGAAGTCAAGCGGAGGATTCGCAGCCGTTATGGCCGCTAAATTGATTATCGCTCCGGAAGCGGAGCAGGACATCGACGAGGCCTACGCTTGGTACGAGGGCCATCGGGTCGGCCTGGGCGAAGAGTTCATGAGCTGCGTCGATGCCTGCATTCAGGCCATCACACGCACTCCGCAGATGCACGCGGTCTACTACGAGACCTATCGCCGAAGCTTGGTTCGCCGTTTCCCCTACGTCGTCTTTTACGAGTATGTGGAAGACACCGTGACGGTCTACGGAGTGTTTCACACATCGGTTGATCCTAACAAATGGCGTGAACGGTTATCGTGAACGATTTGCTCCGCGAGGTCCGCCAGCATTATTGAACGATTTCCATGACTCGGTATCCCCTACGTATCGCCATGTGGTCGGGACCGCGCAACATCTCCACGGCCCTCATGCGCTCCTGGGGCAATCGGCCCGACACCTTCGTCTGCGATGAGCCGTTCTACGCACATTACCTCGTGCAAACCAGAATCACCCATCCCGGTGGCGAGGAGGTGATTCGCTCGCAGGAGAACGACTGGCGCAAGGTCGCCGCCTGGCTCACGGGACCAATCCCTGAAGGCAAGGCTATCTTCTATCAAAAGCACATGGCCCATCATCTGCTGCCAAACATGGAGCGTGACTGGCTCGATGAGATGACGAATTGTTTTCTCATCCGCGAGCCGCGCGAGATGCTGACTTCCCTGTTACACTTCCTACCGCAGCCGACGCTCGCCGATACTGGGCTGCCGCAGCAGGTGGAAATCTTTCATCAGGTGAAGCAACGCACCGGAAGCACGCCGCCCATCCTCGATGCCCGCGACGTGCTCGACAATCCACAACGCATCCTGGGATTGTTGTGCGAATCGTTGATGGTGCCGTTCACCGAGGCGATGCTGTCGTGGCCGCCGGGACCGCGCAGCACCGATGGCGTGTGGGCGAAACACTGGTATGCCGCTGTCGAGAAAACAACATCGTTTCAGCCGTACACGCCCAAGAACGATGCCGATCCCGAATCGCTGCGTCCCCTGCTCGCTCAATGCGACGAGCTTTATCAGCAGCTCTATCCTCATCGACTGCGCTGATGTCCGGTCCGCGACGCCTGGCAAAACGCCGCGAGCCGGACACCAGCATCGAAATCGATTGTTAATGTCTGTGCGGCTGACTGGCGACAAGCTCCGTCTCCAGGCGAGCCGCCGGGAGCGAGTGCTTCAGCAGGGTCCCGTCCCTGCCGACAAGGAACGCTTGCGGCACTTGCTGGATGCCGTAACGCTCGGCGATCGGGCCTTCCAGACCGCCGGCCTGGTAGCAGTGTACGCCGGCCGTCAGCTGGCCGGACAGAAATGCACGTGCCTGGGCCGGATCCGCATCCATGTTCACATAAACAACATCCAGGCCGCGGCCGACGTGGCGGTCGGTGACTTGTTTCAGGGTCTGAAAGTCCTCCGCGGCGTGCTCGCTGGTGCTGGTCCAGAAATAGACGACGATCAATTTGCCGCGCAGCTCTTCAAGATTAAACGTCTTCTGAATGGAGCTGCCGGAAGCGTAGAGCAAGGGCAGCTCCAGCTGCACGGGTTGATGGCTCTGTCCCAGGCGCCACAATGCTCCGCCGGCCTTGCGCGCCGCGGCATCGTTGGGGAAGTTCTCGACAAGGTACTGGTAACAGCGACCGGCTTCCTCGATCTGGCCCAGCGATTCGTGGACCTGAGCTGCCTGGAGGACCGCCTTCGGCGCCTCGGCAGCCTGCGGGTACTCCTGGGCGAATTGCAGCAAGCGCCGACAGCGGTGCTCCTCGCTCTTGACGCGGTCGCCGCCGGACTGCTCCATCACGCGCATGCAGTCGGCCTGGATCTCTTGCATGACGGCGTAAAGAATGACGGGATGGCCCGGAAAGAGCTGGGCGAGGAGCTGGGGCAGCTGCCGCAGACGCTGCCAGGCGATCGGCTGCTCGCGCGGGCTGAGCAGGGCCGAGCTATAAACCGCGTCCACGGTCATCCGCAGAATGCTGTCGCGCTCCTTCTTCTGCGAGGAGCCGGCCAGACGCAACAACACGTCGGCTTGCTCAAGATGGAATTGCCAGAGCTGCGGCGACTGGGGGTTGCGCTCAATAAGCTGGCTCAGTTGACTGAGGCGTTCCAGCAAGGGACGCAATTGTTGTTCTTCGGCACTCAAGGCGGGCGCGGGAGCGGGCCGAGCCGCGTTGGCGCGGGGTGCGGTCGGAAAATAAGGCGAAGTCGCGAACGCGTTGGCTGCGATCAGCAGGGAACCGCCCAGCGACGGCAACCACTTCCACATCGTGTTCATAGGGTATCCATTCCTCTCGAACCAGGTTAGCATCCTACTTGAGCGGGCATTCTAGGCCGCCTTCCTCTGCACGGAAAAAGGCGTGGGCGAGAGAACGTTCCGGACCCTGCCATTCCGGAAACATCGTCTCTTGTTTCGGTCCTTTCGCCTGTTTGAATGAAGGGATTGGGAGAGGGATTCGTTTGCCTTTTGTGAAGAGGTGAACAAGGCGATCAGCTCAGCCCATTCGCCCCAGATTATCAGAGTCTGGAGAGGATAGAGACTTTGCTTTTTTGGAGTGCGGCGCTTTTCCGCCGCTTTTTTTCTTTTGCTTTTCAACACCCAAGAAACAAAACAAAGCGGCG
>Ga0335075_10013790_pt1 | contig 12163 bp, 12 predicted proteins | sample Lox_Sample_24_FD_206723 | JGI IMG/M metagenome (GOLD analysis project Ga0335075, IMG submission 206723) | Soil microbial communities from Loxahatchee National Wildlife Refuge, Florida, United States - Lox_Sample_2.4 | ecosystem: Environmental > Terrestrial > Soil > Wetlands | place: USA... | reverse complement strand
TATCCCCGCGGCGAGCACGAGCTCCTGCCGCCCGGCGTCCTCTTCCGTCCGCGCGAAGCGCACGGCCGCGAGCAGACCCCAGACCGCGGCGAAGATCGCAACCGTGCCGCCCGCCCGCCAGGCGGTGAAGCCCCCGACGGAGAGAAGCCCGTGCGGCGTCCCGTAGAAGAGCTCGACAGCCTTGTTGGTTCCGAGCGACCGCGCGAACTGTTCGCGGTCGGCGGCCGTGGGATATGCGTGCCTGTAGCCCACGGCGCTCGCGTAGCCGAGGAAGGCGATGAGCGCGGCGAAGGAAACCGTTCGCGTGCGCCCGTCGGCGAACGCACGCCGCGCGACTGCGCTAGACGCTCGGAGCACCGTCGGCGCCGTCGTAGTGATGCAGGAAGATCTCTTCGAGCGAGGGCTCGCGCGTCCTCACGGCGAGGACGTGCGTTCCGGCCAGCGCAGCGAGGAGCGCGCCGGGGCTGCCCGCGACCTCGACGTGCAGCGTCGAGCCGTTTCGTTCGACGTTGTGGATGCCGGGTACGCGCGACAGCTCCGGCGGCTCGCCCGCGAAGTCGATCTCCCAGGTCTGCGTATCGAGGTGCCGCAGCTCGGCGAGCGTGCCCTCGTCGACGAGGCGGCCGCGGCGGAGGATGCCGACGCGGTCGCAGACCGCCTCGACCTCGCTCAGCACGTGCGACGAGAGGAAGACGGTCTGGCCGCGCTCCTTCCCGTCGGCGACGGTTTGCCGAAACGCCATCTCCATCAGCGGGTCGAGCCCGCTCGTCGGCTCGTCGAGGATGAGCAGGTCGGCCCGCGAGGCGAACGCGGCCACGAGCTGGATCTTCTGCCGGTTGCCCTTGGAGAGCGCCCGCACTTTCTTGTCCGGGTCGACGCGGAAGCGGTCGACGAGCTCGTCGAGGTAGACGCGGTCGGTCGAGCCGTGCAGGCGGGCCAGGTACGCGAACGTCTCTGCGCTGGTCAGCTCGGGCCAGAGCGTCGGCTCGCCTGCGACGTACGCGACGCGCCGGTGCGCGGCGACCGGGTCGCGCCACGCGTCGATCCCGAACAGCGACGCCGAGCCCGTCGTAGGCCGGTGCAGTCCCAGCAGCAAGCGAATCGTGGTTGTCTTGCCGGCGCCGTTCGGGCCGAGGTACCCGTACACCTCGCCGCGCGCCACCCGAAGGTCGAGGGCGTCCAGGGCGAGCGTGCGGCCGTAGCGCTTGGTCAGGCCGCGCGTCTCGATCGCGTCCATGCGGACGATGATGCGCGAAGGCGCGGATCGAGGAGGGAGAGGAGCGACGGGGCGACGCGGTCGGCGCCGAAGCCGGCGAGGCGCTCGGCCGCCGCGCCCGAGGCGATGCCGATCACCGGCATGCCGGCGCTCCGCGCGGCGGCCACACCTGCATCGCTGTGGGTCAGTGAGACGGCGTCTTCGGGCGCGACGCCGAGCTCGCGGCACGCCGTGACCAGCAGGTCGGGCGCCGGTCGCGAGCGGAGTCCTCTGTCGCGGATCGTCTCGGCGTCGACTCGCGCCTGGACGTTCTGGTCGAGGTGCGCGAGACGCAGCATCGGCAGCGTCGCCGTGCTCGCGGAGACGACCGCGCGGCCGAGCCGCGCATGCCCGGCCGCCTGCAGGTAGCGGTGTGCACCCGGCAGGGCGGCGACGTCGCGCCGCTCGAGCCCGTGCTCGAACACCTCGCCCTTCCGCTGGGCGATCGCGTGCGCCGTCGCCTCGGAGACGTGCAAGCCGCGCCCGGTCAGGAAGAGCCGCAGTCCTTCGAGTCGTGGCCGCCCGTCGAAGTACGCGCGGTACTCGACGTCGCGATCGAAGGAGACGAACTGGTAGCCGCTCTCATGCCAGAGACCGAGCAAGAACGCGTCGAGCGCCTCGGCCCACGCGGCGGCGTGGAGTGCGGCGCTATCGGTCAGCACCCCGTCGAGATCGAAGATGCAGGCCTGCGTCCCGCCCGGCAGGCCGAGCAGCGGCGGCGTAACCGGCGAGGGAGCGAGCCACGGCGCCGCCCCGATCCCGTGGAGCGCAGCGACCTGCGCAAGCACCGCCGAGGTCGCCTCCCGCTCACGCGCGAGCGCCTGGCGCTCCGCCGCGAGGAGGAGGGATGGGAGCTCGTCGCGCTCGGCGTCGAGTGCGCTCGCAGCCGCGTCCAGGGCCCACTGCCAGTGGGACGCGACGGCGTCGAGCCCGAGCTCCGCGTGTGTGTCCACAGATCGATCGTCCGGGTCCCGCGGCTCGCTCGCGTCGGGAGTTTCCCGCAGCGCACCTGCGGCGGCCCTCGGATTCCAACCGGCCTCTCTGCGCGCACGATTGCGTCATGGCGATAGTCGAGCCGGTCACCCAGTCTTCGCTTCGTCGCCTGCGGTCGGTCCGTGATGCCGAGCTCGCAGGCAAGAGCGTCCTCGTCCGTGCCGACCTCAACGTACCGCTCTCCGGCGGCGAGGTCGCGGACGACACCCGCATCCGCGCGGCCCTGCCCACGCTCGAGCTTCTGTACGCGAGGGGCGCCCGGACCGTCGTCGTCTGCTCGCACCTCGGCCGCCCGAACGGCCCGGATCCGGCGTTCGCGATCGCACCGGTCGCGCGGCGGCTCCGCGAGCTGCTCGGCCGCCCGGTCGAGGTGCTCGAGAACACGCGGTTCGACTACGGCGAGACGCGCAACGACATCGCGTTTGCCCGCCGGCTCGCGGACGAGCACGATCTCTTCGTCGAGGACGCCTTCGGGTCGGTGCATCGCGCGCACGCCTCGACCGTCGGCGTGGCCAGGATTCTTCCGACCTGGGCGGGACTGCTCGTCGAGCGTGAGGTCGTGAATCTCGCCCGGCTGCTGAGCGACGACGTCTCGCGGCCGTACGTGGTCGTTGCCGGCGGCGCGAAGGTCGACGACAAGGTCGGCATGCTTGCGCACCTGGGTGCGCGCGCCGACGCGGTCCTCGTCGGCGGCAAGATGGCGGAGCAGCTCCGCGTCGCGAAGTTCGGCGGCGTCGACTTCGAGCTGCCGGTCGACGTCGTTGCGGTCGAGCGGTTCGAAGCTGATGCCCCGGCGCACATCTTCGCCGCTGAAGACGTCCCGTACGGCTGGGCGGTCGTCGACATCGGCCCGCGCACACGACGTCGCTTTGCCCGCGTGCTGGCCGATGCGCGCACGATCTTCTGGAACGGCCCGCTCGGCGTCGTCGAGTGGCCGTCCTGCGCCGAGGGGACGCATGCGATTGCCGAAGCGGTTGCCGCCTCGGACGCGTACTCGGTGGTCGGCGGTGGCGACACGGTCGCCGCCCTCAACCGGTTCGGCCTCGGCGATCGCATCTCGTTCATGTCGACCGGCGGCGGAGCCGCGCTCGAGTTCCTCGAGGGCAAGGAGCTTCCGGGCCTCGCCGTCATTCCGTCCGCATGAGCGGCGCGTCGGCGGCCCCGTACCGTCTCGTGCTGCTGCGGCACGGCGAGAGCGAGTGGAACGATCGCGGGCTCTTCACCGGCTGGACGGACGTCGATCTCTCGCCGCGCGGCGAGGAGGAGGCGGCGCACGCCGGCGAGCTGCTTCGCAGGGCGCGGCTGCCCCTCGACATCGTGCACACGTCGGTGCTGGTGCGGGCGATCCACACGGCCGAGATCGCGTTGCATGTCGCCGGGCGCAGCTGGATTCCCGTCCGCCGCTCCTGGCGCCTCAACGAGCGTCACTACGGCGCGCTGCAGGGGAAGAGCAAGGAGGAGACGCGTGCAACGCTCGGGGACGAGCAGTTCACGATCTGGCGCCGTTCGTTCGACGTGCCGCCGCCCCCGGCTCTCGAGTCGCAGCTCATGCTCGACCCCCGCTACCGGGAGCTCGCGCCGGAGGTGCTGCCCACGAGCGAGTGCCTGAAGGACGTGCTCGCCCGCGTGCTGCCGTACTGGCACGACGCGATCGTCCCCGACCTGCGCGCCGGCCGCGTCGTGCTCGTCGCCGCGCACGGCAACTCGCTGCGGGCGCTCGTCAAGCACCTCGACGCGATTCCGGACGACGTGATCCCGGGCGTCAACATCCCGACCGGCGTGCCGCTCGTCTACCACCTCGATCGCCACCTGCACTCGACGAACGCTCTCGACCCGCTCTTCGGTGTCAGCGGCGTGTACCTCGACGAGGCCGCCGCCGCCTCGTCGATCGACCAGGTCAAGCGGCAGGGGCGCGTGCCCGCCGCCGTCTGACGGCCCCAACTCAGGCTTAGGAACACCCGTAAAGCTGTCGAAATAGTCAGGTATGCGGCCGGAGGCGATCGACCTGCCGATGCCCGGAACGCGCGAGCGTCCGGCGATACCACCGTGGTTCTGGGTGCTCATGCGCGCGGTCGCTCTTGCCGGCGTCTACGCCGGCATCTACGAGCTGATCACGGTCGAGACCTCGTTCGGGACCTCGGTCGGCTCCACCCTGTGGCCCGCATCGGGAGTGACCGTCTCCATGCTCGTGCTTCGCCCGCGGCGCGAGTGGCCGTACTACCTGGTGGCGATCGGCCTCGCAGACTTCACGATGGACATCGTCAGCGCCGGGTTCCCGACTCGCATTGCCTACGGGCTCGCCGCTGCGAACTGTCTCGAGCCCTTCCTGTCGGCAACGCTGCTGCGGCGCTGGCTGCCCGGGAGACCCGATCTTTCGCGGCTGAGGGACCTCGGTCTCTTCTACGGCGCCGCGGCGGTCTGCGGACCGATGCTCAGCGCGACCGTCGGCTCGACCTGGTACTGGCTCCTGGGCGGCGGCGCGATGTGGCCGTTCAGCGGCCGCTGGTACGTCGGCGATGCGCTCGGCGTGATCGTCGTCGCGCCCGTGATCCTGACCCTCGCGGGCACCGGCTTCCGGCCGCCTCTGACGCTCGCGCGGCGGCTCGCCTTCGCGCTGACGTTCGCAGTGATCGCGGTGGCGCTGCCGTGGAAGTTCTCGGCACCCGTTGGGCTGCCGTTCCTCGTGATCCCGGCGCTGTCGGTGACGGGACTTCTCCTCGGCACGCGTGCCGCGGCGCTGGCGGTGTTCGTCGCCGGCACGGTCGTCGAGACGTTGACGACCGTCGGCACGGGGCCGTTCAGCGGCGCCGGGGCGTTCACGGGCGCGTTCCCCGCCCAGATGTTCCTGGTCGCGTGCTCCGCGTCGGGACTGACCGCGGCCGCGCTGATGGCGGGGCTCGCAAGCCGGGAAGAGATGGCCCTACACGACAGCCTCACCGGGCTCGCAAACCGGCGGCTGCTGCTGGATCGCGTCTCGGTCGCCTGCTCGCACCTCGCCCGGCGCCCGGGCGCGGTCGGCCTGATGTTCGTCGACCTCGACGGCTTCAAGGCGATCAACGACGAGTACGGCCACGCCTTCGGCGATCACGTGCTCGTCGAGACCGCCCGCCGGCTCCAGTCCGTCGTGCGCGGCGAGGACACGATCGCGCGGATCGGGGGCGACGAGTTCGTGGTCCTGCTCGACCGCGTCGAAGACCCCGAGTCGCTGCCGGCCCTCGCCGAGCGCGTCGAACAGGTGATCACCGAGCCGATCGTGGCCGGTGCGGCGAGCGTCCGTATGCGTGCCAGCATCGGCTGCTCGATCACCGAGCGACACGACGAGAGCCATGAGGCGCTGCTCACCCGCGCGGACCACGCGATGTACGCGGCCAAGCACGAGCGCGGCGACGCCTGACCGTCGCTACCTGGTCGTCTCCTCCGGAGATGCGGCGGATACGAAGTCCGCAGACCCGATCCAGCCCTCGCATGCTTGCCCTTCCCGTGGACCGTGTCAGTGCGCCCAGCGCGCCAGTGTCGGTGCGGTGCCGACCAGGCATTCGACGCTGGCCGGGAAGCCCGCGATGGCATAGGCCGTCAGCCGAAGATGGCCCTCCACACACACCAACTCGTCGCGCCGCGGCCCGGCAACAATGAGCGGCGGGAACTGCTCACCCCGTGCGACCGCACGAGCTGCTCTCAGGAACCCCTGATTCGACACGCCGAACGCTCGTCCACCCGCTTGGATGCGCCGTGCCGCATCTGTAGGGAGGCGGCTGCCGCCCGACAGTTCGGTCCAGTACGAATACTCGATGTAGCGGACCCGCGCCATTTCCCCAGGGCTGAGCTCCGCCCACACCCAGCGGACATCACTAGGGAAGTCCTCGTCGAACAACTCACGATTCTCGCCGTAGCCACGCGTTGCAGCGAGCAGGGCGCGCCGCACCCGGTTCGCTCGCGGGTCGGTGAGGTCCGGGCTGGTCAGTAACTCTTCCGACCGGCCGCACGCGACCAGTTCATGACGAATCGCCGGACCGAACCTTTGGCTCGACAGCTCCCCCTGCAGGAAGCAGGCGACCATCTCGTCTTCGCTGCTTTTACGCAGGACGCGCATCGCATTCAGTATGCGATCGGGGGCGACGCCTCTCTTTTTCCAACGCCGATCAAGCTGTGCGTACAAGTCGCGAGATGGAGCGTGCCGGGATCGAACCGGCGACCTTCGGCTTGCAAAGCCGACGCTCTCCCAGCTGAGCTAACGCCCCGAGCGCCCGAAGTGTAGCTCCGTTGCCGGAGCTTCTTCGGACGCTGGGCGGCGCTAGGCCGCGCGCGAGAGGCGCTCTTCCTGACGCGCTCTCTGGATGATCTCGTCCCGGTCGCCGAAGCGCAGCATCGCGCGGGCGTTCCGCTGCTCTTCCCAGAGCTCTGCGATCCGGTCCTCGAGCGACTGGTGCTCGGCGGCGAGGCCGACGTCGTGTCCCTGGCTCAGCTCGCGCATGACGCGCAGCCGGCGCTCGGACAGCTGATCGATCTCTTGGCTGATCTCGTTCAGGGTTCGCATAACCGGATGAACGACATTCAGGTCGGCGGTATTCCTGGCCATCCCTGACTCACCAGCGGGGCCGGAGCGGGGGCCGCACCTGGAACGCCTTCACGGCGACGACGCCGAAGACGAAGCCGCCGACGTGGGCGGCGAACGCAATCCCACCGCCCGCCTGCGGATGCGTGAGCGAGAAGCCGCCCTGCCAGAGCTCGAACAGGAACCAGAAGCCGAGGAAGACCGTCGCCGAGATCGGCAGCGGCAGGAAGCCGAAGAGCAACGTCACGACGCGCGCGTGGGGGAGCAGCACGAAGTACGCGCCGAGCACGCCGGCGATCGCACCGCTTGCGCCGATGGTCGGGATGCTCGCCGCGGCGACGCCGGAGTAGTGCAGGGTCACCCACGCCTGCGCGAGCGCGGCTACGTACCCGGACACGAGATAGAAGACGAGGAACCGCACCCGGCCCATCACGTCCTCGACGTTGTTGCCGAAGATGAAGAGGAACAGCATGTTGCCGAGGATGTGCACCCAGCTCGCGTGCAGGAACATCCCCGTGAGCGCGCCCTCCTCCCAGACGAGGTGCTCGTGCGCCGGCGCGACGCACGGACCGCTGACCGCGCAGGGATAGAACGCGTAGCGGTCGATGCGGCTCTGCCGCGCGTGCAGCTCCCAGAGGAACACCGCGAAGTTCGCAGCGATCAATCCGTAGGTGACGACGGCGAACCGCCGGACGGGCACGTTGTCGAAGAGCGGCAGCATCGCCCGTCGAGAGCCTACGGCACTCCGTCCGCCCCGAAGCTCATTGTTGCTCGTGCATGGGAGGCCTCGGCACCCCGCTGCTCCTGCTCGTCTTCGTCGCCGGAGCCGTCGCGACGTGGTTCGCGGGCGTGCTGCTCTCGAAGACGACCGACTCGCTCGACGAGCGGCTCGGCCTCGGCGAAGAGTTCGGCGGCCTGGTCCTGCTCGCGATCGCCGGCAGCCTGCCGGAGCTCGCGATCACCATCTCTGCCGCCGCGTCCGGCAACCTCGGCCTCGCCGCCGGCAACCTGATCGGCGGGATCGCGGTGCAGTCGATGGTGCTCGTCCTCTGCGACATCGCCGCCGGTAACGAGCGTCCGCTCACGTTCCTCGTCGGCGCACTCACTCCCGTGCTCGAGGGGCTGCTCGTCGTGATCGTCGTCGCCGGTGTCGAGATGGGAGCCCTGCTGAAGCCGTCGACCGCGATCGGCGGCGTCGTCAGCCCGGCGTCGCTCGCGATCGTCGTCGTCTGGGTCGTCGGGCTCTACGTGATCAACCGGTCTCGCAAGGATCCGCGCTGGGAGGTCGAGATGGCGGGCAGCCACCGCGGCCGGCGCAACCGGCGCGAGCCCCACGACGTCCAGGCGCATCCGTTCGCGAACCGCTCGACGGTGCAGGTCGCGTTGCTCTTCGGCGTTGCCTGCGCTGTCACGCTCGGCGCCGGCGTGTTCCTCGAGATCAGCGGCAACCATCTCGCCTCGCACTGGGGCGTCAACGGCGTGATCTTCGGCGCGACGGTTCTCGCCGGTGCGACGGCGCTGCCCGAGATCAGCTCCGGCATCGCTGCCGTGCGACTCGGCGACAACGCCCTCGCGATCGGCGACATCTTCGGCGGCAACGCGTTCCAGGTCTGCCTGTTCCTCGTCGCCGACCTCGTTGCGCAGAAGCCGGTGCTGCCGAGTGCCGGCCACGCGAACGCCTGGCTCGCCGCGCTCGGTGTCTCGCTGACCGCGATCTACGGCTTCGGCGTGATCGGCCGGCCGAACCACTGCCGCTTCCGGCTCGGCCCCGACTCGATCCTCGCGCTCGTCGTCTTCACGCTCGGGGTCGTCGGGCTGTTCTACGTCCCGGGCGGCTAGAGCCCTTCGCGGATGCGGTCGCCGACCGCGGCGAGCTCAAGCGTCGCGCCGGTCACGTCCTTCAGCAGCTCGTCGGCGGTCGGCGCCTGGCCGAGCGCCCACAGCTCGCGCAGCAGATCGCCCGCGTCGCGCTTCGCGAACCAATCGTTCCCGAGCTCGCCGCGCAGGAACTCGCGCAGCTGCGCTTCGAACGCCCACGAGCGCAGGTAACCGATCACGTAGAAGCCCCCGTCGATGTCGTCGAGGTAGTTCTCCCCGGGGACCGGAAGCTTCAGCGCGTCGGAGAGCAGCTCCGAGTAGCGCGGCCGCATCGACGGGATGTCGTCCGTCTGGAAGAACTCGAGCTCGTAGAGGAGCTTTGCGCAGTAGCGCCGCACGATGTACAGGAGCGTCACCGCCTTCTCGTGTGCGAGCAGGTCGACGCGCGGCACATCGAGCCGGCGGTTCAGCCAGGCCGGCTCGCTGACGAGCTGCTCGAAGAGCTGCGCCCAGCCTTCCGTCACCGCCATGTCGCCCATCCGGCGCGCCTCGAACGGCAGATCCGGGCTCATGCTCCCGTAGTGCTCGGTGTGGCCGGCTTCGTGGAAGAGCGCCTGCCAGTCGTCCCTGCCGCCGATCGGCTGGATGACGAGCATCACCTTCCCCGGCACGTCGATCGGCGCGCAGAAGGCGCGCGGCGTCTTGTTGGGACGCGCCTCGATGTCGAGGTGCACGTTCTGCTGCGTGCGCAGGTCGATGCCGAGGTCGCGGAGCGTCGCCTCGAGGGCGGGCACCATGCGGTCCGACGGATAGACCTCGTCGAGCTCCGGCGCACGGAAGAGGCGGGGCACGTCGTGCTGGCCGGCCTCCGCGAGCGAGATGCCGAGCCGCTCGCGAAAGAGCTTGTCGCCCTCGCGCTCCCAGAGCTTCTCCGTCTCGTCGAGGAGCTCGCGACACTCGTCTGCGATCGCGTCGAGCCGGAAGCCGAAGCCCTTGTAGAGCTCGTACAGGTTCGGCGCGTCGAGCTCGTGCACGGCGTCGCGATCGATCGCGGCCGCCTCGAGGTACACGGGGCTCAGGTGCTCGTCGAGCAGGCGGAGCCGCTCGTCGTTCAGGCGCCGGCGACGATCGCGGTCAGGCTCGTTCGCGGTTGCGACGCGCAGCATGCGGTACGGGAGCGTCTCGCCGTCGACGGTCGCCTCCAGGCCGGCTTCGACCTCGGCTGCACGCGCCTGGTGGGCGCGGGTCAGGTTCCCGAGGTAGGTCTCGCAGCCGAAGCGCCACAGCTCGCTCGGCGCCTCACGCAGGCGCCGAGCGAGGTCGATCCGGCCGAGATCCTCGTATTCCTCATAGATCCGCTCGATGTCGATCGAGTCCTTCAGCCCGGCGTAGTGGTCGTAGTAGTCCTGCAGCAGATCGCGCGTAAAGGACTCCGCACGCTCGCGCACGCCGTCGAGCTCGCGTGAAGTGAGCGGCTCCGCAGACATCGGTCCCTAGGATACGGCCCGATGCACGAGCTGAAGATTCCTACCGAGCGCCACACGCAGGTGCTGGACATCACCCCGCAGGTGCGGGAGGCGCTCGGCCGTGTCGACGGTGCGGCCGTGCTCGTCTACGTGCCGCACACGACCGCCGGCCTCACGATCAACGAGCACGCGGATCCGATGGTCGCGCGCGACTTCGAGATGGCGCTCGAGCGCATCGTGCAGGAGGGCTGGGGCTGGCAGCACATCGAAGAAGGTGAGGAGAACGCCCCGTCACATCCGCGTGCGTCCCTGATGGGGCCGCAGGTCGTCGTCCCGGTGCGCGACGGCGAGCTCGCGCTCGGCACGTGGCAGGGCATCTTCCTCTGCGAGTTCGACGGCCCGCGGACGCGCAGCGTCTACGTCAGCGTGCTGCAGTAATGCCGGCGCCGCCGGTCCAGCGCGACCAGGAGCTCGAGCTCACCGTCGACTCACTGGCCTACGGCGGCAACGGCGTCGCGCGTCTCGACGGCTTCGTCGTCTTCGTGCGGCGCGGCCTGCCCGGCGACACCGTGCGTGCGCGGGTGACCAAGGTGCAGCGGCGCCACGCGGAGGCGCTCGCGACGGAGGTGCTCGTCGCCGGGCCGCAGCGCGTCGATGCGCCGTGCGCGCACTATCCGGCGTGCGGCGGCTGCCGCTTCCAGGATCTCGCCTACGACGCGCAGGTCGCGACGAAGGAGCAATGGGTCGCCGATTCCCTGCAGCGACTCGCGGGCCTGCCCGACCCACCGCTGGAGCCGATCCTGCCTGCGCGCTCGCAGTTCCACTACCGCAACAAGATGGAGTACTCGTTCACGCAGATCGAGGACCGGCCGTCGCTTGGGTTGCACAGAGCGGGCCGCTGGGACGAGGTGCTCGAGATCGAGAAGTGCTGGCTCACCTCCGATGTCGGCAATGCGATCCGCAACCGCGTGCGCGAATGGGCGCGCGAGGAGAAGCTGCCCGCGTACGACCAGGAGACGCAGGAGGGATATCTCCGGCACCTCGTCGTGCGTGAAGGGCGCAACACGGGCCAGGCCCTCGTGCAGCTCGTGACGGCCCGCGGTGAGCGCTTCGATCGCGAGCGGCTGATCGAGGTCCTGACGGAGTTCCCCGAGGTGCGGTCGATTCACTGGTCGGTGAATCGCGGAGTCGCCGAGGTGACGAACCTTCCGACCGAGCTCCTGTGGGGCGAGGACGCGATCGAGGAGGAGATCGGCGGCTTGCGTTTCCGTGTGCGTCCGAACGCGTTCCTGCAGACGAACACCGAGATGGCGGCGGAGCTGTACGGGATCGCGCGCGAGTTCGCGCAGCTCTCCGGCGGCGAGACGGTGTACGACCTGTACTGCGGCATCGGCACCATCGGGCTGTCGATGGCGGCGGATGCGCTGACGGTGTGGGGGATCGAGATCTCCGAGGAGTCGGTTGCCTGTGCGATCGAGAACCAGGAGCTGAACGGGATCGGCAACACGGCGTTCTACGCGGGTAACGTCGGCGAGGCGCTGCGCGAGCTGCAGCAGCGTGCCGGCGATCCGCAGGTCGTCGTGGTCGACCCGCCGCGTGCGGGGCTCGCCGGCAAGGCGCTGAAGCGGCTGGGCGAGATCGGCGCCGCGCGCGTCGTCTACGTGAGCTGCAACCCGACGACGCTCGCCGGCGACCTGAAGCGCCTGTCGGACGACTACGGCTACGCACTCGTGCGCGCGCGGCCGGTCGACATGTTCCCGCACACCCCGCATGTCGAGTGCGTGGCGCTCCTCGAGCGCTCCATCGTGGTCTGACCACGAGACGTGTCTCGGAAGGGCCGGTGCGGGTTTGGCTTCACTCTGCGGTTTTCGGGCTGCTGTGGATCGTTCGTTGCAGTTCCGTAACCCTGGACTGAGGTGCCCGAAAGGGACAGGCGGCTAGGCGCCTGATGCTCTTGGGCGCGCGCCGCGCAGCTGGCGATAGAGCAGATCCGCGTTCGGGACGAGGAAGCCGATCGCGATGCCGGGAAGCGCGGGGAGGCCGGTCAGGTTCAGCCAGACGGTCAGTGCGATCGTGCCG
>Ga0335075_10013789_pt1 | contig 12163 bp, 7 predicted proteins | sample Lox_Sample_24_FD_206723 | JGI IMG/M metagenome (GOLD analysis project Ga0335075, IMG submission 206723) | Soil microbial communities from Loxahatchee National Wildlife Refuge, Florida, United States - Lox_Sample_2.4 | ecosystem: Environmental > Terrestrial > Soil > Wetlands | place: USA: Florida... | reverse complement strand
ACTGGCGCCCATGCGCATCACGTCAACGCCGGTGTGCGAGTCGCCGGCCATGATCGCCCGCTGGATTGGAGCCGCGCCGCGCCAACGCGGCAGCAACGAAGCGTGTAGGTTGAGGCACCCGAACCTGGGCGCTTCGAGGATTGGGATCGGCAGTATCAGCCCATACGCGGCCACGACTACAACGTCGGCCGCCAGCCTGCTAAAAGCTTTCTGTGCTTCGACGTCGCGCAGAGAAGCCGGGGTGAAGACTGGAATCTTGAGGGAATCGGCCACCGAATGAACCGGTGTCCTCGTCATCTCGAGCCCTCGACGACCACCCCGAGCAGGCGCGCGCGTATAGACGGCGACAGGCACACGACCGCTCTTCGACATTTCCAGTAATGCCGGAACCGCAAATTCCGGTGTGCCCATGAACACGACTCGCAGCGGCGTCACGTAACATTCCAAATCAGGAAACCCGTCTCGGCCGGAAGTTTTGCGCAACGCGGATGAATTTCATTTTCCTATTAGGCGACCGTTGTCCACGTCGGTAGGGACGCCGGCGCGTATATCGGATCAAACAGCGCACGGAGCTCCTTAATTGAACCCGCGATTGGGTCGCGAGTAGCTCGTCCTTGGCATACAGGGGCCCGTCTCCTCTCGGCCATCAAAGTATCGGCCCGAAGCTGCGACTATCACGAAAGATGCGGGTCGAAAGCGCGGTCGAACCGGGCCGCGAGCGAGTCCATGCGTTCTCCCAGTCGATGCTCCAGATCATGAATGTCGGCGCGACTCGGTAAACCGCCGATCGTTTCACGAAGACGATAGTGATCGTCATGCAGCAAGGCCAGGCGCTCAGCCAGACGCAGTAGGGCAGACTCATTGGAAGACTGCGACACGTCAAGGTCGTGCTGGTGCTGCCGAACGGCAATCTCGAGAGTGTGAAGCCGAGTCATGAGCCGCCAGACAAATGCAGCAGCGCTCGCTCCGATCGAGGCCAATCCGGCGACGGCCCACTGAAGAAAGCTCCAAGGCGGGCTTTCCGGTGGATTCATTGAGTCCTCCATAAACCTTCCTCGCAGCGCCGCTTCGCGAGTGGTCCTGCGCCCAACTAGCCGGCAAGGAAACTAAATGTGATTGAGCTCGGCATGGATCGTCAATTCCTTGGAGGTATTTTGCTATGCTGATCTCCTCTCCGGAATCGGGGCGGGGAGAGAAATTGCTGTGGCATGGGCCTGTAGCTTACCGACCTCGCCTGCGACAAGCCGGCCGAGATCCTCTGGAGTTTTCCCGACGGACCGCACGGCCTCAGGCATAGCCGCGGCTATGCGTGCGGCTGCCGCCGCGATGGCCGGTGATGTGACGCTAATGGATCGAGATGACAAGTTGTCGGCCGCCTCGGCCACGAGAATCCCGGCCTCGGTCTGCGCAGCTTGACGGAGCGAATCGACGTAGGCTGATTGCAGCGTCACACCTGTCCATTTCTTCAGCAACGCAACGCCAAATGTTACGCCGACGCCAACGATTGCCGTGACGACGGCGGATATCATGGGACGCAAAGCCTCAACGATAGGGCCAACTGCAATTGCAGACACTGCATCGGTCATATAACTCTCCAAAGTAACTCGGCCCCGAGACTCCCACTGGGCGGGACGGCCAAGCATTGGGATCAACGAATGAGGCGGGCAGGACACTCGCGGCGGGCGTTCCGCGCGAGCGACAGGCGGCGCTCGGTTAAGCGGTCGCCGGAAGGATTCAGGTCGCGTGGAAAACGGCCACACTATCCCTGGGTTTTCATAGAGATCGATCGCCCAAGTCCCACCAGCCGCCCGAGAGGCCGCCACGCGTTCAGCAAACGAGTCGAACAGCGCTTGTTACGTCAGGGTGTTTACGTCCTCCTCGCGCGAGCGGAGATAACGATCGAATGCACGTTCGAGGTCGGGCTTGGCGCCGGAGAATTCGAGGACGCCATAGGTGTTGCGCTTGAGGTCGATCGCAGGGTCAAAACCACTGTCGAGGAACATCCGCCAGCGAGCCTGATAGCCGCGGTCGCTCTTGCGGCCGTGGAATGGATGCTCGATCGTGCCGTGGGTGAATCCAAGCTTGCCGTTGACCTCGAAGGCGGCGCGGGTCGCCCACGAGGCGATCGAATTCTTGTAGCCCGCGCTCACCCCTGCAGGCACGGAGGCCTCATAATTGCCAACCATGCCCAGCGCCATATGATAGTCGCCCGAGCCCATGGCGCCAGTTTCGAGTAGGCCGCCGATGCGGTCGAGCACACGCCGCTGCCATCCCCATGCGTAGCCAGGATGTGGATAGATGTTGTAGCCGCCATTGAAAGTCCAGAAGGCCGTATTCGTCGCCACAACCGGCCTGCCAGCGTGCCAGATGGAGGCGAAGCTTTTGTGCGTTTGCACGTGTTCATCATGCGGCCCGAGGTCATAGGCCGTGTCCCAAGGCTGGATGACCGGATAGAGATCGAGCGCCGCCATCGCCTCGGTCGCCCATCCGGCGCGCCGGAACGTAATGTCAGCGTCGAGAGCGGCGATTTTCTCCGCCGCGGGCGGTAAATGAGCTATAGCGATGTTGAGCAGGCATTCCTTCGACCACGCCATGGTGGTGGCGCGAAGCGGGATGTGGGTGACCCGTGCACAGGCTAGGTCGGCCAAGTCGTAGCCGCGCGAGCCATAGGCGCACTCCGCCAGGGTGATGTGGACATTGGGTTCCTTTAGCCAGTCAGCGACCGCAGCACGCGCAAGCGCAATGCGCGATCGCCAGCGCAGGGGATTAGCCACACAGGCGACGATAAAAAGCGTTTCCATAGAGTCTCCGGTCGCCCGACATGATGCATCAGGCAATTGGCGACAGGGGCGAGCCTGCCTGGTCGAAGCGTTGTGATGAGGCGCAGCCAATCATCCGTGCAGTCCCAGGGGAAGAAGGCGCGCCGTGCCGCTTCAGAAGACTCGCGCAGCAGAGCGCCAATCGGATCGTTCGGCCAGCGCGAGGCCATTGTCAGATACGTCTGTCCGACCGGCGCGATCAGAAATTGGCCCACGTGCCCGTTTCGCCGCGGCGAAGGTCCTATTTTCTGGGCCACGATCGAGCTTGACGCATTCAACTTTCTCTCAAGGGTCACAGCTCGTCACCCTCGCCGTCGAGCACGCCGGTTTTGACGCCGGCGATGAGATTTATGAGCTTTTCGCTGACGGAGATCGGCGCGCAGGCGAGACGGCCGCGGGTCCAGAGGATAATACCGTCCTTGAAACCGTCATGAGTCACAAGCAGCGCGCTGTCGCCAGGCGGCAGACCATCTGGTGTGGTCGGGCTGCCGACATAGAGGCCCTCGACGAAATGGAACTGCCCAGGCGTCAATTTCGTGAGATGCGTCTTGCTGTCGAATTCGGCCCGGAGCTTGTCAAGTGGTCTGCAAGTCGGCGACGGCTTTTTGTCACCTGCAAGCGCGGGGCCTGCGATCATTGGAGCAAGTCCGAGTACGAAGGCGGCGGTAATGGCGATCCGCAGCATTGGGTCTCCTTCGAAAGTTCCCGTGTAAAACGCAATTAACGCCAGCACGGCCGGGTCCATTGCCAACTGGTTGCTGACCAAAAGGGAGCTTGCGACGGATTACGCTCAAACAAGAGCTGTAGTCGTCGAGATCGCATGTCGAAGACGGCGAGGCCTCTTTGCAGATCGCGAGAGTCGAGTCCGCAATTGTCGGCAGACGAGTCAGCCCTTCGAAGGTAGCGAGAACGCGCTGTGGTCCACCTCGTAACCGGGTTCGTCCCGCGCGCTCTGCTCGATGCCGCCGGCTCGCTTTGTTCCCAAGCGAGTTTTCACCAGCATCACCCTTCCGCCGTGATGGAGCTTGCTCTGCGCGTCGCGCAAAGTCTTTTTAAGTTTGTCGTCTAGCGTGATCTCATAGGCGCGTGGTGGGGCGCTGCCCTGACGCAACCACAAATCAACCCGGGCGTCGTTGTCCTGCGCGACAAACGCTACGAGCTCGGCGCGAGCGGGCAGCAATGCGAGCTGCACCGAAACAGGGAATCCCAACATCGCATTGACTTGATATGGCGTTGCACAGGCGAGCGCGACAATGAGGGTTGGAACGGCAAGCTTGACAACAAGAGGCGCGCCAGATGAACGGAAGAGCCACGAGGCGATGAGCGCGGCCATGAGCAACATGGATCCGAACGACACCGTGAAAGCGCTGAAGAAACTCACGGCTCCGCCCCTTTGTAGACGTCGGTGATCGAGCGAATTGGCATGCCGCGGACCGCATCGAGACTAATGACGTTTACGATCTGCCAGACATTCATCGAGCACGACGCAGCCTGTGAACAAGCGCGTTGACTCGCGGATTGGGGCTGTCATCGCGATCCAGGCGGGACTCGACTTCGCGCTACTGGCGAGCTCGCGATCGGAAGTTGACCCACGCCCCCTCGCCAAGCTCCATGCGCGCAGCGTGCTTCCTCTTCATTCGAAACCGCGCAAGACTGAACCCGTCAGCAAGCCCCAGGTGAAGATCGAAATTTCCGGTCCAGATCCGCGAGCGGTCGTGTCGCACTGGGGCGAATGGCGTATCGGCCGATATGCCAGCGACCGCGGCGATAGCCAATTCGTCAAGGAAGGCAGGTATGGATCGGTGCGATTATCGCTGCGCTCTTCTGACGCCTGCTTCAAGATTGAAGGTCATGATGGCGATCAGAGCGGCCGCGCTGCCACCGCTTGCCGTGGTGAAGAGCGACGTCGCAAGGGCCGTGAAACTGGTCGCGCCACCAGCAAGTGACTTAGCCTGCATGGAAAGGCCGATCGCCGTGCCGATGAAGCCCGCCATAACGCAGAGCCGCTCGGCCAAATGGCCGTAAGCGGACGACGAGAGAGCGGCAGCTTGTTCGCCGTCCTTCGACATCGGTTCTCCGATTCGCCACGCCTGCCAGCCGAGCCACGCCGTGGAACCGGTGAACAGCGCGCCAATCACGCTCGTCATCATGCTCATGTCGTTCGTCCAGATCATCTGCGGCACTCCGTTCGCCCAGGCGAAAAACGCGAGCCCCGCGCACGCTAGACAGAGGACGAAATGTGACAAGAAGGTAAGGCGAGGGACGTGCACCAAGCTGCCTCCAGTTCCCGCGGGCTTCCGATCCGAGGGGCGATTTCCTCTAGGGGAAGCTTGCCGAATTAGACTAAGACCCCGTTTTCTGCCGAAGCCGAAGCAGCCCTCAGCCGCCCACCTGCGCGCCTCGGCGCATCCCGAACGGCTTGACCGCCAGACCTGGCGCCTCAACGCCTCCGCCGGGAATTGAAAACATGCCGGCGAGCGGATTCCCGCTTGCCCCCGAATCGTCATAGAGCAGCGTGCCAGTGAGGTTGTTGTCGCTGTCGTTGGTGGCGAAGCCGCCTATGCCTTCGCCCGCCGACGAGCCCGTCGCCCAAATGAGCGGAGGCGTCGCAATCGCCCCGCCAGAGCCGGCCGTTGGCCCAGACGTCACGGTTGCGCTTCCACTGCAACTCGTCGCGCCGCAGTTGATGACATATGCGCCGTTAATGCCCTCAAACGGCCCGGAAACGACGGTCGCGCCGCCTGGCATGTTCGAGCCGCTCAAGACCTCGCCGGGCGCGATCGCGCCGGGATTGCTGGCGGACGGGGCCGTTCCGATCCCGGTCACGGCCATGTTGGCGAGCCCGGTCCCCGAATTATAGCCGCTGATGTTCCCGGTGAAGGTAAACGAGATCGGGAAGGTGCACGTGCCAAAGATGCTCGAGCCGATCTGCGTCGGATAAACGTTGATGATCTCGCCGCCAGCGATGTTGAACCCCATCGCCGGAGCCTGCGGAGACGTGCCAGAAGATGTGTTGAGCGCGCAGACGCCGCCCGTCACATAATTGCCGTTGGTGTATCCGGATCCGGCCGCGAACGGGAAGGACTGGCCGCCCGGATAGCCCATGATTCCAGTCATGAAGCTCGCGGCGTTGTTCGGATCGCCATAGGCCACATAGGTCGATCCGGACAGCCATTTCCCGATGCTTGAGAAGGCGCCGTTGGAATAGATCGGTCCGTGGATGCACTGGACGACCGTCGCCGCCACGATGTTGCAGGTGAATGCCTCGTTCTGAAGGATGACGCCCGCGACGCCGCTGCTCGCCGCCTGCCCGGCCCATTCGCCAGGGTCCATGCCGAAGTCATAAGCCGAGCCGAGATTGCCCGTGCCCGTAACCTGGGTGTCCATGAGCTGCGCCGAACCGATGCGGAAGCCGCGTGCGAACGCGCCGACGCCGGTCGGATTGCACTGGCCATTCGGATAGAGATAGGAGGTCGCGGTCGGCAAGTTGGTGTTCGAGCCTTGAATGTTGTTCACGCCGCAGGTGTTGAGCGCCGCGGTCACGCCGTAGGTTCCGGTCGTGTTGATCTGAAAGCCGATATCGACGCAGTTCGACCCGGTTCCCGCGGTTCCCGAGCAGCCGCCGGTCAGTGTTCCGCTGCCGCCGCCGCCGATCGGCCCGCCGGCGGTGATGGTGAAAGTCTGGCCGACTTGGCCATAGCCAGCAGCCGACGACTGAGTCGGCGGCTCGCTGACAGCAAGAGCAACAAGGCCACTATTGCAGCCTGAGCAGGATAGGGACATCCCCGGAACGAACGGTCTTGCGCCAGCACTGAGGCCTCCCGTGATGGTGAACGTCGAGCCGCTCCACGTCGCGCTGTGCGACGCGGCGTATGTGTTGCCGACGTCGAAGCACGGGCTCATCGTCGCCGAACTGTCGCAGCCCGAGAACGTGGTGCGGATGATCGACGCCGGCGACCCTTTACCCGGATTCCCGCTGACCGCGGCGGCGATCTCGATGCCGGCCCGATGGCCGTAGCGGAGCGCGCCATTGATGCCGCCGCCGGGCTCGACCGAATAGCCCGCGCCGAAGCCGCTCTGCAGCACGATGTCATTGTACGGCCCGACATAGCCGGCATTTCCCGGCGTATAATAGAGCGCGTTGTGCAGCGCGAGCGTGCCTGCGCCGGCGGCCGTTGTGAAGGACGAGATGTCGGACTGGAGGTTGTAGGTCGAGCCGCTTGCGCCCCATGTCCCGCTGGCGAGCGAGGCGATCTCGGTTCCAAGGGGAAGCGGGCAGGTCGCGCTATAGGGATTGCACTCGAGCGCTTCCCCTTCCCACATTGTCCCCGTGGCGGCGGCGGTAAGCGTAAGGACCGCCGTATAGGGGCCGGCCGATCCGCCGACGCTGCCGATCGTACCAGAGAATTGCGACTTGGCCGCCAAGTCCTGGTTGTACTGCTCGCAATCCTGATTGCCGTTGAAAACGAAATAGCCGATCAGCGACTGCGTGCCCATGCCGTGCCATTGACCTGGCAGGAGCAAAGGCTGTCCCGCCTGCCCATTGTGCAGCGCGGCCATGCGGGAATTGTAGTAATAGTTTGTCTGCTTGGCGTTGCCGATATAGGCGTCCGGCCACGCGCCGCCGCACTGCTCGCCGTTGAGATAGGCGTTGATGCCGCCGGTTTTGGATGCGATCGTGGCGAGGATTCCGTTCCTCCCCGAAATCGTCCAGTCGACGTTTTCATTTCCCCCGGCGTTATCGAGAGTCATGAGGTTCGTCCACTCGGCGACGATGGCCGCGTTGCTCGCCGGGGCGGTCGAGAACGTGATTGCGTAAGCGCCGGTCGTATAATTGACCCAACCGCTCACGCCTGAGCCAGTGCAATTGCCGACTTGGATGTTATAGGCGAACGTATTCGAGTCGGTGCAAACGACCGATCCGTTGACGAGCACCTTGAAGGTTCCGACCTGAATGATCGGATTGCCGCCGTCCCCGCCGCTCGCGATTTGCACGGGAATTATCGACGGCTGCTGCTGCGCCGATGGCCAGAGCGCGCCGCCTGCCGGCTCGACGTTCATCGCGAGGCTCAAATCGCCGTTGAGCGCGTTGCTGCTCAGTTCCCAGGTTGAGCCGGCCTGGGCGCCGCCCATCAGGCTGCACCCGGTCAGGCAGGCGGTCAATGTGGCGCTGTTTGTCCCATCCGAGACCGTCAGGAGCGGCGCCATGACGCCGTTGGCGACCGAGCCAACTGTCAGGACTCCGCTCGATACCGATCCGGTGATCTGCGCGCCAAAGCCCCATGCGCCGTTGAATGCGAGATTGTTGTGGGTGATGGTCAAAGTGGTCGAAGCGACCGTCTGGCTGGGCGAGACGATATAGGTTCCGTAGCCGCCTGTCCCGGTGCGGAGGCCGGTGATGACCGTCGCGGCCGCGCAGCTTCCGCACGTCACCGCCTGCCCAATGCCGACATAAGACCATGCCGTTTCGGAACTTCCCGAACTGAGTGTCATCGTATTGCCGCTGATCGAGCCCGTGATCGTGGAGGCGCGAGCGCCGGCGCTGGTCGAGATTGCACCGCCGTAGCCGGCCCCGGACGAGAAGATTGTTGATGATCCGTCGCCGATTCCGATCGTCTGCGACTGAGTCACGCCGCCATAGAATTCGTTCTGGAATCCGGTCCCGTTCTTGTAGCCATTGTCAAACCCGAACGGCGCGCCCAGTATGGCGCTGGCATTTGTCGCCTGCTGTGCAGCGCCATCGTTGAGTCCTGTGCCAGGGAAGACCCCATATCGGTCAATGAGCGCCTGCATTGGCGTGCCGGGCGACCACCCATTGACATATGGGGCATAAACAGCTTCGGCTGCTACGGTGTTTACGGCGGCGCCCCCGGTCTGGAATCCAACGCTTGCGGTATAGCCCTGGAAATAGGTCTGATTGACGCTGAATCCGGTTTGAAGGGTTACTTGGTCGTCTGCGTTCCCCTCGCCGAAGCCCATCATGTTCAGGCCGACAAAGACCGCGTTCGGCAGAGTCGCGTAGGCGGGCCCGTTCGCCGCCCGGAACTCTACCCAATAAGGGCCGCCGGAGGGGATATTGGCGAGACTCCCGACCCAGGTCTGCGCACCGGTGTCAATGGTCGCATTCGCGAGGTTCGCCCACGCGCAAGCCGAGCATCCGCTGACTGCAGGGCCGCCCGGCGTCGCTGAAACCTGCGCCTGGATTGCGGTCGGATTGCCACCAAGGAGAGAGCTCGAAAACTCGCCATTGAATTGCATCGTCCCGGTCATGGCGCTCCAGTTCGTGACTGGATAGATCGCGCCGGCTCCCGGGCTCTCGACCGTGAGCGCAGCGCCCGGCGCAATCGCGCCTCCGCCCGTAATGCCGGCAATCGTGAGCGTTGCGCCGGAGACGGAGACGCCGCCGGGATTCGAGATCACGTACGTCCCGCACATTGGGAAGCCGGTTGTCGCGCACGGTGTAAGCGTGCCGGGCGCAGTAATCTGAACCGGTGTTGTGACGCCAGGCCCTAGCAAATATTGGCCGGGGACGAGCGCCGCCGAGGTCGAGTACATCGGTTCTGGGCCGAAGGCGGCATGATAATAGTTGAAGCCCGCGGTCCCATCGTTGACCGTCCAGGTCGATCCCGAGCCATTGTTGATGCAGAGCGGATTCTGGGCGCTGATATTTGTGCCGTCATCCCAGATGCACTGGCCGGCCGCGATCGTGCCCGTGGGCGAACTCGTGGTGAGATTGCCAGTCACCATCGTACCCGAGAAGGTCCCGGTGAACGAGGCCGTCGACGAGCCGCCGAATGCGGTGACAGTGAGCGTGTTTCCAGATATGGACGCAGTGATCTGCTGCTGATTCAGAGGTGATGCAGGCTGATAGTTGCCCGCGCTCATCGCCTCGTTCGACACGGTAAAGCTAGCGCTCAAGGTGTAGGAGCTTCCAGTGCCGCTCGATATCGTCGGACAAACGCTGTTCGCGCAAAGACCGGGCCCGGAGATAACCGTCCCCACAGCGAGCGAACCGGTCGAGCCGAACTGCGTCGAGGCGACCGTCAGCGTCGTCCCGCTCACGCTGCCCGTAAACTCAGCTACCGAGTGATCGGCCCAGATCCCTGGATCGTTCAGCTTGTAGAGCGAACGCCACGCGCCGCCGTTGGTCGCGGCCCACGAATAGGGGTCGATTGTTTTTGTGCAGAGTTGATCGAATGCGGCGCTCGAAGGTGTGCCGTTGGTGTTGGGGAACGGCGCGCCTTGGAACATGCCGACATTGGCGAGCTGGCCTCCAAAGCCGGAGGAATTTCCGATAGACGAGATAACAGGATTGGCTGCTTCCGTTCCCAAGAAGCTCACAAAATCACCAAGCGCAGCTTGCGTGCGCGCGGTCAAGCTGCCGCCACCGCCTGTCGCATTGAGAGTGGGCGCGGCCGAGAAGTAGAAACTGGATGCGGCGTAGATATTCCCGGGCGTCGCCGATGACCAAAGCGCGCCAGTGGCCGTGTTGCTGCCCGTAGACGGGGCCCCCGTTCCGGCATAGCTATACGTGCCCGCCGCGCCCGGCGTCCCTGCCGTTTGGGCAGTGATGTAGTTGTTTCCGCCATTGAACACAGTTCCTGGGACCAGAGAAACGCTCGGCGTGCCTGTCGTGACCATCGTGCCGCCGGAAGCCGAACTGATCGTGAAGGTGAAGGTCGATGGCGTCGCGCTGATGGCGTAGGTTCCGACACCGCCTGTTCCCGTCGATCCGTAGTAGCCATATGGACTGACGACGGCGCCACCGGTCGCCCCCAGGACGTACATGCCAGGCATAATGACGCCGACCATCGAGCCGGTCGATGCGGTGGATGAAGTGGTTAGCGATGATGCCTGCGGGAGGCCAACCGGCCTCGAGAGTGGGTTGCCGACGATCGTGGTTCCGTTTGTCCCCTGGACAGCGACATAGGACAGATTGAACGTGCCGCCGCCAGTTGTCGTGGCGCCGCTGACGGTGAACTCGGACCCGACCACAAAACCGGGATTCGAACTGAGCGTAAACGTCGCATACCCAGTTGAGGAGCTGAAGCTGGCGGCGGTGATCGAATAGGCGTTCATCGCCGTAACGGTCAAAGCCGGATTCCCCGCGCCCTGCGTTCCCGTCCCGAGATAGCCCTGGAAGTTGGTCGCGCCCTGATTGAGCCAAGGCGAGATCGCCGGCGAGCCCGGAAGATCGTTGCCGCGGATGTCCGTGTACTTGGCGAATTGAGCCCCCGGAAAAGACGAGTCCGCGCCGAGCTCGCCGACTATGCCGCAGACGCGCTGGCCGGGGTTGACTCGGATACCTGTCCCGAACATCCGACCGGCGACCCACGGATTCACTCCCGGCGTGGAGAGAGAGAAAGAATTTCCCGAACCACCAGTGAGGTTCACCGTGTCGGTCGAGGCTGGGCAGGTTCCCGTTCCGTTGGAATACGCCCCGACGAGCGTGGTTCCCGAAGTCCCGGCTATCTCGGCATAGGTCTCATCAAATCCAGCGTTGGTTGCCCCAGTCAGGGCGAATTGTCCTCCAGGGCTCTCTCCATGTGCGACGGTTGTCGTAACCGTGACGGTAAATTGCGAATTCGTCGGCGTGTTCGATGCGCAGGTCAGCGCAAGCCCAGTCTGCGCAGCGCCTGCGCCCGGCGTCGCCGCGAAATTGAATTGTGGAGTCTGGCCGCTCGCGTTCTCACTGCATAGAAAGCCAGGATCGAGGCTATAGCCAGAGACAAACTGGCCACCCATCTGCACAACGCCGGTGGGCTCACGCGCGCCCACGCCATTAGCGCTTGTGCAGCCATCGACGGCGGAGACTGTGAAGAGTCCGGCGTTATAGCCGGTCCCGCTGTGCGAGAAGCTGAAGCCGCCCCCGCCGCTCGTGAAGCCGACAGTCGGAAGCCACCACGGCTGTGTCCCGGCCAAGATATCCTGCACAGAGATCGCAGGCGCGCCATTGTTTGCGCCGGATACAAACTCCCCGACGTAATACTGACCGTTGCCGAGGAGATAAGCGCCGCCGTTGCTCGCGTTATCGGTGAACTCGTGATAGAGCGCGAACGAGTTGGTCGGGGTCGACGGAAACTCCAACGCGCCGACCGCGCCGCGATTGGGCCTTAAGCCCATGTTGAGCGCGCCGTAGGTGTTCGATTGCGAGAACGCGGCCGAAGGCTGAGGCGTGATCGATGGCGGCGTCAGCATTCCAACGACCACCGCGGCGATGCCACCGACGCCAAGCGTCGTCAGCTGCGCCCATGCCGGCATCCGCCAGATCGGCCCGAGGAGGGCTACAGCGAGGAAGGAGAGGAAGCGCTTCATTATTGCCCTATGCGAAGAAAGGCGAGTTC
>Ga0335075_10013788_pt1 | contig 12163 bp, 12 predicted proteins | sample Lox_Sample_24_FD_206723 | JGI IMG/M metagenome (GOLD analysis project Ga0335075, IMG submission 206723) | Soil microbial communities from Loxahatchee National Wildlife Refuge, Florida, United States - Lox_Sample_2.4 | ecosystem: Environmental > Terrestrial > Soil > Wetlands | place: USA... | reverse complement strand
CCTCGCGGTCGGGCAGCAGGTCGATGACCTCCCCGGACTCGGCGTCGGCCACCACGGTGCCGTAAACCTGCCCCTTGCGCAGCGCGAAGTCATCCACCCCGGTGACCCGGGGAGCGGCCGTCACCACGGGATCGGGCAACGCCATGACCAGCCGCAGGAGCGTGGAGGAGTGCACCGTGATGCCCAGCGCCGCAGCCAGCCGGGAACCCGCCCGCCCGGCCAGCTCCAGCCCGAAGCGGGCCAGCATCTCCCGCAGCGGCAGCGTCCGCCGCAGGTAGCGGCCGGTCAGCCCCTCAGCCTGCTCGACGAAGGTGATCCTCGGGCACGGCGAGGCCGTGCAGCGGAACCGGCGCACCGACAGCGCGATCAGCAGCGGGCGGCCCCCTGACGCGCCGTCAGCCAGCAGCCGCTGGTAGCGGCCGTGCACCCGCGACGACGCCTCCCCGCATTGCGGGCACCGCGCCTGAGCGCCCGCGACCGATGCGAAGGCCACTATCGCGTCCCCGGTGTCGGCCACCCGGCTGACCTCTAGCCCGGACAGGTGAGGAAACAGGACTCTCAGCAGCTCCCTGGCCTGCGCTGGGACCTCACACCAGCCGACCTGAGGATCGCCGCCTGCCAGCGCAGGCGGCATGACAAGATGAACCGGCAACGAGGCTCCCCGGCGAAGAGATCTTGGCAGACCTCCGCGTCATATCGGGGCCTCGTTGCCCCACGCCGCCCATGCGCCTGATCGTGACCAACCCGGTACTCCCGCCCCACCCGGATCACTCCCAGCTACCGATCACGGAACTCGCGCAAGAGCCCGAAATACGGGTCAGATCCTGAATACTGACCCCGGCGTGGCATCCGAATTTTGACCCCCTTGCCGATGACTCTGGCTCTAACCGAGCCAGGAGGTGGAAGGGGTGCTCTCAGTGGAGGACTGGGCAGAAATCCGCCGGCTGGACCGGGCGGAGCAGATGCCGATCAAGGTGATCGCCCGGGTGATGGGGGTCTCGAGGAACACCGTGCGGACCGCGATCGCCAGCGACCGGCCGCCGAAGTATCAGCGGCCGCGCAAGGGCTCGATCGTGGATGCTGTCGAGCCGCGGATCCGCGAGTTGCTCAAGGCATATCCCACGATGCCGGCCACGGTGATCGCCGAGCGGATCGGGTGGAGTCGGTCGGTCCGGGTGCTGCGGGACCGGGTCGGCGAGCTGCGCCCGGCCTACCTACCGCCGGATCCGGCCAGCCGGACGGCATATGCGGCGGGCGAGATCGCGCAGTGTGACTTGTGGTTCCCGCCGATCATGCTGCCGGTGGGGTGCGGGCAGGTCCGGCGCCCGGCGCAGCTGCCGGTACTGACCATGGTGTGCGGGTACTCCCGCTGGCTGACGGGCGTGCTGATCCCGACCCGGACCGCCGCCGACCTGTTCGCCGGCTGGTGGCAGCTGATCGCCGGCCTGGGCGCGGTGCCGCGGGCACTGGTGTGGGACGGCGAGGGCGCGATCGGCCGGTGGCGGGCCGGGCGGCCCGAGCTCACAGCCGACTGCCAGGCGTTCCGCGGCACTCTCGGCGCCAAGGTGGTGGTCTGCCGTCCCGCCGACCCGGAAGCCAAGGGCCTGGTGGAGCGGGCGCATGACTACCTGGAACGCTCGTTCCTGCCCGGCCGCACGTTCGCCGGCCCGGCGGACTTCAACGCCCAGCTCGCAGCGTGGCTGGCGGTGGCCAACACCCGGCCGCGGCGGGCGCTGGGCTGCTCGCCGGCCGAGCGGGTCACCGCTGATAAGGCCGCGATGCTCACCCTGCCGCCGGTGGCGCCGCAGACCGGGTGGCGGTCGCAGTCCCGGCTGCCGCGCGACCACTACGTGCGGCTGGACTCCAATGACTATTCGGTCCACCCGGCTGCCATCGGCCGGCGGATCGAGGTGACCGCGGACCTGGCCCGGGTCCGGGCGGTCTGCGACGGCCAGCCGGTTGCTGACCATCAGCGGTGCTGGGCCTGGCACCAGTCCATCACCGACCCCGCCCACCTGGCCGCGGCCCGGGCCATGCGCCGGGACCGGGTCGCCGCCCTGCGGCGCCCGCCTGAGCCAGAGGTGCAGATCCGGTCGCTGGCCGACTATGACCAGGCGCTCGGCACCGGCGGGGGCGTGGCGTGATGGCCGCCAGGACCGCTGCGCGGGACACCAGCGCCGAGATCGCGTTCCTGACCCGGGCGCTGAAGGCGCCGACGCTGCGGGAGTCGGTGCCGCGGCTGGCGGAGCGGGCCCGCGCCGAGTCCTGGACCCATGAGGAGTTCCTGGCCGCCTGCCTGCAGCGTGAGGTCGCCGCCCGCGAAGCCCACGGCGGCGAGGGCCGCATCCGCGCTGCCCGGTTCCCGGCCCGCAAGAGCCTGGAGGAGTTCGACTTCGACCACGCCCGCGGCCTGCGCCGCGAGGTCATCGCCCACCTGGGCACCCTGGACTTCGTCACCGCCCGGGACAACGTGGTGTTCCTCGGGCCGCCCGGCACCGGCAAGACCCACCTGGCCACCGGGCTGGCGATCCGCGCCTGCCAGGCCGGGCACCGGACCGCCTTCGCCACCGCCGCCGAATGGGTCGCCCGCCTCGCCGACGCCCACCACGCCGGCCGGCTGCAGGCCGAGCTCATCAGACTGGGCCGCTACCCGCTGCTGGTCATCGACGAGGTCGGCTACATCCCGTTCGAGCCCGAGGCCGCCAACCTGTTCTTCCAGCTCGTCTCGAGCCGGTACGAGCGGGCCAGCCTGATCGTGACATCGAACAAGCCGTTCGGCCGGTGGGGCGAGACCTTCGGCGACGACGTGGTCGCCGCCGCCATGATCGACCGGCTCGTCCACCACGCCGAGGTCATCGCCCTCAAAGGCGACAGCTACCGGCTCAAGAACCGCGACCTCGGCCGCGTCCCCGCGGCCGCCGCAACCGACGACTGACCATGCAGGGGGTCAATTTTCAGATGCCGCCAGGGGGTCAGAATTCGAGTGCCGTTGACATGGGATTCCCAGCTCCCCCGTTCCACGACCCGTTCCACGCCGCTGGGGTCAGGGCCACCATCTACACCGATCGCGCGTTACAGCGGCCTACCTCACCTAACCAGGCCTCACCATGCATACCTCACGTCAGCCTTCGGTTACTTTCGGCGTGCCGCCTCGCTTGGAAGGTCGTTTCGTGGTGGTGGTGGCTGCGGTCAACTAGCCGCTGCGGTCCGTCGGCGACGCCCCTCTCGGACTGTTCTGGCACACGGCTGGCTCGGTGCACACCTGGCCCATCGGATGTCGTTGTGCTCATTCCTGGATCGGGAGACTACCGGGACTAGGAAACGTGATTGGCCTATCAGGATCAATTCCAACGAAATGCCGCAGGACTTCTCCGCGCATATAGATGGCTTTCGTACCACCTGGAAATTTAACTACAAATTTAAGCAGAAGCTCCTCAAGTGAGTACTCTGTCGGCAAGCTGATTGCACCATTCTTTACTTGGGCCATAACTAGGGATTTCGATGCCAGCCTCATAGGAAATGTTTTAGACTCAAGATCGGGCCACCACAGCTCGATCGGAATATCCCCAATTGTTTCCACATGTATCTGGTAGTATTTGCCGGTTCGGCTCCTGCTCAGGATCTGCCTATGTACAATGTACAGATCAACTCTTGCGATAGTTACATCGGCGCGACCAGTGTGCGTAACGCTTAGCAATAGCTTTCTATCTGTCTGATCATATTCCCAGTCCATGCTGACATCGGGATCGCCTGCACGATAAACTCTGACGGAAAGTATTAGGGACAAGGTTGAAACTATGGCCGCGTAAGCTGCAATAGTAGATCCAACAATCAACCCAATAGTCAATATCTACACACCAGCCGTAGTAGTTAGCGGATCTTGAACTAGAGGCAAGGCATCTTGTCTTGAGAGTCTTTGTATGGTCAGGGTAAAACCTTAACGGTTCAGTATGGGAAACATCTAGCGGGTGGGTCACATGTCGAAGCGCTTCGCCACGCTCCTCCCCTCTACACTCTACGTGGACCTAGGCGAACCGCATTAACCGCTGCTGGTAGCTGCTTCACCTCACTTGTCCGGACAGTTCAGCGCTGATGCGCTCAATCAGCTGACCGCCCGTTTTGACCGTGCGCTCAAATACGTCCTGAAGACTATCCCGGCTGGCCACTATGCACCGGCCTTCCCCGTCCGGGTCCTGGAGAGCGAGAATTTTCAGGTAAACCCAGTCATTCCACCACGCGAACTCGTAGTGCAAGGTTCGGACTTCCGGTGAAGCCCAGATCTGCAACTGCGAAGCTGCGGGGAATCCCTCCTCCGCCTCCTGCGCTACCGGCCGTTCCAGCTGCACGTATTCGCCTCGCAAGCATGCTGGGCAGCGGCGGTCGTTAACCTCGCGCCGCTCGCTCACCCACGCGGCCAGTGCCTCGTACAGGGTGGCGCGGTTCTCCCACATCCGCTTCGCGCGTCCGGACTCCAGTCCTGCCCTGGCACCGCGGCGCGCTCCCAGGTACCCCGCGGCCCCCGCCACGACGGCAGCGAGTACTGTACCGCCCGAGGCGATAGCCGCTGTGAGGATGGCTGCCATTGCTTGGAATCCTTCCGATAGGGACTGGTGAACGACCTTCACCCGGGAGGTAGCCGTAAGCGCCCTAACACATTCGGGGATGTCAGTTCGCAGTCAGGGGAATGCGCTGCTGGCAACGGACCAGTGAGTCTGTAGCAGTATGGAGGTGAGCAATCCTGAGCTTCGTGGCAGCAGTGGTAGCGGAGAACCGGTACCCATCGAACCCCTGCGGACATTAGTGCATGAGCCCTATGCCGCCCATTTACGTAGGTCAGTGATCCCGCCAGGTGATGCAGGCAGATAGCCGCCGCGGGATCGAGCAGATCGGTCACAGCTTCACACTCACGTTCAGGCAGGTCACATTCATTGACAAGCTCAAATAGATCATTGTACGGTCGCCACACGCGCTCGTATGCAGCTTGCGACTCACTAGTGTCATCTTCTGGAAGCCAAGCCGCTTGCTGGGCAGCTAGTGGAACCTTTTGCGCGAGCCTTATTGCTTCGGCAGCTACCTTCGGCCAGTCAACGCTGTGGTAGTAGCAACAGTTCCGTAGCCGTATGGGAATAATCTGACGGGTTAGCCGCTCCCAGACTGGCATTCCTCTCCGCATGCACCTATTTGACCTCGCAGCCTCCGAGTAACGGAACGAATCTCGTGCGAGATGTGGTAGACGCGCAACCGGATAGATCACGTACCAGCTCGCATGGCACCAGTCGTCATCGGGCATGTTGATCTAGTTCCTCTTCTACGCATTGGGGCAGCGACAAAACTTAGGCCTCCGTTCCAGCGCGCTGGCCTTTCGCATTGAGCTCCGTTCGCTGGGCATGGGGTTAGGCGAGGGCCGAGTAGTCGGCGGTCCAGGGGCCCAGCCCCTCGCGGCGCTCGTAGTCGCGCCGGACCTGCGCGAGGTAGCGGTCCAGCTGCTGTCCGGTCCAGCCGTTGACCTCGCGCAGGTGCCGGAGAGCGTTGCCGAGGACGGCGGGGTCATGATTCTCGGCGGCAACGGCGCTGGTCCGGTACAGGTGCTTGACCGCGTGGCAGTCGGGGCAGAGCGCGACCAGCCCGGTGATCCGCTGGACGGGCGGTCGGGCGTGCTCGTCATAGCTGTATCGTTCGTGGAGCTCGACGGGATGGTCAGGGCCGCGGCCGCCGCAGATCTCGCACCGGTATCCGGCCGCGGTATAGGCGACCTTGCGGGTTGCGTCCCACCATTCCCGCCCGAAGTGGGTGCGCGGATTCTGGCCGTGCAGCGAGGTCGGGATGATCTCGACGGTTAGCCTCGCCGGCGGGTCTGCTGCCTGCCGACGGGGCGGCTGCAATGGCAGCTGGGTATCTTGCGGCGGTGCGACGGTGGCGGCCGGGGGCGCCGTGCTGCTGCCGAGCAGGCCCATGGCGCCTAGCTCGTCTTTGAGGGAGATCGGCGCGGCGGGCGGCTTCGGGGCGGGCACCTGGCGGGGCTTCTCGCCGGCCGCACTGCCGGGTATCCATTCATGGTCCCTGATTAGGACCACGGTGGCGATCTCGACGTCGCCGACGGCGGCCATCTCGATGAACTCAGCGAAGCCGGGGCTGCCGGGCGGCGGCAGTTCCCCGGCCGCCCCCAATTCCACGATCGCCATGGATGCCTGGCTACCCAGTATCATCTCGGCCTGCTCGGCGAGCTGGAGGCTGAGTTGGGGATTACCGGCATGGGCGCGGACCGCGGTGTCGATCAGTCGCAGCGCGCCCGCTGCCCAGGCGACATCCCGCGCCTGGTTCGTGCCGTTTCGCATAATCCTGAGTATGCGCTGGGAGTCTGACAATCCCCGGGCCGGCGCGCTGGGGAGATCTGACCGGTTTACGGTTCGATGCCGGGTTCGGTTAGGGTCTTGGGCCTCCACGCCCATCCTGCCTGAACGTTCGGAGGTCCCGGCAGGCTCCCATGGACGCCTTGCCGTTGTACTGACAGCCCAGCGAAAATGTCGGGCTAGGGCACTAGCGTTAAGTCATGAGCAGCATACCTAGCGGCTGGCTCCCCTTCCTGTTCACCACGCTCGGTGCGGGGGTTGTTGGGGCGGTAATCACAACTTACGGTGCGCACGGAAGGATACGGCGCGGGACGCGTTCGCGAGCACTTGAGACACTCGAGCGCATTGAGGCTGGACGCTACGCCAGGGGGGTGAGTGAAGGGCTCGGCTACGATCGTGAAGCCTTCGCGGAACTCGAGGCGCGCTGCATGGTGGCAGGCGTTCCACGTCGTCTAGTCTATTGGTTTAACGCTCTATCGCAGGCGGCAGCCGGTATGAGAATGCCCTTTGCTCCGAGGGCTGCGATATTTAATTTGATCAGCTATTCTGCTTTCCTTATCCGCCAATCCCTGTGGCATCCGTACCTATCCAAGATTAGCCTGCCTTTCCAGCTTCGGCGATTGCGCCGAGCTGTCGACCGTTGCTCGAAAATTGACACGATGGTGTGGCTAAGCGACATCCAAGGTGACCAGGGTCCTATGCGCTTCCGCCATGTGCGGAGCTGGGTCAAGGCTGTAGAGAATAGCGACCCCGATGATCTCATACGAGTGTGGCCGTCCCGCCCTGGATCGTCGGGCTAGTAACCCCATGATGAACGATCTCTCATGACCACTCGGGAAGACTCTGCGCTGCACGTCAGGCCCATACGGCGGCGGATCGCCAGGCTCCCAACCTGACAGTTGGATGGCCTCTGGCGGGGGGACCTCGGGCTCCAGGATGGACGCTGGCGCAGGGGCGAGGTGGTGGTGCTGCCCGTCCTAGTCCACGTTCCCCTGGCCGGTCAGCTCGCCTCCTTCTGCGGTCGTGCCGGGCTGGGGTACTCGGCTGCTGTATCCTCCTGCTGAGCTGGTGAGAGGAACTCAACCCATTGCGAAGGCTCCCCGCGAGAAGCTAGTTTCAAAAAGGTTGAAGGCCTGACCACTCATTATATTTTCCAAGGATTGGCCGACCTTTTAGGGCGAGCTGTTCTCTTGATGATCTCCCGGACTGCTACAGTGGTTTCAGTTGTAGGATTTTTGAGGTCAATATCCTGGGGGAGAACATTATTTCTTATCTTCTTGACAATGCCAGCGTACTGGCCGAACATATTACTGCCTTTCAATTCGGGAAACTCCGCAGGTAGTCCGGGTTCGGACAAAACGGCACCCGCTAGAGCGAGTGGGTCACTTCTGGAGAAACCGCCCAAGTCAAAGAGGAGCCGCACTAGAGTAGAGTAAACGATGGGATCGGATAGATTGGACCTCAGGCAACAGAATATCAGCTCTGCGACGGACTCGATATCTTCGATTGGCGTCCCGAGGGGCGGAGGCTCAGGTACGATCTCAGTTTCACGGCCAATGATCAGCGGTATTATCGCGCTTGCGATCTTATCATGCCATGTATCATCAGGGTGCGCATAGATGTAGCTATCGATAATAGCTGCTCCATACCTGAGGCGGCGCTCCGTGTCAGCATCTCCCGCGAGGCGGCAAAGTTCTATGGCGGCCGCTATTTGCATTTGCGCGCCGTCTGGTGATTCGTAACGGATGCCGAATGGCCCGGTGGGCCCGCCAGTAAGTTGCACGGTCCCGAGCATTGCCTGAAGTCCGCTGGCGTCCAGGCCGGCATGCCAAAGCCTCACGATGGATTTCCACTGCTGGAGGGCGTCGCTATCGGACGTCCGTAGCAGCCTTGAGAGGAGGATGGGCCCGGCGTTTGGTTCTAGCGCCGCGCGCAGGGCCACAAGATTTGCAGAATAACAGGCGAGTTGCCTCACTTGGTCTGCGGGAACAGGCTGGTAGGCGGCGTACCGGCCGGAGCTGAGCCGGCTCCGATGGCCGCCGAGCAGCAGTTCGAGTATGTCGCTCAGCAGCCCCCGGTGACCGGCGGGCAGTCCAGCAAATATCTCTTCCGCGAAATCGAGGATTGCCCGGCGTCCTGCGAGCGGCTGATGTGATAGCAGCGCGAAGGCCAGGTCATCATCCGGTATCCCAGGGCCGCGTCGGCCAGCGAAAACCCGCTCGGCTATGTCGGCGATTTCGTCTGTCACCCGCCTGGCGACCAAGTACTCACCAAAAGTCGCGTGCAGGAACTCGTATGTTCGTTGGTGGTGCCCTTGGTTACTGTTCCCGCCTGCCCGGCCAGCGTCGGGTGTCTCCGGACCAGTCAGCGTCCTGGCCTCGGGGGCGTGAACGAAGAAAAATTCTCCGATGATCCGCTGCCCGGCCTCCATCGGGCGGGTCCTGGTTATGAGCTGCGGATCGAGCACGGAGAGATCGCGGCCCAAGGTCTCTTCCTCGATGTCCTGCCGTCCGCGGTTGAACATAGCGAGCGCGGCGACCGCTAGCCGCTCCAAGTGGTCCCGGGTCCGGTTGGCCACTTCGCCGGCGCGAAGGTCGCGGTTAAGGTCTTTGGCCGCTTCGCGGCTGGTAAATCCCTCAAGGAGACGCTGATAGAACTCTGCGGTTGAAAGGTCGCCGTCGAGTGATGGCAGATCTGGATCGGCGGCGTAAACGGCAAGCATGAAAAGGAGCAATGGGTGCGCGGCAAGGTCAGGCTGCCTGCGCACCGCATTCGGTGTGAGTTCGGGTACTTTCCCGGCCGCGATCGCTGCGGCGTTGACGCGGTGCCACCGGGCGAGCCAGTTGGCGATGTCGTCGTTGGTAAACTGGTCGAGTTTGACGATGGGTGTGTCAGCCGGAATGCTGACACGATCGGCGACCACCGTCCGCGAAGTGACGACGACTATCACTGGCCGCTCTTGCTCTGCCTCCAGGCGCTGAAACTCTGTGACCTCCTGCAGATAGCCGCTCCGGTCTTGCTGACTTGCTTGTAGCAGTTCATCAAGGCCGTCGAGCAGCACGACCCGGACGCTGCCCCAGCTCTGCTCGGCGAGCTGCCACCACTCCACTCGGCGGTTAGTGGCCAGATTGAGCGCTTGCTGGATCTGATCGATTAGTGGGGCATTCGAGTCCACCTTGCGTAGCGGCACGCGAACGACCGTGTAGTCCTCTGGGGGCAGGCGCGCAGCGAGCACCTTCATTAGCAAAGACTTGCCCGCACCTGGGTGACCAAGCAGCAGCATCGGGACTCGCGTCGCGTCAGTTGACGTGAGGTGGCCTGTCAGCATTAGGTCGAAGTCTTCATAGGAAGGTCGGCCCGACCACCACACCTCGTCAGTGACCCGCATGACCACAGACCTGGCGCCACGCCATGCAAGCCGGTACCGAGGGTTGATATAGATCTCCCGCACAGTTGGGAACGTAATGGTCGGTCCATATCTGCGCGTGTCCTCGGGGATGATGGTCTCGGCGAGAACACCAGCATTCGCTCGCGCAAGTGCCATGCGCGACGGGGGCATTCTCACAGTGGTTGTGGCCCCGGGCCGTGACCTGTCTATGGCGAGCAACGCCTCGACGCGGCTAAGCGCGTCCCGCGAGCCATCAAGCGCTTCCGCGACGTCGCGCCGCAGCTTTTCAACTGCCGTCCGTGTCGCTGCATGCTCACCGAGCATCGCCCAGATCATGAATTCGGGGACGACCGCCGCTAGCTGAAGATAACGCGACCTATATCGCCTGAGAGCCCGCTTTCCGACATCAGACCAGTTGATGCAGTTTATCCAATCGTCAACGCCTTCATTCTCCTCGGCATTGAGGATTTCTTCGCTGAAATCGAAGCAAATTGCGCGCAAGTAATCGGATACTAGTGTACAATTCTCCTCAAAACCGCGAACCGGAGATGGCGCGGGTATTTCCGTCGCATAAAGCAGATCGTAGAGCGACTCCCCTTGGCCACGCTCGCGGCCGGCCGCAAGCATTTGCTTGTCCGCATCAGTAATCCGCAGTCGGTCCAGCTCCTGCGCTCCGATAACATCCTCCAGCGCTTCAAAGAAGGATGCCACCACGACCGTGGTATGCGCCGCCGCGATCAGCTGCAGCCGCTCATAGGCTCCTGTCCCAGACAGCTTCCCGCATGCCGAATCGACTGCAGCTCGCAACAAGCGGACGGCCTCATCCCGCTGCTCCAGCCAACCCCAGACTGCCGCGAAGGCTCCCAGTGGTGCAATGGCAGCAGGACCGACCGCCGCCAGCCCGGCCCCGGTCCCGGCTGCCAGGATCACTCCGCCCAGGAGCTTGTCGAGTCGTTCTATCGCCCGATGCTCGCGATGTCCAAGGATCTCAAGTGCACCCTTAAAGGTAAGGCTAGGCTCCCGCCGCATCCCCGACCGATCCCTATCTGGCTATTTAGAGGAAAATAACCTTATGTGATGACAGACGTTCCCACGCGAAGATAGGACTCCTTGTGACGCAAGTTGCGAATGATGGCTTGGCCCAGGACCCCAGCGCATGCCCCGAGTCCTACTCTTCCCCAGGCCGCGCCCCTAGGGCACCGAGCACGGCCATCACGGTGAAGTGGCCAGGGTTCACGACCTGTCCACCCTCAATCGTCCGGGCCGACTGCTTTCCCCGGGTCGCTCTCAGGGCGGCGACCGATCGGGGCGGCCCGGCCCGAGTCATCCGAACCGCGGGAACCGCACCAGCCGGTTCCTGGGGCCTCATGTCCCATAGGCGCGCCGCGCCCGAAATCAGGGGCTTGCAGACATCTCGCGCCGACACACCCAAGACACTGCAACCACCCGATACCCAGACTGCTCAAGCCGCCTGCATCCAACGCACAGGACGCATCTGAAGCAACGAATGCATAGTCGAATAATAATCGTTGTCAGTTACTATGCAGTCAACGACATCACACTCTTGCATCATGAAGATGATCATGGCCGCGGGCGCTCCGCGCCGCGGTGAAAAACCCGCCGTGGGCGACGGCTGAGGGAGGTGTTACCCGTGCTGAGCCTGCACACCGGATACGACGCCGCGTACCTGACGGACGCCGTGGGCGTCAGTGACTACTACACCGGCGCGGCCGGGGAACCGCCCGGCTACTGGCAGCGCGAGGTGATGCGCCGGCTGTACCACGAGGACACGTCCCACCCGGCGACGGGGACGTACGCGTCGAGCAGCTCGGCTACGGTGACGCCCGAGTCGGGGCTGCGGCCTGCCCGCGCGAGCTCGAGCAGCTTGCCGAGTTCGATCTGCGCCTCGACCTCGGTCCTGCGGGTCTTCCGGAACCGGATCTCGCGGCCGGTCAGCGGGTCCTTGCCCGCGTACACCTTCGCACGCCACGCCCGCTCGGCAGTTGCTCAATGTGACCGGAAGGGGCGTACGTCATGGCGGCAGGCTACATCGCTGCACCGACATCGGTCCACGGACCGGTCCACGGGGCAACCCTTCGTCACCCTGAAACCGCAGGTGGGGCGCCAGGGGGTCGAACCCTGAACCAACGGATTAAAAGTCCGCTGCTCTGCCATTGAGCTAGCACCCCGCAGCGTCGCGCACCCGGGCCAGCGGGCCTGGAAAGGCCATGAAGCGCACGACACTCCGATCCGAAGCGTACCGAAACCTCAGCGATACGCCGACATCCCCGTGAGGGCCTGGCCGATCGCGAGCGCGTGGATCTCCTCCGTGCCCTCGTAGGTGATCACCGCTTCGAGGTTGTTCGCGTGCCGGATCACCGGGTACTCGAGCGTCACGCCGTTGGCGGCCAGGATCGTCCGCGCG
>Ga0335075_10013787_pt1 | contig 12163 bp, 11 predicted proteins | sample Lox_Sample_24_FD_206723 | JGI IMG/M metagenome (GOLD analysis project Ga0335075, IMG submission 206723) | Soil microbial communities from Loxahatchee National Wildlife Refuge, Florida, United States - Lox_Sample_2.4 | ecosystem: Environmental > Terrestrial > Soil > Wetlands | place: USA... | reverse complement strand
GGACTGGACGGGCACGGGAGCGCAGCCGCAATCGGGCGACACGACAACGGTGAAGCAGGTGGCGCGGACGTTTGGGCCGTCGCAGCGGTTCACGATCGACTGGAGCAATGTGGATGCGGCGACGGAAAACATCGTGATGGGGGAATCGGGGGATCCGCTGAGCCCGTACTATCGCGACCAGTGGGAGTACTGGTACGGCGGAAAGACCTTTGCGCTGCCGTTTACGGATGCGGCGGTGACCGCGGCGACGGCGCACACGCTGCGGCTGGAGCCGTGAGGGCATGAACAGAGATCAGTGAACGGCGACCGGCGAACAGCTGACAGGGAAGAATAGTTGCCAGCACCTCCTCGATGTCTGGTCGCTGATTTCTGATCTCTGTCTGTGGGAGAAAGGTCATGCGGGGCAGGCTGTTGCTGGCGGCGGTGGTGGTAGTGGCCGTGCTTCCGATGACGGTGCGGGGCACGCCGTGCGGCGCCGACTTCGATTTCCACCTGCAGAACTGGCTGGAACTGGCGCGAAGCTGGCATGACGGCGTTGCGTATCCCTCGTGGGACGCATCGGCGAATTTCGGAACGGGCGAGCCGCGATTCGTGTTCTATCCCCCGGTCTCGCGCGTGCTGGGCGCGACGCTGGGGATAGCGATGCCCTGGCGCTGGACGCCGCTGGTGTTTGTCGCGCTGGCACTGGGCGCGGCAGGGTGGGCTTTCCGGCGGATGGCGATGCGGCTGGGGGCTGGCGAAACGGCAGCGACGCTGGGCGCGTGCCTCTATGTGGCGAACCCCTACCTGATGTTTCTGATCTACGAGCGCGGCGCACTGGCGGAGCTGCTGGCGGCGGTGTGGATGCCGCTGCTGGTGGAACAAAGCACAGAGCTCAGAGCGCAGAGCTCAGGAACAGCGGAGCGGCGGAGGGTAGCGGCGCTGGGGCTGGTGGTGGCGCTGTTGTGGCTGACGGATGCGCCGGCGGCGGTGATGGGGTGCTATCTGCTGGCGGTGCTGGCGGCGGTGCGGGCGGGGATGGAGCGGCGCTGGGCTCCGGTAGTGCGCGCGGTCGGCGGACTGGCATTGGGCGCGGGCCTGGCGGCGTTCTGGATGGTCCCGGCAGTCGCCGAGCAGCGGTGGGTGGAGATTTGGCGGGCGGTGGGGCCGCTGATGCGGGTGGAGGACAGCTTTCCGTTCCATACGCTGCGGCTGACGGGAGCGCCGGCGTATCCTGCCGAGCCGGGAGACCTGGTCTATTACAACGCGGTACTGCACGCGGTGTCGTGGATTGTGGGCGCGCTGATGGTAGCCGCGGCCGTGGCGGCGTGGGCCGCCTGGAAAAAGCGGAACGCGGCATGGCTTCCGCTGACGGCAGCTGCGGGCGTGGCCTGCATGCTGCAGCTGTGCTGGAGCGAGCCGGTGTGGCGAGCGGCTCCGGAGCTCGCGTATGTGCAGTTCGCGTGGCGATGGATGTTGGTGCTGGGGATGGCGGTGGCGGCGCTGGCGGCGATGGCGATGGGGCGCGGAAGGTGGCCGCAGCGAGCGAGATGGATGGGCGCGGTGATGGCGCTCGTGTTTGCGGGCGCGATGGCCGCGGTAGCGGGCAGGATCTGGTGGCAGCCCTGCGAAGCGGGCGATAGCGTGCCGGACCAGGTGGCCGCGCTGGCGACGACGGGAACTGAGGGAACGGACGAATACATTCCAACACCGGCGGAGCAGGATGCGGTGCCGGTGGGCGTGCCGACGTGCCGCGTGCTGCGCGGTGCGGACGACGAGGACGCGGCGGTGAGCGGGGACGAAACGTGGACGCCGGATGCCGCGGCGGAGATCCCGGCGGACGTGGAGGTGACGCGATGGGGCGTGCAGGATCGCAGGGTGACGGTCACGGCGCAGCAGGCGGGGTTTGCGGTGCTGCGGCTGATGGCGTATCCGGCGTGGAGGGTGACGCGCAACGGCGCGGAGCTGCGCGCAGGGACGCCGCGGCGAGACGGGCTGATCGCGATTCCGGTTGCGGCGGGCGTGAACCGCATTGCGGTCGAGTGGCGGACGACGGGGGATGTGTGGGCGGGGCGCGGGATTTCAGCGGCAGCGCTGGCGGTTACACTGGCTCTTGGCTGGAAAAAGCGGCGGAAGAGGCCGGGAGAGCATGATCGCAATGCAGACAGACGTCAATCAGATATTGCGTGAGGGCGTGGAACGCACGGACGCGGCCCTGGAGCGGCTGCTGCCGGCGGCGGCCCGGACGCCGGCATCGATTCACGGGGCCATGCGGCACAGCGTGTTTGCGGGCGGCAAGCGGCTGCGGCCGGTGCTGGCGACGGAGGCGGCACGGACGATCCGTGCGGCCCACGGCAGCCAGGGTTTGCCGGAGGGAGTGGAGGAGCTGGGCGCGGCAATCGAGATGCTGCACACGTACTCGCTGATCCACGACGATTTGCCCGCGCTGGACAACGACGATCTGCGACGCGGCAAGCCGACCTGCCATGTGGTTTTCGGCGAGGCGATTGCGATCCTTGCGGGAGACGCGCTGCAGACCCAGGCCTATGTGACGCTGGCAGGGATGCGGTGCGAAGCGGAGCGCGCGGTGAAGATTGTGGGGTTGATCGCCGAAGCAACCGGCACGGTGGAGGGAATGATCGGCGGGCAGGTGCTGGATCTTGAGGGCGAGCACACAAAGCCGACAGCGGAGAGCGTGGCGGCGATCCATCGGGCGAAGACGGGTGCGCTGATCCGGGTGAGCATCGTGGCGGGAGGCGTGTACGCGGGTGCGAACGCGGATGACGCGCGGCGGCTGACAGAGTTTGGGACGAAGGCGGGGCTGGCGTTTCAGATTGTGGACGACGTGCTGGACATGACGCAGGACTCGGAACACCTGGGCAAGACGGCGGGGAAGGATGTGGCCAGCGACAAGGCGACGTGGCCGGCGGTGTTCGGGATCGAGCAGTCGAGGAAGGACGCGGCGCGCCTGATCGCGGAGGCGTTTGCGGCGCTGGAGCCGTATGGCGAGGCGGCGGAGGGGTTAAAGGCGGTGGCGCGGTATCTGGTGGAGAGGACGAATTAGGGACAGCGTACAGCGGTTAGCGTTTAGGGGTTGTTGCGCGGGAATGAACAATTCGTTTCCCGCGCCGGATATCCGCTCATGTCTGAGCCCGTACTAAATCCCCATGCCGTATTCGGCGTTGAGATCGCTCGAGAAGTCTTCGCCGGCGTGGGAGAAGAGGTCGGAGGGGGTGCGGTGGCGGATCTTGTAGCGCAGGCGCAGCTCGCGGCCGACGTAGAGACCGAGCGCGGTAACGGCCACGGCGACTGAGGTCCAGCCTACGGCACGGAGAGCCCCGGATGAGCCGGAGTGCTTTTCAGACTCTTCCCACTGATCCTCAACAGCCTTCCGGCACTTGTTCAGGCAACGAGACATGCGCTCTCCCCAGGGCGTCATGGGTCCATGATAGCGCAGGTTTGCAGCGGACCCATCGACGTCGTCTGTGTTGTATATCGGCTTTTAACACCGAGTCGATCACTCATTCGAGGGATTCGATGCGACGAAGGAGGGTAACTTTCCGTTCCGGGGGGAGAAAACTGGCTTCGATGGAGTTGGCGGCCAGCTCGCGGAGGTGTTCGGGGGTGAAGGCGAAGGCATCGTGGGCGAGGCGGTATTCGTCTTCGAGATCGCTGAGGAAGAGCGCGGGGTCGTCGGAGTTGAGGGTGACCATGAGGCCGGAATCGAAGTAGCGGCGCAGGGGATGGTCCTCGAGGCGGATGCAGCAGCCGGTTTTTATGTTGGAGGAGAGGCAGATTTCGAGGGGGATCTGGCGTTCGGCGAGGACGGTGATGAGCTCGGGATCGTGGATGGCGGAGAGGGCGTGGCCGAGGCGCTCGGCGCCGATGTTGATGGCGCCCCAGATGCCTTCAGGGCCGACGGATTCGCCGGCGTGGGCGGTGAGGCGCAGTCCCGCGGCGCGGGCCTCGGCGTAGAGCTCGCGGAAGGGCTCGGCGCCGGTGCGGCGTTCGTCGCCGCCGATGCCGATGCCGATGATGGAAGGGAACTGCGGGCGGAGCTCGGCAGCCTTGCGGAAGACGGGGGCGGCTTCGTCGACTCCGAAGTGGCGGACGGCGTCGAAGATCCAGAAAAGGGTAAGGCCGAGCTCGGACTCGGCGCGCAGGCGGGCGCGCTCCATGCCTTCAAAGAGGGGCTCGAAGTCGCAGCGGCGCCAGTAGTAGACGACGCCGACCGAGACATAGACCTCGGCATGGACGACTCCCTGGCGGCCCAGGCGCTCGGCCATCCGCCAGGCGATGAGCTCGTAGTCGGCGGCGGTCCGGAGATGTTCGGAGATGGCCTTGAAGGCGAGGAGGAAGCCGGAGAAGTCGGTGTAATGGTAAATGGCGCGGGCCTGGTCGAGGGTAAGGGGCGCGGCGTCGTGGCGGGCGCTGAGCTCGGCGAGGGTCTCGGGGGTGACGGCGCCTTCCAGATGGAGGTGCAGTTCGGCTTTGGGAAGGCGGCGGATGAGGTCCACGAAACAGGATACCCGGGTGCGCGTTTTGGGGGATGGACGTTAGGAGTTCGGTACCGCAGAATGAAGATCGGCCTGGGGGGAGCGGCTGGCCTGCATGCAGACTGGATACAATCCTGGAGTGATGTCGAAGCCGGGAGTGGAGAAGTTCAGGCGGCGCCTGCTTGCGTGGTTCGACGAGCACGCGCGCGATTTGCCATGGCGGCAGACGAGCGATCCTTACGCGATCTGGGTATCGGAGACGATGCTGCAGCAGACGCGGGCCACCGTGGTGGCGGAATATTACGCGCGATTTCTGCGCAGGTTTCCGACGCTGGCGGCGCTGGCGCGTGCGGACGAGGCCGAGGTTCTGGCGGCGTGGAGCGGCCTGGGGTACTATCGGCGAGCGCGGGCGCTGCGTGAATCGGCGCGGGCGGTGATCGCCGAGCATGGCGGTGCGATTCCGCGGACGGCGGCGGAGCTGCACCGATTGCCGGGAGTGGGGGTCTACACGGCGGCGGCGGTGGCCAGCATCGCGTTTGGCGAGTGCGTGGCCGCGGTGGACGGCAACGTGGAGCGGGTGCTGACCCGGTATCTGGGCCACGAACCGGTGGCGGGCGCGGCGCGCAGCGGGAAACTGCGCCAGGCGGCGATGCAGATGGTCGATGCGGAGCGGCCGGGGGATTTCAATCAGGCGATGATGGAGCTGGGCGCGACGGTATGTCTGCCGCGCGGTCCGGTGTGCGTGAGCTGCCCGGTGCGCGAGGGATGCGCAACCAGGGGCGAACACGCGGCGCCGCGGCAGAAAAAGATGCTGAGCCGGAAACAGGCTCTGGGGCTGCTGCAGCGGAAGCAGTGGCCGAAGTCGGAGGTGCTGCTGGAGCGGCGGGCGGTGGACGCGGCGCAGATGCCGGGTATGTGGGAGCTGCCGGCGGTGAAGGAAGGCGAGGAGAACGAGAAGGCCGCGCTGCTGACCATCCGCCACGCGATTACGACCACTAACTATTACGTGACCGTCTATGGGCTCACCACGGATGAGCAGAAGCTGCTGACGAATGCGACGGGCGAGCGCGCGTGGGTTCCGGTGCGGGAGCTGCACGACCGGCCGCTGACCGGGCTGACGCTGAAGATCCTGAAGCGGCTGCGGGTGATGCCGGGGTACAGCGGACCGGGTCCGGCGGTGGAGATCGGGGAGCTGGTGCGGGACGCGGCGCGGGAGTTCGCGTAACAGGGCTCAGGGCAAAGAGCTCAGAGAACAGAGCTCAGAGCTCAGAGAACAGAGCTCAGAGAACAGAGCAGAGAGAACAGAGCACAGAGAACAGAGCACAGAGCACAGAGCACAGAGAACAGAGAACAGAGAACAGAGAACAGAGAACAGAGAACAGAGAACAGAGAACAGAGAACAGAGAACAGAGAACAGAGAACAGAGAACAGAGAACAGAGAACAGAGCACAGAGCACAGAGCACAGAGCTCAGAGCTCAGAGCTCAGAGCTCAGAGCACAACAATCCGATGTTCTCAGGGGTAGCCGGGCGTTCGCCGCATGGGCTGCTGAGCCGCTCATGAGGTGGACGCGGCGTAGGAAAGCTCAACGAAGCCGTTTCTGTAAGCGACGACATTCTTCAGGTTCCATCTCTGTTCGGGCAGAAGACCGCCGAATAGCCGAAGCCCGTCGCCGAGCAGGACCGGGGCGATGGTGAGGATGATTTCGTCCACCAGGCCGAGCTCCAGGAAGCGCTGAGATAACAGGGCTCCGCCCACCAGCCAGATGTTCCGAAACCGCGGCGCGAGTTTCCGCCTGACCAGCGCTTCGAGATCGCCCGAATAGAACTCGACGCTCGGCTTCGCCGGCAGCGAGGCTCTGCTGGTGACCACCACCGTGGGAGTGTTGCCGTAGGGCCAGCCCAGTTCCAGCGCGTGCAGGTAGGTGCGGGATCCGAGCACATAGCAGTCGATGGCCTGGACGAAAGCTGCGGCCTCTTCCGCGGTCATGGAGACCCCGGCTTCGTAGACGCCTCCCTCGGCATTCAGCCAGGAGACATCGTTATCGTTCTTTGCGATGAAGCCATCGAGGCTCGCAACCATGTGCAGGGTGACTTTTGCGTCGTTCGGCATGATTCCTCCTGGGGAAAGATCGACCTGCAGGGGAGGCGTGTGGAGCGAGTTTAGCCTGGAAACGACCGCAGCCCGGATTGAAGAGGCTGCGCGGGGTTGGGGCTGCGCGGTAGTATGAGAGCGCTATGAGCCAAACCGAGGTGCGTACGGAGGCGGCTGCGCCGCTGACCGTGCTGAGTGAAGAAGAAACGATGCTGCGGGACACCGTGAGGCAGTTTGCGCAGCAGGAGATTGCGCCGCTGGTGCGCGCCATGGATGACCAGCAGAAGATGGACGCGGGAATTCTGCGGCAGCTGTTCGGGCTGGGGCTGATGGCCATTGAGGCTCCGATGGAGCTGGGCGGCGCGGGGGCGTCGTTCTTCAGCGCGGTGCTGGCCGTGGAAGAGATTGCGCGCGTCGATCCGGCGGTGGCGGTGATGGTGGATGTGCAGAACACGCTGGCCGTGAACGCGCTGCTGCGCTGGGGCAATGACGGCCAGCGGGCGATGTACGTGCCGCGGATGGCGCAGGAGACGGTGTGCGCGTACGCGCTGAGCGAGGCGGGGTCGGGATCGGATGCCTTCTCGCTGACGACGCAGGCGAAGGCCGACGGCGGCGGGTATGTGCTGAACGGGCGGAAGCTGTGGATCTCCAACGCGATGGAAGCGGACCTGTTTCTGGTGTTCGCGACGGTTGATCCGGCGGCGGGATACAAGGGAATCACCGCGTTTCTGGTGGAGCGCGGCACGCCGGGGTTCACGGTGGGGCACAAGGAAGACAAGATGGGGATCCGGGCGTCGTCGACGTGCGAGTTGCTGTTCGACGACTGCCGCGTGGGCGGGGAGAACGTGCTGGGCGAGGCCGGCAAAGGATACAAGATCGCGATTGAGACGCTGAACGAGGGGCGGATCGGGATTGCGGCGCAAATGCTGGGGCTGGCCGAGGGCGCGTGGGCCTGCGCGGTGAAGTACGCGAAGGAGCGGAAGCAGTTTGGGAAGCCGATTGCGGAGTTCCAGGCGGTGCAGTTTGCGCTGGCGGAGATGGCAACCGAGATCGAGGCGGCGCGGGCGCTGGTGTACAACGCGGCGCGGATGAAGGGCGCGGGCGTGCCGTTTGTGAAAGAGGCGGCGATGGCGAAGCTGTTCGCGTCGCGCGTGGCGGAGAGCGTGGCGAGCAGGGCGGTGGAGATTTATGGCGGGTACGGGTTCGTGAAGGATTATCCGGTGGAGAAGTTTTACCGGGACGCGAAGATCGGGGCGATCTACGAGGGCACGTCGAACATGCAGCTGGCGACGATTGGGAAGATGGTAGTCAGCTAAGAAGCGGTTCGCTCAAGAGCGGTTCGCGATGAAGCGGTTAGCGGAAGGCGGGCGGCATGACGGTCGAGGAATTTCGGAAGTCACTGGAAGGCGCGGCTCCGCCGGAGGGATTGTCTGCGCCGCTGGAGGCACTGTGGTGGGATACGAAAGGCGAGTGGGCGCGCGGGCACGGGCTGGTGGATGAGCTGGAGACGAAAGAGGGGATGGCGGTGCATGCGTATCTGCACCGCAAAGAGGGCGCGGCGTCGAACGCGAACTACTGGTATGAGCGCGCAGGGCGGAAGTTTCATCGCGCCGATCTGAGCGAGGAGTGGGCGGCGCTGGTGGAGGGGCTGCTCGCTTAGGCTGACTGATTGCTCTCAGGGGTCAAAGCCCGGCTCGCGCTTGCGAGCATTTCGGCACGGCTCAAAAGCTTGCCGAAAACATGGTTCGAGATGGGAAAACCATCCCTCCGCGGCTAAAGCCGCAAAGATTTGAGGCCGGTTACGGCACAGCTGAAGCTGTGCCCCTTCAAAGAATGGAGTTTTTCCGCAAGCTGTCAAGTTGTGCCCCGATACAAAACATGGCTTACAGCGGGTAGCGTTCGGCGGCGATCACCGCGTCGGCAACCGCGCGGCTGAGGGCGATGGTGTTCACCGGGTCGTGCTTCGAGAGGCGGCGGAAGATGGCCATCTGCGTTTTGAGCATGTCGCCTTCGGCGACGGCGCCAAGAATGCGCTTGGCCGAGCTCTCGATGATGCGAAAAGAACGCGCGGCGGCAAGCTGAGCGAGCTGGGGGTGGAGATCTCTCAGCCCACCCTGTCCCGCCAAAGACGGGCGTGACAAGGGTGGGGCACCCGCATCCGTGGCCGAAGCTTTTTGGGCGCGCAGGATGGCGGACTCCATCACCAGCGTCTCGATGAGAATGTCGGCGAGGGCGCCCATGATCTCCTGCTGATCCTGGAGAGTGGTGGGGTACTTCTGGCTGGCGGCGCCGGCGCAGAAGAGGCCGATCTTTTTCGCGGAGGCGAGCAGGGCCTTCTCGGCAGCCATGGAGCCGGTAAGCTCGGCGCGCGAGGATGTGCCGGACATGACCTCGTCCATCACCTTGCCGATGGCGGGCAGCAGCGGGAGGCGGCCCTGCATGGCGCGGCGCAGCAGGAAGCCGGTGATGATGAGGCGATTGATCTCGTTGGTGCCTTCGAAGATGCGGTTGATGCGGGCGTCGCGATAGGCGCGCTCGGCGGGATACTCTTCGACGTAACCGTAGCCGCCGTGGATCTGCACGCAGTGGTCGACGGCGCGCTCGAGCATTTCCGAGCACCAGACCTTCACGATGGAACACTCGACCGCATAGTCCTCGATGCGCTTCTGGACTTCGCTGGACGGGGCGTCGGCAGGGAGCGCGGAGAGCGCGGCGTCGATAGCGCCGACAACGCGGTAGACGAGGGCTTCGCCGGCGTAGATGCCGGCGGCGGCCTCGGCGAGTTTTTCCTGGACGAGCCCGAAGGAGACGATGGGTTTGCCGAAGGCCATGCGCTGCTTGCCGTAGCGGACGGCGTTGCGGAGGGTGTGGCGGGCTCCGCCGAGGGTAGCCGCGCCTAATTTGTAACGGCCGACGTTCAAAATGTTGAAGGCGATGTGGTGGCCCTTGCCGGCTTCGCCGAGGAGATTGCTGACGGGGATGGCGCAGTCGGAGAGGACCAGCGGGCAGGTAGATGATCCGCGGATGCCGAGTTTGTGTTCTTCGCCGCCGATAGTCAGGCCGGGAGTGCCGCGTTCGACGAGGAAGGCGGAGAACTGGCCGGGCTGGCCGGGGGCGTCGATGATTTTGGCGAAGACGATGAAGAGATCGGCGAAGCCGGCGTTGGAGATCCACATCTTCTCGCCATTGAGGATGTACCGGGAGCCGTCGGGCGAGAGGCGCGCCTGAGCGCGGATGTTCATGGCGTCGGAGCCCGAGGAGGATTCAGAGAGCGCGTAGGCGGCGATGGATTCGCCGGAGGCAAGCCTGGGCAGGTACTTCTCTTTTTGCGCGGGGCTGCCGTACCAGACGACGGGGAGGGTTCCGATGCCGGTGTGGGCACTGATGCTCACCGAGAAGCTGGCGCAGACCGCGATGCGGTCGGCGATGAGCGCGGAGGTGACTTTGTCGAGGGCGAGGCCGCCGTACTGCTCGGGGATATCGACGGCGAGCAGGCCGAGGCGGCCGGCTTCGAGGAGGAGCTCGCGAGTGGCCTGAAAATTTTTCGATTCGATTTCGGGGACGCGCGGGAGGATGGATTTCTCGGCGAATTCGGCAGTGGTGCGGGCGATTTCCTGTTGCTCGTCGGAGAGGTCTTCGAGGGTGAAGATTTCGCCGGGGGCAGGGGTGGTGAGCAGGAAGCTGCCGCCGGGGGCGAGATGCGGGGTCGTGGAGGTGGCCATGGATGACTCCGAAAGACGAATCGTACGCCGGTTGGACGAAATTTGGGGGAATCAGGTGGTACGGAGGCCGGCAGCGCGGGCGAGCCTGGCCTGGCGGTCGTCAAAGGTCCAAAATCGGGAGGCTTTCAGTTCGAGGGCACAGGCGACATGCAGCGAGTCCAGCGTGCGCGATCCAATGCGCGCACCGTAGCGATCCGCGAGGTCGGAGGCGACCGCAAATGCGGCAGGCGGAAAGTCCACGCGGCGCCATAGTCCGGCCGCATTGTCTGCGGCGAGACTGCGGCGCGCGAGGTCGGCTTGCCTGGCTGCGATCCGGCCACGAAAGCATGCCTGGGAGATGGCATGCGCGATCTCAGCGTAATGGAAGGGTGTGAGCCAGATTTCAGGCCTGGCGTTCATGCGGCGCAGCGCCTCGGAGGAATGCACATCGAGGAGGTAAATCGAAGCGAGAAAGCTGGAGTCGGCGTAGAGCGTCACCAGCGGTTCCGATCCTCGATATATTCATCGACGACATTCAGTACGCGATTGCCGAAGATTTTTTTGAGGCGGGCTTCGAAGTCCGGCCAATGTTTTTCTTCACTTTTTGGCTTATCGATTGGCGTGATCTGCGCCAGGGGCCGATTGCGCTTGCGGAGGCGCAGCGTCTCGCCCGATTCGAGCCAACGCTCGATCTGGCGGGTGTCGCGAAGCTGGCGCATGGTAATTTCACGCATATCGCTAATGTGACACAGAATGTGACACATTAGCAAGGATCCAGTGTCGCGCGAAGAGTTCAGGCAAGGTTTTCGAATATCCCGGCCGCCCCCATGCCGCCGCCGATGCACATGGTGACCAGGCCGTAGCGGGCTTTGCGGCGGGGCATTTCGGCGAGCAGAGTGGCGGTGAGTTTGGCGCCGGTGCAGCCGAGGGGATGGCCAAGGGCGACGGCTCCGCCGTTGACGTTGACCTTTTGGGGATCGAGGCCGAGCTGGCGGATGACGGCGAGCGCCTGGGCGGCGAAGGCTTCGTTGAGCTCGACGAGGTCGATCCGGTCGAGCGAGAGGCCAGCTAGTTTGAGCGCTTTGGGAACAGCGAAGACGGGCCCGAGCCCCATTTCTTCGGGATCGCAGCCGGCGGTCGCATAGGCGACGAGGCGGGCGAGCGGGCGCAGTCCGAGCTGGGAGGCGCGTTCGGCGGAGATGAGGACAGCGGCAGCGGCTCCGTCGGAGGTTTGCGAGCTGTTGCCGGCGGTGACGATTCCTCCGGCGTGGAAGACGGCGGGGAGTCTGGCGAGGGCGTCGAGGGTGGTGTCGGCGCGGGGGCCCTCGTCGGCGCGGAACTCGGTGGTGACGTTGTGGGGCTTCGCGCCGTTGGATACGGTATTTGTAACAGAAACTGGCACAATTTCAGCGTCGAAGCGGCCGGATTGCTGGGCGGCGAGGGCTTTCTGGTGGCTCAGGAGCGCGAACTGGTCGGCATCGTCGCGGGTGATGGAGCATTTTTTCGCGACGCGCTCGGCGGTAAGGCCCATGGTGAGGTAGGAGCCGGGGCGCCGATCGACGAGGGTGGGGTTGGGGGCGATTTTGTGGCCGCCCATGGGCACCATGGACATGGATTCAGTGCCGCCGGCGAGGATGGCATGGGCGCGGCCGATGCGGATGCGCGCGTCGGCGAGGGCGATGGCCTCGAGCCCGGAGGCGCAGTAGCGATTGACGGTCATGGCGGAAGCGGAGACGGGCAGGCCGGCGCGGAGCGAGGCGACGCGGGCGACGTTCATGCCCTGTTCGGCCTCGGGCATGGCGCAGCCGAGGATGACGTCGTCGATCTCGGCGGGGTCGAGAGCGGGAACGCGGTCGAGCGCGGCGCGCAGGGCCGTGGCGGCGAGGTCGTCGGG
>Ga0335075_10013786_pt1 | contig 12164 bp, 11 predicted proteins | sample Lox_Sample_24_FD_206723 | JGI IMG/M metagenome (GOLD analysis project Ga0335075, IMG submission 206723) | Soil microbial communities from Loxahatchee National Wildlife Refuge, Florida, United States - Lox_Sample_2.4 | ecosystem: Environmental > Terrestrial > Soil > Wetlands | place: USA... | reverse complement strand
CTTCGATCCGAAGACCGACCTGGCCGGCGGCGCGCGCCAGGTCATCGCGAGCTACTCGGCCGCAAACTGACCCCGGGCCGCACGGCGCGCGAATCGCCGTCGGCCTGTCTCAGGTAGGGCAGCGCCAGCCAGCCCGTGAAGAGGATGCGCACGAGCCAGCCCGCCGAGATGCCATACAACACCGCGACCAGCCCCCAACGGCCGGTGAGGAACGCACCGGCGACGCTGATGCCGATCGAGCCCCAGCAGCCGAAGCTGAGGACGCGCAGGCGGCGCTCCTCGCCGCAGGACACGACGACGGCCGTCGTGAAGCCGCTCATCACCTTCAGGAACCCCGAAATGAGCGTGGCGGCGATCAACGCGTGCGAGAGATCATAGCGGCCTGCCGTCATCCAGCGCGCGATCGGTGGGGCCAGTACCCAGATGGCCACGGAGCCTGCGGCGACAGTGACGAACACCAGGGCGGCCTCCCGTCCGACCTTCGCGCGCCGGGCGCGTGCCCCACCCGCAATACGCAGCGTCGGAATGAGCGTGAATTGCACCGCGGCCTGAAGCAGGCGAAACGGCGAGCTGACGAGCGCAGCAAGCACGCTGTAGACCGCGAGGTCATGCAACCCCACGATCGGCCCAAGGAGCAGACGCTCGAGCTGCATGAACCCCGCGCTGCAGGCCTGCACTGTCAGAAGTGACATCGCCTCCCAACGCAGGCTCCAAGGCCTCGATCGGCCGTCCTCAGCGCCCTGGCGATGGCGAACGAGCCACCAGATGGCGCCCGCGCCCGCGATGGCCACCAGGGCAATGAAGAGGCAGATCGAGCTCGCGCTGGCGAGTCCGAGCCCGAAATCGAGGACCGCCACCAGGGCGAGCGCGCCGTTGAGCAGCTGCACCACCCAGACCGCCGCGCGCAGATGCTGCTGCCCCTGAAAGTGTCCGCCGGCCGACTGCGCGATGCCGAGCGCGAGAGTGGCCAGCGCGACGTCCGCCACCAGCGTCACCGATAGGTGATAGACGAGAGCCGCGACGGCTCCTGCGCCGAGTGCCGTCAGTACACAGGCGCCGAGCGCGCTGCGGCGCCAGCCGGTATCGAGACTGATGCCGCGCCGGGCCACGACCTGATCCAGGCCGAGGGGCGCGGTCAACCCCGCGACCGCGACGATGCCGAGAAAGAGCGAGACGAGCCCGTATTGCTCGGTCGGCAGCAGCCGCGCCAGCAGCAGGCTTCCCAGACTGAAGCCAATGCCGCCGACTCCCATCGCCGCCGCGGTGCGCAGCGATGCGGAGCGGAAGAACGCCTTCAGCATCAGGACGCGGCCTGAAGCAGGCGAGGCGCGGCGCGCGGCGGCGAGTGGACAACCGCATCCTCGCGTGGGCCGCCGCGCAGCAGCAGCCGCTCCCAGAGCGCGAGGTTGAGCAGCGTCCAGAAAAGATGACTGTGGTTGTGTCGGCTCGTCTGGTGCTCCCGCCACAGCCGGTCCAGGGCCTCGCGGCGGAAGTGCTCGCCGATGAGCGGCGATGAGAACACCTCATCGCGCGTGAGCGCGGCGAGCTCGCCCCGGATCCAGTTCTTCATCGGGATGCTGAACCCCTGCTTGGGGCGCATCGCGATGCCGGGCGGCAGCCGCTCGCGCATGGCGCTCTTCAGCAGCCACTTGGTGGTGAGGCCGCGCAGCTTCGCGCTCGTCGGCAGCGAGTAGCAGAACTCGACCACGCGGTGATCGAGGAAGGGCGGCCGCACTTCGAGGCCGCAGGCCATCGACATCTTGTCCACCTTCATGAGCACGCTGTCCGGCAGCACGGTGTTGAGCTCGACGTACTGCTCGCGCAGCCCGCGCTCACGCGGCGCCTGCGCGGACCAGCGCTTGACCGGCGAGAAGGGATCGGTGTCGAGGCCGCGCAGGAACTCGGGCTCGAGGATGGCGGCGGTCTGCGCCGGGTCGCTGAAGTACTGCCAGCGGATGTGCTCGCCGTCGGCGTTGAGGAGCGCGCCCTGCAGGAAGCGCTTGAGGATGTTGCTCGCGCCCTTCTTCAGCTCGTTGTCGGGCAGGCAGGCGACGGCTGCGCGGTACAGGCGCTGGCGCTGCGGCAGCGGCAGGCGCTGCAGCCAGGAATTGGCCTTGCTCGCGCGGAAGCGGTCGTAGCCCATGAGCAGCTCATCGCCGCCGTCGCCGCTCAGGCAGACCTTCACATAGCGGCGCGCCTCGGCGCAGATCAGCATGAAGGGCAGGTTGGAGGGATCGGTGGTCGGCTCGTCGAGATGCCACACCGAGCGCTCGATCGCCGCGGCGTCGACCGGCCGCACGAGGAGCTCGGTGTGACGCGTATGGAAGTGCTCAGCGACGGCGCGCGCATACTCGAACTCGCTGAAGGAGGCTTCACGGTAGCCGAGCGCGAACGTCTGCAGCCCGCCCGGGAGCGTCCGGCTGAGGAAGCTGACCACGGTGCTCGAGTCGATGCCGCCGGAGAGGAAGGCCCCGACGGGCACATCACTCATGGTGTGGTCGGCGCAGGCGCTCTCGAGAAGCGAGGCGAGCGCCTCCTCGTCGGGCTCGATCTCCTTCTGCTCGAGCGACCAGTAGCGGGTCAGGCGCGAGCGCCCATCCGCCTCCAGGGTCAGCAGGCACCCCGGGAGAAGCTTGTGGATGCCGTGGAAGAGGGTCTGCGGCGCCGGCACGAACTCGTAGCCCAGGAGGTCGAGCAGCCCCTGGCGGTTGAGCGTCCGCGGGACCGTTGGATCCGCGAGCAGGGCTTTGATCTCGGAGGCGAAGCGCAGGCGGCCCCCATCCAACGCGTAGTAGAGGGGCTTCAGCCCCAGGCGATCACGCGCCAGCACCATCCGCCTGCGCGGCGCATCCCAGATGGCGAGCGCAAACATGCCGGTGAGATGCCTGGCGAACTCGAGGCCGTATTCCTCGTAGGCGTGGACGATCACCTCCGTGTCGGTTCGGCTGCGGAACACGTGGCCCTTGGCCTGCAGCCGCGAGCGCAGCTGCAGATGGTTGTAGATCTCCCCGTTGAAGGTGATCCACACGGTGCCGTCCTCGTTCGAGAGCGGCTGCCGTCCGGCCTCACTGAGATCGACGATGCTGAGCCGGCGATGACCGAGCGACACCCCCTCGGCCACGTGGCTGCCATGGTCGTCCGGCCCACGGTGCACGAGCCTCGCCTTCATCCTCTCGATGAGACGAGCATCGCTCCAGTTGAATCCACAGATACCGCACATGACGCCCCCTTCATCCCGTCGCCAGCGATCGGGTGTCGGCACCGCTACCTGCAATATGCAGGCCTAGGTGCCGGTTCCCACGGTCACGCTGCCGGTCACGCCGGTCTCCCGCGGGCGGGTATGGTTTCTGCTAAGCCCAGGGACGTGTCCGCGGTACACCCACTTAGAACACCTCCACAGGCGGCCGTACCTCCCCGTCAGCGTCGAGCCCACCTTCCGGTCATCGTCCATGCCGATGACTTCGGAGAGACGGACGACATCACGGAAGGCATCTGCCTGGCCATCGAAGCCGGCGTCGTGACCAGCACCTCGGTCATGGCCAACATGCCCGGAACGGCCGAAGCGCTGCGCCGGGGGCCGGCGCTCGCCCAGCAGGCGAGCTTCGGCGTTCACCTGAACCTCTGCGAAGGCCGGCCGCTCACCGGGGGCGCGACTTTGACGGGCGACGACGGCTTGTTCCTGCGCAAGCGGGCGCTGGCTGCGCGGGCGCTCACGGGGAAGCTGTCGCTGTCGGAGCTCGAGGCGGAAGTCACCGCGCAGATCGGCCTGCTGAGTGATGCGGGGTTCAGGCTGTCTCATCTCGACGGCCACAAGCACCTGCACCAACTGCCGATCGTCTGCACGGCGGTAGCGAACGTATTGCCAAGGTTTGGAATCGAGAGAGTGAGAATTACAAGACTCACCAGCTGGTTGCGAGCGCGCGGAGCGATGACGTTGGCGCGTGAGGTCGCGGCCCGGCATGCCGCGCGCGTGTTCGCGCGCGCAAGCCTGCGATCGCCGGTGTGCACGGTCGACCTGCGGGACCTCATCGCCGGCAAGGCCCTGGCGCGGAACGCCGGGCGCGGATCCAAAGGTCCGGAGCCGATCGAGCTCTGCTGCCACCCGGGCACGGCCGCCGCCGATGCCGGCAAGCCCGGAAGCCATCAGCGGGAAAACGAGCTCCAATTCCTGCTGTCGCCGCGGTTCCGCACGGCGTTGGCGGCGAGCGGGGCGGCGCTGGTGAGTTACTGGCGGGTGTGAGGCGCCGGCTGGCGTACCTTTTGCTGGAATCTGCTGGAAGCTGACACGATGACGACGATCCGATGCGCATCCTCAAGATAGTCCCCCAGGCCTTCTACGCGCCCAGGGGCACGCCCCTCAGCGCCTACCACCGCGCGCGTGAGCTGCTGGCGCGCGGACATGAAGTCGACATCCTGACTTACGGCATCGGCGAGCAGCCGCCGGGGCTCGACGTCCGTCTCTTCCGGGCGCGCGGGCCGCACTTCTGCCGCACGGTGCGCGCCGGACCCTCGGGACGGAAGATCTGGCTGGACGTGCTTCTCTTCGCGAGCCTGATCGGGCGGCTCTGCCGGCAGCGGTATGACGCGCTCTACGCTCACGAGGAGGCGGCGCTCTTCGCCCGCATCGCCGGCGCGATCTTCCGCATTCCCTATGTCTATGACATGCACTCGAGCCTGCCGCTGCAGATCACGGACTGGAAGTTCAGCCGCCGACGCTCGGTGGTGTCGCTCTTCCGCTGGGTCGAGCGGATGAGCGTGAGCGGCGCCTGCGCGGTCGTCGCCATCTCGCCGGCGGTCGCGCGGGCGGCGCGCCATGCGTGGCCCGATGCGCTCTGCATCGTGCTCACCAATTATTTCGAAGCCGGCGAGACGGCCCAGGGCGGCGACCGCGAGGCGATCCGCGCGCGTCACGGGATCGAGCCGGATGAAAAGCTGATCGTCTATACCGGCTCCTTCGTCGCGCTGCAGGCGCTCGATCTGCTGCTCGAGGGGGCGCCGCGCGTGCTCGCGGCGGTTCCGCGGGCGCGGTTCCTACTCGTGGGCGGCAAGGATGCCGAGATCGCGCAGCTTAAGGCCGTGGCCGAGCGGTTGCGGATAGCCGACCGGGTCATCCTCGAGCGGGCGCGGCCACAGGCGGAGATTCCGGGCTACCTGGCCGCCGCCGACGTGCTGGTCTCGCCTCGCGTGCAGGGCATCAATCCTCCCGGCAAGCTCCTGTCCTATCTCGCCGCCGGGCGGCCGGTCGTGGCGACGGACACTCTGGTGCACAACCAACTTCTCACCAACGAGTGCGCCATCCTGACGCGGCCCGATGCGGCCGGATTCGCCGACGGTGTCGTGGCAGCGCTCACCGATACCGCGCTGACCGCCAAAGTGGCCGAGGGGAGCCAGCGTGCGCTCGCGCGCCTGTGCTGCCAGGCCACGCGTGATGCGGCATACGATGAGATCGCCTCTGCCGTGCGTGGGGCGGCCGTCCCGCGGCGCCGCAGCCCCGCGCGGATCGTTTCCTCTCACCCTTCCTCGCACCAATCGACTCCGCACCGGCACTGAGATAGTGCCGCCGGGGGAGCGGATCCATGCGCCCTACAATCGAGCCTCGTGATGTCGAGAGAGGACGGCCTGCCGGCGCGGACGGCGGCCCGCCGCAGCTGCAACTCGTGCCACAGAGCCCGCCGCCCGGAAGTCGCCGTTGGAAGCTCGCCGCCGCCCTGGCCGCGGCCGTCATCATCATGATCGTCCTGTTCGCGGTCCCCGGCCTGCGCATGCGCGCGGAGGCGTTGGCGCTGGTTCTGACCGGCCAGATCCCGGATCTCAGCGTCGGCGATCTCGTCGCCATGATGCGGCCGGGATCCGGGGAGCTCGAGTTGGGACGGCTCATCGACACCCACAATCCGTACCCCGTCATCCACGTACCGAAGCTGACGGCGGCACAACAGGCCGACGGCCGCAAGCTTTACAGTGAGCAATGCGCAGGATGCCATGCACCCGATGGATTGGGCGGCCCCGGCGCGCCCGCGCTCGTCGGCCGGCCGCTGTCGCACGGCGAGATGCCCTGGTCCATCTATCGCACCATCCACTACGGCGTCCGCGGAACCGGCATGCCGCCGCACCCGCTCACGCGCCAACAGCTCTGGGAGCTGGTCGCCTACGTGCGCTCTCTGCGGGTGCCGGCGCAGGACAGGCAGATCCCCCCGGCGATGGCGGCCCGGCTTGCGGCGGTCGATGTGCCGTATCAGGCCTTGGCGCAGGAGACGGCCGCCGGCAACGAGTGGCTGACTTACAGTGGCTCGTACAGCGGCGACCGCTTCAGCACCCTGACCGGGATCAACACCGGGAACGTCTCCCAGCTGGCGCTGCGCTGGCTCTATCCCTTCGGCGGCAACCGCTGGGAGATCGAGTGCTCGCCGCTCGTCAGCAACGGCATCATGTACGTCACCGGTCCCGGCGGCCAGGTGATGGCGCTCGATGCGCTCACCGGCACGAAGCTCTGGGAGCATGACCACCACTTCACGCTCCAGGGCGGCGGGGAGGGCCCGCTCGGTCAGAACCGTGGTGTGGCGCTTCTCGGCAATCGGGTGTTTGCCGCGACATGGGATTCGACGCTGACGGCTTTGTCGGCGGCCACGGGCAAGGTGCTGTGGTCCCAGCGCGTGGGGCCTTATCCGGGCACGTGGATCAGCGCGGCGCCGCTGGCCTACGGCAATCTCGTCGTGGTCGGCGTCACGACGCCGACGGGCGAGGGCCGCGGATACATCGCCGCGTACGATGTCAGGACCGGCAAATTGCGCTGGCGCTTCATGACGATCCCGGGCCCTGGAGAGCCGGGCCACGACACCTGGTCGGGCGACTCCTGGCGCACCGGTGGCGTCGGCCCCTGGATGACGGGCACGTATGATCCGCGCAGCGACCGCGGCCGGACTTCGATGCCTCGACCCGCGAGGGCGACAACCTCTATTCCAACTCCATCGTTGCGCTGCGGGGCAGCACCGGCAAGCTCCTGTGGTACTTCCAGTCCACCCCCGGCGACATCCATGACTGGGATGCCGTGCAGGTGCCCATGATCGCCGATCGGACCGTGGACGGTCACGACGACCAGCGGCTCCTCTGGGCGAACCGCAATGGCTTCTACTATGTGATCGATCGTGCAACGGGCGCGTTCCTACGGGGCGTCCCATTCGTGCGGCAGAACTGGGCGACGGGCCTGGACGCTCACGGCCGGCCGATCCTCGCGCCGATGAGCCGCAGCCTCCAGGGTAACGTGGTGTTCCCCAGCGCCCGCGGCGGCACCAACTGGTGGCCACCGAGCTACGATCCGGACCTGGGGCTCACGTACATCCCGGCGCTGGAGCAGGGGATGACGTTCTTTCCGACGGAGAAGACGCTGCCGACGTCAGAGCTCTCTTTCTATACGGCCGTCCGGGCGGTGGACGCCTACAGCGGCAAGCTCATCTGGGAGCATCGGGAGCCGGAGCGGACGGGTGATTCGACGGTCTCAGGAATGCTGAGCACGCGCGGCGGCCTGGTTTTTGCGGCCGCCGACAATCAATTCTTCGCATTGGATGCGAAGTCCGGCCAGACGCTATGGACCTCAGGCGTCGGCGGGCCGACCTACGCCGCTCCCGTCACCTTCGCGATCGGCGGCCATCAGTTCGTGTCGGTGATCATCGGCCGGTCCCTGCTGACTTTCGCGCTGCCGCCGGAGGCACCCTCCGGCGGCACGTCCTCACACTGAGAGCCGCATCGTCACGCTCGCCTGAGAAACGAGATGAGCGCGAGGATCAGGAAGATGACGAAGATGACCTTGGCGATCATGGCGGCCGTGGCTGCCAAACCCCAAAAGCCGAGGATCCCCGCGACGATGGCGATGATGAGAAATACGACGGCGTAGTACAGCATCCAGAGGCTCCTGTCGGTTTCGGGGAGTACGTTGCAACTTTCGGACCCGTGGGCTGGGCGGCGGCGGCCTCGCGGCCGCCCACCGCCCCGCACGGCCACGCTCACGCTACACCGGCTGCTCCGCCGCCCGCAGACGCTCCCCGAGCTCCGCGAGCTGTCTGGTGAACGCGGCGCGCTCCGCGTCGGGCAGCTCGAGCTGCGCCAGCAGCTCCACCGCCCCCTGATAGGTCAGGGTCGCGCTATCCAGGTGCCGGCGCTTCTTGTCGCCGTTCGACAACGTCGTCGCCGCATCGAGATGCCAGCGGACGACGGTCACTTGCGCCCTGAGATATTCGAGGCTCCTGAATTTCTCCACGGACTGCTCCTCGCAAAATCCCACACGACGGCAACGACGCACGATCCGTGCCGGCGTCCGCAAACTGAACGCGACATGAACAGTTAGGTTGACAGGGAATGTCGGGCGAGACGCGCGTCATCAAACAGCGACGCGCCGACTTTGCCGCGCAGAGTCAGTACCAGCTGTAGGCGACGGAGACCACGAAGGAGCCCTGGATTCTCCGCTCCACCAGCGGGCTGGCGCCGGCGCTGCCGAGGAGCTCGCTCGCCGAAAGTCCCATGTTGACGAGCAGGTGCGAAGTGAAGAAGCGCGTCGCGCTGAAGCCGAACCCCGCCGCCTCCAGCCCGCCGCGGGTGCCGTAAACGGGGTAGTCGGATTGCACAGCCTGATAGGTGCTGATGCCGTAAGATGTCTGCAGGTGTTTGCGATCGGCGAAGGTCACCGACGGCCCGGCAAACATCGTGAACTTGCGCGAGCTGCCGGGAAGCGGCGAATAGACTTCGACGTCGCCCACGAGGCCGCCGAAGCCGCCCGCGATCTTCCTGATGTCGGCACGCAGGATGACGGGCGCGCGCTTGGAGATGACGTAGGAACCTGACAGTTTGAAGAACGGCGCCCGCGGGATATCACCGAGACCATGGAGCCGCGGATAATCCGCCGACATGCTGCGCCCGAGATCGAGCCCCACCGACAGCGAGACCCGATACTTCTTGCCCTGCAGCATGTCGACGCCGAGTCCTTCGCCGGTCGAGAAGTAAACCCGGTCGCGGTAGCGCACGTTGATGACGACGCCGCCGATCGCGCGATACTGGCTTGCGCCGCTATAGGCGGGCTGGGTCGTCCCGGCGAGGCCGAGGACGGCCTGCCATCTGGGGACCTGCGGCGCGAACAGCTTCTCCAGCTCGATGCCGCCGGGGTACTGCCACTCCTGCGTCGGCGAGGGTGTTTGAGCAGAGGCGCCCCGCGCACCGCAGATCATGATCGCCGCCAGGAGGCACGGCGCCAGTATTTTCAGCAACAGTCCTGCTCCATCCCGGCATAACGGCAAAAGGATGCGCAAGTTCCATGCCGCGGCCGGCCGGATTACCCGAATTCAGGCGGCGTCGTGGAAAATAATCCCCAGCGTGCATCGCCGCCCGGAGCGCACCCGGCTGACGCCGTGACGGAGGTTGACACGGTACTCGCCCCGGATTCCGCGCACGGGGCGATGGTGCGCCGCGAATACGACGGCATCGCCTCGTTCCAGCGGCACCACTTCCACACGTGATTGCATCCGCGGGCGCTGCTCCGTGAGCGCGAATTCTCCGCCCGTGAAGTCGCGACCCGGCTCGGAGAGGAGCACCGTCAGCTGCAGGGGAAACACCCATTCTCCGTAGAGATCCTGGTGCAGGCAGTTGTAGTCCTCGGGCCCGTACCGCAGCAGCAGGGGCGTCGGTTTCACCTGTCCCGCGGCGTGACAGCGCTCGAGGAACGCCTCCAGAGTTGGAGGATAACGCTCATCCGCGCCCAGCCGCCGGCTCCATTCGTTGGCGACGGGTGCGAGATGCGGATAGAGCGCCGTGCGCAACCCGGCGATGAGCGGCGGCAGGGGATAGGCGAAATACTTGTACTCGCCCCGCCCAAAGCCATGCCGGCTCATCACCACGCGGCTGCGGAAGCGGCCATCGTCAGGGTAGAGGTCGGCCACATCGCTGCACGACCCGGGCGGGAGCAGGCGTGGCAATACCGCGCAGCCGCGCGAGTCCAGCCCGGCGATCACGGCAGGCCAGTCGATTGCTTGAATAGCGCTGCTATTCATAAGCTTAGGAGTCATTCCTCGACTTTACTGTGGGTCGGTCCGCGCTGCTCGCCGTTTCCGGCCGCTAAGGCGCCTTGGGGGATTGGATTGCGGGCACTGCAGGTGAAGCGTACTGCGTCGTCGTTAGCAGATGCTCCGATTGCAGAATCTTATCCGCAGCTTCTCTGCCGACCGACGCGTACCAGTAAACATGCTCCTCGCGAGTGTACGGGAGCAGCGTCGCGGGATCGACGACGATGCGGGCATCCGTCGAGGCAGCGAAGTCCGTGTAACGATATACCGGAGAGGAGCCCATGAGATCGGCGAGGAGGTTGTTGAGAGTCGTCTGATCGGGCGTCGCGTGAATCACGATCTCGGCGCACTTTTTCGCCGCCGTGTCGGCAGTGCAAGGCACCAGGCGCGTGAACGCGAACTCGATACGCTGTGGAACGACGTACCGCGTTGCGCCTGGAAGCAACAGAGGGGCCGACATGTCGTACCAGACACCCTGCTGCAGCGTCGCACCGATCCACATCGCCGTTTCGAGCTGGTAATTCTCGGCCGTCTCCGCCTCGAGCATGCCGGGTGTCAGGACGCCGGCGGCGATCTTCAGGGCATCCTTCGTGGCACCTTTTCTATCATGACTCGAAAGCCCGCCGGCACGGATGAGCGCCGCCGTCCTCGCATCGAGCCGGGTCGCAAAGGCCTTCGAGTCCGTGACGCCATCGAACCCTCCGGCGGCACTCACTTTGAAATCCGCCGCCGCGAGCGGCGCGGGCGAGAACGCGAGTTGCGGCGACGGATGGCTCTGCCGGCTCGGCCAGACTCCGGGGTCATATGCGCTCAGACGGCCCGCATGGGAAACAGTCCAAGCGCCACTCTCACCGGCAGTGATGCGGCTCTCGAAGGCGGCCGCGGCGCGGCTGCGAGCGATCTGGCCCTCGCTCAAGCAGACGCGGCGACGCTCCATCACGATCCGCGCATCGGTCGGATGCCACCTGAACCTGAAGGTCGCGCGGCGCTGCGGGAAGTCATGCATGAGGCTCGCGACCTGCGCCGCGCCGGCCGGCTTCCCCTGCCAGGTCAGCAGCATATCGTAGTTCGCGCGGGCATCTTCCCGGAAGCCGTATTCGCGGTCCATTCGCAGAGCCGCCTCGAGAGCGGCGAGGGCGGCCGCCTCTTCGCCGACCCGACGCAGCGTGACGGCAGCATCGAACTGCATGACGGCCATCGAGTGATAGTCGAACTCGTCGCGGTAGAGCACGACCGCGCGGCGTGCCGCATCGACGGCCGCCAACAGGTCATCCCGGCTGTCCGTCCTGCCGGCGCAGGCAGCCCGCGCGAGATGCTGGCGATACTCGAGATCGGCCAGGAGCGCCCAGCCGCCGGGAAACAGGACTCGAGTCTTGGGATCGGCGGCGACGCCGCCGATCTGCTCCTGTGCGAGATTCAGGCGAGCACCGCAGGATGAGCCGGGCGCTGGGCTCAGAAGGTAGCCGGCGTAGGCGAGCTGCGCATCGAGCGTGGCGGGTGATCCGGGATCAGCCTCCAGGCGCCTGATGGCGGCCTCATACCGGCTCGCCGGCGTCGCCGGTGTGGGTGGTCGCGATCTAACCGTCGAGCAGGAGCACGCGAGGACGCTGACCGCTGCGCAAAAGGCGAGCCGACCCGTATTCATCCATCCGTCACGGACTCGCCAGCCCAGCCTTCGTCCTCATCGGCGTCCTGATCGCCCCCGGACAGCCGAAATCCATCACCTGGCGGGGAGAGCTCTCGGTCGTTGGGACGTTGAAATCGCAGAATGCCGGAAACATTTCCTCCGTGGGCTCTTGGGTGGTCGACAGGTAGTCCGCCGCGTAGTTGTGATGAGGGCGCTTCGGCTGGGGCGGATGATGCGGCGGGGGACGCATGCGGCTCATGCGGTCCGCACTGTCGAGACGCAATGCCCTGGCTGCGCTTCCAGTCCGCGGCCCAAGCGCCAGCATCATCTGCCCACTGGGCCCGCCACGAACCGCGGCCGCTGTATGGATCAGGCTGCCAGAATCGAATCCCACGATGCGGTAGTCGCCGTGGGCGATGTCACCGCGCTGACCCGAGTAACTGCCGTGGGCAACGTAACCGCCTCGAGACATGTAGGACGTGCGAGCGCCAGAG
>Ga0335075_10013785_pt1 | contig 12164 bp, 9 predicted proteins | sample Lox_Sample_24_FD_206723 | JGI IMG/M metagenome (GOLD analysis project Ga0335075, IMG submission 206723) | Soil microbial communities from Loxahatchee National Wildlife Refuge, Florida, United States - Lox_Sample_2.4 | ecosystem: Environmental > Terrestrial > Soil > Wetlands | place: USA: Florida... | reverse complement strand
GCACCGTGCCGACCACCGCGGCGTCGTGGGTCACCGCGTCATGCACCGCGGCATGGTCGCCGATGCCGACGGGCCCGCGGGAACAAACTAGCTCCCAACACGATTGAGCGCCCGGGGCCTTTCGGCTTCGGTGCGGTTGCCAGTGACGATCGTGTTCCCCGAAATGTTCGCGCACGGCCCGGGGTGCACCGCGCGATCGAAAAGCGCGTGGCGAGGCGGTCGATCCCCCCGCGTGAGGCACCTTGTCGGTGACGCCTACTGCAGGCGGGCGACCTGTTCGGCGCGGTTGCGTACCAGGTCGTTGAAGGCCTGGCCAGGCCCGATGGACTCGAAGAGTGGCGGTGGATAGTAAGTGACGTACATGGTGCGGCGACCGCCGGCGCCGGTCGGCCGTGGCGAGGCGTGCATCAGGTCTTGGACGTGGACGGTAACGTCACCGGGCTCGGTGTCGATGCTCACCACCGGCCCCTGGTCTAGCCGTTGTTCCCACCGGTAGTGAATGGCCTGACCGTGGCTGCCCGGAAGCACCTGCAGGTTGCCGGTCGACGAGTCGGAGCCGGTGAGCTGGATGCCGACGCTGACCGCAGGGCACATGATGGCGTGGCCGCCCATGCCGCAGTCCTGATGCCAAGGGATATTAGATAGCCCGCTGGTGCTGCCCGGCAACTTGAGCAGCACCGCGCTGCCCTCCATCCGGTCGGGAGCGGTGCGCAGCGCGGGGTCGAGAAGGGTCCCGAGCCTGAGCAGCCGGGGATCGTTTTCCAGCGTGGCCAGCACCGGCGAGCGCAACGTCGCGTACACCAGGCGGCAGAGCAGGCTACTGCCGTCTTCGGCGGTGACCCACCAAGACCGCTCGTCCCCGGGACGGGCCTGTGCCGCAAGGCGGTCGATCTCGCGATTCGCAGCGCTCATCTCGGCGGCGTCGAAGACGCTCTTGACGTGCAGGTAGCCCATCGTTTGTAGTTGCGCGGCCAACTCGGCATCGCCGGCGTCGAGGGTGAACACGGCGAGCGGGTCGCGGCCGTGCAGGTCGACCCTGGCCGGGTCGTATGGCGGAATGCCGGCGTGCAGGTACCGCAGGACCGGGTCCCAGTCGGCCAGTTGCTCGAATCCGCCTCTCTCGAACGCCAGGTCGTTGCTGAGCAGGAGGTTCATGATCGTGCGGACCTGGCCGACCATGTCGTCCCATGCCTGTCGGGACAGGCGTACGACGGCGTCTCCGTCGCGCTGCTCGTCGCCGACGCGGATCGTAGAACCCTGGACTGTATAGGTGACCGCGTCGCCGTCGACGAGGAACGTGAGCGAACCGGTCGATGCCAGGTCTGCCGCCGCGGATTTCAGGATGTCTGGGTCAATTGCGGTCGGGGCGGGGTGTTTGAGCGGCACGAGCCGATTGTGCAAGAAGGTTCTTGCCTAATGCAAGAGGTATCTTGCAGTCGTGGGAAGCGACACCCGGACACGAATCCTCGACGCTGCGCTGGCGCAGTTCGTCAGCCGGGGCGTCGATTCGGTGGCGGTGACCGACCTTGAGCGGGCTGCCGGGCTTTCCCCGGGCAGCGGCAGCTTTTACCGCCACTTCCGTTCGAAGCGCGACGTGCTGGCCGCGGTCGTGGCCCGGGAGATCGGGCGCGCCGAGGCCCGACGTTCGTCAATTGAGCCAGCGGCCGACCTGAAAACGGAATACACCCGAGCTCTGGATGCCCTGATCGCGATGCGGCCGCTGATCGCCATGCTGGTGCGTGAAGGAACCGCCCTACCGGACATCGACCGTATCTACCAGGTCTTGGCCGACGGAGGGGCCCGCATCGACGCCGACGACTTGCGTGCGCGCATGACAGCTGGGGTAATCCCCCAACGCGACCCAGACGGCGTGGCCACCGCGGTGATGATGTCGATCGTGGGTTATCACCTCGCTGAGCAGTTCTTCGGGAACCCGGTTGGCGTGGACCGGGACCGATTCGTCAAGGCGCTTGCCTCGCTCGTCGGTACCTGAACGGTCCGATGCCGACGGGCCCGCGGGAACAAACTAGATCCGATCCAGGTTGAGCGCATCAGGCTTAACTTTGGAGGATTGATGGCTGAAGCCAAATCAGTGCCGGTGTTGCTTCTCAAAGACCCGATCGTGTTGCCCGGAATGGTGGTGCCGATCGCCCTGGACGACGCTGCGCGCGCGGCTGTCGACGCTGCCCGGGCCAGCGAGTCGGGCACGCTGCTGATCGCACCCCGGCTCGACGACCGCTACCCGTCCTATGGCGTGCTGACGACAATCTTGCAGGTCGGCCGCATGCCCGGCGGCGGCACCGCCGCCGTCGTGCGCGGCGAGCGGCGCGCCCAGATCGGCGTCGGCGCGAGCGGCCCGGGCGCGGCGCTGTGGGTCGAGGTGACCGAGGTCACCGAGCCCGAACCCAACGACGAGACCCGGGCGCTGGCCGGCGAATACAAGAAGCTACTGCTGGCGATGCTGCAACGCCGCGAGGCCTGGGAGCTCGTCGACGTCGTCAACCGGCTGACCGACCCGTCCGCGCTGGCCGACATGGCCGGCTATGCGTCGTATCTGACCGAGGTGCAGAAGCGCCAGCTGCTGGAAACCGAGGATGTCGCCGAGCGGCTGCGGGTGCTGATCGACTGGACCGGCGACCACCTGGCCGAAGTCGAGGTCAACGACAAGATCGCCGAGGACGTCCGCGAGGGCATGGAAAAGCAGCAGAAGGAATTCCTGCTGCGCCAACAGCTGGCGGCGATCCGCAAGGAGCTCGGCGAGGGCGAGCCGGAAGGCTCCGATGACTACCGCGCCCGGGTGGAGGCCGCCGACCTGCCCGAGAAGGTGCGGGAGGCCGCGCTAAGGGAAGTCGGAAAGCTGGAACGTTCCAGCGAGCAAAGCCCCGAAGGCGGCTGGATCCGCACCTGGCTGGACGCCGTGCTCGAGCTGCCCTGGAACGTCAGAACCGAGGATTCGACGGACTTGGCGGCGGCGCGGGAAATCTTGGACGCCGACCACCACGGGCTGGACGACGTCAAGGATCGCATCGTCGAGTACCTGGCGGTGCGTACCCGGCGCGCCCAGCGTGGGTTGCAGATCGTCGGTGGCCGCGGCTCTGGTGCGGTGATGGTGCTGGCCGGTCCGCCCGGGGTCGGCAAGACGTCGCTGGGCGAAAGCGTGGCCAGGGCACTGGGCCGCAAGTTCGTGCGCGTCGCCCTCGGCGGCGTGCGCGACGAGGCCGAGATCCGCGGGCACCGGCGCACCTATGTGGGCGCGCTGCCCGGCCGCATCGTGCGGGCGATCGGCGAAGCGGGTTCGATGAATCCCGTTGTGCTGCTGGACGAGATCGACAAGGTCGGTTCCGACTACCGGGGCGACCCGAGCGCGGCACTGCTCGAGGTGCTGGACCCGGCGCAAAATCACACCTTCCGCGACCACTACCTGGATCTGGATCTGGACCTGTCCGATGTGGTGTTCCTGGCCACCGCCAACCTGATCGAGAACATCCCGTCGGCGCTTTTGGACCGCATGGAGTTAGTGCAGATCGACGGTTATACCGAAGACGACAAGGTCGCCATTGCCCGCGACTACCTGCTGCCCCGGCAGCGGGAACGGGCCGCGCTGGGCGACGACGAGGTCACCGTGACCGACGCGGCGCTGCGCAAGATCGCCGCCGACTACACCCGTGAACCGGGGGTGCGGCAGTTCGAGCGGTTACTGGCCAAGGCACTGCGCAAGGTGACCACCAAGCTGGCCGAGGATAGCGGGCCGATGACGATCGACGAGTCCGATCTGGTGGGTTACCTTGGCCGGCCGCGGTTTACGCCGGAGTCGGCCGAACGCACCGCGGTGCCCGGGGTGGCAACCGGCTTGGCCGTGACGGGTCTGGGCGGCGATGTGCTCTACATCGAAGCCGGCGCCAACGAGGGTGAGCCGGGCCTGCAGTTGACCGGTCAACTGGGTGACGTGATGAAGGAGTCCGCGCAGATCGCGCTGTCCTACGTGCGCTCCCACGCAGCGGAATTGGGCGTCGATCCGTCGGCGCTTGATCGGCGCATCCACGTGCACGTGCCCGCCGGCGCCGTCCCGAAGGACGGCCCGTCTGCCGGTGTCACGATGGTGACTGCGCTGGTGTCGATGGCCACCGGGCGTCAGGTGCGTGCCGACGTCGGGATGACCGGCGAGGTGACGTTGAACGGCCGGGTGCTACCGATCGGCGGCGTGAAGCAGAAGCTGCTGGCGGCGCAACGGGCCGGGTTGTCGACGGTGTTCATCCCGCAGCGCAACGAGCCGGATCTGGACGATGTGCCCGCCGAGGTGCTCGAAGCGTTGAAGGTCAAACCGATGACCGACGTCGCCGAAATCGTCGCCCAGGCACTGGAACCGGCGAAGCGCGACGCCGCGGCGGCGGCCTGACGGCTGTCGCTGCTGTCAGCTCAGCCGGCGACGAAAGGTTGCCGCCGTCCGAAGCCGGGCCGCGGCGTGGACAATTGCTACATGACCGATTCGCAAGCACTCAAACGGCGCATTGTTCACACAGTCCAGCGGCTGGTGGTCAACCCGGTGGGCCGACGGTCACCGATGACCATGCTGGAGACCACCGGTCGAAGGTCGGGTCAGCCGCGGCGTACCGCGATCGGTGGCCGGGTGATCGGCAACCAGTTCTGGATGGTGTCCGAGCACGGCGAGCATTCCCACTACGTCCACAACATCAAGGCCAATCCCGCGGTGCGGTTGCGCATCCACGGCCGGTGGCGCAGCGGAACCGCCCATCTGATGCCCGAGGATGACGCCAACGAGCGGCTGCGCAGCCTGCCCGGCATCAACAGCGCCCTGGTTCGGTTGATGGGCAGCGACTTGCTGACCATCCGGGTGGATCTGGACTGAGCCGGTGGCCTACGACACCGAGTTGGTTGAGCGAATCCGCGAACTCTTGTCGCCCGAGCGTGGCGTCGACGAGAAACGGATGTTCGGCGGCCTCGCCTTCCTGATCAATGGGCATATGGCCGTCGCCGCCAGCGGCCAGGGCGGGTTGCTGGTGCGCGTCCCGCCGGACCAAACCGACAAGCTGCTCGACCGTGCGCACGTCAGCCCGATGGTGATGGCCGGCCTCGAGGCCCGCGGTTGGCTACGGGTCGACTCGGACGGATTGAAATCCAAGCGCCAGCTTCTGAGCTGGGTGGTCCGCGGGGTGAACCATGTGCGCACCCTGCCGCCGAAGTGAACACCGCGGTTGGTGAACTGCCACGACGGGTACGCGAGGCGTTATGGACGATCCGAAGCAGGTGGTGCGGCGACTGCTGACCGTCGCGGGGACCACTTATGCCGCGGAGGCAGGGGTGCGGATCAGCGACAAGCCAATGCCGCTGTTTCAGCTGCTGGTGCTATGCATGCTGGCCAGTAAGCCGATCGACGCGGCGATCGCCATGCGTGCCGGACATGAACTCTTCAGCGACGGCCTGCGGACGCCGAAAGCCGTGCTGGAATCCGATCGGCGCACAATGATCGACGCTTTCGGCCGGGCGCACTACGTGCGCTACGACGAGAGTTCGGCCACCCGGCTCACCGAGATCGCTCAGCGGGTTATGGACGAATATTCCGGCGACCTGCGCGAAATCGCTCGGCGTAGCGGCGACGACATCGACGCTGCGAAGCGAATGCTCAAGAAATTCAAGGGAATCGGTGACACCGGCGCCGACATCTACCTGCGCGAAGTCCAAGACGTCTGGCCCTGGGTGCGACCGTACTTCGACCAACGCGCCACCCGTGCCGCCAAGGCACTGGGGTTGCCGAGCGACCCGACAGAGCTGGGTGCGCTCGCTCCGCGTGCCAACGCCCGTTTGGCCGCGGCGTTGGTGCGGGCATCGCTCGATGACGATGTGCGCCAACAGGTCGCCGGTTGAACGACAGTGACCGTGCGGATCGGCACCTCCGGGTGGTCTTACCAGCACTGGACCAATGTGCTCTATCCCCCGGGCCTGCCGTCCGCGGGTCGCGTGGGCCGCTATGCCGAGGAGTTTGACACCGTCGAACTGAACGCGAGTTTCTACCGCTGGCCAAGGGATTCGACATTCGCCGGGTGGCGCGAGCAGTTGCCTGAGGGCTTCACGATGTCGGTCAAGGCGCATCGGGGATTGACCCACTATCGCCGGCTGACCTCGCCCGAGCCGTGGATCGAAAGGTTCGAACGCTGTTGGCAGTTACTCGGCGACCACCACGGTGCCCTGCTGATCCAGCTGCATCCCGAACAACGACGCGATGACGCTCGTCTGGATGCATTTCTCGCCGTCGTGCCCGAGGCGATCCGGGTGGCGGTGGAATTACGGCACCCGTCCTGGGACGATCCCGCGGTCTACGACTTGCTGCGAGACCGGCGCGCCGCCTATGTGGTGATGAGTGGCGCCGGCCTGCCGTGCATCCCTCTTGCCACCACTGATTTCGTTTACGCGCGGCTACACGGCCCCGATCCGGACACCCTCTATACAGGTTCCTACTCGACTGCGGCGCTTCGCATTTGGGCTGGGCGAATAGGCCAATGGAAGACTGAAGGCCGGGATGTCTGGCTGTATTTCAACAACGACCCGTCCGGCCATGCCGTACGCAACGCCCGCGCCTTGCGAGGCCTGGTCAGCTGAGAGCGATGACGTCGGGCAGGCGCAAGCCCTGCAACCGTTCCCGCTCGGCGCGCCGGCGTTTGATCCGCAGCCGAGCATCGGCGGGCATGGTTACCGCTTCGTCGCAGGTGAGGTAGAAGACCTCTCCGGCAACATCGATGACGTCCGCCGCGGCGAAGCGGGATCCCAGTTCGCGCAGGGTTATTCGCAGTTCGTGGGTGAACCGCATGGTGGTGTCGTAGGCCAGTTCCCGAGAAGCTCGAGCGCTGGCAGCCATCCGTTCGGCCAGCTTCGCCGCCGACCCGTCCGGCGGCACCGGCCGCGGCACGGCGGTCGCGGCCCGCCCGGCAGCAACCAGCAGCATCGCCGGATCGTCACCAAACATCAAGTTGGCGAGTTCGATTTCCCCCGGCCCGCGGTGCGCGATCCGGTGCGCGGCAGCGGCAAAAGCGGCGGCGGTAGTGCGCGACAGGGCGCTGATGCCATCTAAGTCTGCGTCGAGTGCCAATGCGCACAACTGCGGATCGCTTCGGATCAGCGCCGCGAGCGAGGATGTCTTGGTCTCGACAACGTCGCTTTCCAGCAACATGGCCACCCCCGGGACGGTGGCTCGCCGGCCGGCGCGCTCGACCGTCGCGGCGGTGATGCCGGTGTCGATCAGCCACAGTGCGGTCAGACCCCAACCCTGGTGAATTCGGTTCCGCAGCAATCGGGTCCGCACCTGAAGGTCGGCATCCGACAGCGAATTGAGTTGCGCCGCATTGAGGTGTTCGGCCGACGCGGCCGCGACGTAGGCCTGGGTGTCGGCTCTCAGATACCGCAACAACGCCAACGCCCGCTTAACGACAACGACTTTCCTGGCCTTCGCGGCCGATCCGAGCAGCCCACCGGTTGCAGGCGGGCCGCCTTGTGGGAAAAGCGCACCGACGGCTGCGCCGCCCAGCGACTGTTGCTCGACCTCACGCGCGTCCCAGCCGGGCAACTGGTCTGCGGCGATCACGCCGGCCGAAACGCCGACGTAGGGGCGGTGACCGAACACCGCGATAGCCCGGCTCTCCCATTCGGCGGCAACCACCTCGCCTAAGGCCATCACCTGGCTCATCACCCGGTTGGCGGCGCGTAAACCGGCGAGTTGGACGTCGAGCGTCATCGGTGTCAATGGGCCGGGCAGCCTCTGGGCCAGCGGCGTCGCGCTGAATACCGGGAAGCGCGGGTCGATCCGGTCGTCGAACTCGCCCTCCAGCCCGTCCGGCGCCGCGGACAACAACGGGGTGCCGTCGGGTGGCTGGGTGCGCGGCGCGACCTCCAGCGGTATCGGCAGATGACCGGCCAGATCCACCGCGCCTCTGCCGTCGAGTCTGCGGCCAGCCAATCCGCGCGCGGTGTCGGCGACGGCATCGATTGCGCGCCAACCGAACTCGAATTGCCAATCGCGCTGTGCCGAGGAGGTCTCCAGCTCGGGAATCAGCTGAGGCCAGGTCGGGAGGCGGGAGAGCCGCCGGGGTTGCTCGGCGGGGCGCAGCGGTCGGCGCGCGGCGGTCAGCTCGATGGTGTCCGGGCTCGCGAGATCGACCAGCCCGGTGCGGTTGGTCGCCACCGCGAGCACCAGGAATCGGAGCAGGTCGTCGAAATGCAGCAGCCGCAGCGGCTGGGGCGAATCCTTGCTGTGAAGCAGGCTGCCGACGGTGCGGCAGATCATCCAGTCAAGCTGGCGGCCCATTGGCGGCGCGATCCGGACGATCAGGCTCGGCGCCCAGCCGGTCGACACCAACCTCTCGGCCTGCCGGTGCAGCTGAGGCTGCCCGGCCGCCGGGGACACGTAGATGAGCCGGGCACCCGCACAGGCCGCCGCGTGGGTGACCTGCACCAGCCCGTTCATCCCGACGCTGCCCGGCGCGGCCGCCTCGATCGGAGCGAGGTGGACGACCACCTCGGAGTCGTCGGCCAGCTGTTGCAGGATCGGGCCGCCGAGCGGCCCGCAAACAAAGTCGACGTCGGGATCGAGGTTGATATGAGAGCGACCGGCGATCCCGCTGACTGCGTAACCGGCGGCGAGTAGCTGCCGCGCGACGGCACGGCCCACCACCCCGGTGACCCCGGTGAGCAGGATCCGCACGCCCGACCACCTCCAACGGCGTCTAATCGACAAATCGACAATAAGCGTGCGAACCAGTTCTCAGGCAACTTTAAGCTACCCAAAATGGTTACTTCAAGGCGGCGGTGCCGTCCGCGCGGATCGTCACTTTGGCTCCGGCTAAGTCTTCCGCGTCGTCACAGACCGTCGCCGCGGCCGCCGCCGGGTCAGGCACCACAGCCAGCGTGCGGCGGTCGTCGGGAGTGCGAACCGCAAGGAACGTCTTCTCCGGCCGACCGTCCCGGTCAAACGGCGTCGTCCAGGATTCGACGGTACCGACACCTTCCCATTCCACCGCCGCATCCCGGGTGGGCTCTCGGTCGACTGCGGATTGCGTGTCTTCCCAACGGAATTCGGCTGCCGGTGGTTCGGTGCCATAGACGCCGAAGCTGTGCTTGGTCAGATAGCCGCCATTGGCGGTGATCAAGCCGCGCCGCCCCGGGTTTGCCGTCAGCAGTTCGGCCATCGTCGCGATCGAGTGTGAAACGTAGTTGCTCCACGGACCGCCGGCGAACGTCAGTCCCCCCGTTACGGTCAGCGGCCGATCCGGATCGTCGACCGGCAGCCCGAGTTCGGCCGCCGCGACTTGCACGGCGGACGGGAAACAGGAGTACAGGTCGACGTAGTCCACGTCGTCGATGCCCCAACCGGCCAGTGCCAACGCGCGCGCACCGGCGATCCGGATGGCCGGCGACCGGTACAGTTCGGCGCGCTCACTGATCGCGTAGGTGTCGTGGGCATCGGTGCCCGCATAGGGGTAGACCCAGCGTTCGGTGGGGATCTGCAGGCGGGTCGCGGTCTCGGCCGACGTCAGGATCAAGGCGGCGGCCTGGTCGACCATGTTGTTGGAGTTCATCAACTTGGTGTACGGCCAGCTGATCATCCGGTTGGTCGGGCCGTCGTGGTAAATCTGCTCTGCTGTAACAGGTTTGCGAATCCAGGCGTGCGGATTTTGCACCGCCACGGCGTTGAACCGCGCCCATAGTTCGCCGATACGCCTGCGGTGATCCTCGGTCGGCTCACCGGTGCTGATGCGCAGTGCCTGCTCGAACATGGGGTAGATGTGGGCGGGGCGGTCCAGCCCAATGCGGTCCTCGGCCGGGCCGGCCATCGGTACGTTCTCGTCGCTGCCATCGGCGAGCGGAACCGACTCGTCTTGATCGGTCCAGATAAGTCGTTTGCCCTTGGCGCGCAACTGCATCCGGGTGCGCCACATTTCCGCGCCGGCCACCAACACCGTGTCAGCGCGCCCGTCCTGGATGTTCCGGCAGGCCCGATTGACCAGCGACTGCGGCACGTTGCCGCCGACGCCGCTATAGCGGGTGGCCGGACGGTCGGCGCCGATGCGTTCGCCGAGCAGCAGCCCAGGATCGCGGTAGCGTGCCGACAACAGGTTGACCACGTAGATGGAGTCGACCGCCTCGAGCACCCGAGGGTCGGCGGCTTGGCGCGCAGCCTCGGTCATCAGGTCCACGGGTTCTTTCGTGTTCACCTCGGCGGTCGGATCCTCATGATGGTTGAGCTGGCCATAGCCGACCAGCACCGGTGTCCTGGGGTTGACGGGCATTGGTGAAACCTTCCGCGATGTGTGCCAAGGGGAATGCTAGGTGGTGTCGGTGTGGGCAAACAGCACGCCGTCATTGATCAGCCGTTCGGTTTCGTCGACGCTCATCCCGAGAATCTTGTGGCAGATCTCGCGAGTGTCCTGGCCGGGCAAGGGCGCCGGCCGTTGTGGCGCCGGCGGGATGTGGCGAAACGGCGCCGGCCCAGTCTCGGCGGGCAGCGGATGATCGAACAGCGGATGTGTCATGTCGCTGAACACCTTTCGCACGAGCAGCTGCGGGTCTTCGAGGATGTCGGGCGGACGGTTCATCTGACCCGCGGGAACGCCCGCCGACTGCAAAGCCTCAGCGACCTGCAACGGTGATCGGGTGCGCGTCCACGCTGACACCCGCGCGAGCAATTCGCTTCGGTGCGCGACTCTTGCCTCGCCGGTCGTGAAACGGTCATCGTCGGCGAGCTCGGGCATTCCGAAAACGGCTGTCGCCGAGCCCCAGTCAGCGTCAGTGCGGATCGAAATGACGCACCACTCGTCGTCGCCTGCGCATGGGTAGACGTCGTGCACGCTGGTGTCGTCGTGCAAATCGGGGTGACCGGCCGCCCGTACCGCGTCGATGACGTACCGGGCGTCGAGTTGGTTGACCACGGCCTCGGTTTGCGAAACATGCACCCGTGTCCCCTCGCCGGTCCGGTCGCAGTGGATGAGCGCGGCCAGCGCACCGATCGCGGTGATTCGCGCGACGACATGATCGGGAAAGACCGTGGTCGCGTCGTAGAACCGGTGCCGGGAGCCGCCGGCGGGCCGGTCCTGCTGAGCGCCTTGGTCGTCGTGGTCTGTCCACAGCTTGCTGACGCCGGCGGTGGCGCGCACCAGCGGTCCGTAACCCATTCGGTCGCTCCACGGCCCGGTGTCGCCGAAGGCGCTGCTTTCCGCGAGCACTACGCGGCGGTTCAGGGCATGCAGCGTCTCGTAGGGGAAGCCAAGGGCAGCAAGGGTTCCCGGCTTGAAGTTGGCGAACACGGCGTCGGCGTCGGCGACCAAACGGCTGAAAATCTGTTTGCCCTCGGAGTTGCGCAGATCCACACCGAACGCCAAGTTGTTGCGATGCGTCCAGGCGAATGACTCACTCATCGCCTCGCCGACCCTCACCTGTCGCAATCCGTCGGGATAGGCGGCACTTTCGACCTTGATGACCTCAGCGCCCAGATCGCCGTAGAGGCGGCTGAGTTCGCCGCCGGCGACGATGATGCCGAGATCGATGATCCGCAGACCGTCGAAAGGACGACCGACCTGCCGCGGTGCCGGAGTGGCTGCCGGGCCGGCGAGCCACCGGGTTTCGTCATGGCCGGCGGACGGCGCCGGCGCGCGAAAGCCGATGTGCCGGCCGTCTACGGCGAAATATCCGATCGGCACGCGTGCCTGCACCCCAGGGACGAGTTGGACGTCGGCAATGGCGCCCACCGCCTGAAAGTGATCTGATGCCAGGATTTGCGCCGGCGACAGCACGGCCGCAATCGGCACACCGTGCGCTTGCCCGGCGGATACCAACGCCTTCATGGTCTGGCCGGCGAACAACTGCTGGACCAGCATGCCGATCTGTGGCCAGGCGGCGAAGCGCGCAGCGATCACGTCGTACGTGGGGTCCTGGAATTGCTCGGGCTCCCCTAGCCAGCGGCGCAGCCCGCGCCATTGTCGCGGCGACATCACACAGATCCGGACGTAGCCGTCCTTGCACGGGTAGATCGGGTAGGCGTCCTGGTTTTTAGGGCGTCCGCGCCACCGATTGGGCCGGCGGACGCCGGCGGCGGCCTGACCGTGCGCCCCGAAGGCCGGGTCGAGCGCCATGACGACAGCGTCAAAGCGGGCAAAGTCGAT
>Ga0335075_10013784_pt1 | contig 12165 bp, 8 predicted proteins | sample Lox_Sample_24_FD_206723 | JGI IMG/M metagenome (GOLD analysis project Ga0335075, IMG submission 206723) | Soil microbial communities from Loxahatchee National Wildlife Refuge, Florida, United States - Lox_Sample_2.4 | ecosystem: Environmental > Terrestrial > Soil > Wetlands | place: USA: Florida... | reverse complement strand
ATCTGGGCGCCGGAGCGCGTTTCGAACGCGGCGCCTACAATCCGAAAACCGGGCGCGTGCCGCTCACATTTTCGGTGAGCGCGGGGCCGCGCGTCCGCATCGAGATCAGCGGCGCCCACGTGAAGGGCGGCGAGCAGAAGAAGCTGCTGCCGATGTACGCCGAGGGCGCCGTCGACGACGATCTGCTGCAGGAAGGCCGCCGGAACCTGCGCGATTACCTCCAAAGCCAGGGCTATTTCGACGCGGACGTCGAGGTAAGCTCGCACCAGGACGACCAGCTCAAGGAGCGTGTGATCAGCTATCAAGTGACGCGCGGCGACAAGTACCGGATGGCGGGGATTGCTTTCGAGGGGAACAAATACTTCGAGACCTCGCTGTTGGAGCGGCGCTTGAATATTCAGACCGCGGCGTTCCTATCGAGCGGGCGCTTCAGCCAGCAGCTTCTGCGGGATGACATCGATTCGGTTCGATCGGTTTATCTGGCGAACGGTTTCCGGGACGCGCAGGTGACGGCGACCGTCGACGATCACTACCGGAACAAGAAAAACAATCTGTTCGTGAAGTTTCATATCGTGGAAGGAACCCAGACGTTTATTTCGAGCTTGAAGATCGAAGGGAATCACGCCATCGACACGGCCACGCTGCTCAACGTGACCGGTTCGACGCCCGGGCAGCCGTATTCGGAGGAGAGCGTCACCAGCGACCGCAACAATATTCTGGCGCTCTACTACAACGACGGCTTTCCGGAAGCCGGTTTTCACGAAGAGACCACGCCCGGCGACAAGCCCAATGAAATGCAGCTCGTGTATCACGTCACCGAAGGCGACCGGATCGACGTGGCGAAGGTTTTGCTGACCGGCTACGAATACACTCGCCCCGGAATCATCGCCCGCCAGGTGGATATCAAGGCGGGAGGACCCTTGCGGGAAGCGGACGTCGCGAAAACCCAGCGGCAGCTTTACAACCTGGGCGTTTTCGATCGCGTGCAGATCGCTCCGCAAAACCCGTCGGGCACCGATCCCAACAAGGCCATTGTGGTCGAGGCGCTCGAGGGGCACCGCTACACGATCGCTTACGGATTCGGCTTCGAAGTGCAGCGGATCGCCGGCGGCGGAGCGAGCGCCAGCACGTCGAGTTCCGGCACGACGCCCGCAAATCCAAACGGCAGCATCATCGGCGCAAGTCCGCGCGGCATCTTCGAGATCGCGCGAGCCAATATGTTTGGGCGAGCGCAAACTCTGTCGTTCCAGGCGCGAGGAAGTACGCTCGAATACCGGTTCGCGACCACCTATACCGCGGACAACTTCCTCGCGAATCGCAGCCTAAGCCTTCAGTTCACGGCATACGCCGAGAAGACGCAGGACATCAATACCTTTACGTCCACGCGCTTTGAGGGCGGCTCGCAGTTGGTGGAAAAACTTTCGCCGTCGAGTTCGCTCCTTTACCGGTACTTCTATCGCCGGGTAAAGGCTTCCAACCTTGCCGAGACGGTCAGCGAGGAGGAGATCCCTCTGTTCAGCCAGCCGGAGCAGGTGTCGGGCTTCGGAATCACGTACGCGCGAGACCGGCGCGATAATCCGGCGGATGCAACGCACGGAAATTTCAACACCGCCGACGTGAGCTATGCGACGACGTCGCTCGGATCGAGTGCCACGTTTTTCCGCGGATTTTTTCAGAATTCCTCGTTCTATTCGATCGGGCGGTCGTTCGTGATCGCGCGGTCCACGCGATTCGGCTTCGAGGAGCCGCTTGGCAACACGATCGAGGGCATCAATGCTCCGTTTAATCCGGCGCAGTGCTCGCCGACCGCACCCCCCATAACCGAAGAGATTATTCCGCTGCCGGAGCGATTCTTCGCCGGAGGCGGCACATCGCTGCGCGGCTTCGGATTGAATCAGGCGGGACCGCGCGATCCGTGCACCGGATTCCCAATCGGCGGTCTGGCCGTGCTGATCTTCAACCAGGAGCTGCACTTCCCGATGAAGCTGCCGTTCGTCGGCAACAAGGTGGGCGGGACGCTGTTTTACGACGGCGGCAACGTGTTCACGGATGTCAACCACATCACACTGCGATGGAAGCCGCCGTCGCTTACCAATCTCGACTATTTTTCGCACACGATCGGATTTGGCCTGCGCTATCCGACGCCGGTCGGACCCGTTCGCGTGGACTTTGGCTTTCAGCTCAATCCGGCGGCGTATCAGGTGTACGACACGACGACGCAACAATCGCTGATTTACCATCTGCCGCACTTTGGGTTTTCATTCAACATCGGGCCGGTCTTTTGATGGAACGTGTGATGCGACGAGCAATCCTCATTCTCGCGCTTTTGGCGTGGCTCAGCGGCCCGGTGGCGGAGTGCGGGTTCGCACAATCGCAGCCGCTGTCGGCGCCTCCGGCTCAGGCCACGCCCCCGGTACCTCCGGCTCAGGCCACGCCCCCGGCGCTCGGCGGACAGCCGATCGATGGCGTCGCCGCACGCATCGAAGACGACATCTTGACCGATAGCGAGGTCAGCGAGCTGGCCGCCTTTCAGAAGCTGGTCGACGGGCAATCGAAGCCGCGCGGCGAATTGATCCGCGAGCTGGCCGATCAATGGATCGTGCGCGGCGAAGCGGACGCCACCAAATACCCGCCGCCGTCGGCCGAAGACGTCGACCGCGCTTACAAGCAGCTCGTGGCGCAATTCTCTTCGCCCGAAGAGTTCGAGAAGCGCCGCGCGGAGGCGGGGCTGAGCGAAGCGGCCGTGCGGCGGCTGCTCGAGCAGCAGATCTATCTCGCGCGGTTCCTCGACTACCGGTTCCGTCCGGCGGCGCAGGTGGACGAAAAGCAGATCCAGGCGTATTACGACGATGAATTCGTCCAACAGCTCAAGGCGCGCGGCGAGAAAGTGCCTCCAATCGAGGATGTAGAGGATACGATTCGCGAGGTCCTGATCCAGCGCGATATCGATACGCTTGCGCGCCAGTGGCTCGACGACACGAGCAGCCGGCTGAAAATTGACATCATCTCTGATGGAGAGCAGCCGTGAGCGCCCGCTGGAAAAAGTGGACCATACGGCCGCTGGTCGCGATCGGTGTGCTCGCGCTGGCGGCGCTCGCAATTTTCGAGTTTGGATTCGCCGACCGCTGGATTCGGTCCGAGCTTATCCGTCAGATTCACGAACGTACCGGCGCGCGTGCCCAGATCGGCGGATTTCATTTCAATCCGTGGCGGCTGAGCGTTGGAATCAGCAACCTGACCGTGCATGGCCTCGAGGGGCCGGGCGCGCCTCCGTTATTCCATGCGGATCGTATCGATGCGTCGGTTCGCATTCTGTCGTTTTTCGGGCGCCAATTTGCGCTGGATGAGCTGACGATCGACAGGCCGGAGGTAGCGGTCACGATCGATAAGAGCGGGCGCAGCAACGTGCCGACGCCGGAGCGCCGCGGGCCAAGCCGGCCGTGGCGGACCACGCTCTTCGAGCTGCGTATCGGGCAACTCGCGCTGCGCGACGGCGCCGTGAACTACAACAACCAGCGCACGCCGCTCGCGCTCGACGGCCGGAATTTCCAGTTTACTTTGCACTACGACGCGCCGGCGAACGCCCCGGACGAGTATGTTGGCAATTTCCAGTGGAAACAGGTGCGGCTGGCGGCGAAGCGCGACATGCCGTTCCGCTTCGACGTCTCCGCGAAATTCGCACTGCAGCGCGATTCCTTTGAACTGCAGGAGCTGGTGTGGACCGGGCCGCATTCGCAACTGAATCTGCGCGCCAACCTGGCGAGCTTCGAGCGGCCCGATTGGGATTTCCGCTATCGCGGAAGGCTCTCGCTCGATGACGTGCGGGCCATTTTTCGCAAGCCGAGCGCGCCGCAGGCGATCGCCGATTTTTCCGGGAGCGCGCACTACACGTCGAGCGCCGACGCGGAAAACGGCGCCGGAAAGCCCGGTGAATGGATCGCCAGCGGTTATTTCAACGCGCACGATATTCGCCTCGGGTACGAATGGTTTCACGACAGTGGGCTCCAAACTTCCGGCAATTACGAGGTGACGAAAAACCGGCTTGTGGTGCGGAATCTGAGCGCCAAGGCGCTCGGAGCCAGCCTGGATGGCAGCCTCCAGTTGGATTTCAAGGGCTTGGTATTCGTCACAAACACGCATTTGCGCGGCGCGAGTCTCGCGCAAACCTTTGCCGCGCTCGATCACGAAGGCTTTCCGGTGGACTCGCTCCACTGGGACTCGGCGATGGAAGTGGACTCCGTGAATTCGTGGGATGGCGCGTTCAAGGATTTTCGCACCGTCGGCACCATGCAGTGGACGGCGCCGGCGTCACCGGCTCCGGGCACAATTCCGGTGGCCGCGCGATTCCAATACGATTACGACAACGACAAGAAAGTCGTGGCGATCACGCAGAGCGAAATCACCACCCCGAAAGCGCAAATCGACGTGGACGGGACGCTCGGGCGGGACGACTCGGCTCTCGAAGCGCAGTTTCGCACCGACAACCTGCTCGACTGGGACGATTTCATCGACGCGATTCGCGGGCCGAATGCCGAGCGCGTGGAGATTGCCGGGCGCGTAGCATGGACCGGCCGCGTGCTCGGGCCGATCGTCGGGCCAACTTTCGCGGGCCACCTGGATGCGACGAACGCGCAGTACGGCAAGCTCCACTGGGACGCTTTGAAGGGCGACATGGAATATTCGCCGGATGGTTTCCGTTTGTCGCAGGCGACCGTGCAGCGCGGCCCGAGCCTCGCGACCATCGATCTCTCGCTGCAGTTCGACGGCGACTGGAGTTTCACCGACACAAGTTCATGGACGATGAACGCGCGGATGAATCGCGCCGACGCTGCCGGTCTGCAGGAAATCCTCGGCACGAGTTATCCCGTCACAGGCACGCTGAGCGGAGATCTTCACGGCAGCGGGACGCGCGGCGCGCCGATATTCGACGCGACCTTTGTGTTCGACGACATCGGTGTGCTCGGGTGGAATTTCGATAGCTTGAGCGGGCAATTTCACTGGGAAGAGGGCGAAATAAGCCTTTCTCACGCTGTGTTGCAGGAGGGGCCGACGGCGGTGTCGGGCGATTTCGCATACTGGCCTAAGGAATTGCGGACGGAATTCGATCTCAACGGCACGGACATCGCGCTTGAGAAGGTCAAGAAATTGCAGACGGCGTCTCTGCCGATCGGAGGGCGGCTCGCATTTCATCTGCGCGGCAGCGGCCCGCTCTTCACGCCGGCCGGGGAGGGCGAAGTGACGTTGACGGGCTTGAAGCTCGGCACGGAAATGGAAGGGAATTTCGATGGCCGCCTAAGCTCTGACGGAAAGACGGCGAACCTTACGCTGTCCTCCGCACGCCCCGCGGCGGCAACGCTCGACGGACAACTCAGCATCGGCCTTACCGGCGACCACGAAATCTCGGGGCGCCTGGCCGTAATGCAATTCGATCTCGATCCGCTGATCAGCGCCGGACTCCACATGAGCCAGCTCACCGGCCACAGCAGCGCGGACGGTGCCTTCACGATTTCAGGCGCACTCAGCCGGCCGGATTCGATCCAGGTGAATGCCGACATCGCGCGCATTTCGTTCGATTACCAGCTCGTGCAGCTCGCGAACGATGGAGACATCAAGTTGACGTACAGCCGCAATGAGGTGCGCGTCGATCAGGCGCATCTGCACGGGCCGGACACGGATTTTCGTTTCAGCGGATCGGCGCGCTTCGACCGCGACCGCCCGCTGCGCTTTTCGCTTTCGGGCGACGTCAATTTGCGCCTCGTCAAGGGCCTGATGCCTTCGCTCGACTCCAAGGGCAGCGCGACCGTGAACGTGTCGGTCGAGGGAACCATGGCGCGGCCGGCGATCACGGGGCGAGCCACCGTGCGCAACGCGTCCGCAATCTACGGCGACTTTCCGGTGGGGCTCAGTAAGCTGAACGGAGATTTCCTTTTCGACAAAAGCCGGCTCGTGTTCGATCGCGTAACCGCTGAGGCGGGCGGCGGCCAGCTGACGCTGAGCGGCAACCTCGCCTACGGCGAAGGACCCGTCCGCTACCAGATCACCGCTACCACGCCGCAGACCCGCATCCGTTACCCGACCGGTATGAGCTGGCTCGCCGGCGGCACTCTGCAACTTTCGGGCACGAGCACGGCGGGCGTCCTCAGCGGTCACGTGCAGGTGCAGCGCATTCTGTTCGCGCAGGGCGTCGACGTGGCGTCGTTTTTCGCGGCCGCTTCGGAAACCTCGCCGGGGCCGCCTTCCACTGAGACATTCCTGCAAAATCTAGCGCTCGACGTGGAAGGTCAGACGAGCCCCGGCGCGCGCATCGAATGGAGCGGCGCGCACGTCGATATCGACGGCGACGTGCGGCTGCGCGGCACGTTTGACCGCCCCGTGCTGCTGGGAAACGTCCACCTGCTGGGCGGCGAGATGCCCTTCCGGGGCAACACGTTTGAAATCACGCGCGGCGACATCAACTTCGCGAATCCGTTCCGGCTCGATCCGGAGCTCGATGTGGAGGCGACGTCCACGATCAGCCAGTATCAGGTGACAATCGACTTCTCCGGCAAGGCCAGCCACCTCGCGTTGAACTATCGTTCCGATCCGCCGCTGCCGGATTCGGATATCGTCGCGCTGCTCGCGCTGGGCAGCCCGGGGGAGGAGAGCGGATTGCGTTCGTCACCGGGTTCGTCGGAGAACTACGGCGCGACCGCGCTGCTGTCCGAGGCCATCTCGAGTGGAGTCGGGAGCAGGATCGAACACCTTTTCGGGATCAGCTCGTTTCGCGTCGATCCGTTCGTCGCGGAAACCTCGACTGAATCGAACGCCGCTGCGCGCGTCACGATTCAGGAGCAGGTGGCGCGCGGGCTGACGATCACGTATTCGAGCAACGCCGCAACCTCGAACCAGTATCAGCTGATTCAGGTGGAATACGCGATCAAGCGCGATCTGTCGGTGGTCTTTCTGCGTGATATCAACGGGACGTATGGCATGGACATCAAGTGGGTGAAACACTTCAAGTAGTTCGGCGCGCGCCTCGTAGTCTCATTCATCCCCAGATCGATTGATCGCTTCCCCGTGCGGTTTTTATTCGGGCAATAGGAACAGCGAGTCGGGCGCGAGGCGCACATGCCACGGCTGCGGCAGACTCCGAAAGCGCTCCCATTTTTCTTTGAAGACTTCGGCTTGGAGCTGATATTCGCCGGAATCCACGGGCGGCTTGTGGAGACGCAAATAAAGCGTGATGCGAAAGGGCGTTTCGGAAGAACGAACGAGCCAGCAGGGGAAGATGTTCTCGACACTGTCCGCCGAGGCGGTCGCGCTCGAGGGCTCGGCGAAATCGATGTGATGCGCGCGGATTCCGACGTGCGCGGCGGGCCGCGCGAGCGTGTGGGCTACCCGGAGGTTGCATCCCCAATCGAGCGCCTCGATCGCGTGATCCGAGACCGGGCGTGCGCGCGAGAAATTCTTGCAGCCGGTCAGCCGCGCGACTTCGAGGCTTGGCGGATGGTTGAAGATTTCCTCCTTGGCGCCGAATGCCGCGACGCGTCCGCGCGCCAGCACCAGCAACTGCTTGCCGAGGCGGTAGGCCTCCTCAACGTTGTGCGTGACGACGAGCGTGGGACGGCGATAGGCGGCGAACGTCTCCTGTAGCTCAGCTTCCACCTGGCTGCGCAGGTGCGTATCGAGCGCCGAGAGCGGCTCATCGAGCAGCAGCGCTTCAGGCTCGATTGAAAGCGCGCGTGCGAGGGCGACGCGCTGCTGCTCGCCGCCCGAAAGCTCGCGCGGATAGCGGGCCTCGAGTCCGCGTGCGTGCGTTCGTTCGATCAGCGCCGCCAGCCTGCGCGACCGCTCTTCAGCCGGCAAATTGTGCAGGCCGAAGGCGATGTTGTCCGCGACCGTGCGGTTGGGAAAAAGCGCGTAGTGCTGGAATAGCAAGCCCACGCGCCTTTCGCGCGCCGGAACGCGAATGCGCGCCCCAGTATCGAGCAGGACGCGACCGTTGAGGTCGATGCGCCCGCGGTTCGGCTGCTCGAGCCCCGCGATGCAGCGCAGCAACATTGTCTTCCCCGCGCCGGATGGCCCGAGGATGCCGAGTGGCGCGTCGCCGGCCGTGAACGACACGTCGAGCGCGAAATTCGGGAGCTGCTTCGCGATTTGGACCTGGAGCGGCACGTCAGCGGCGCATCCATCGGGCGCGGCCTTGCGCGCGCGTCCAGTGATAGAGGCCGGCGAGCAGCGCAAGCGAAATGATCACGTCGATCGCGCACCACGCAAAGGCGCGCGTCATGTCGTCCGATTCGACGGCGAAATAAATGGCGACGGGAATCGTGGCCGTCCGGCCCGGAATATTTCCGGCGAGCATCAGCGTGGCGCCGAATTCGCCGAGAGCGCGCGCGAACGAGAGGATCGTTCCCGCGAGCACTCCGGGCCACGCCAGCGGCAGCGCAATTTCGCGGAAGACCCGCCATTCGGACGCGCCGAGCGTCCGCGCCGCTTCGAGGAATCGCGAATCCACTTGCTCGAGGGCTGCGCGAGCTGTGAGATACATCAGTGGAAACGAGACGACGGCTGCGGCGATCACCGTCGCGGGCCACGAGAACACGACGGTCGCGCCGAATTGCAGAAGCAGCTTGCCGAGGGGTCCGTTGCGGCCGAACAGCAGCAGCAGCAGAAAGCCCACAACCGTCGGCGGCAGCACCAGCGGCAGAAGAAACACGCCGTCGACGAGCGCCGCGGCGGGCCCGCTCCGCCTTTCACGCCAGGCGGCAGCAGCGAGGCCGACCGCAAGTGTGATCAGCGTGGCCGTCACGCTCGTCTCGATCGAGATGCGGACGGGAGACCAATCCATGGAGCCGAGCAGTATGAGGTTGAGCGGGGCCACGAAGGTCATCGCGAGAGGATTGTAGCTGAATCAGTGCAATTCGGCTCGCACCTGCGCTACGCAAATCGCCATTTTGCGTAGCGCAGGTTGCATGGGAACAAAGCGTAGCCCTCGGGAGCGTCTGCGATGCTACTTCTGCGGTGGCGGTCCCGATTCGGGCGAGGGCGTTGCGCCTGCCCCCGGCGCGCCTGGAGCCGGCGCCTGCGTCTGCGGATGAAGCATCGGCTTCAGCTCGGGATAATCGTCCTGCATGCCGTCGAGGACGCTCATGGCTGCGTTCTGCTCGATCTGCACGCCGGCGTTTTGCGACTCCTGCGTGACCGCGGGCAGCTGCTTCACCATTTTCTGGCCCACCGGCGACTCGTAGAACTTGGTCATCTCCTGAATGTCTTCCATCGTGAAAGCGCGCGAGTAGATGGGCACCATGGCGTCGGTGACGGCGGTCGCCGGGGAAGCTGCGGCAAATTTCTGGCTGAAGGCGTCCATGAATTTTGGCAGCTTATCGGGCGTCAGGCTGTGGCTCATGATGGTGCGGATGCGGTCCGTCAGGAAGGCGTTGATGTTGTCGCCGAGCTTGGATGTTTCGGTCACGTCCATGAGATGGCGGATCGCGGCCTCTTTGGCCGGATCGACTTTTTCTTCAAGAGACGGCGGCGGAGCTGCCGGCGAGACCGCCGAAGGCGCCGGCGCTTGATGCTGCGTGGCAACGCCGGGCTGGTGCTGCGGCGTGGTGCTGCTTGCGGGCACTTGGGCAAAAGCTGGCGCGGCCACGCACAGCAGGGCAGCGATGAGGGTAATGGAAAGTTTCATAATTCTCCTTGGAGGGCTGCTGGTCGCGAGAGTTCGCTGACTATCATATCGAAGCGCGGACTCGGCGTCACTGCGGATTTCTCTGCAAGATCATGCATCGAGCGGAAACGCGGACACGGTTTCTGGTGTATCTTTCTCAACAGGCTCGGCGAGATCATCGGGCGTTCGAGCATTTCGACGTAACAAGAGGCATCCTTGGTTTCAAGTGTGAACGGTAACGGCGACCGCGCAGCGGCCGCCGGTCAGGATTTTGAGGCGGAGCGACGCGATATGGTTGCTCGACAGATCCGCGACCGCGGAATTCGCTCGGCGCGCGTTCTCGATGCGATGGAATCGGTGCCGAGGCACCTGTTCGTCCCGGCCGAGTTGGTCCGGCGTGCGTACGCCGACGAGCCTCTGCCGATCGGGGCAGGGCAGACGATTTCGCAGCCGTTCATGGTCGCCGCGATGGCCGAGGCGCTTTTGCTGGATGGGCGCGAGCGCGTCCTCGAGGTCGGGTGCGGCTCGGGCTATCAGGCGGCTGTGCTTTCGCGGTGTGCAAGCGAGGTAATCGCGGTGGAAACACAGTCGATGCTGGCAGCTTCAGCGCGCGAGCGACTGGCGCGCTTGGGTTACGCGAATGTAGCCGTCCACGAGGGCGATGGCTCCGCGGGTTGGCCCGCGTCCGCGCCGTATGACGCGATTCTGGTCACCGCTGCCGCGCCGAAAGTCCCTCAGCCGCTGATCGATCAACTGGCGGAGGGAGGTCGGCTCGTGATTCCGGTGGGCGGGTCGAACCATCAGGAATTGCTGAGGGTCGTGAAACGGGGAGATCGGACAACCGAGGAGTCGCTTTACACGTGCCGGTTTGTGCCTCTTCTTGGCCGCTACGGCTGGCGGCAAGACACTCAGGACACAGATCGAGGATGAACCAAATTCCGCCGGAACTTTCGATCGTCATCCCCGCATTCAACGAAGAGAGGCGGCTCGGCCGCACGCTCGCCCGCATCCGAGATTACTTCGACACTCACCCCGTCGGGCCGGGTGGCATCGAGATGATTGTGGTCGATGATGGTTCGACGGACGGAACGGCGCGTCTCGTCGAAGAGTGCGCCCGGGGGATGCCGTCGCTGCGCCTCGTGTCGAACGCCGAAAATCGCGGCAAGGGATACAGCGTGCGCCACGGGATGCTCGAGGCTCGCGGGCGCGTTGCGCTGTTCACCGACGCCGATCTTTCGTCGCCGATCGAGGAATCGGAAAAGTTGCTGGCCGCGATCCGCGCGGGCAACGACGTGGCTATCGGCTCACGCGCGATCGACCGCTCGCTGATCGCCGTTCACCAGTCGCGCTTTCGCGAGATCGCGGGCATCATCTTTAACGGATTCGTCCGGCTCTTTACCGGGCTGCCTTTCCAGGATACGCAGTGCGGATTCAAGGCGTTCGTGCGCGAGCCGAGTCGCATCATTTTCGAGCAGCAGCGCACCGAACGCTTCGGATTCGATCCCGAGATTCTTTTTCTTGCCCAGCGGCATGGTCTGCGCTCGGCCGAAATTCCGGTGCGCTGGGCTCACGATCCGGCGACGAAGGTTCACGTCCTGCGCGACAGCCTGCTGATGTTCGCCGATCTGATCTACATCCGCTGGAACGTGCTGCTCGGCCGCTATCCGAAGATCGGTGCCTGAAAGCCGCGGCGCTCCCGCCTATTTTCTTGGCTGCGCCGAAGGCGGCAGCAAGCCGTTGAGTCGCAGGTACGATGCTTCCGTGCTGTAGTGATCGGCGAAATCCGCCGCCAGCACAAACATCAGCGTGGCGCGCGAGGCGGTCCGTCCGCCGAAAAACGGCAGCTGCTCGCCGAGCTTCGAATCATCGAGATTGGCGAGCGAGGTGGTGCAGAAATCGAAAGATCCCTTCAGCGCGCCGACAAGCTTGTCCTTCGGATCGGTTTCATTCAGGTCCTGCTTCGGAGCCGGGACGCCGGAGATCGTCGAGCACATGGCGAAGTTGAACGTGGCCATGTGCGCGACCAGATGACCGAACGTCATTTGGGCCGGAGTCGGATGATAGCTGTACTTGTCCTCCGGCATTTCCTCGGCGCCCGCAACCACCTCCCGCGATTCGCGGGCCACGATTGCACGCAAGGCGCTTGATACGGGATTGGCTTCAGGAGCGGCGGTCGGCGCGGCCCCTTGTTGTGCGGATGCCGCCAGCGGAGCGAGCGCTGCCGCCAGGATTACAAGAAGAATTCTTTTCATTTTCTCCTCCACCCGATTTTGTCGTGCGCCTAAGCATATGCGCGGAAGTCGTGCGTCACAAGGGCTTAGCGCTGCCCGGAAAGGCGGGTTTTTTTGTTACGATACTTTAATATTCAAAGTACTTGAAGAATTTGGCCGATATGCTACCCTGCTCACATGGCTCCATCTAAGTTTTCCCGTCCCCGGGCGGTTGCTCCTGTTGCCATCGACGACCGGGCCCGCGATAACCTTCGTTTTATCCGCGAGACTATGGAGCGGGCC
>Ga0335075_10013783_pt1 | contig 12166 bp, 8 predicted proteins | sample Lox_Sample_24_FD_206723 | JGI IMG/M metagenome (GOLD analysis project Ga0335075, IMG submission 206723) | Soil microbial communities from Loxahatchee National Wildlife Refuge, Florida, United States - Lox_Sample_2.4 | ecosystem: Environmental > Terrestrial > Soil > Wetlands | place: USA: Florida... | reverse complement strand
GCCCCCGCCCTGCGCCGCGCGGTGCTGGCGGGCGGCGGCCCGATGACCGGCATGACCGGCCCCGGCACCTCCCTCCCCTTCCCGAGGAACCCGACCAGGTAGCCGCGGCCAGCTGGCCCTGGTGGCTAGGCCCTTCGCCGCGTCAGGTCGTAGACGGTGGCGCCGCCGACCGCCTGGGCGGTGAAGCGGGCGGCCACCCAGGACGCGATGGCGCCGGCGTCGCCCCGCGGCCCGCCAAGGCCAGGGAAGCCGCCGAACGCGGCCTGCCCGCCCGCGCCGCCGCCAGCGCGACGTCCGCCGGTGCCTCGCTGGATGTAGTAGTGCACCTGGCGCGCGGCGACCATCGCCTGGAACTGGCGCAGCGTCGGGGCCGGGTCGGAGCCGCTGAAGCCGCCGATCGCCATGACCGCGTCGCCCCCGCTGGCCAGCTCGATCGGCGCCGCCTGCATCGACCCGTCGGTGGCCGCGATCCACCTGTACCTCGACGCGTCGGCCGTCACCAGCGCGAGCAGCGCGCCGCTCACCCGGTTGCCGCCGCCAAGCCCGCCGAATGCGCCGAGCCCGCCGAGCCCGCCGGCCCGGCCACCGGAAGGCCGGCCCGGCCGGGCCAGGCCCGGCCCGCCGAGCCCGCGGAAGGCCCCGGCCACCGTCGGCCCGGCGGTCGGCATTCCCCCGGAATGCGTCGTGGCGATCGTCTTGACCGAGTACGCCAGCGGTCCCGCCAGCGCCGCGACCGCGGTTAGCCCCAGGGCGGCGAGGCCCACCGCGCGCCTGCCCCGGCCGGCCGCCAAGATCGCCACGACCGCCCCGGCCGCCGCGCCGGCCACGACCCAGCGCAGCCAGGGCAGCCATGACGGCGACCGCGCCAGCAGCTCGAATCCCCACCACCCCGTCACCGCGACGGTGAGTGCCGCCAGCAGCCGTCCCGCGCTGGCGGGCAGGCCGTGGCCTCGTGGCGTCGCGGCCGGCTCGCGGGGGCCCGGCGCGCCCCCGGTCACCGCGGCCGGCAGCAGCCTGGCCCCGCCCACCCCGACCAGGGCGCCGATCGCCGGCGTCAGGGCGAGGGTGTAGTACGGGTGGATGATGCCCTGCATGTAGCTGAACGTCAGCCCGCTGACCACCAGCCACCCGCCCCACAGCAGGGCGAAGGCCCGCATCCGGTCAGTTCGCGGCGCGCGTCGCGACAGCCAGGCCAGCGCGAGCAGGGCCAGCAGCGCGGCGGGCAGCAGCCACCCGACCTGCCCGCCGAACTGCGGGCCGAACAGCCGGGTGATCCCGGTGGAGCCGCCGAAGCCGCCGTGCCCGTGGGCCACGGGCAGGCCGGCCTGATCCGCCAGCCGGCCCGCTGGCAGGCCGTGCCCGGCCGCGGCGCGCCCGGCGGCCCCGCTCCTTCCCCCGCGCTCGGTGCCATCGAGCCGCCCGAGCCCGTTGTAGCCGATGGCCAGCTGCACGATGCTGTTGTCGGTCGACCCGCCGAAGTAGGGCCGGGCCGACGCCGGGGTCAGCTGGGCGGCGATCACCCACCAGCCACCCCCGGCGGCGATGCCGAGGCCGGCCCACAGCAGGTGGGCCAGCCGGCGTCGCAGCCGGGACGGCGCCGCCCACAGGTAGGCCGCGGCGAGGCCCGGCACCACCAGGAAGGCGGCCAGCATCTTGGCCAGGAACGCCAGGCCGAGCACGACTCCGGCCAGCAGCAGCCAGCGGGCCGCGCCCGACTCCCGCTCCAGGGCCCGCGTCACCGCCCAGGCGGCGCAGGTCAGCAAGAGCACGAGCAGCGCGTCCGGGTTGTCGAACCGGAACATCAGCGTGGCCACTGGCGTGATCGCCAGCACCACTCCCGCCAGCAGCCCGGCCAGTGGCCCGAACCAGCGCTTCACCGTGGCGTAGAGCACCGCGACCGACAAGACGCCCTCGAGCGCCTGCGGCACCAGCAGGGACCACGACGTGAACCCGAAGATCCGCGCGGAGATCTCCATCACCCACAGCGAGGCGGGCGTCTTGTCCACGGTGATGAAGCTCGCCGAGTCGAACGAGCCGAAGAAGAACGCCTTCCAGCTCCGCGTCCCCGCCTGGACCGCCGCGGCGTAGAAGTCGTTCCCCCACTGGTTGCGCGACAGCCCCCACAGGTAGGCCACCGCGGTGGCCGCCAGCAGGCCCGCGAGCAGCGGCCGTGCCCACCGCGGGTCCCGCGCTTGCCCCCGCGCCAGCCCCCGGGCCGGCGCGCTCGCGGCTACTGTTATCCCCACGCCCTTTCCTTTCCGCGGACAGAACGGACCCGGACGATCCCTCGCAGGTCACCCAGTGCGGTGCGCAGGATGTCGACCCTGGAGTCCGGGTCGTCGATCCAGTCGACGGGAACCTCGTGGATGCGCAGCCTGGCCCGCTGCGCCAGCACGAGCAGTTCGGTGTCGAAGAACCAGCCGGTGTCACGCACGAGCGGAAGCAGCTTGCGTGCCCGGTCGGCTCGTATCGCCTTGAACCCGCACTGGGCGTCGGAGAAGCCCGCCTGCAATGCCGCCCGCAGCAGCAGGTTGTAGCCGCGGGACACCACCTCGCGCTTGACGCCGCGGGTCACCCGCGCCCCGCGGGCCAGCCGGGTGCCGATCGCCAGGTCGCTGTGCCCGGACAGCAGCGGCGCCACCAGCGGCGGCAAGGCGTTCAGCCCGGTGGACAGGTCCACGTCCATGTAGGCGAGAACCTCGGCGTCACTGCCTGACCAGGCGGCCTTCAGTGCGCCACCGCGGCCGGCGGTGTCCAGGCGAATCGCGCGGACCAGGCTGCTCTCGCCCGCCAGGGACTGCGCGATCTGCCAGGTGGCATCCGAGCTCCCGTTCTCGGCGATCGTGATCCGGGCGGAATGCGGGAGGAAGTCCCGCACGTAGGCGACCAGGCGGCGCACGCTGGCCGCCAGTACCCGTTCCTCGTCTTTTACGGGGACAACGATGTCGACATCGGTTCCCCTATCCCCATCCCTCATGTCCGCCAGCATGAGGCACCAGGATTAGCTGTAGCCTCACAGTAGCTAGATGTTTGCTTAGAGTAACGATGGTCAAAGGTGCGCCGATCCGGCACAATGGGCAAGCGTGCACGACGGCGGCATTCTGGTCACTGGCAGCTCGGGCCACCTCGGCGAGGCGCTCGTCCGGGTGCTCCGCGACCGCGGGCAGCCGGTAATAGGCCTCGACCGCAAGCCCGGGCCATGCACCGGCGTCAGCGGCGACATCACTGACCGCGGGCTTGTCCGGCACGTGCTGGCCGGCGTTACCGGGGTGCTGCACGCCGCCACGCTGCACAAGCCGCACGTCATCTCCCACTCCAAGCGGGACTTCATCGACGTCAACCTGGCCGGCACGCTGAACCTGCTGGAGGAGTCAGCGGCGGCCGGCGTCGCCGCCTTCGTCTACACGAGCACGACCAGCGCCTTCGGGCAGGCGCTCGTCCCGGCGCCGGGGGAGCCGGCCGCGTGGGTCACCGAGGGCGTCCCCGCCGTCGCGCGGAACATCTACGGGGTGACGAAGGCGGCGGCCGAGGACCTGTGCCAGCTGGCGCACGCGGAGCATGGCCTGCCGGTGATCGTGCTGCGGACCTCGCGCTTCTTCCAGGAAGACGATGACGACGACGCGGCTCGTGCCCAGTACGCCGGGGCCAACCTCAAGGCCAACGAGTTCCTGTACCGGCGGGTGGACATCGCCGACGCGGCCGAGGCGCACCTGCTGGCGCTGTCGCGGGCGCCGCGCATCGGCTTCGGCACGTACATCATCAGCGCGACGACCCCGTTTGCCCGCCAGGACATGGCGGCGCTGCGGCACGACGCGGCCCGGGCCGTCCTGGCCAGGTTCCCCGAGGCCGCCGCCGAGTACCAGCGGCGCGGCTGGCGGCTGCCCGGCCGGATCGACCGGGTCTACGTCAACGCCCGGGCGCGGGCCGAGCTCGGCTGGCGGCCGGCTTACGACTTCCGGGCCGTGCTCGGCGCCCTTGCCCGCGATGAGGACCCGCGCAGCCCGCTGGCGCGGGCGGTCGGGACCAAGGGCTACCACGATAGGCCGACCGGCGTCTATACAGCCTGATCGCTGTCTTCCGTTCGTGCAGACGTCCTTGCAGCGGAACGTGCATCGGAAACTGCAATGTGTCATGCAAGTGCATGGGATTGATCAAGTAGCGCACGGGATGGCGCTGGCGGGGTACGATGCTGGTCGCACGAGCTGGGGTATATGCCGGCTAACAGGTATGAATAGGATCACGCGGAGCGACATGGCGGGTACTGCATGGCACCCTTCAGTAACGTGTCGAGCCGCGTATGTCTGAATGGCCCTTTAGCTCATATCTGGGGCCCATTGGTGCTTTGCCCACCGCGCCCAGGCTAGCGCGCGGTTTCGTGTTCGTCGTCCTGAACGGGTGGGGCCTGCCCGAGTCCGTCGACGTCCTCGAGCTGATCGCCTCCGAGCTCGCGACCAACGTGGTCCAGGCCGCGACCGGGCCGGAAGGCCGCCCCCGGTATGACGAGGAGGGCCGGCTGCACCTGATGTGGCTGCGGCTGCTTTCTGACCGCAGCAAGGTCATGCTCGAGGTCTGGGACAACCTGCCGGAGGCACTCGGCGCCCCCTTGCCGCACCACGCCAGCGACGACGAGGAGTCCGGTCGCGGCCTGGAGATGGTCGAGATGCTCACCGAGGACTGGGGCTGGGAGAAGGTCAAGGGCTGGACCGGCAAGCGCGTCTGGGCGCTGCTATCGGCCATCGACAAGGAAGACCAGTGACCCCGTTCGGCCCATGTCCATTTACCGATATCGAAATGTCGTTGCTACCTGCACGAATTGCAACCGAACCCGTCTTGCTGGAAAGTATTCGTCGTGACCTCCATGCACGAGGGACCGAGCCGCGGACTGCACCTTGGCTGGATCCCGAACGAGCCAGGACGACGCCCGCGCGATTATCCCGAGGCGGCGCCCGCGGCCCCCGAGCCGGACCCGCACGCGGTCCGCCGGGCACAGGAGGGCCAGCACTGGTCGGGGATGCGCCGCGTCCTGTTCGTCACCGGCCTGCTCGCGCTCGCCTTGTTCGGCGGCATGGGCGCGATCGGGCACAAGGTGCTGTTCTACCAGGTTGGCGCGGGCATCTCCGTCGTCTTCTGGCTGGGCGCGCTCGCCTCAGGCCTCAGCCACCGGCGGGCCGTGGCGGCGCTGAGCAAGGAGCAGGCCCGCGCCGCCGAGCGGCACGCCACGGCCCTGGCGAGGCACCAGGACGCGCTGCGGACGTGGAATGTCGCCGAGGCCGAGCGGGTCGCCGGCGCACCCCGCTGGCTGCGAGTCTCATCGCGCGAGAGCGCCGACCGCCTGGACGTCTTCGGCGGCACCGCGCGCGGGCGCCGGGGCATGCTCGCCGGGATCGGCGGCTCGCTGCTCGAGCGGCACGCGGTCATCGTCTTGGACTTGTCCCGCGAGCGCGTGTCGCAGGGCCTCATCGCCGCCGCGCGGCAGGCCGGGCTCTCCCATGAGGACTACCGCCTCCCGCGCGACCTTGCCCAGACGCCGCTGCTGGCCGGGATGACCGCCGATCAGGTCGCCAGCCAGATCGTCGAGGTGCTGCACGCCGACGATCCCAGCGCGACCGCCGCCTCCCGTGCCACCGACCTGATGGTCGCGCGCAAGGTCGTCGCGGGCCTCGGCGATGGCCTCTCGATGCGGCGGCTGGGCGACGCCCTGGCCGGCCTGCTGGCCGGCGCGCCGGACGGGCGGCTCGCGGCGCAGTTCCCCGCCGACTTCCGGCGCCAGGTCGCGGGCAGCCTGATCCGGCTGGCGGCCATCGTCGAGCCGTTGCGCGACCTCGGCCGCGACACGAGCGCCCGGCCGCCCGCCCGGCTGACGTGCCTAGCGCTGGAGGAAGGGCCAAGGGACGTCGTGACTGACCTGACGGCGGCCCTCGTGGTGCAGTGGGCCACCAGCGCGATCATCGCCAGCGCCAGCGGGGCCAGCGAGCTTCCCGGCGGCCCGCGGCCCGCGGTCATCCTGGCCGGGGCGGACGAGCAGGCGGCACGTCACCTGCAGCGGCTGACGGCCGCGTGCGAGCGCTACGACGTGCCGCTCATCCGGACGTTCTCCCGGCTGAGCGAACAGGCCTCGCGGCACCTCGACACCCGCAACACCGCGTTCATGAAGCTCGCGACCCGGGCCGAGGCGCTGCGGGCGGCGGAGCACATCGGCCTTGAGCGCAAGTTCGTGGCGGGGCGGTTCACTCAGGCCAGGACCGTGAGCCAGTCCCGGACGGCGACCACGGGCGAGTCGTTTTCCCACACGACCGGCTCGACGCGGGGGGAGGCGGTCACGAAGACGGCGGGCACGACGCAGGGCCAGTCACTGTCGGAGACGGTCATCAAGCGCCACAACGACCGTGCCGCCGATCACGCGGGGCACGGCGCCGGCCCGGCGGCCCACAGCCAGGCTGATAACAGCAAGAAGCGGGACGCCGCTGGCGACTCGGGCCCGGCCAGGGGCACCTCGGGGCGCGCGGGCGGCGACAGCGCCGGCGGCGCCGCCGCCAGGGGCGGCCGGGCGGGCAGGCCATCCCCCGGTGGCGAGGGCAGGGGCCCGCGCTACGTGTTCGACTTCATGACCTCCCGGACTCAGTACCAGTTCACCCACCGCAGCGAGGCGAAGACCGAGTCGTGGACCCGCACGGAGGAATCGGGCCATACCCAGACGCGGGAGTTCTCTAAGACCGAGGGCAGCAGCGTGGGCGATGAGGTCAGCTACGAGCTGACCTATGACCACAAGGTCGCGCCGGAGACCCTGATGGAGCTGGGCGAGGACCAGATGCTCGCTCCGCACGTGGTGGAAGGGGCCGCCGTCCCCGGCGCGGCCGACGGCGCGGAGGCCGGGCCGGCGGGCCCGGCCGAGAGCAAGATGATCGCCCTCGTCGTCAACCCCGAGGTCATCGGGTCGGCCTCCGCCGCCCCTGTTGAGCCCGGCCAGATCCCGGCCTTCCAGCCCCCGCCCCCGCTGGTCGCCAAGGACGTGCCCGACTCCCTGAGGGCACTGCGGCGCGGCGGCAGCTGATTTGCCCGCAGTTCGACGCAATTGCACCCTCTCGCACCCGCTGCGGCCGTTGCGCATTGTTGCGCGCTGATTAGTTATTAAAGGTATATAGCCGTTTGCGTGCCGGACTGTTAGCGTTGTCGCGGGAGGGAATCTACACCAAGCGGGTCGTCGGCGTGCTGCCGGCGGGGGGGAAGTCATGAGTCTTACGTGTGGGAGCTGTGGTAATCCACGTTCCGAAGATGATCTTTTTTGCGGCACTTGTGGCGCGCGGACTAGCGCCGTTCCTGCCTCGTCCTCCGGCGGGCGGGGACTGAGCCAGTCGGCCGAGCGGGAGACCATCGTCGTCCCCAGCGGATCGGCGGCGGCCACGGCCCGGCCCGGTCCGGGCGCGCCCTCGTGGACGCCGCGGCCGGCCGAGCCCCCGGTGCCACCGCCCGCGCCGCCAGTGCCGCCACCACCGCCGCCGACACCGCCGTCGGCCCTGCCACTGGCTCCGACGCCGCCGCCAGCAGCCCGGCAGGCACCGACGCCACCGCCGAGCCGGCCGGCCAGCGCGGCGGTCGGCGAGGCGACGCCCAACTCGACCTACCTCGGCAACCGCATGCTGTACGAGCAGGTACCCGAGGGCAGCTTCGACCCGCTGGCCAATACACGGTACGTCTTTTACCTGGGGCGGCAGGCCGTGGTGTTCTGGGCGATCTACACCGTCCTGTGGATAGCCTTCCTCGTCGTTTTCGGCCTTCTTACCCTCGTCACGAAAGCGTCCTTCTTCCTGGAGCTATTCGGGCTCGGGGACGGGCTCGCGATCCTGGGGTTCTTCATCGCGTTCCTCGTGATCCCGATTCCGGTGCAGTTGTCGGAATGGAAGTTCCTGGTCGACGACAAGGGAGCGGCCAGGCCAATCGTGTTCGAGCACATCATCGCGGCGTTCCGCCGGCGCGACACCCCGGTGGACGCCCTCGGCATCCGCAGGCTGTCGGTCGCCGGCGGCGTCACCCGGGACTACCTGGAGATCAGGCGCGGGATCTTCACCGGCATGGTCTCGTGCTTCGACGAGGGCAACGACCTGTACGTCGGCTGGACGTTCTGGCTGCGGATGTCCCCGCTCAAGTTCTTCCTGCTGCGGATCCAGCGCATGTGGCACGAGCTCACCCAGCGGGCCAACGAGCTGTACATCACGCTGCGCTATGAGTCGGCCAAGGCGCTGCGCGAGGCGATGCACGGTGCCGCCCGCGAGGGCATCGACGTGGCGACCGGCCTGATCGAGGCGGAGGGCCACGGCATCGCGGCCACGCTGGCGGTCAGCTCGACCGCGGTGGGCAGGTAGCGATGAGCGCGATCAACCAGCCCGCGCGGGCCGGCTTTCCCGCTGGCCGCTTCCTGGCCGGCGGCATCTCGGCCGACGCCGCCGTCGGCAAGGCGACGCAGAACCCGACGTACCTCGGCCGGCGGCTGCTGTTCGAGCAGGTGCCCGAGGGCAGCTTCGACCCGCTGTCGAACAACCGCTACCTGTTCTACCTCGCCCGGCAGGCCCTCATCCTCTACGCGATCTACGTGATCGTGTCGGTCATCCTCACCCCCGTCTACGGCTACCTCCTGTACACCGGCCTGCGCAGTGCGGAGAACAACACCCTCAGCAGCGCCTTCGGCTCGACGAGCCCCTCGGCTGGCAGCTTCATCGGTGGCTTCGCGCCCGCGGTGGGGCTGTGGGTCGTCGTCGTGGCCCTGTTCGTCGCCGCCTTCCTGCTGATCCCGATCCCGGTGCAGGTGTCGGAGTGGAAGTTCCTGGTCGACGGCAAGGCCGCCGCCAGGCCGGTGGTGTTCGAGCACGTCACCCACGCGTTCCGGCGGCGCAACACCCCCGTGGACAGCCTGGGCGTCCGGCGGCTTGCCATCCCCGGCGGCGTCACCCGCGACTACCTGGAGGTCATGCGGGGGGACTTCGCCGGGTACGTGTCCTGCTTCGAGGAGGGCAACGACCTGTACGTCGGCTGGACGCTCTGGCTGCGGATGCGGCCGTACCGGTGGTTCCTGCTGCGCCTCGAGCGGGCCTGGCAAGAGGTCACCCAGCGGGCCAGCGAGATGTACGTCACCTTGCGCTATGAGCCGGTGAAGGCCATGCGGGAGGCGCTGCACAACGCGGCACGCGAGGGCGTGGACGTCGCGGCCGGCCGGGTCGAGGCGCAGGGCCAGGGTGCCTTGCAGGGCCTCCCGGTGGCCACGGCGTCCGTCGGGTAGCGAGCCGGTGACGGCACTGCTGCGGTCGGCGCCGCCTCCCGCCCTCTGGTACGCCGGGGGCAGGGGACAGCTGCCGACCGCCTACTTCGCGGTCACGATCGATGCCGCCGTCAACCTGAAGGAGGCCCGCGAGTACGAGGGGCTCGCCAGCGACCAGCGGCTGTCGCGTGCCCTGGGCGAGCAGCAGGCGCTGCTCAGCGCGTTCTTCGACCCGGCGCTCAACCTGGCGCTTGACCTGCGGGTCATCGCCACCGGGCAGGCCTCGCTCTCGGTCGCCATCGTGGGGCGGGCCTGGGGCCCTGACCCCGGCGAGGTCAGGGCACGGGCGCTGCGGCTGGCCGGGCAGCTGCAGGCGTCGCTGCCACGCCATGTCACCGGGACGGTGGTGGCCGACGAGGCCGCCATCAGCGGGCTGCTGCAGCCGTTCGGCACCGGGCTTGACTGCGCGCTGATCACCCGGCGCGAGCTCGTCGGGACACCGTCGCGGCCGGACGCCCGATCGGACTACTACTTCTCCGTCGTCCCGTTCACCTGGGCGGACAGCGACTGGTCCGGCTTGTACTCCGCGCTCACCGCCTACCCGGGGCCGGTCGCGGTGTCGGTCGCCGTGCTGCCGATGGCGCTGCCGCCTGAGTTCGGCCAGGAACTGCGGGACCGGGCGACGTACTACGGCAGGCTCGCCCGCGAGGACGAGATGCCGGCCCGCCTGTACACCGGCCCGGTGAAGATCGCCCCGGACGCGTTCGCCGTGGACGCGGAGCCTGCCTTCCTCGACTTCAGCCGCCGGCTGGAGCAGAAGGCGTTCGCGCTGCGCATCCAGGTGTCGGCGCCGGGCCGCCTGCAGCCCGGCATCGTCGAGACGGTGGCCGCGGCGATCTCGCCGTCCGGGCCGGCCCGTGGCAGCTACCTGGACCGCGACCGCGTCGCCTCCTCCTACGAGGTGCGCCGGCCGGCCAGCGAGGCCGAGCGCCAGATCGCCGAGTGGAACCTGCACGCCGTCGACATCGCCATGCTGCCCGGGCGGCCGGAGATCTGGCAGCGGCCCGACCCGCCGATGACCACGCTGCAGATGCTCAGCGTGATCGGCGACGCGCGCGACGCCAGCTGTGCCTTCCGGCTGCCCATCGCGGTGGACGGGGTGGTGCCCGGGTTCAGGGTCCGCCGCGGCCGGTTCGGCCAGGAGGAGGACTACCGCCAGGCCGGCCCGGCGATCAAGATCGGCACCGCCGGCCCGGCCGGCGGCCCGGTGGAACTGCCGGTCGCGAGCCTGACCAGGCACGCCCTGGTGGTGGGGAGCACCGGCAGCGGCAAGACGACGACCGTGCTTGAGATCTTGCGCCAGCTGTGGGGCGAGCATCGCGTGCCGTTCCTCGTCATCGAGCCGGTGAACTCCGACGCCGACGACTACCGGATGCTGGGGCTTGAGCCGGGCTTCGAGGCGCTCGAGGTCATCACCGCGGGCGATGAGGGGGGCAGGCCGCTGCGCTTCAACCCGTTCGAGGTGCCGCGCGACGTGCTCGTAGGCGAGCACGCGGCCAACCTGCTGGCCTGCTTCAAGGCGGCGTTCGGCCTGTGGGAGCCGCTCCCGTCCATCTACTCGGAGGCGCTCAGCCTGACCTACCTGCGGTCAGGCTTCCTGTCCTCCGAGCGGGCCGAGGCCGAGCCGGCCCCCGGCCGCCGCTGGCCAACCGCGGTCGAGTTCATGCGCGCGATGCGGGAGGTGACGGCCGACCTTGGCTATGCGGGCGAGGTCAAGTCCAACATCGAGGCCGCCTCGATCCGCCGTGCCCAGCAGCTCGTCCGCGGCGTGACCGCGTCCGCCTTCTTGACCAGCGTGCCCAATGACGTCGGGCGGCTGCTCGACCACCCGGTCGTCATCGAGCTCAAGGCACTCGGCTCGGGCGACGAGCAGGCCCTGATGATGGCGCTGCTGCTCAACGCGATCACCGAGCACTACCAGGCGGTTCGCGGCGCCAGCGCCGACCTCGTCCACGTGACGGTCGTCGAGGAGGCGCACCGGCTGCTGGCCCGGTCGCAGGGCGGCAAGTCGGCCGAGGACGCCCAGGCGAAGGAGAAGGCGGCCGAGGCGTTCGCCAGCACCCTGGCGGAGAACCGCAAGTACGGCGAGGGCGTGATCATCGCCGAGCAGCTGCCGACCAAGCTGGTGGCCGACGCGGTCAAGAACACGAACCTCAAGATCGTGCACCGGCTGACCGCCGAGGACGACCGCCGCTACGTCGGCGAGACCATGGGGTTCGACGAGTCGCAGCAGAAGTTCGCCACCCGGCTGAAGGTCGGCGAGGCACTGACCTACAGCGACGAGCTCGCCGAGGCGATCCAGGTCGTCGTCACCCCGCGGCTGCGCGGCGGGCCGGGGGCAAGGCTGCCGTCGGTCGGCCCGTCGGCCGCGCCGCCCTTCGCCGCCTGCGCGCTGTGCCGCGCCCGCTGCGGCTACCGGGGTGCGGGCCTGGCCATGGTGGCCGACCCGGTGACCGTCGCCGCGGTGCGCACGTGGGTGCGCGCCCTGGAAGAGCCGAAGCTGCCCGCCCCCGAGCACGCGCGGCGCTGGCAGGTCCTGCTCGACGGGCTGCGGGCGCACGTCGCGAGGTTCCCCGCGCTGCCGGCGGCCGGCCCGGCCCGCGATGACGCGGCGTTCTGCTTGTTCCTGCACGCGCTGGCCGTCCGTACCATGAGGTTCACCGACGCCTGGCCGCGCGCGGTCGGCGCCAGGCTCGGCATCATCCCCGCCGCAGGAGGATCCCATGAGTGAGATGGGCAGCGAGCAGGCACAGTCACTGGAGCGCGGCCTGGGCGGCGCGGAAATTGACCTGGCCGGCATCGAGCCAGGGGAGCTCGGGCCGGCCGAGCCGCAGTCCAGCCCCGAGGCGGACGCCG
>Ga0335075_10013782_pt1 | contig 12167 bp, 7 predicted proteins | sample Lox_Sample_24_FD_206723 | JGI IMG/M metagenome (GOLD analysis project Ga0335075, IMG submission 206723) | Soil microbial communities from Loxahatchee National Wildlife Refuge, Florida, United States - Lox_Sample_2.4 | ecosystem: Environmental > Terrestrial > Soil > Wetlands | place: USA: Florida... | reverse complement strand
AACATCGGCTCGCCCGAAGCGGGCGAAGACCGCGTCAGCGAACTTCTCAACGATGTCCTCGTCCGCGATGTTTCCGGCGAAACCCATCGCTTCGCCACCGAGCTTTTCGACGTTGTGGATCGTCTCTTCCGGCATCCGGAGATCGATCAGAGAGAGGCTGTAGCCGCGCTTCGCCAGCAGCTCCGCCGTCCTCCGGCCAATGCCCTGCGCGCCGCCGGTGATGACGGCTACACGCTTCTCGTCAGTCATGCTCCCATCGTCGCACAGCCGTGGTCATTCCACTCGCAGCGCCTGCATGGGATCGAGCTTCGAAGCCCGCGTTGCCGGAAACCACACCGCGGCAAGGGCCACCGCGCTTAATATCACCGGCACGGTTACAAATACCGCCGGGTCGTACACTTTCACTCCGAAGAGGAACGACGCCAGCAGCCGCGTCAGCCCGAACGCAGCACCCACACCGATGGCCACGCCGATGAGCGCCAGCGTCATGCCATGCCGGACGACGAGGTTGCGGATTTTCGCGCGGTCCGCTCCAAGCGCCATGCGGATACCCATCTCCTGCGTGCGTTGCTGCACCGAGTAGGCCATCAGGCCATAGATGCCGATCGCGGCCAGCACCAGCGCGGATGCCCCGAAGATCGTCAGCAGCAGCATGTTGAAGTCCTGCCGGGCCGTCGAGTGAATCACCACTTCATCCATCGTTCGAACCCGCGCCACCGGAAACCCTCCGCTCGCCTGCCGCAGCTGCTCCGTTATCGCGGAGATGAACTGGTGCGGATCGGTACGGGTGCGCACCAGCCATGCCACCGGGCCGATGCGCGCATTGAGCGCGGTGATGCCGTCGAGCACCTGCGCCTGCGGAATGATCATCTCGGGCCGCGGATCCCGATTGAGCCCGCCATCGCGAATGTCCCCCACGATGCCGACAATCTGCCGCGCCGGCTCCTCAAACTCCGGACCCACTCCCTTGCCAATAATGATCTGCTGGCCGAGCGGATCTTCCTTCGGCCAGAACTTCTTCGCCATCGCCTGGTTGATGATCACCACCCCGGGAGCGCCGGCCACATCCTGATCGGTGAAGTCGCGGCCGCGCAGAATGGGAATCGTGAAGACGTAGAAATAGCCTGGCGAGACATTCATCCAGCCAGCCCCGCCTGTCGCCGGGTCCTTGCCCAGCGGTCGCCCAACCACGATGAACGGCAGTCCGAATCCGCCCTCAAGCGGCAGGCAGCAGCTTGAGGCCGAGTCCTCGACACCGGGGATAGCGTTGATCCGCTCGCGGCCATCGCGCACCAGTTGCGCCACTCCCGCGGTCTTGGTAAAGCGGTCGCCGGTAAGCGACATGTCCATGGTGAGAACGTTGTGCGGATTGAAGCCAGGATTCACTCCGCGAAGTGCGATGAATGTTCGGATCAGGAGCGCTGCGCCAATCAGCAGCACCAGGGCCAGCGACACTTCGCTGATCACCAGAAGCGACCGTGCCTTACCCTGTCTCAACCCGGTCCCCGAGCGGTTGCTGCTCTCCTTGAGCGTGCTGTTCAGGTCGGGGCTGGATGCGCTGAGCGCAGGAAAGAGGCCAAAGAGAATTCCAGTCAACAACGACACGCCGAGCGTGAAGCAAAGCACGCGCCAGTCAATGCCCACATTCGCGCCGTTCTCGCCGATTCGCGGAATGCCTCCGGGACTAATCGCCAATAGCGTCCGCACTCCCGCAAAGCCAAGAATCAGGCCCACCACGCCGCCGACCAGCGATAGCAACACGCTTTCGGTGAGCAGTTGACGGACGATCCGGCCGCGGCCCGCGCCCATTGCGGCGCGAATCGCGAATTCCCGCCTGCGTCCTGTCGCGCGCACCAGCAGCAGGTTGGCGACATTCGCGCACGCGATCAGCAGCACGAAGCTCACCGCTCCTACCAGCACCAGCAGCGACGAACGCACATCGCTGACAATGGAGTCGCGCAGCGGCTGAACGGAGAATCCCTGCTGCGGATTGGTCTGCGGATAGCGCCGCCGGAACTGCTGGGCCGCGAGCTTCATCTGCGCGTTGGCCTGGGCCAGGGTGACGCCCGGCTTGAGCCGACCAGCGGCGAGGAAATAGTGAGCCTGATCATTGCTGTTGGGATCGAACTGGAAGGGCAACCACAAATCGGCCACAGGGTCGGTCTCGAAGGCTTTTCCGACCACGCCGACGACCGTGTAAGGCTCATTGCCGAGCGAGATCGCCGATCCTATGATCTGCGGATTGCCGCCAAACTTGCGCTGCCACAGCCCATAGCTCAACACAACCACCTTGCCGCCGTTGGGAGCGTCTTCCCGCGGCGTGAAGGTGCGGCCCAGCATCACCGGCGCGCCAAAGAGGCGAAAGTAAGCCTCGGTTACATGCAGCCCGTGCACCTGCTCCGGCACTGCTCCGGTAAGGTTGAACCCTGGCCCGCCAAAGTCGTAAGCAGCTACATCCTGAACGACGCTGGTCTGCTGCTGCCAGTTGTGAAATTTTGTAACTGAGGCGCCGGGATCGCTGCCCTCTGGATAGGTGTTCATAAACTCCACGATCCGATCCGCGTCAGGATACGTGAGCGGCTTCAGCAGCACCGTGTTCACGACCGTAAAGATCGCGGTGTTCGCCCCGATGCCTAGCGCCAGCGCCGCAATGGCGGTGAGCGTGAAGCTGGGATTCTTCATGAACATGTGCAGCGAGTGTTTGAGATCGTTGAAGAGATTACCCACTGCTCAGCTCCTCAAAACATGGTAGGCCCAGCTCAATTGGTCGAGCTTCAGAGACGGGATACGCGCAGGGAACGCGGATGGTTCGCCCAATGGTCGAGTAGACGCAGATTCAGGCCAGCCGTAAGCATTCAAATAACTGGAATTAAGTAATCGGGGGGAGAACCAGACGCTCTCCCCCGCAATCACGCACTATTTGCCTGCGCTTGCATAGCCAAGCTGGAAGGGATTCCCGCCCAGCGCACCGATCAGGTACCAGCCCGTCGCTCCGATGTGTTTCGACGGACCATAGGTGTAGTAGAAGCCGGTGTCCATCAGGCTCGTCGATGCGACCAATCCCTCGCCCAACGGAATTGTCACACCGCCCACGGTCTGCCCCGCTCCCAGCTCGTTTTGCGCTGTCTGGATCTGGTTCAGGAAACCAATCGCCGTGGTCAGGTCTTTGAAGAGAGCCGGAAGACTGTCCCGGCCGGCAAGCGTTCGTGCCACCAGCGCGGCGACCGTATGCGAAGTGCCTTCGAGCCAAACGGCGTTCGGATCGCAGCCCGGAAGAATGGGCGCAAAGCTCGCCGTGTCAAAGACCAGCCCCGTAATCTTCTGGTTGCCGGTAAGGCTGCTGTTCGGAGCCGAAGCCGTATCCGTGGTCTGCAGATTGGCCAGCGCCCAGTCGATCGTGTGCTTATATGTGTTGTCGAGCAGCGCCAGATAAGACCATGTCTGGCAATCCTCGGGAATGGGATACGTATTGATCGTGATCTGATCGCCGAGAGTACCGGTATAGAAGTAGCCGCCCGCCGGGTTGTACATCGCGATCACAAACGCCAGCGCATGCTCCGCCAGGCTTGCCCACGAGGCGCCATTGTCAGCCTTGTCGCCATGGGTCAGCTCCACCAGCATGGTGAAAAACGCGAATGTATCTATGTTGTGCTCGGTCGACTTCCCATTGGTCGACGGCACCGATTGGTTGTACTGGTTGATGCTCGTACCATAGGAATATCCGCCCGCGCCGAGTGTGTTGTAGGTGTTGGTCACGATCCAGTTCGCCACTTTGAGCGCCGCCGTCAGGTACTTCGCCTGCCCGGTGCGGCGATAGAGCTGCGCCAGCGCCATGCCGGCCCAGGCCTGGTCGCCCACCGCACTCGTGTAGAAGTAGAAGGGAGATGCCGCGGGAGTGATGTAGGCTCCGTCCGATGTTGGTGTGTTGACGAAATACGCCTGCCCGAACCGTCCGTCAGCGATTGGAAAATTGTTGGCCTGCGCGTAGATCAGCCCATTACCCAGAACTTCAGCGCGATTCAATCCATCCGCGGTCCCGTGCAGCAGGTAGGCATGGATGGAGACGGCATTGTCATACGTGAAAGCCGTCGACTCCAGCCCGCTGCTGTCTGCGTAGCTCTGCGTCAGCCGGATCGTATTGCCGGTCGCATAAGCGTCCATCATCATTTCCTGAAACGCGAAGGCTTTGTTGATCGAACTCAGGTAGCTCTCTGCCTCGGCAATCGGCGAACTGCCTGCCACTCCGCTCGCATAAGCCGGTTGAGTCAAAGCCAGCGGAGCCAGCCCCGCCGTCGCCACCGTTCCCACACCCATCCCGAAAAGATCTCGTCGCGAAATTGCTCCTCTACGCATCCTCATCTGCCTCCCTCGAATTTTGGGTTCATCGGCCCGGCAGGGAGTCTACTCGCGCTATCATGAGTCCGGCAATCTCCAACCGGATTTCATGGGAATAACTCTCCATTGGTGGAGGATTCAACATGGCAGCAACAGGTCTTCACGGAATCGCCTTCTCTCCCTACGTGGGGCCATGGGTCGGCAGCGCTCCAGTCCTTTTCAACACCTACACGCTGGATCAGGTGGCCCAGCTTCTAACACCTGTCGCGAAGAGCTTTTCTCTGGTTGCTTCCTACGGACAGGGCACCTTTGTCTGGCAGGGTGTTCCCAATATTCAGGATTCCAACAAGTACATCATCCACGCGGCAAAAAATGCCGGGCTGAAGGTTTCCGCGGGCTGTTACCAGCAGGGAGCAAACGCCGGCGGCGATTCCATCAATGTCGAGTGGAGCAAGACCGAGATCGATTACGCACTCAGCCAGGCAAAAACATATGGCAACGTAGTAGAACTTGTCATCGGCAATGAATGTGTGTGGGGACCAAATTCGACTCAAGCCATCATTGATCTCATTAACTACGCAAAGTCGATGCGTGCGCCGAATTTCAACGCATCCACTCTGCCCATTACCACGCGGCAACGGTGGGACGTGCTGGGTGGAGTCAATAACACCACACCCGGATACGCTCCGACGCGACAAGCGCTGCTCAAGCTGTTGTCCGCTTGTGAGGGATTCGTGTACGCGAACATGTATGCCTATTTCGATTCCAAAATTGCCGGCCAGATCGGGCAGAATCCAACTCAAGCCTCATTCACCCAGGCGGTAACCAGCAGCATGAACGGCACGCTGGCAGCACTTAAGAGCGCCTTCTCGAGCCAAAGTGTGTCGACTGAGATTCGCATCGGGGAGACCGGCTGGCCGACCCACGGCTCTCAACCAGAACAGCCCAACGCTTTTCTGGCTACAACGCAGCAGGCCCAGTGGTACTACGAAGCGATGAAAAGCTGGTCCGCCGCGAATGCGATCAAGACCATCATCTTTGAGGCCTGCGACGAACCCTGGAAGGCGCAGGGTGGGTCGAACAGCGAGACCTTTTTCGGAATCTGGCAGGCGAATGGGACCTCAACAGCGCCTAACCAGTACACATTAAACGGTGTGACGCAGAAATACACGATTTGAAGGAGCGTTGCTCGGGAACCAATCAATCGAGCCGTGCGTAAACCCGGGAAGCGCGAGGAATGCAAGCAAGTGAGGTGACAGATGCATGATCCCTTATGGATGCGAGTCTTCCTGGGTGTCCACATCACCGCCGGCAGCGGAGCCTTCGTGCTCGCCCCTCTGGCGCTTGTCACCGCGAAGGGCGGCAAGGCGCACCGCCTCTGGGGCAAGATCTATTTCTGGTGCATGGCGGTCGTCGCGTCCACTGCGCTGGTCATGGCCATTTATCGGCCGATCCTCTTTTTCGCGCTGGTAGCCATCTTCAGCTTCTACTCCGCTTTCGTCGCTTACAGGGTGCTTGGACAGAAAGCCGCCTGGAAGGGTGAGCCGGTCGTTCACGGACTCGACTGGGCAGCCGCCGTCTTCTGCTTCGTAGCCAGCGCGGCATTGGCTCTGCTGGGCGCGATCCGGCCAGAGCTCGTCTCTAACCTGCGCATTCCGGCCATCGTCTTCGGGTTCATCGGCATGCGTATAGCAGCTGGAGCCATGTGGAAGTTCACGCATCCGCCTAAGGAGAAGATGTTCTGGTGGTACGCCCACCTGCAGGGCATGATCGGCAGCTATATCGCCGCATGGACGGCCTTCTCGGTCGTAACCATCGGGCCTCTGCTGCACGGAGCCTGGTGGATCTGGATAACCCCGGTTTCGATTGGCGTACCGGCAATCATCGCGACCACGGCTTACTACAAGCGGAAGTTCGCGCCGCGGCAAAAGGCCGCATTGGTGTAAGCGGGGCGTAAGCGCCGGGTCATTTCAAGGCAAGTGTTCCCAGCGAATCCGGCGCCAGCTCAACCGCTACGACGCGATCGCTCATCTGCACCTGAATCAATTGCGCATGCGGCAGTTCGTTCCGCAAGATCAAGACAACGGTGCCGTCGGGATTCACGAATCCGAGCGCGTCGTCACAGGTGCCAGTGGTCTCCAGGCGTTTTGCTCCCACATCGACGAAGTGCGTCAGATGCTTGAGCAGGTAGTAGTCATGGTTGTAGCGGAAAGTCTTCGCAGTCGTATCCACGCTGACCAGCGAGTTCTGCGCCCATCCCCACGTGCTTATGCCGCCATTCGCGGTCGAGATGTTCCAGTACATGTAGGCTCGCGCGCCACTGCGGAAGTAGTGCTTCATCAGCTGCCAGCAGTAGTCGGTATAGTTCCAGCTGTTCAAGCCGTCACCGCATTCCTGCTCCGATTGGTAAATGGCCAGCGACGGAAATTCGCGATGGATCGCGGGCAGCGCATTCTTTCCCGCCCACTGAACGCCGACTCCCTTGACGAACTGCGCTGCGTCTTTGTCGGCCATGACCGTCTCCAGCAGCTTCGGAGTTCCCCGCTCCAGCGTGCCGAAGAAAACCTCAACGTCGTGCTTTTGCATCTCCGGACCGAGATAATGCAGAAACCGTGCGAGACCTTCCGCTGTCCATGTGCAGCTGGGAAAATTCTGCGCGGAGTTGAATTCATTCTGCGGCATCACCATCCCAACCCGAATTCCCTCTGCGCGATACGCCTCAATGAACCTGCCGAAGTACTTCGCATAGCTCTCGAAGTATCGCGGCTCCTGAATGAACATGTCTTTGCCTTCGTGACCGATCTGATCGGGGCGAATCCCGTTCTCCTTCATTCCCGGATATGCCTTGGCCTCTGCGTAGAAGTGATTCCGCTTCATCCAGCTCGGAGGCGACCACGGCGAGGCCCACAGGCGCAGTCTCGGCTGATAGCGCTGCGCGGCATGAATAAAAGGGATGAGCGTCTTCCGGTCGTGGTCGATGCTGAAGTGCTTCAGATCGAAGTCGCCGTCGGTCTCGTCGTAGCTGTATGCCTCGGTGGCGTAATCGTTCGCGCCGACCGGCATACGGCAATAACTGAAGCGTGCCCCTGCCGCGGGATCAAACAGCTCGCGGAGCACGCTCTCCCGGTCCGCTTCGCTGAGCGCAGCAAGCGACGTCCAGCCGAGTTCGTTGAAGCATCCACCGAAACCGTCGATGGTTTGGTCCGTGAGAGACGGATCGACGTTGAGGTTCAGCATCTCCCACTCGAACGTCGGCTTGAAGAGTGCGCCCTTCTGCCACGTACTCGATTCGGTCGTGGTCACAAAGGTGATGCGGTCGTCGTTGAGCGGCTGCCGAGGAGGCAGTTGCCCTGTACTGCCCCATGCCCCCGAGCCTCGCATGAGCGCCGCACCTGCCGCAGCGCTAAGGCCGCCCTGCAGGACTTTGCGCCGCGTCCAATTTTTGCTTGCCATGCAAAGCTCCTCGACTGCGAGTCTACTCACACGCTCCGTCTTCCTGCACAAACAAAACGGCACCCTCACCGAGGATGCCGTTCTCACCTGCGGCTGGATCGTTACTGCACGTGGAAACCACCCGTCAGCGGAGTCTCCGCCGACGACGGCCCGACCATCACTTTGTAGTCTCCCGGCAGCAGTTGCCATCCGTCCTTCTGCTCGTTGAAGACCGAGACATACTTCGGATCGATCTTCAGCGTCACCGTCTTCGATTCGCCCGGAGCAAGCTCGACGCGATCGAAGGCAACCAGCCGCTTGTAGTTCTCGTCCGCGGCTGCCGGCAGCGCCGCGTAAACCTCCGCGATCTCCGTCCCCGCGCGGCTCCCGGTGTTTTTCACCTCGAAGCTGACCTCGTGGCCGCTCTCATCGACCTTGAGGCCGGAGTACTCGTAGGTCGTATACGACAGGCCGAATCCGAACCAAAACAGCGGCTGGATGTTCTTCGACTCGAACCACTTGTAGCCCACGCGCGCGCCCTGGACGTTGTAGTCCACGTCAAAAGGAGGCAGGCGCTTTTCGTTGTGCATGATGCGCTGCCCTCGCATCACTGTCGGCACCTGGACGGTCACTGGCTTCAGGTCAATTCCTGGAACCTCCGGAAATGCCAGCTGCGAGTCGCTCTTCGCAAACGTCACCGGCAGCTTCGCCGAAGGATTCACCTCGCCGAAGAGCAGGTTGGCAATCGCCTGCCCTCCGCCGATGCCCGGATACCACGCCGCCAGGATCCCCTCCACCTGGTCCGCCCACGGCATCGTCACCGGTCCGCCCGTCTCCAGCACCACAATCGTGTGGGAATTCGCCGCAGCCACCGCGCTCACCAGAGCATCCTGATTGTCGGGAAGCGAAAGCGTGCGCGCGTCATGGCTCTCATACATTGGCTGATTCACGAAGACAATCGCCACGTCCGCAGCCTTGGCCAGCGCCGCAGCCGAAGCATTGTCCGTGCCCGGATTGAACTCCACCTTCGCATTCGGCGCATGTTTCTGGATGTATTTCATCGGCGACGAAGGAAAATACACGGTCTCGCCCCAGTTCGCCCCACCCGGATGCGGATTGATCGCGTTGCCGCCCGGGGGATCAACCTGCGCCGAGCCTCCGCCCGACAGCACGCCGACATCGGCATGCGACCCGATGATCGCAATCGAGCCTGTAGGCTTCAGCGGCAGCACGTTGCCCGAATTCTTCAGCAGCACGATACTCTCTTCGGCAATGTGCTGAGCGTCATCCCGTCCCCGGAACGGATTGACAACCTGCCGCGGCATCGGCGGATTGTCGACCACGCCGGCCGCAAACATGCTGCGCAGAATGCGGTGATCCATGTCTTCCAGGCGCGACAGCGGCACTTGCCCCTTCTGAACGGCCTCCTTCAGCGCGGCACCGAAGTAAATGTCCTCAGGCATTTCCTGGTCGAGCCCGGCCAGCGCCGCCTTCACCGTGCTGTGTGTGCCGCCCCAGTCGGAGAGCACCCATCCCTTGAAGCCGATGTCCTTCTTCAGAACCTGGTTCAGGAGCCAGTCGTTTTCGCACGAGTAATCGCCGTTCACGCGGTTGTAGGCGCACATCACGCCCGAGGGCTCGGCAATCCCGATTGCAATCTCAAACGCCAGCAGATCGCTTTCCCGCGCCGCCTTGTGGCCGATGGTCGCGCTGTAAATGTCGCGTCCCGTCTCCTGGTCGTTGAAGGCGTAGTGCTTGATGTCGCCCATCACCTGCTGCGACTGCAGGCCCTTCATCAGGTTGCCGGTCATGGTCCCGGCCAGCACCGGATCCTCGCCGGCATACTCGAAGTTGCGTCCGTTGCGCGGCTCGCGCGTAATGTCCACGCCACCGCCAATCGACATGTTGTAGCCCTGCGCCCGCAGCTCCCGGCCAATCACGGAACCGTAAAGCTGCGCGCCCTGGGGATCCCAGCTCGAAGCCGCGCCCAGGGTCGAAGGCAGCAGCGTGGCGTAGCGGCTTTCCCGCGCCGCCAGCCGCACGCCCACCGCGGAGTCGGCCATGTTGATGTCGGGAATCCCCAGCCGGTCGATCCCTAGCACATAGCTCGCGCCCCCGTTCGAGCGCGGCGGGATCGGATCACCTTCACGCAGCGCTCCCCAACCGGTGCCGTGCACCAGCTGGATCTTCTCGTCGAGGGTCATCTCTTTGACGACCATGTCCGCCCGCTGATCCGGAGACAGCGACTTGTCGTCCCAGGGATGGTGCACCTTCGGCGGATGCGGCGCCTGGGCTATGAGAACGGGAAGCGACGCGAACGAAACCGCGGCCAACGCTACCACGCAGAGCAACTCTCTACGCAACTTCATGAACCTCCTTAAACGAACGACAATGAGAATGACCGACGACAACGAGAATCAAACCGCAGGATTATTTACGCTGCTCCGGCTCCTGCGAGCGCGTCGCCATCGTAATTGCCGGCAGATACAATCGTCAAAATCAAACGTTTTAGTTGCGGCCCGCGAACATAACCCGAAGCTGGCGGCTGTAATTTAATGCGGACAAGTTAAGATGGGCAGCATTATGCGCGGCGCCTCCTTCTGCTGGTTGTTTGTTGCCGGAGTGCTGACGTGCGTCTCCGCCTCCGCCGAGCGCCTTCGTTCTCCCTGGGACGCGACGACCATCACGCCGACCGGCGCGACTTACAACTGTCCCGCGCCGCCTGCCTTTGCCCGAACCATCAACGTCGAGGGCTACTACACCGATAAGCAATACTCCGTCATCGATCCTGCGAAGCTCGCCGCATTCAACGCCGCCTCCGAAGGCCCGACTCATCTCGGCCAGTACGCCACCACCGCCGCCGACTCGTGGCTGAGCAAGGGCAGCCGCGCTGCAGCCGCGTGCGTCTATTCGCTGCTCGATGCAGCCGCCAAAGCCGACGCCTGGGACGGCAAGATGCCTCAGCTGAACGGCGTCTACCTGCAGAACTGGATGCTCAGCGGCACGGCCATCGCCTACCTGAAGGTCCGCGACAGCCACATGGGAACGCCCGATCAGGACGCCGACATCCAGAAGTGGTTTCGACAACTCGCCGCGCGCGTGCGCGAGTACTTCGAGATGCAACGCACCCGCCCCGGCAGCGACGCATACAACAACCACATGTACTGGGCGGGACTCGCGGTCGCCGCGCAAGGCATCGCAGACGACGACACCAATGCCTTTTGGTGGAGTATGGAAACCTATCGCATGGGCGTGGACGCGATCCAGCCTGACGGTTCCCTGATCGCCGAGATGAACCGCGCCGGAATGGCGGAACACTATCAGCTCTATGCGCTGGGCCCCTTGGTGATGCTGGCGGAGCTTGGCGCCGCCAATGGACTTGATCTGTACGCGGTGAACAATGGTGCCATCCATCGCCTGGTGAAGTTTTCCGTGGCCGGGCGCCTTGATCCTTCGATCATCGAAAAACGCACCGGTGTGCCGCAGAACCTGCCCGCGTTGATCGGCGGCCTCGAGATCGGATGGGCTGTCCCTTATGTCCAGCGCTTCCCCGACCCGCAGCTTTCCGCATGGATCGCTAAGGCTCCATGGGTGAACTTCTGGCAATGGGGAGGCGCGCCTCCGAACGCAGTGATTCCCATCCCGCCCCGCTCCGTCGCTCTGCCGGGCGCTCGGCCCGCGTCTTTGTCCGGAGCCCGATCGTTTACAGGTTCCTGGTGCGGCCAGGGAGATCCCGCATATCCCGCCACCATTACCGACAGCACCGCTTTTCTTACGCTGAAAGTAACTGAGGCCAACGCCTCTATCGGCGTATATCAGGACGCAAACACCATCTTTGCGCCGGGATGGCAGTTCATCACCGGCACCCTCAGCCCGGGCGGCGAACGGATCGACTGGTCGAACGGCACGTACTGGAGCCGCTGCAACATCCCCAAGGCCCACGCGCACTCTCGCCTCAAGCTGGCTGGGATCTGGTATGCAGTTGGTCTCCACTCGGAGGTCTGCTCCATCCGTCAGCACGGCAGCGCCCTGCAACTCGACAATGGGCACGGCGCCAGCGCCAGCGGCAGCGTCGACGCAGAGGGTCGCCTGACGACCGACTGGAAGGGCAACCGCATCGTGGGGCTGGTCAGCGCGGACGGCAACCGCATCGACTGGGATAACGGAACCTGGTGGGTCCGATGAATCCAGCGCCTCGATCGTGGCTGACCTTCTTTTGTTTTTGGGGGGGAACGGATTCTAGCGATCTTTGGAAGCGCGGACGCGGCCGATGGGGGTGACCGTCGCGTGTAGTGGGTGTTCAGCCTGCGGCACAAGGTGAGGCTCGACAGCGGCTGCCGGAACACTTGCCATGCGCTGCAGAACGGTTGCGGGTGCGATTTCGTGTTCTACGATGACTC
>Ga0335075_10013780_pt1 | contig 12167 bp, 13 predicted proteins | sample Lox_Sample_24_FD_206723 | JGI IMG/M metagenome (GOLD analysis project Ga0335075, IMG submission 206723) | Soil microbial communities from Loxahatchee National Wildlife Refuge, Florida, United States - Lox_Sample_2.4 | ecosystem: Environmental > Terrestrial > Soil > Wetlands | place: USA... | reverse complement strand
TGCTGGTGCAGTACGCGGCCTGGCACTTGGACCGTGACCACCACATGGAGGTGTCCGACAAAGTGTCGATGGCAAACTATCGCGCGAACCGACTGGTCTGCGACGCCGCCGACCGTGCCATGCAGGTTTTCGGTGGCCTCGGTTACAGCCGTCACGAACCGTTTGAGCACATCTACCGCCACCACCGCCGCTACCGGATCACCGAGGGCGCCGAAGAGATCCAAATCCGCCGGGTGGCTCAGCGGCTGTTCAAGTTCGGTAGCAAGTGAGCCTGCAAGACAGCTTGCCCGCGGTGTTGCACCCGATACTGCGCGGCGACGTGGCGATCGATAATCTGCGCGCATTGACCGGTGGTGCCAGCCGAACCACATGGGCATTCGATGCCGTCACGGCCGACGGACGGCGGTCGCTGATCCTGCGCATCGGTCCGCCGGACGACGTGCACGCCGGAATGGAGCTCGAGGCCCGCGCTCAAGCCGCCGCCGCGGCCGCCGGTGCGCCGGTTCCCCACATTTTGGTCGCCGATGATTCGGTTGGCGCACTTGGCAATCCGTTTCTGATCTGCGACGAAATCAAGGGCGAGACCATCGTCCGTCGCATCCACCGTCAGCTGGACGATGTGGGCCGGGCGGGACTGCTTCTGCAGTGCGCCCAGGCGCTGGCGGCCATCCACCGTGCCGACGCGAACCTCTCCGGCGTCAACCGCGAGGATCAACTTGCCGAATGGCGAGGCCGACTGGACGTCATGGGCGACACCACCGCCACATTCGAGTGGTCTTTTCGATGGCTCGCCGCGCACCAGCCGGCGCCGTCACCGCCGCGCCTGGTGCACGGCGACTACCGGATGGGCAACCTCATCGTCGACGGATCCGAGTTGGCGGCCGTGCTGGACTGGGAGCTGGTGCACATCGGTGAGGTGTATGAAGACCTGGCCTGGTTCTGCATCCGAGCCTGGCGGTTCGGCGCTGCGGCCGACCGCGCCGCCGGCGGCCTGGGCAGCGTCGAGGAATTTCTCGGCGCCTACGAACAGGCCGGCGGGGCCACGGTCGATCGGGTGGCGTTTCACTGGTGGTTGGTGTTGGCCACGCTGCGCTGGGGTGTCATCTGTCGCTACCAAGCGGAACGTCACTTGAGCGGGCAGAACCGCTCGGTGGAGCTGGCCGCGATCGGCCGCCGAGTCTGCGAGACGGAATGGGATCTGCTCAACCTCCTGGACAACGCGGCACCAGATGTCGATTAACCGCTTAAGCTTCCGCTGTGGTTACTCCTGATCAGGCGATCGACACCATCCGCGAGGTGGGCGGCGCGCACCCCGGCTACCGGGCGTTGCACGCCAAGGGCAAGCTGTATCGCGGCACATTCACAGCCACCGGCGATGCCGCCGCACTCTCCCGCGCCGCACACCTCACCGGTTCGGCCGTGCCCGCGCTGATCCGGTTCTCCAGTGGCTCGGGCAATCCGGCGCAGCCAGACAACGCTCCGGGGGTGCGCGGGATGGCGGTGAAGTTCACGCTGCCGGACGGGTCGACCACCGACGTGTCCACCCAGACAGCCAGGCTGTTTCCGGCCAGCACACCCGACGGCTTCATCTCCCTGCTGCGTGCGAGCAAGCCGGGCATCACCGCTCCGCTGCGTCTGGCCGGCTACATCGCTACCCATCCCCGCTTCTTGTCGGCATTGCCGGTGGTGCGCGACGCGAACCGGGTGCCGGCCGGCTATGGCACCGTCGCGTACCACGGGTTGCACGCCTTCCGCTGGGTGGCCGCCGACGGCAGCGCACGATTCGTTCGCTACCACCTGCTCCCGGCCGCGGACGAAGAGTTTCTGCCGCCGCCGGCCGCGGCGGAGAAGAGTGCGAACTTTTTGATCGAAGAACTCGACGCGCGTCTCGCGTCGGAACCCGTCCGGTTCTCCTACCAAGTCCAGGTCGCCGCGGACGGCGATTCCACCGTCGATCCATCCAAACCATGGCAGAGCACCAAAACCGTCACCGTCGGCACCCTGGACATCACCGGGATCGACACGGAACGCGAGCGCGGCGGCGACATCGTGGTATTCGACCCCATGCGCGTCACCGACGGCATCGAACCCTCGAACGACCCGGTGCTGCATTTCCGCACGCTCGCTTACTCAGCGTCGGTGAAACTGCGCACGGGTGTGGATCGCGGTCCCGAAGCCCCCGCGACCTGATGACGTCCGGGGCCACGTCTCGCAACCCACTGCATGGCCGCCCCACCGCGGCTGAACTCATCGCCGCGGTCGCCGAGTTCCTCGAGACCGACGTCCGGGAGTCGACCGCCGGTCAGGTCAATTTCCATGCCCGGGTCGCCGCCAACGTGTTGCGCATCGTCGAGCGTGAATTGGTCGAAGACTCGGCCGAGGGCGTCACGAAGGCCCTGGCCGGCGTCGGCTTCGACGACGAAGCGCAGCTGGCGGCCGCTATTCGGACCGGACAGCTGGACGGACGCGGCGACCAGCTGCAATCGGCTCTGCGGGCGTTGGTAAGTCACCGTTTATCGGTCGCGCATCCGGGCTACCAGCACGAATAGGAAGGCACCCAATGCCTGCTACCGACTCCGGCCACAATCAGCAGGTCATCGTCGAGGTGGCCGATCAGCTGTTCGCGGCGATCGAGCGAAGCGACGAGGCGACGCTGACGCAGCTCTTCGACGACGACGTCGCGGTATGGCGGGTGGGGGCCCGCCGCGACAACGACAAAGAGCGGGCGCTGAAGGTGTTGCGCTGGTTCATCGACGTCACCGCGCAGCGCCGCTACGAGATCCTCGACCGCCAGCTGTTCCCCGGCGGTTTCGTCCAGCAGCACATCCTGCACGCCACCGGCCGCAACGGGGGATCGATCGCCCTGCGGGTGTGCATCGTGATTAAGTTGGGGATGAACGCCCTGATCAGCCGTATCGACGAGTACTTCGACCCAGCCGAACTCGGCCCGCTGATGAGCTAGCCGGCAACGGAGGAGCGACGCAGATGACGCGCGACGTCGACGGTATGAGCAGCAGCGATGAGGTGGGGGCACCTCCCGCTTGCGGGGGAGAGCGGCGCCGATGACAACCGTGGAAACACTGCTGAACGATCCGGACACCGCAGGAGTATGGAACCTCGTTCCCGATCGATCCACGATCAGCTTCAAGATCAGGAACATGTGGGGCCTAATCAGCGTCAAGGGCCGGTTCACCGAGTTCAACGGCGACGGCCAGGTCACCGGCAAGGGTGCCATCTTCGGCCGCCTCGACATCCAGGTGGCATCGTTGCGTACCGGGATCGGTAAACGCGACGAGCACCTGCGGTCGGACGACTTCTTCGCCACCGACCACTTCCCGGAGATCAGCGTCGTGGTGACCGCCGTGCAGCCGACCACCGGCAACGCCGCCGATTTACGGGCCACCCTCAGCATCAAGGGGATCACTGCCCCGATACCGCTGCCGGTCCGGATCATTCTGCTCGATGACGGCTCGGTGCGGGTATCGGCGAAAATCGAGGTCGCCCGGGCCCAATTCGGCCTGGGCTGGAATCGGCTCGGCATGATCGGCAAGACGGCGACCGCGTTGGCCGATGCCTGCTTCGTGCGGGCGCCACGGTAGACCCGCGTCACGATGCGGTCAGCCCGCATCCCCGCTGGGCAGTACCATCTGCACCGTGTCCGACACACGCCCACTGCGGATCCTCGTCTACAGCGACAACGCCAAGACCCGAGAGGACGTCATGCTGGCATTGGGCAAACGGGTTCACCCGGATCTGCCCGAGCTGAGCTATGTCGAGGTAGCCACCGGACCGGTCGTCATTCAGCAGGTGGACGCCGGAGACATCGATCTGGCCATTCTCGACGGAGAGGCCACTCCGGAAGGCGGCATGGGCATCGCCAAGCAGCTGAAGGACGAGATTGCGCAGGGACCGCCGATCGTGGTGCTGACCGGACGGCGCGACGATGCCTGGCTGGCCAGCTGGTCACGCGCCGAGGCATCGGTCCCTCAGCCAATTGACCCGATTCGGCTCAGCCGAACGGTGCTCGAGTTGCTGCGCCCGCCGGTTCACTAGCCGATCACAAATCCCGGAGCTCACCGGGACGCCAGCCGCCGAGCGCGGCGGGCCAGCTCCGACTCGAGTGTCGTCGTCACTTCGTCGATAGGCGAAATAGCTTCGCACCCTTAGTAATTCGTAAATCACGGATGGCCGCGCAACCGGTGCATACTTCGACGGGCCGACCACCCACCCGGCTGTGGTTGAGGTCACATCTAGACTGCTGAGCGCGGGACCACACAAGATCGCTAGGCTGTGGTTGCGCTCACAGTCAGCCCAACAATGAGGGAGCGTCTTCGCGGCATGAACCTGTACCTACCCATTCTGGTGCTTGGGGGGATCGCCGCTGCTTTCGCCCTCGGCTCGGTCGCAATCGCGCAGATCACCGGCCCCAAGCGCTACAACCGCGCGAAGCTGGAGGCCTACGAATGCGGGATCGAACCCAGCGACCAGCCGGCCAACGCGCCGCACGCGGGCAGCGGGCAGCGATTCCCGGTGAAGTACTACCTGACCGCGATGTTGTTCATCGTCTTCGACATCGAAATCGTGTTCCTTTACCCATGGGCGGTCAGCTACGACAAGCTGGGATTATTCGCGCTGGTCGAGATGGTGGTGTTCGTGCTCACGGTCTTCGTGGCCTACGCCTACGTATGGCGCCGCGGCGGCCTGACCTGGGATTGAGGTAAGACGTGGGCCTGGAAGAGAAACTGCCGAGCGGTTTCTTGCTGACGACCGTCGAAACACTGGCGGGATACTTCCGTAAGAACTCGTTGTGGCCGGCGACATTCGGACTGGCCTGCTGCGCGATCGAGATGATGGCCACCGCAGGCCCGCGATTCGACATAGCGCGCTTTGGCATGGAGAGGTTTTCGGCAACCCCCCGGCAGGCCGATCTGATGATCGTGGCCGGCCGCGTGAGCCAGAAGATGGCGCCGGTGCTGCGCCAGATCTACGACCAGATGGCCGAGCCGAAGTGGGTGCTGTCGATGGGCGTATGCGCATCGTCGGGCGGGATGTTCAACAACTACGCGATCGTGCAGGGCGTGGACCATGTCGTGCCAGTCGACATCTACCTACCCGGCTGCCCCCCGCGTCCGGAAATGTTGTTGTACGCAATCCTCAAGCTGCACGACAAGATTCAGGAGATGCCGTTGGGCGTCAACCGCGAACTGGCCATCGCCGAAGCCGAACAAGCGGCGCTGGCCGCCAGGCCGACGATCGAGATGCGCGGACTGTTGCGATGAGCTCACCGGAACACGACCCGAAACGAGCAGCCAGCGAGGTGGGGGGGCCTCCTGTTGCTGCGGACCAAACGGATAAAGAGGTGATCGACGTTCGCCGAGGCATGTTCGGCGTCCACGGCACCGGTGACACATCGGGTTACGGACGGCTGGTACGCCAAGTCACGATCGACGACGGTAGTCCCCGGCCCTACGGCGGATACTTCGACGAGGTCGTCGATCGGCTGGCCGCGGCGCTGAAGGAGGCCGACGGCGTCGAATTCGCTGACGCCATAGAGAAAGTCGTGGTCTACCGGGACGAACTGACGCTGCACGTGCGCCGCGAGCTATTGCCACAGGTGGCCAGCCGACTCCGCGACGACGCGGCGCTGCGCTTCGAATTGTGCCTGGGCGTCAACGGCGTGCACTACCCGCACGAAACCGGAGCCGAGCTGCACGCCGTGTATCCGCTGAAGTCGATCACCCACGGGCGCCGTGTCCGGCTGGAAGTGTCTGCGCCGGATAGTGATCCGCACATCCCGTCGCTGTTCGCGATCTACCCGACCAACGACTGGCACGAACGCGAGACTTATGACTTCTTCGGCATCATCTTCGACGGGCACCCGTCGTTGACCCGCATCGAAATGCCCGACGACTGGCAAGGACATCCGCAACGCAAGGACTATCCACTCGGCGGCGTCCCGGTCGAGTACAAGGGCGCGCAGATCCCCCCGCCCGACGAGCGGAGGGCCTACAACTGATGAGCGAGACCACCACCCCTAACGGCGAAGGCAGCGGCGGAGAAACCCTGGTGGCTGTCGTCGGCCAGGATTGGGAACAACTCGTCGAAGCGGCCCGCAAGGGCGAACCCGGCGAACGCATCGTCGTCAACATGGGACCCCAGCACCCGTCCACCCACGGGGTGCTGCGGCTGATCCTGGAGATCGAAGGTGAGACGGTCACCGACGCCCGGTGCGGAATCGGCTACCTGCACACCGGGATCGAGAAGAACCTGGAGTACCGGTACTGGACCCAGGGCGTGACGTTCGTGACCCGAATGGATTACCTGTCACCATTTTACAACGAAGCCGTCTACTGCCTGGGTGTGGAGAAGCTGCTCGGGATCACCGACGAGATCCCGGAGCGTGTCAACGTCATCCGGGTGATGCTGATGGAATTCAACCGGATCTCCTCGCATTTGGTCGCGCTGGCGACCGGCGGGATGGAACTGGGTGCGATGACGGCGATGTTCCTCGGGTTCCGGGAACGCGAGCTGATACTCAACCTGTTCGAGTCGATCACCGGTTTGCGGATGAACCACGCCTATATCCGACCCGGTGGACTGGCCCAGGACCTGCCGTCCGAGGCGCTGCGCGAGATCCCGGAACTCGTCAAGCTGCTGAGCCGTCGGCTCAATGACATGGAGAACCTGCTCAATGAGAACTACATCTGGAAAGCCCGTACCCAGGGTGTCGGCTATCTCGACCTGACCGGGTGCATGGCCCTGGGAATAACGGGGCCGTGTCTGCGGGCGACCGGCTTGCCGTACGACCTGCGGCGCAGCGATCCCTACTGCGGCTACCAGAACTACGAATTCGATGTGATCACCGACGACACGTGTGATGCATACGGGCGCTACATCATTCGCGTCAAAGAGATGCGGGAGTCGCTGAAGATCATCGAGCAGTGCCTGGATAAGTTGCGGCCGGGCCCGATCATGGTGGAGGACCGCAAGATCGCCTGGCCGGCCGATCTGAAAGTCGGCCCGGACGGTCTGGGCAACTCGCCGGAGCACATCGCCAAGATCATGGGCACCTCGATGGAAGCGCTGATCCACCACTTCAAACTCGTTACCGAAGGCATCCGCGTCCCGGCCGGACAGGTATACGTCGCGGTCGAGTCGCCTCGCGGCGAGCTGGGCGTGCACATGGTCAGCGACGGCGGCACCCGCCCGTACCGGGTGCACTACCGGGATCCGTCGTTCACCAACCTGCAGGCTGTGGCCGCGATGTGTGAGGGCGGCATGGTCGCCGACGTGATCACCGCGGTGGCCAGCATCGATCCGGTCATGGGCGGGGTGGACCGGTGAGCAGCGGACCGTACACCCCCGGCGTCGGCGCCAGCGGCGAGCGGGTGTTCATCCGCCTTGGCCCGCCACCCGAAGAGCCGGGCCAATTCGTCGTCGAAGGCGCGCCGGAGTCCTATCCGGACGAGGTCCGGGCCCGGCTGGAAGTCGACGCCAAGGAGATCATCGGCCGCTACCCCAGCCCGCGCTCGGCGCTGCTGCCGCTGCTGCACCTGGTGCAGTCCGAGGACGGTTACATGACGCCGGCCGGTTTGGAATTCTGCGGCGACCAGCTCGGCCTGACCGGCGCCGAAGTCGCGGCGGTGGCGAGTTTCTACACCATGTACCGCCGCGGACCCACCGGCGACTACCTCGTCGGCGTCTGCACCAACACGCTGTGTGCCGTCATGGGCGGCGACGCCATCTTTGACTCACTCAAGGAACACCTCGGCATCGGCAACGACGAGACCACCTCCGACAGCTCGATCACCCTGCAACACATCGAATGCAATGCAGCGTGCGACTTCGCGCCGGTGGTGATGGTCAACTGGGAGTTCTTCGACAACCAAACCCCCGAGTCGGCGCGGAAACTCGTCGACGGACTGCGCTCCGGGAAACCCCCGGCGCCAACTCGCGGCGCCCCGTTGTGCAAGTTCCGCGAGACTGAGCGGATCTTGGCCGGTTTCCCCGACCCGCGTCCCGACGAAGGCCAGGGCGGTGCCGGCGCGGCCACGTTGGCCGGGTTGCTGGTTGCCAAGGAACACAAAATGACCGCGCCGACGGCCGACAGCGCAGGGGAAGGCCCGTAATGGGGTCACAAATGCCGCTGGCTCCCGTGCTGAGCCGCTTCTGGGACGACCCCGAGTCGTGGACTCTTGCGACTTACCGCCGCAACGACGGCTACCAGGCTTTGCAGAAAGCCCTGAAGATGGACCCGGACGACGTGATCACCGCGGTCAAGGACTCCGGGCTGCGCGGCCGTGGCGGGGCGGGTTTCGCCACCGGGACCAAGTGGTCGTTCATCCCGCAGGGCGACAGCGGTCCGGCCGCCAAGCCGCACTACCTGGTCGTCAATGCCGATGAGTCGGAACCCGGCACCTGCAAAGACATTCCGCTGATGCTGGCCACCCCGCACTTCTTGGTCGAGGGTGTGATCATCGCGTCATATGCGATCCGGGCCAGCCACGCGTTCATCTACGTGCGTGGTGAAGTGTTGCCGGTGCTGCGGCGCCTGCAGAACGCCGTCGCCGAGGCCTACGCCGCCGGCTTCCTGGGCAAAGACATCGCCGGCTCCGGCTACGACCTGGAGCTGGTGGTGCACGCCGGCGCCGGCGCCTACATCTGCGGCGAGGAGACGGCGTTGCTCGACTCGCTGGAAGGCCGCCGCGGCCAGCCGCGGCTGCGCCCGCCGTTCCCCGCGGTCGCCGGACTTTACGGCTGCCCGACGGTGATCAACAATGTCGAGACCATCGCCAGCGTTCCGCCGATAATCCTCAACGGAGTCGACTGGTTCCGGTCGATGGGCAGCGAGAAATCACCCGGCTTCACCCTGTATTCGCTGTCCGGGCACGTGACCCGGCCGGGCCAGTACGAAGCTCCGCTGGGCATCACGTTGCGGGAGTTACTGGACTACGCCGGTGGGGTGCGGGCCGGCCACCAGCTCAAGTTCTGGACGCCCGGTGGGTCGTCGACTCCGCTTCTCACCGATGAGCACCTCGACGTGCCGCTGGACTACGAGGGCGTCGGAGCGGCCGGCTCGATGCTGGGCACCAAGGCGTTGGAGATTTTCGACGAGACGACGTGCGTGGTCCGCGCAGTCGGGCGCTGGACCGATTTCTACAAGCACGAATCATGCGGCAAATGCACGCCCTGCCGCGAGGGCACCTTCTGGCTGAGTCAGATCTATGAGCGCCTGGAAACCGGTCACGGCACCCCCGAGGACCTGGACAAGCTACTGGACATCTCCGACGCCATTCTCGGTAAGTCCTTCTGCGCCTTGGGCGATGGCGCGGCAAGCCCGGTCGAGTCCTCGATCAGATTCTTCCGCGACGAGTACGTCGCGCATGTCGAAGGAGGCGGATGCCCGTTCGACCCCAAGCTGTCCATGCTCGCGCCGAACGGAGACAACGCGTGACTCGCGCCGGCGACGATGCAGTGGGGGTGCCTCCAGCCGCGCAGCGGCGAGGGGGACGAAGGGATGAGGAGGAGCGGCGCTCATGACGCAGGTGGCTGACACCGGAGAGAAGGTTTCCCAGCCGGAGCTGGTGACGTTGACCATCGACGGCACCGAGATCAGCGTCCCCAAAGGCACTTTGGTGATCCGGGCCGCCGAGTTGATCGGCGTGCAAATCCCCCGGTTCTGCGACCATCCGCTGCTCGATCCGGTCGGCGCCTGCCGCCAGTGCCTGGTCGAGATCGAGGGTCAGCGCAAACCGATGGCGTCGTGCACCATTCCCGTCACCGACGACATGGTGGTGCGCACTCAGTTCAGCTCCGAGGCCGCCGATAAGGCCCAGCACGGGGTGATGGAGCTGTTGCTGATCAACCACCCGCTGGACTGCCCGATGTGCGACAAGGGCGGTGAGTGCCCGCTGCAGAACCAGGCGATGTCCAATGGCCGCGCCGACTCCCGCTTCACGGATGTCAAGCGCACGTTTGCCAAGCCGATCAACATCTCCTCGCAGGTGCTGCTGGATCGCGAGCGTTGCATTCTGTGCGCGCGCTGCACCCGATTCTCCGAGCAGATTGCCGGTGACATCTTCATCGACATGCTGGAGCGCGGCGCGCTGCAACAGGTCGGCATCTACGCTAACGAGCCTTTCGAGTCGTACTTTTCCGGCAACACCGTGCAGATCTGTCCGGTCGGTGCGCTGACCGGAACCGCCTACCGCTTTCGGGCCCGCCCTTATGACCTGGTCTCCAGCCCGAGTGTGTGTGAGCACTGCGCGTCGGGGTGTGCACAGCGCACCGACCATCGCCGCAGCAAGGTGCTGCGGCGGCTGGCCGGCGACGAGCCAGAGGTCAACGAAGAGTGGAACTGCGACAAGGGGCGGTGGGCGTTCACCTACGCCACCCAGCCAGACCGGATCACCACTCCCCTGGTGCGCGACGGCAGTGATCCCAGCGGCACATTAGTGCCGGCTTCGTGGCCGCACGCGGTGGCCGCCGCGGTCGACGGGCTCACCTCGGCGCCCGGCGGTACCGGCGTGCTGCTCGGCGGCCGGCTGACCGTCGAGGACGCTTACGCCTACTCCAAGTTCGCTCGAATCGTGTTGGGCACCAACGATATCGACTTTCGCGCTCGTCCACACTCCAGCGAGGAGACGCAATTCCTGGCGGCCCGGGTGGCGGGCAGGCCCCTGACGATCAGCTACTCCGATCTGGAGTCGGCGCCGGCGGTGCTGCTGGTCGGCTTCGAGCCCGAGGAAGAGTCGCCGATCGTGTACCTGCGGCTGCGCAAAGCCGTCCGCAAGCGCGGACTGCCGGTGCACGCCATCGCACCGTTCGCCAGCAATGGGTTGAAGAAGTTGTCCGGCAAGCTGATTCAGACCGTGCCCGGCGCGGAGCCCACAACGCTGGACGGGGTGCGCAGCGGTGAACTCGCTGAGCTGCTGTCTAAGCCCGGCGCGATCATCATCGTCGGCGAACGGCTGGCCGGCGTGCCCGGCGGATTGTCTGCCGCGGGCAGGCTCGCCGACACCACCGGGGCGCGACTGGCGTGGGTGCCTCGCCGCGCCGGAGAACGCGGAGCGCTGGAGGCCGGCGCGCTGCCGGGGTTGCTGCCCGGTGGCCGCCCGCTGGCCGACACGGCCGCCCGCTCGCAGGTGGCCGAAGCCTGGCATGTCGCCGAGTTGCCTTCTGCCGACGGCCGTAACGCCGACGAAATCCTGGCCGCGGCCGCCGACGGCACGTTGGGCGCCCTGCTGGTCGGTGGCATCGAACCCGACGACTTCGCCGACCCCGCCGCGGTACTGGCTGCCTTGGACGCGACAGGTTTCGTGGTGAGCCTGGAGCTACGGCACAGCGCGGTGACCGAACGAGCCGACGTCGTTTTCCCGATCGCACCGGCGGCGGAGAAATCGGGGACCTACGTCAACTGGGAGGGCCGGCACCGCACCTTCTCGGCCGCGCTGCCGCCCGCCGCCACACCGGACCTGCGCGTGCTCGACACCCTGGCCGACGAATTGGGAATAGACCTGGGGCTGCCCACGGTGGACGCCGCGCTCGCCGAACTGAGCGCACTGGGCACCTGGGACGGCACGCACAGCGCCGCGCCGACCATCGCCGCTGCCGGAGCGCCGAAACCCGGTGCCGGTGAAGCCGTATTGGCCGGATGGCGAATGCTGCTCGACGACGGCCGACTGCAGGACGGCGAGCCGCACCTGGCCGGCACCGCGCGCACACCGGTAGTGCGGCTCGCGGCGGGGACGGCGGACGCGATCGGCGCCGCTGACGGCGACCAGGTCACCGTCAGCACCGCGCGCGGTGCGATCACGCTGCCGCTGACCATCACCGAGATGCCCGAACACGTGGTGTGGCTGCCGCTGAACTCGCCGGGCTCGGCGGTGCACAAGACGTTGGGCGTGACAGCCGGCGCCGTGGTGAAGATCGGCGCGCGGATTGGGGTGGGCGGATGAGCGGCTTCGGGCACGACACCTGGTGGTTGATCGCGGGCAAGGCGCTCGCGGTGTTCGTGTTCCTGGTGCTGACGGTGCTGGTCGCGATTCTGGCCGAACGCAAGATCCTGGGCCGGATGCAGATGCGTTGGGGGCCCAACCGGGTGGGTCCGCGGGGATATCTGCAGAGCCTGGCAGACGGCATCAAGCTAGCGCTCAAGGAGCCCATCA
>Ga0335075_10013779_pt1 | contig 12168 bp, 7 predicted proteins | sample Lox_Sample_24_FD_206723 | JGI IMG/M metagenome (GOLD analysis project Ga0335075, IMG submission 206723) | Soil microbial communities from Loxahatchee National Wildlife Refuge, Florida, United States - Lox_Sample_2.4 | ecosystem: Environmental > Terrestrial > Soil > Wetlands | place: USA: Florida... | reverse complement strand
TCACTTGACCAGATCAGCCAGAGTCAGTGGCCTTCGCGGCCTAGCAGCGAGTCTATTGATCTCATCGTCCGGTATCTGCGAGCTCGAAGGAGGGTGTGACCACGTTTGGACAGCAGAAGGGAAGTTAGCTGTTGTGTTACTTCTCTTCGTGGCTCGTAGAAGGGGCGCATGGACTCGATTTGCCAGGGATCGCAATCGTATCATGGCTGCGACTCGCTCGCATGTCGACAGACAGATCTATTCAAAGTTCCACCAGAAGAGAATTAGGCGTCGCTGGCAGGTACTTCCGATGTGGGGGCGAAGAGCGGCCGCTTGGGCTCGGTGACATGCGCTTCAAGACGGGCCCATGTCGTCATTCGGGGGGGCATATGATAAACACTCGCTGCTCTTGCTATTATGACTCGCTACTTTTCCAAAGATTTTAGATTCTCTACAACTTTGTTTCCGCAAAATCAATCGAAGAGCACTTCTTGTCTCCAGTCCTCCTAAGGCAACGTCACCGCACCTCCGATTTCACAGCTTGCCCTTCGAAACCAATTCACGCCTTCTCTCTTCAACAGCATCAGCCAAGATGCCTCTCTACAATGTAAACAACTTAACTACCAGAAGATCATTCGATAGGCAGTTATACTGACCCAGATTGTACAGGTCACCTTGAAAGAGAACGCTAACGAAGAAGAGCTCACCAAGGCTAAGGAGAATGCCAAATCATCAGGCGGAGAGATAAAGCATGAGTTCACCCTGATAAAGGGTTTCACGTGCGTATCATCCCGCATCTTTCATTTCAGCCATTGCTGATTGGTTTTCAGGGTCGAGTTCCCTGATGACAAAGTCGGCACCCTTCAGACCAATGACCACATTCATGTCGAGCAGGACGGCGAAGTCACGACCCAGTGAATGAATACCGGAAAGGGAAGGAATTGATGACGAACATTAAATGGTCACTTGGGCAGTGGGCATGTCGTGATCAAAAACCACTAGGAAGGAAGCTCTCCTGATATGATGCTAGTCGAAACGGGAGAGTATACAAGACCCATCTCCAGAGGTCTGCAGAGCAATCACAAATCAATCACTTAAAAGTCTGTCGTTCTTCCATTGTAGCTCCATTCTCCAGCTGCACCCCATCGCAGTGGTTCGTTCTTTGGTCCCCCAATTTCGCCGGTCTTTGGATTTCTGTCGCCCTCGAACTCTGGTGGTGCTCCTCTTTTCACATCCGGATGCAACTCCTCTCCTTCGCCCCTTGCTTCAATGGCTTTGTTGAAATCTTGTTCAAATTTGGGCGTTGATGACTCTGTCACATTTTCGACTCGATCAGAAATAGAATTGTCCGCTTCTGCCACATCGGCTGTAGATGCGTCTGGCGATTGGTTGATCTTGGGGGTGGAACGAGGAGTTGAAAACGCCCCCGTAGACTCGCGTTGAAGTGCCTCGAAAAGTTCTTGCTCTTCCTTGGGAAGGCGGAGGGGGGATGGAGAGTGAAATGGGGGTGGCTGGCTTGCCGTAGTGAGTCGTGTGACTGAAAACGAGCGGCGAGCGGCAGCTTGTGTAAAGAGGTGAGCTCGAGGAGCTTTGCAGAAGAGAAGAGAAGACATGATGGAAGGCATTGTTGCAAAGTTTACTGTAAATGGCGTGCATCAACAAGCAGCGGTCAGAGTGAGTAGACCGAAGCTAATCATCGGGCTGCAGGCGTCCTGAACTTGACATTCGCTCAGGGTCCCGCCTTATCGATAAAGGTGTCAGAATTCTTCCAAGCTTGTGACGGCAGGCTTTTTCTCGTACTCCGCACATAAGTGCCACGGCTTTTTTTTTCTGGTTCTTTTCTCGTGGGTTATTGATCCAATTGAGTTTCTTTCAGGGCCTCGACAACTTCTTCATAGACAAAAGCCCTGTGTTCCCATTCATAAGTCGCAGAACCCTCAAGCAGTCATGGCTTCACGCATTGCCTCTAGACGTTTGGGAACCAAGTCATGGCAGGCACGACTTACCACTTTCAGTGGTGCCCCGAGATGCTACGCATCTGCTGCTGCGGCACCAAAATCCTCGAATTTGTCGCATGATATGCGATCAGAGATCTATGTACGAGCCTCCTCCTCTACGGACGGCCCAGCAGCTAATTTCTCCCAGCACCAAGCCTCCATTTCCAATCCCGATCCTCCTGCAGACTCTCCTACCACTGCTTTTCTAAACCAAAGCGCACCATATATGGTCCCTACTTATGTCAGACCGCCGCCAATGTTTGTCAAAGGTGCAGGTTGCCGGATGTATGACATGGAAAATCGTTCTTACCTCGACTTCACGGCTGGCATTGCGGTTAATGCTTTGGGCCATGCCGATGCAGACGTCTGTGCTGTGATAGAAAATCAAGCGCAACAGCTCATCCATTGCTCCAATCTATACTACAACCCTTGGACGCCTACACTTTCGAAACTGATGGTGGAAGAGACACGGAAGCAGTCACCTGGAAGTCATCTCAGCCAGGTCTTCATATCCAATTCGGGCTCAGAAGCTAATGAGGCTGCATTGAAATTTGCACGAAAGGTTGCGTATGCTAAGGATCCAGAGTCCTCTCAGAGAGAGATTGTGTCATTCCACGGTTGCTTCCATGGTCGGACATATGGATCCCTGTCCGCTACACCAAATCCAAAATATCAAGCGCCATTTGGGCCGATGATTTCCGGCTTCAGATATGGGATCTACAACTGGATCGAGGGTCTAGACCGACTGATCACAAAAGACACCGCTGGTGTCATCGTCGAGCCAATACAAGGTGAGGGCGGAGTTAACGTAGCTACACCTGAGTTTCTTCGAGCAATTCGTGAGCGATGTGACGCGGTTGGCGCGGTACTGATCTTTGACGAGATTCAGTGTGGTCTGTCACGAACTGGAGATCTGTGGGCGTACATCGCAAGCGGTGTGCATCCTGATATCCTCACCACAGCAAAGGCGCTGGGAAATGGAGTGCCAATTGGGGCAGCCCTTGTATCCGGAAAGACGGTGGCGCCATTCATCAAGACTGGAGACCATGGCACGACTTTTGGTGGTAATCCACTTGTTTGTCGAGTCGCACATCATGTATTTGGTCGCTTGGCGGCTTCGACTTTGCAAGCGGAGGTGAAAAAGAAGTCGAAGCTGTTGTTCGATGCTTTCGAATCATTGAAAGCTAAGTTTCCGGGCGTACTTACAGAGGTACGTGGGCGAGGTTTAATTGTAGGATATCAGCTTGCGGAGGACGCAAAGGCCAAAGCTACAGATGTTGTTACAGCAGCACGAGAGAGAGGCCTACTTATCATTACAGCTGGAGATGGAGTATTGAGAATTGTTCCACCCTTGGTCATCTCAGAAAGTGAGATAAAGGAGGGGCTAAAGATTCTTGAGCAGGCAATGGGAGTGGTCTTCAAGGTTCCTGAGGATGTCTTGAGAACGAGGGGTCAGCAGGAGATTACAAGATAATCCGTCCCAATTCAAGGCGACACTCCTAGCACATAGCCTCGAGGCTCCGGGAGAAAATGCAGTGACGGGCTGTTGCTAGGAATGTCGGCGGCGATCCCTGCAAGTTGGCGGAAGAGTAGAACACGATGAACTTGGTCAACTTCGCGATTTACCGATTCTGAGATCTCGAGTTCCAAACAAGGTTTGCCGTGTGCTGGAGAGAAGACGGCGGAATTTGCGTATAGAAGGATGAAGTGGTTTGCAGTACATGAGCAGGGCTCGCGAACGCATTCGACATCGAAGGAGCTGTGCTATATGATGAAATTGGCGAGAGGACGCCTATGTACCGTTCTGAAGGACTGCAAGGACACAGGAGATGTGGTTTTTAGGAAGACTTACCTCTAAGAAGACGAATCAAGTATATGGGACAGCCCGCACAGTCTATGCTAATGCGTTGATAAGATGGCAATATTACCGAGTCCAGCGCAATTTAGCAGCCCGTTCCTTTGTAAAGATGAGGGAAGAATCATTCACTGGCGCAATAACAATGGAACAGATTCAGTAGAACATGTTCATTCTCGACATGAGCTAATGCTATCAAGTGTAATCATCGTCCATAAAATCATGTACATGAGGAATCCCTCCATTCGTCAATAAAACTCCGCTCCTGCATTCAATTTTCCGTGATACCCGCAAACCAAAAACAGACTGTGTATTAACATTATTGCTTTCTGCGCTGAACAGTCATAAACTGCGTAGCTTTGTGTTTCGTTTTTCTGCTGCTAACATGGAGGCCAAGGACTGCAAGGAAAAGTAATGCAACGCTATGCAAATCGTCATGTTGTACATATACGCTTCCACTGCGCCGGTGTTAGATGGAGCATAAATAAATGACCCCGCCGTCTTGTTCGTCTATAGCTACGCAAGCTAGACAACATGATGCCAACGCCAGCGAGCTATGCAAAGGTGGTGAGAAATAAGAAAGCCGATGACAAAGGCCTTGTGCCTAAATGCCGGAGGCTGGGGGCGCCATGGAGTACGTGGTCGGAGGTATGTGATGATAGGACATATTGTGCATCCCTCCGTTAGCAGAGGAAGGGCTAGTGTCGATGAATGACGAAAAGTCCCAGCTGGACACGCGGCTAACTGGTGCGCTCATGGCTTGTGTCATCTGGCTTTGCGAGTGAGCCATCGAGACTTGCGGCATAGCCTGGAATGCGTAATTGGTTGGAATGGTATAGCCTGGCATCTGCAGTCGGAGATCTGTAGGTGCTGCAGTCACAGGAGCTGCCATATGGCCTTGTCCAGTTTGAGGAGAGTAAGAGACGGTCGTGTTGGGGTACGACGCTGAAGTGGTGATGACGTCTAGCATGGGCGGGGAATGATGGTCCATGGAAGCTTCGGTACTCGCGTAGGTCGAGGCTGCCGGTGTAGGAATAGCCGAAGCGGTAGAAGAATAGCTTGCAGAGTACTTGCTGATGATCTTTTTCAGAGCGTGCGCTAGAATCTTCCAAGGGAATACCTTGACATCCTTTTCGATGTTGCGAGGTTTGGGGTTAGGGAAACCCATGATGGTCTTGAAGAAGTCCTCGCTTTCGGCCTTGGACTTGGAGACAGTCAATGGCCTGAATCCTTCCAGGTTGCGCCTGATGCGGTTCTTTTCTTCGACAGTGAAGCGGACAGCAACGAGCGACTCTAGAAGAAAGATGGTGTCAACGCTGGTGACAAAACATTCCTTCTTCTCTTCCCACCAGATGCAGCTAATGGTGATGCTGTTCGGCAGACGGTCTTCTGGAGCGATGCTCTTGAAATCGGCATGAATGGTACTGCCGTTTTGGCGTCTGGTGAATTGAACAAGTCGTCGCCTGCCCTCAAACTCTTCAACAGACCATTTCTCAGCCATAGCATCAAGGTCCCCATTCAACTTCAACACCGCTTTGAGTGGGTATATTGTGTAGGGATTGAAGGATTGACCCAGGGAAGCGGTTGAGCCCGCTACGCCAGACGACTGCTGAATGGTAGACGTGCGCATCAGGGTGGGATTGGCTGGCTTGGTAGGTGAGGCAGTTGCCGACTGTCTCGTCGCAGGCGTCATTGGAGGAGCCGGACTGTTAGACGTCTTGTTGACAGTAGTGAAAGACGGGCTCCAGGCTGGAGTATGTGGAGACGGAGCTGTCATCGATACTTGCGACGCTGTGGACGTGGAGTAGTGGTGTCCAGGTCTGGGGGAGGGAACTTGTTGATGCCCAGGGTATGTCGCAGTGCTCGTCGGTGTGGATAGGAACGGCGAATAGGGCGAAGCAGCACCCTGGCCGTAGCTGAACGATTCACCATCTTGAAGTCGCAATTGCTGGGCGGGAAGTTTCTTGGGTAGCGGCTGTGAGATCTCAGAGTCGGATGACGCCTTGCGCTTGGGGGACTGGCTGGGCTGGGCTACTTGTCCGGAGTATCGGAAAGCGCCAACCTCCACGGGATGGGCCGCAGAATTCCCATGGCCACCGTCCATGATCAATCGAAGTGGTACTGAGAAGGAGTGATACCCAGTGGAAATGAAGTCGGGGACCTGTGCAGATACCACATACTGCTTCACGAGCTCACTGGTGTCGCTAAGAAGTTGAATCATGCAGTCGACTCGCTTTGAATAGAATTGAAGCGAGATTGAAAGTGCAGGTGGTGCGAGAAGGTCGTGCAGCGTCTGCAGATAGACGTGGACCGTGGAGCCTTCTGAGCCTTCTTGTGGAGTGTAGGAAGTGATCTCGGGACGAGTCCGAGGATCGCTTGCTGCAGGTGCTTGCTCGAAAGGTTGATGCGGTCTGTAGTCGGATCCATTCACGTAGTGAAGGTGATCAACATCCGGATTAGGTGGAAAGACGAAATGCGGAGCATAAGGTGGCTGAGCATAGGCAGCAAATGCTGAAGGATCATTCAAAGCCGTGGTGGTGTGGAAATCTGGGACGGATCGTCAGCACTTGGGGAAGCAAGTAAGACTCCCCAGATTGGTTGCCTGAGCGTGCAATTGTGCTGAACATACCGAGCATGCTTGCCTGAGTTGGCTTTTCATAGGCCGACATGGAAAACAATGCCCCAGACTTGGCCAAAAGGCCGTCTGCAAAGTTGTCCGGTTCTGCTTTCCCAAAGTCTGGACTATCAAACGATCCGTCAAATATGACAGGAGTCTGGAAGTCCGTAGCAGACTAGAAGACTGTTAGTGACAGTAAGAATGGGCTCTAAGATGAATGGGAAGTTACCTGGACCTGATCAAACTTTGAGTAAGCCAGTTTGAAGGTAGGCAACGAATTGCAACAAAAAGCACGAAGCGAGTGACTGGTTAACGAGTGTTAGTGCGAAGGCGACAGAGTGACCCCCAAAGACAAAGCGAGCGACAAATGTGCTTGACTATCGAGTGTGAAACTTGAGAGTCAATGTGGACAGAGTTTGACTTATAGTCGACATCCAGGAGTGAAGCTGGAGGATTAGGCAGTGGTTCAGAATGCTGAAATGGTGACTGCTCGCCCGGAAAGGCCACGGAGTGTGACCCTTTTAAGACCAGGTTGTGGTAAGCCAAGCGATGGTGCGAGAAGATTGCAGTGGTAGCGCTGCTTTCTTCCGAATCAAGATTCTGTCGTTACCAGATATGGTCGAGTTTCGGGAAGGTGAAGCAAGTCAGACTGTCGAGCACAATGAAAAGGGTTCCCTGCACAAACCAACACATTGATTAGCCCAACTATCGGTCAGGGGGGTTTTGCAGATTAAAAGGTGCAACTAATGGTAAACTCACCAAATGGACAAAGAGTTGAGTAGTGAGAGGGTCTCCCGACCAAGATGGTCGATTTAATTTGGAATGTGTCAAAGACCACACGACGATTAAAGTCTGGAAGTTGTCCACAGACTGCTCTGTGCACCAGTGAGACTCTTGCAGAAAGAAAAGGGCGAAAAAATTAACAAGAGTGACAACCAAGCTTGGGAATTGCTGGTTCATGAAGTTGCCGCAGGGTTATGGGTGGACGCAAGGAGCGGGCTGGTCAAATGATGATAGAGTAGTAATTGACAGATTTTACTGACCTTGCAATCTTATTCCAGTGTAAAATCTCCCTTGATGTGGCTTTTGTTTCGAGTTCTCCTCTTTTTCCCAACGAACGACTTGTTCACGCAAGCGAACGGGTAAAATTTCTGGCCACGCAGGAAGCCGACAGTGTCGCGAGGATGAGACTGATCAGTCCTTTGGGGAGATTGTAGGTTCTTTTTCCCTTTACTCGAGCAATATTCCGGAGTTGGATTCGACAAACGGGCGCAGGAAGGGGGTTACCGAAAAGATTTGAGTGAGAGTCGTAAGCTGTTTCGTCTTCTGGTTGGAAGTCTTGGATCTAGCGAGTGTTCAATGCAGGCAATTCTGGACTTGAGCGATTGATGTCCGTGAAATGCAACGATTGAATACAAGCAAGGTAGCGAATGTGGGTGCGAAAGCGAAAGTGTGGCCTGACAAGCAGTGCCGTTGAGTTGTGCGGCTGTCTGAAGCGGAGTTGGTGGGTTCTGGAAAATGCAGGAGCCGAGGAGAGGGAGGGGGGGATCGAATTGCTACTATAGTAATCCAGATCAGGTCATGGCATGCACGGGCGAGAAAGCAGTTTAGCGAACGGAAGCCCGGGCGAAGGTTCAGGTAATGCGAATGGTCATTCAGGCACACTATCCCAAACACACGCATTGGTATGGGGCCACTCGGCGGATATGAAAAGGCACCAGGAAGGCTGTGAATGGCCACTCAGACGCAGACGTAAGTGGTCGTTGCTTTCGAGGGCAAGTGTATGGCCGATGCAACTCGGTCTAGAAAGAGGCAAGGTTTTGAATGGAAGGGGGTATGTTTGCACAGCCGCACCGACGGCGGATCGACCAGTCAAGCAGTGACGGGTCACATATGCTGGAGCGCAGTCCTAGTGTAGGGGGGGGCAAAAAATGCGTGCGGTGATATCACCTTGGCCGCTAAGGGCGAGGACTGGGCAGAAAAGGGCAGGCCCTGGGAGGCTTTGAGCCGGGCCGGGGGGGGGGAAGAGGCCCGCAGAAAGACCCTTGGGCGAAAAAGTCGAGGCGTGAGCCATGCGTGACTTGCAGAAAAGTTCTAAATTTAGGACGGAAAAGACGAATCACCCTAGGCTACTTTGGGGATGGTACCGTTTCGTCAGCAAATCACCCGGCGGCTTCGTCAACAATCCTGGTCAGGTTTTTTTCTGTTCACCCACGCTCTCGGAACCAGGCTTTGCACCAAAACGCAGCTCACAGAACTCCCAATTCATGCATTCAAATCCCGACTGCATCTTTCCTGCACCTCATACACTGCCCTGAGCTCACAAAGATCCGTGTCCTCCCGATTAGGTCCGAGAAAAGGAGTGCATTGCGTAGGGCGATAATTTTCTGACATTTTTCCCTGTGAGTGGCGGCGGGTGGGATTCCGGAGGCCCACTTCTTGGGCCTTTTCTGCACATCGTCGCCCGAGGATCCCGGCCAAGAGCAGTTGGGCGCTCTGCGTAAGCCAACGTTCGGCATCGGCAAAGAGACATGGTGAAAAGAACGTTGTCAATCAAATTGTTTGAACTCGTGTTTTCCGTTTTGCAAGTTGACAGGACTTCAAACGTGGCTGCCCTAATGCTGTAACACATTGCGCCTTGGCTGAGGCGATGCGCGCATCACGAGGTTACGAAGTTACATAGAGATGCTAACCGCTAAGCGGCTCGCTGTTTGTTGGCTGCCGTTGCTATCGTGCCGCACGCTAAGGCGTGATTGGAGTTTATCGGGGAAATCTTCACCCTCTCAGTCTGCATTAAATCGTATATTCTCGTCAGCTTTGGCCCACGTTTCGTATTGATGCAGTCGGAGAATTCTCTGTTGCTATCTATATCGAGTTGTTAGACTTAGTTGGCGAAACGCGAGGAGTAGCGTGACCTGAGACCCCCCTTTGCTTGATCGGCTATTAAAGCGATCAATTAGAAGAGAGAAAATGACGATGAAGTAGAGTAGTTGTTGCGTTCTCAACCCAGAGATAGGCTATCCCCGCAATCACTGGAGGTGCTTCCTGAGACAGATGAATATCGTTGACCGTCGGCCAGTCCCATGTTGCCTGCATAAGCTGGGTCATTGTTCTTCAGGTACCAACTATTTATGGAGTTCAGAAGTCCTCATGACCATGAGGTTCGCACAATTTGTACCCTGATAGACGCTTTTACTTCAGACTACTGCAGGCACAATGCCTCAAGCAGCCCCAGATGAAAGACATAGCCGTCTGTCACTGCCCTTTAGGCTCAAGTTGGTGATCTGGAAAGCTTTGGAACGCATAGTGCCGTCAGCACTGTTTCAGAACCAAGTCGTTCCATTAGCCACATTCAACAGCGTAATGCTTCCATTGTCACGTCATCAATAAGAGCTTCAACTGCATTCAGTAGTAACCCCCTGGAACACCCCCAAGGCCTTTGCCGTAGATCATCACTCAGCAACTTGTTTTGAATTATGTTGTGCCGAGAAGATCAGCCCGTAGGTGCTGCGAGAAAGGAGGCTGTGCAAATTCGACTTTTCACGGGGCTTAGCGCGTCATGGTATGACAGCAGTTGGGCGCTGCAAGATGCATGCCGGCTCGCTTCCAGCTTACTTTTTGTCCCGGAATTTTCCAGTGTGAGTCCTGTCACTCGCCAGCCACGTTTCCTCGGGTTTCCTATTTGGCACATCTTCAGGCCTGGCGTCGTTTTGGTATTGCCCAATCCTCACAACCAGACCTCGTCCAAGAAAAAAAGTTGGTTCCACAATTGTCAGGGAACAATCACCAATCAACATGCCAAGAACTCTCTTGTCAATTTGCGACCGCCAGCTTTTTCGCACCGAATTCGGTCGCAAGTGTCCAAAACAGGGTTATGCGTCTCATCTTGTGCTCCCTTTCAGGCTCTTAACGTGGCTGCCTATCGACCTGGAGTTTAATCGGTTCTCGTTGGCTGATCGGTCTGTGAGGCGTCAACGTTGGTTTTCTGCAGGAGAAGTCCAATACAATAACCCGATGAATCGGACAAGGCAATTCTCGTCTAAGCCATTGGAGAAGCCCCCTTCTCCCCAAGAAGGCGGGCTGTCTACAGCGGTAGCAAGGCTGGTGTGGGCCAAAACCCGGTCGCTGGTGGGCTCCAGTCCTTGCAAAATACGTGAGTATGGAAAGCAAAGGTCTTCAAACTCCGGCGCTTTCAGACAATCAAGAATTTCCTATTACGTATCATCAATCTCTTCAAAGTTTGCTTTCACTTCCCTCCCTTGCTATTTCTACAACCAGCTTGCCGAATTGAGTGCCTCTCTTCATGTCATCGAATAAACTGTTGATTCCGTCTAGATTTTCGATGCCTTGCACAGTTCGCGAAACAATTGGCGTGGCCTTCTTCTCTTTGATGAAATCTACCATATCCTTGAATTCCTTCCTCGACCCCATAGTTGAGCCACGCACTTCGATGTTCTTAAGAACGGCCTGCATGAGGAAGGGCATCTTTGGGCCAACTGTCATTCCGTAGACTGCGATAATGCCACCCACCTGGACCTATCAGTCTTGCACCAGTTATTCTGTCGATAAGCTCACCTTCAGAAGTTTTACTCCCTTCTCTACAATGTCTCCGCCAGCGCCATCAACAATGGCATCAATCTGCCTATTCTCTGCTGGCAGCATGCCTTGCAACTTCTTCTCCCAGCCCTCCTCTTTGTAGATGACACCGCCCTTCGCACCCAACTCCTTTGCTCTTTGGATCTTCTCTTCGTTCCCGCTCGTGACCCACACATTCGCCCCGGTCGCGGTGGCAAATGTTAACGCCATCAACGCAACACCACCTCCAATCCCGGTGATGAGAATGTTCTTGCCAGGCTGCAGGTTATTTGCTCCACACTTCACCATCACCGCTCTCCATGCAGTCAGACCCGTCAGTGGAATGGCTGCAGCTTCTACGTCGCTCAGGTGGCGCGGGGCTTCCTCGACTTCCGTCTCAGGCACGCACATGTACTCCTGAAGTGTTCCATTTGGATACAACCTTGTGCCGCCCAAGATCTTGTAACCGCCCTTGTCCTCTGGGCCTTCGACATTATCCTTCCAGCCTGTACCAGGGTTGATGACGACGCGCTTGCCTTCCCAGGACTTGTCGGCCGAGCTACCGCATGAAACGACAACGCCGGCGCCGTCGGCTAGCAGAGGCACTTCGAAGGAGATGGCTGGGTAGAGTGCTTGGCGGGTGAAGAGGTCCCGGTGGTTGAGCGCGGCGGCAGTGATCTTGATGAGGAGCTCGTTGGCAGATGGAGTGGGCTTGGGGACGTCGTTGAGCGAGAGAGGGTAGTAGACCTGGCCAGGCCTGCCTTCAACTTTGGAGATTGTTATCGACTTCTGCATCACGGCGGCAGGAAGGATACTAGAATGAGATTGAATGGGTCCTGATACGGCTGAAAGGGAAATGCAATGAAAAAGATATCTTCTTCACTGGAGTGCCCGAATTTATACCACAGTTCAAATGATGACATTAGATAATCGGCAATATGGGCAGTTCTAGTCGACGAAAAGCATTCGAGTCCAATGCCTTTTCGTCACCGAAAATCGGACAGACCCCACACATGACGCCGAGGCTTGGTGCGGAGAAACCTCGCGCAGGACAGCACACAGTTGGAGCGTCAAGCTCGCCAGCGAGCGCAAGTTCAATGCAGTGTACAGAATCGCTGTTCTATGTTGTCGCACTCGGGCTCTTA
>Ga0335075_10013778_pt1 | contig 12168 bp, 14 predicted proteins | sample Lox_Sample_24_FD_206723 | JGI IMG/M metagenome (GOLD analysis project Ga0335075, IMG submission 206723) | Soil microbial communities from Loxahatchee National Wildlife Refuge, Florida, United States - Lox_Sample_2.4 | ecosystem: Environmental > Terrestrial > Soil > Wetlands | place: USA... | reverse complement strand
GGCGCGGAGTAGGTGGTGCCGGTGCCGGCGATCTGCTCGGGGTGCCAGGTCGTTGTGCCGTTGACGGCCCAGTAGAAGTCGAGCCGCTGGCTGGCGCCCTCGGCTGCGATGTTGACGTCGTTGCCGTTGGTGGTCATCGATGGCGCGGAGTAGGTGGTGCCGGTGCCGGCGATCTGCTCGGGGTGCCAGGTCGATGAGCCGTTGACCGCCCAGTAGAAGTCCAGGGTGTGATTGGGGCCCTGTACGGCGATGTTGACGTCGTTGCCGTCGGTGGTCATGGACGGCGCGGAGTAGGTGGTGCCGGTGCCGGCGATCTGCTCGGGGTGCCAGGTCGATGAGCCGTTGACCGCCCAGTAGAAGTCCAGGGTGTCGTTGGGGCCCTGTATGGCGATGTTCACGTCGTTGCCGTTGGTGATCATCGATGGAGTGGTACCAGCCATGGCCGGGGCTGCGGCAGCCGCTGCGAGCGCAAGCGCCGCAACCGCGGAGAGTGAAACGGAAGCAAACCGCCCGCCCCTGCGGGCGGGCTTCCGGCCTCGGCGCAGGCACAGCCTGGCTGGCCAGCGGCCTGGGACTTGACTGTCGTTCATCATCGTCTCCTTCGTCTTTCTGGGGAATTGCCAAACAGTGGCATCGGGCATTTCTGAGTTGTCGTTCTCGCTCGCGTCACCCGTCGGGGCGGGGCAGGCGTCAGGGAGCTGCGGGGCCGCGGTGGCTGCGTTGTCCTCGGCGGGCGTGTGCGCTAGTGGGCTGGTGGTGAATGCGGCCCTCCCGTCTGCTCGGCGCGGCCGGGATGTCCCAGCCGACGGTTGACAGGCTGCCTGCTGAGGGGGTCTGCCTGGCAGAGGCCGAATGGCCCCTTTCTTGGCGCTGCCTGCCAGCGGTGCCTGCTCGGCAGGGGCCGGATGCCCCCTTTGTTCGCGAGGAGCGCCGCCGGGTCTGACGGTCCACGGTTGGCCCGGATCACTCGGCGGCGCGGACAGTGGGCGACGCTGCTTGCACCCCCAGCCGGGTCAGGTCGGCGTGCCCAAGCCGAACTTCAGGTGTCGCGGGGGAACGGTCATCATGGGCATGAAAGGGCAGGCCGCTTCGATGACGCATGTGCGACGCTTGGCAAGACGATCGGGGCACTGGGGGACTGCGATGTCTCTGGGCACGAATGCCGGGCTGGCCGGGTGGGTAGCTGTCACGCGACAGGTGCGCCAGCCGGCACAGGCGGCCTGGCCATGCTGGCGGGCGTGTGTTCCTGCCCGGCATGGCGCCCGCGTTGCGGGGCTGCGCCGCGCATGAAACAAGCGATGGCCCATGGGTTCGCGCCTGCGCTGACGAGTTTCGTCGGGCGCGTCAACGCGGTGGACCAAGTGGCTGGCCTGCTCGGCGAGTTCCGGCTGGTGACTGTGACCGGACCGGGCGGGGTGGGGAAGACCCGGCTGGCCGCCGAGGTGGCGCGGAGGGTGGGCAGCTGGTTCGCTGATGGTGTATGGCTGGTGGAACTGGCGGCCGTGCAGGAGCCGGCGCAGGTGCCAGCCGCGGTGGCTACGGTGCTGGGGGTTCGGGAGCAGCCCGGTGTGCCGGTAACGGATCTGCTGGCCGGGGTGCTGGCCCGGCAGCAGTTGCTGCTGGTGCTGGACAACTGCGAGCACGTGACCGGGGCGGCAGCCGACATGTGTGTTGCGCTGCTGGGCGCGGCCGACGACGTGCGGATCATGGTGACCAGCCGGGAGCTGCTTGGCGTGGCGGGGGAGGCCCGGTACCGGCTGCCGCCGCTTGACCTGCCTGCCGGCGACGACCCGGAGGAGATTGCCCGGTCCGAAGCGGTGGCCTTGTTCACCGACCGGGCTCGGCGGGTGGACCCGCACTTCACGCTCGGTGGCAACACTTGCTTGGCGGTCGCCAGGCTGGCGGCCAGGCTGGATGGGATGCCGTTGGCGATCGAGCTGGCTGCTGCCCGGGTGGAGGCATTGGGGCTGCCGCAGTTGCTGGATCGCCTGGATGGACGGTTCGCCCTGCTGGCTCGCGCCGACCGGGCCCCGGTCGCTGCCCGGCACCGCTCGCTCGCGGCCACCGCCGAGTGGAGTTACCAGCTACTCAGCGAACCTGAGCGCCGGGTGTTCCGGCAGGTCGCGGTGTTTCCCGGGGCGTTCACGCTGGAAGCCGCCGAGGTGGTCGCTGGTGCGGGCGCGGGGCCGGTGGTGCTGCAACTGGTGGACTGCTCCCTGCTGGCACCACCGCGGACTGGAGCGGATGGCCGGGCTCGCTATCTCATGCTGGAAACCCTGCGCGGCTATGGGCTGGACCGGCTGGCTGAGGCGGGTGAACTCGATGAGGCTGCCGCCGCCCTGGCCCAGTACGCCTTGGCCGTAGCGGAGCAGGCCGCGGACGGGATGCAGACCGGCCGCGGGGAACTGGCCGCTGTCTCCTGGCTGGATGCTGAGGACGCCACCACCCGGCATGCACTGGCCTGGGCCCATGATCACGATCCGGGCACGGCGCTGCGGCTGTTGGTGGCGCTGGCTCCCTGGTGGCGGGTACGGGGCCGCATGACCGACGGGCAACCGTGGCTGGAGGCTGCCGCCGGGCACGCCCCGCAGGGATCCGATGAATGGTCCGCTGCGCGGTACTGGCTCGGCCACATGGCCATGGCCCTGGGCGACTTCACCACCGCGCTCGGTCACTTCACAGTCGTTCGTGACGCGGTATCCGGCCGAGGGCCGTCCCGAGCGCTGGCTGACTGCCTGGCGGGCTGCTGTGTGGCTGAGTCAAATCTCGGCCGGATCCCCCGGGCTATCGAGGACGGCCGGCTCGCCCTGGACGTCGCCAGGCAACTGAATTACACCGCGGGCCAGGCAGCAGCGCTCACCAATCTGGCCATCGCCGCGTACTACGCCGGTGAGATCAGTGACGCAGTGGGCTGGGCCGGGCAGGCTCAGCAGCTCGATCTGGAAGCCATCCCAGGTGCGATGGCCAGGGTCTCCGGCAGCATCATGGCGATGGTGCTGACTGCCGCGGGTGACCTGCGCGCCGGCGAGCAGTGCTGCGCGGACACGCTGGCGCGCTGCCGGGAAGCAGGAGACCTGCAAGTAGAATCGGCGCTGCTGACGCTGCTGGCGCACCTGGACCTGGATTCGGGCCGCGTGCCTGCCGCAACGGCACACCTGCGGGAATCACTCCAGGTGGCCACCCGGATCGGCGAGCAGACAGAACTGCTGAACTGCCTAGACAACTGTGGCCACCTGTGTGCCGCCACGGGACGCTGGGCCGATGCGCTCACCCTATGGGCGGCGCTCGCCACTCACGCGGAGCGAGCCGGGACACCAGATCCGCAGGAAGATGCGCTCCGCCGGAAGGAGCCACTGCGAAAAGCGGCCAGGGCGCTCGGACCGGATCAGGTCCGGGAAGCCGAACAGCGCGGCGCTGCGATGACGCTCACCACAGCCGTCGAGTTCGTGGCAATGCTCACCGCAGCGGACTCGCCGGCACCGCAGGCATCGCTGGAAGCTGCGCAACTCAGCCGCCGCGAACGCGAACTGGTATCCCTTGTTGCCCAGGGACGCACCGATGTCCAGATCGCCGCGCAGCTGTTCATCAGTGTCAATACCGTCCGCTCCCACCTAGACCGGATTCGTGACAAGACCGGCTGCCACCGCCGCGCGGACCTGACCCGGCTGGCGCTGCAGGCGGGCCTGGTGTAATTACCGCTTGCGTGCCCAGGTTTGCGATGTCAGCCGCCGATGGCTGACATCGGGCGGGCGGGCTGAAGGAAGCCGGGATCGTCGATGCCATGCCCGGGCAGCTTGGCGGCGACAGCCTGGCGCCAGATGGCGGGCGACAGGCGGCAAACTCACCGCTTCGGCCCAAGCGGATCCGAGAGCCTGCCCGTGCTGTGAGCTCCTGTCGGCTTATGCCCGCCATCAGCGCTTCGGTGATTTGCTGGGCGCAATTAGCCGGTCATCGGCTGTTGGCTCCGGCAGGTCCTCGCTAGCGTGATCGCGTGCTCGGGACGGGCTGGACCGAGGTCGTCGCGTTGGTCGCGGCCTATGTCATCGCGGTGCTGTCGACTCCCGCGGGGATCTCCGGCGCGGTGCTGCTGCTGCCGTTCCAGTCAGTATCTTGGGAACGCCCAGCCCCTCGGTCACCCCAACCAACCTGCTCTACAACGTGGTCTCCACACCGGGAGCGCTGTACCGGTGGCGTGTGGCCAGACCATTACCGGCAAGGTCCGGCCTGGCCAGGCAGCCGACGAACGAGCCCGGAGAAACTAGCCACGTTGACGATGTCGGTAGCCCGCAGCCACCGCGATAATGGCCATGCCCGCGGCCATTGAGCATCCGCCCGGCAGGAAGGACCTGACCGTCCATGACGAGCCCAATTTCACGGGGCTTTCACCGCCGGAACCGGCCCGCGGCTGGCGATGGCAGCAAGATCCCACCAGGTCAGTACCTGACCCGCGACTTCCCGGTGCTGTCGGCCGGTCCGACACCCCATACGCGCCTGCCGGACTGGACGTTCTCCATCCGGCGCGGCGGACAGACGCTTCGGTCCTGGTCCTGGCCGGAATTCCAGGCGCTGCCCGCCGAAAGCGTCACAGTAGACATCCACTGCGTGACGCGGTGGTCCAAGCTCGGCACCGCGTGGCGGGGTGTGCCCATCGGGGCCGTATTGGACCAGGTTGAACACGATGCGCAGTACGTGCTCGCCTTCAGCGACGGCGGCTACACCACGAACCTCCCGGTCAAGGATCTGACCGGCGGACAGGCCTGGCTCGCCTTCGACTACGACGGGCAGCCGCTCGCGCCCGAGCACGGCGGCCCGGCCCGCTTGCTCGTTCCGCACCTGTACTTCTGGAAAAGCGCCAAGTGGGTGCGCGGCCTGGAGCTGCTGGATCACGATCAGCCCGGCTTCTGGGAGAGCTACGGCTATCACAACTACGGGGACCCATGGCGCGAACAGCGGTACGCGGGCGACTGACCTGGCAGGTCGCTACCGTCGCCTCGGTGGCGGCGGAGACGGATTCCGTCCGGACGATCAGGCTGGAGGTGCCCGGCTGGCCGGGGCACCGCGCTGGGCAGCATCTGGACGTCCGGCTGACTGCCGAGGACGGCTACAGCGCGGAACGGTCCTACTCGGTCGCTGCCGCGGATGGCGAGCCAGTTGCCATCACCGTAGAGCGGCTCGACGACGGTGAGGTCTCGCCCTACCTGACCGAGGAACTGCGCTCCGGCGACCAGCTAGAGGTGCGCGGGCCGATCGGGAACTGGTTTACCTGGAGCACCGCCGACGGCGGACCACTGCTCCTGGTAGCCGGCGGATCGGGCGTCGTGCCGCTGCGCGCAATTCTGCGGCATCGCCTGCGCAGCGGTAGCGATGTCCCCGTGCGCCTGCTGTACTCCTCGCGCACGCTGGCTGACGTCATCTACCGCAGCGAGCTAGACCAGCCTGCGGATGGCGCCCAGGTGAGCTACACGCTGACCCGCAGCCAGCCGCCGGGCTGGACCGGCTTTTCTGGCCGCGTGGATGAAGCAATGCTGGCCAAGGTTGCCTGGCAGGCCAGCGAGAATCCGCTCGCATTCGTATGCGGGCCCACCCGCTTCGTCGAGACGGTCGCGGAGCTGCTGGTCGCCCGGGACTACCCGGCCGCCCGGGTCAAGACCGAGCGATTCGGAGGCGCCTGATCATGGAATTGGACGGCAACGCCATCGGCGGTTTGCTCCGCGACGTGTTTGGAACCGAGATGACCGATGCCGAGGCAACCTGCGGCACCTGCGGCGCGATCGGCCCGGTCGCCGAGACCGTGGTTTACCTGCGCGCGCCGGGAACGGTGGTCCGCTGCCGGCATTGCACAAGTTTGCTCATGGTCATCTCGCACATCCGCGGTCTGAACTGCGTGGACCTAGGCGGGCTCGGTGCGCTGGACGTGAACCAGAGCCAATGACAGACCCGCGCCGGCCGAGCCTCCCGAGGCAGGGGCCGGTGCTCGCGTCAGCCTGCGCTGCCGCCTTGATTGCTGGGACAGGCCGAAGCCCTCGCTGAGGTCGCACACGCATGTCTCGCTGCCAGGACCGGCCCACCGCGACCTTGAGATCTGCAGGGAGGGACGCGGTGTCAGGAGGATTCGGGGGCCTTGCGTGGCCGGCGTGGTGGGGGCGCCGGTGGTACGACCTTCCCGGCGAGCGCGCGCTCGCGGGGGATGACGATGAGTTGCCCGTCGCGGCCGCGGCGGACCTTGAAGACTTGGTCGTCGGCGTCCTCGAGAATGCCCAGCACGTCGGTCATCGTTTTGCTGCCGTCCAACTCCGGTGGGCGCCAGCGGATCGTAACCCGCTGGCCGATATCGGCGGCTGTGACCCGGACCTCGAGCCGGTAGCCGACGCGCATGGCGGTCACCTCCTTGCTGGAGAAGCACTGCTGAGCTGGGGCGGTTAGCTGTCGTCAGGTGGTAATTGCTGCTGCGAGATTGCCCGCTTGCGCCGCGCAGGAGGGTGCCTTCATCCCGCCACCGGCGGACCCGGTCCAAAGAGCACTCGCTGGCAGTGACACGTAACACTTTATCGAGTGGCCCGCCGGCGGCCTGGGGCTCACCGGTGGTTTGGATGGCCAAGCTGAGCAGGAGCTCGTCGCCGCCGTCGATCAGGGCGGTAATCCGCAACCCATACAGTCGTCCGGCCAGGTACTGTCTCTGGCCATGGCTGCGGGGGCACGCTCCGCGGTCACGGTGACCATGCGGCCGATCGCCCACAGCAGTAAGGGGAATACCGCCGCGGTCGCAGCGACCACAACAGTAGCTCTGGGGCTCATCGGCGGACCAGCGCGTCATCGGGGTGCAGTATCGCCAGCACCTTGTCGCCGGGGGGAGCCTCGACGGTGAGAACTATGTGTCTGGCGGTGACCTCCAGCCAGAACTTGGCCTGGGGACAGCACGCAGTCTCTGCCAGGCACAGCCTGGCCACGGTGGCGATCATGTCGGGGTTGGCGGGCAGGGCGAGCCGGACAGACCCGTCGGTGTCTTCCACCGAGACCGCTGCGGCGACCACCTCCTGCCATTGGCCGATTCGGGATGCCAGGGCGTCGGGGTCCAGCGAGCAGCCCCAGGGCTCGGCGCCGGGAGCGGTCCGGCCGGGACCAAGCTCAAGGTCACTCTCACAGCCACATCTCCGTCCGCATCGCTCCGGTCCGGGGTCTCGTGCTGACAAACGGTCCAGGACTGTCTGGAGCTGGCGCTCGAAGGTGTCCAGTTCGCCGCGCTGCAAGCGCACGGCGCTGATTTGCCCAACCAGGTGCATCCGCATCCGGGCCTGCAAGGACTGACAGCTGCCATGGGGCCATGCCGCCAGCAGCTCGGCGATGTCCTCCAAGCTCATCCCGATGCTCTTGGCGCGCTGGATGAACGCCAGCTCCTCCAGCGCGGACTCATCGAATACCCGGTAGCCGTTCTCCGCCCGCCGAGCAGGCGACAGCAGCCCGGAACGCTCATAGAACCGCACCGTCGAAGGCGCCACCCCGCCGCGGGCGGCCAGCTCGGCGACCTGAAGACCTTTCATGCCGCCCAGCGTAAACATTGAACCCGACTTCAAGGTCAAGCCGAGATGCCGATCCCTGAGGTGGCTCGGCCGTGGCGCCGTTAGCGGGTGACGACGTAGTTGGCCACGTAGTCGGTGTCGTAGGGCAGCGGGCCGGTCTTGGAGGCGCCGCCGGGCGATCCGAGCTGGTCGAAGAACCGAGCGTTTTCGGTGGTGAACTGGGCCCACTGCCCGGGTACGTCGTCTTCGTAGAATATCGCCTCGACCGGGCATACCGGCTCGCAGGCGCCGCAGTCGACGCACTCGTCGGGCTGGATGTAGAGCATCCGCTGGCCTTCGTAAATGCAGTCGACCGGGCATTCGTCGACGCAGGTCTTGTCCTTGAGGTCGATGCACGGCTCGGTGATCACATATGTCATGGCTTCATCTCCCTATCTCCTTCTTGCCGCCCTACCCTCTGGCCAGGGCGCGCAGCGACTGTTTCAGTGAGCCCATGGTGGCCAGCACCGCGGTCGGCTCGTAACCGCAGTGCGCCATGCAGTTCGCGCACCGCGGGTCGCGGCCACGGCCGTACGTGGCCCAGTCTGTGGTCTCGACCAGTTCCTGATAGGTGCGGGCGTAACCGTCGCTCATCAGGTAGCAGGGCCGCTGCCAGCCGAATATTGAGTAACTGGGGATCCCCCAGGCGGTGCAGGAGAAATCTTCCTTGCCTTCCAGGAAGTCCAGGAACAGCGGGGAGTGGTTGAGCCGCCAGCGCCTGCGTCGCCCGCCGGCGAAGGCCTCGGCGAACAGCTCGCGGGTCTGCTCCACGCCCAGGAAGTGCTGCTGGTCGGGTGCCTTCCAGTAGGCGTAGGCGGGGGAGATCATCATCTGGTCGACCCGCAGGTCATCATTGAGGAAGTCCAGCACCTCACGCACGGTCTGCGGGGTGTCGGTGTTGAAGAACGTGGTGTTGGTGGTGACCCGGAACCCGAGGCGGTGCGCCTCCCGGATCGCCGCGACCGCCTCATCGAAAGTGCCGGCATGGTCCACTGAGGCGTCGTGGCGCTCGCGCAGCCCGTCCAGGTGCACCGCCCACGCGAAGTACGGCGACGGCGCGAAGTTGCCCATCTTCTTGCGCATCAGCAGAGCGTTGGTGCAGAGGTAGACGAACTTTTTGCGCGCCACCAGCTCCGCCACCATGACATGGGCCTCGGGGTGGATCAGCGGCTCCCCGCCGGCGATCGACACCATCGGCGCGCCGCACTCCTCCACCGCGGTGACCGCGCGCTCCACGCTCATCCGCTGCTTGAGGATGTGCGCCGGGTACTGGATCTTCCCGCAGCCCACACAGGCCAGATTGCAGGCGAACAGCGGCTCCAGCTCCACGATCAGCGGGAACTTCTCCCGCCGGGCGAGCTTCTGCCGGGCCAGGTAGGCGCCGATCCGCAGGTTCTGGCGCAGCGGCACAGCCACAGCCAACTCACCTCCACGGTCCGGCCAGCCGGCCGTGCCATCTGAGACAATGAGCGGGACATTCAGTGAGTCTCTATCATACAGCTTGTATGTTGCATGGAGGATGCATGGCAGTCAACTCGCGCCGGGCCGAGCACGTCCAGGACACCCGGGCCGCGCTGCTGGCCGCCGCCCGCGAGCTGTTCGCCGACAAGGGCTACGCGGGCACCGGGACTGAGGAGATCGTCGCCCGCGCCCGCGTTACCCGCGGCGCGCTCTACCACCACTTCGCTGACAAGGCCGGCCTGTTCCGCGCCGTGATGGACGCCGTTGCGGCCGAGCTCGCGCACCAGCTCATCGCCGGGCAGCTGTCCCGTGCCACCGCCGAAACGGACGGTGCCTGGGATCAGCTCCGGGAAGGCGTCCAGGCGTTCCTCGACGCCTGCACCGGTAGCGACTTCCAGCGCATCGTGCTCATCGACGGCCCCGCCGTGCTCGGCCCTGGCGCGTGGAGCGATCTGGTCGAACAGCACGGGCTGGGGCTACTGCGCACCTGGCTGCAGCGAGCCATCGACGACCACCAGATCGACCCCCTGCCCGCAGAGCCCTTCGCCCGACTGCTCGCCGCCCTCATCGCCGAAGCCAGCCTCTATATCGGCCAGGCCGCCGAACCCAGCGGGGCCCGCGCCGAAGCGGGCGGCATCGTCGACCGCATCCTCACCGGCCTGCGCCCTCTGCCCGGCCACTAGGCACGGCTGCCTGCCACGAGCCGTAACCAGGCCACCCGTCTCAGCCTGCGGATGGGCCACTTAGTGGGCATCTTCGGGCTGGAGGTTGCCGGGTCCTGGGATGTCATCTGCGCCTACCCCGAGCAGCGCCCGGACCTCGGCGACGGCGACGGCCAGCTCGGGTGGTGGCGGTCGGTCCGCTGGGCCACAGCCGAAACTGGTGATCCAGACGCCATTTCCATCGATCAGGTCGACTCGCGGTAGCCAGTGGCTGTCCGCCGCACTCATCGTCTTCGATTGCAGGGTGATCGCGCGAATTGCGCCGGCGCCGACCTTGCAGGTGCGGAGACTTTTGGCCGCCGTGGGTGTTCAGTGCCTGCCCGGACGGGGCGGGGGTGGGATGCTGGCAACGGGCGGTGCGGGCTCAGGCCAGACGAGCAGGACCGGGCACGGGACGTGATCGACTATGAAGCGGCTGACCGGGCTGAGGCTCTTCGGGCCGAGCCGGGTCCGGTCGCCGTCGCGGGCGACGACCAGCAGGCCTGCGCCCGCGGCGGCGGCGACTACTTCCCGCTCGATCCGTCCGGTCCGCTGCAGCTGGGTGCAGGGCAGGCCCAGCCGCGTGGCAGCGGCTTGGAGGATCTGCGCAGCGGAGGCGGCCGCCATTTTCTCGATCCGCAGGCTGGGGTCACGCTCGGGGTGGCCGCGGCCGAGGAGCCCGGCGTAGGCGCCGTGCGCTGCACCGGGCGCATCTGTCCCGGTGACGTGCAGCAAGACGACCTCAGCTGACCGGGGTGCGTAGTCGCGGACGGCATCGACGCAGGCGGGCCAGGTGTCCTCGGCGATCCAGGCGATCACTTTCACGGCTATCAGCCTCCCAGGGCAGGCAGCGGGACCCAAGGGCAACCACTGCCGGGATGAGCGCGCCGGGCACGGTAAGCACCCCGAGATCCGCCCAGCCTCTACGATTCCAGTCATGCCAGCGCGTACGGTTCCCCTGACTGGCTTCATGCTCCCATCGCAGCGCCCGGATGCGGCTGATCTGTGGGCCGGTGCCGGCCTCACCGAGGATCAGGTGCGGATGCTGGCGGTGGGAGCCTTTTACGCCCGTAGCAACCGCGCGTTCAACGACACGCTTGCGCTGTTGCCGGAGGAGACCGGGAGCGGTACCCGCCGGGAGAAGGCGATCGGGAGCCTGGCCGATGCGTGGCGGGTGACCAGCACCGGGGCGCCGCTCTCGATGCTGGCCCGGCTCAGCGGCCGGGCAGGGTCGGATGCGGGTCCGGGGGAGCCATATCGATCATGCTGCTGGTGATGGCCCACCGTTCGTGATCTCGCCAGGCGCCATCGATGAACAGCATTTCGGATGAGTAGCCTTCCCGGCGGAAGCCGAGCCGCTGGACCAGCTTCAGGGAGGCATGATTGCCGGGCTGGATATTGGCTTCCAGCCGGTGCAGCCGCAGATTCTCGAACGCGTGCCGCAGGACCAGGGCGAGGCCCTCAGACATGTAGCCCTGGCCAGCGGTGGGAGCGAAGGCCGCGTAGGAGATGGAGCCGTTCTGGAAGCGTCCGCGGATGATGCTGTTGATGTTGACCACACCCGCGATGGCCCCGGTATCACGCACGCAGATCAGCAGCGACTCTTCGCCTGACCGCTCGTATCGCTTCAGGTACGCCCGGAACTCCTGCGGCGTGGCAGCCAGGGACACCCACGGGTGGTGCAGGCCGGCGCTGGCCGCGACCAGGTCGAGGAACTCGCTGCGGTCCCGGCTGGTGACCGGCCGCACGGTCACCCGGGAAGAACCGTCCGGCTTATCCGCCGCGGCCGGATGAGCTACCGCATCTGGCTGCCCGGTGACCGGCTCTGCTTCGTTCCCGACCATGGACAGAACGGTATCCGGTGCCCGGTCCGCCCCCGGCGCCCGTCTCGTGCGCCAGCGTCAGGCGCTGGCCGTGGCCGGCGGGACGGCAGGCATGGTCACCGAGGCGGTCCGGGTCCGGCGCCAGGCCGCCCAGGCGCGGCCGACACCGTAGGCGACTGCGCCGAGGGCGCCGACGAAGAACCCGATGGGCCAGTTGTACAGGTAGGACGCGGCGATCGCTGCCCACACAGTGACCAGGGCGATGACGACCGACAGGACCATGGCCAGAACGGGCCTGCTGGTGAAGGACCGGGCGGCGGCCGGGGGGCCGATCATCAGGCTGAAGATCAGCAGGGCGCCGACCACGGGCACGGTCATCGCGGTGGCCAGGGCGACGACGATGAGGAAGGAGATCTCGATGTACTGGCCGCGGATGCCCTTGGCTTCTGCGACGTCGGGGACGGAGGAGGAGAGCATGAGCGGCCGGTACAGGAAGACGACGGCCGCGATGCAGGCGGCACCGAGCCCGGCGACCGGCAGGAGTTCGGTGCTGCTCACGCCCAGGACCTCGCCGAACAGCAGGGAGTAGATCTCCGGCTCGTACTCGGTGGTCCGGGACAGGAACGC
>Ga0335075_10013777_pt1 | contig 12169 bp, 5 predicted proteins | sample Lox_Sample_24_FD_206723 | JGI IMG/M metagenome (GOLD analysis project Ga0335075, IMG submission 206723) | Soil microbial communities from Loxahatchee National Wildlife Refuge, Florida, United States - Lox_Sample_2.4 | ecosystem: Environmental > Terrestrial > Soil > Wetlands | place: USA: Florida... | reverse complement strand
CGCGGTCGGCCATCGGCAGCGCCAGCGCCAGCTCCACAGGCAGGCGGCTGGCCGTGTAGCGGCTGGCGCGCCCTTCGCGGTGCAGCCGCAGGCGGCGCTGCACGTCGGTGCTCCAGCCCGTGTACAGCGAGCCGTCGCCGCAGCGCAACAGATACACCCAGGCGTCAGCCAAGCGAGTCGGCGGCGGCGTCGCGACCGGCGCCCACCGCCGCCGCGGGCAGCGGCCCCAGCTTGACGGGCGCGGCGTGCATCGCGCGCAGGCGCACCTCGCGCCAGGACAGGCCCTCGTTGAGCAGCGCCGGGCCGCCCATCGCGAGCGCGGCGGCGAGCTCGATCGCCTGCAACACGATCCCGTAGGCGATCGCGTCGGGCGTGGACACGTGGTAGGCGCCCGCCAGCACCGCCACGCAGGCCGCCTGGAAGATGCCGAAGTTGGCCGGCGTGGCGGGCACCACGGCGGTGACGTTGACCGCGAACAGCACGCCGGCGGCGGCGCCGGCGGCGGCCTGTGCGTGCAGGCCGAGCCCGAGCGCGATCAGCAGCAGCCAGCACGCCAGCCACTGCAGCGCCCAGGCGCCCAGCTGGGTCGCGATCGCGACGCCGGCGCGGCGCGGCTGCGAGAACACGCGCAGCCCGTGGCGCAGGCGCACGATCGAGCGTCGTGCGGAGACGAGCAGCGCCTGCGCGCGCCGCCAGCGCGAGAGCGCTGCGGGCGGCACCAGCACCGGCACGAGCGCCAACGCCACCAGCGCACCCAGCGGCGCCAGCGCCAGCAGCATCAGCGCGCGGTCGTGGCGGTCGAGCACGCTCACGGTCGAGAGCGCAAAGCAGCCGAGCGCCACCAGCGCGAACAGGTTGAGCAGCGTCTGCGAGACCATCGTCCCCAGCACCAGCGGCAGCGTCTCGCGCGCGCGACCGAGCCGGCGCGCCACGATCAGCGCGCGCGAGGGCTCGCCGAGCCTGGCCGGCAGCGACGCCGACATCAGGACGCCGATGAACGTCCCCTGCATCGCGTCGCGGCGTTTGACGCGCCGCCAGGTGGGCGCGGCGGCGAGGATCGCGTGCCACGCGATCGCGCGCGCGAACATCGCCGCGCACATCAGCGCGAAGGCCGCCGCCAGCAGGCCCGGCTTGGACGCCACCAGCGACGCGGCCACGCGCGCGAGGCCCACGCGCTGGAGCGCGAGCGCTGCCAGCATCCCGCCGGCGAGCGAGCTGGCGGCCAGGCCCACGCGGCGCAACGCCCGCGCGCGCCGGGCGCGGCCGATCGGCGGCGTGGCGGCCGGCTGCAGCGACGGCAGCCGTTCGGGCGGCACCCCCGGCAGCAGGTCGGCGGGGGCGAAGCCGTGGCGCACCGCGATCCGCTGGGCGCGCCCGGCCGGCTCGCCGACGGCGATCGCGCGCTCGTAGCAGTCCAGCACCTCGGCGGCCACGTGCGGCCACGCGAAGCGCTCGGCGCGCTCGCGCGCGGAGCGAGCCATGCGCTCGCGCAGCGCAGGATCGAGCGCGAGCGTGCGCAGCGCCTCGGCCAGCGCGAGCGGGTCGCCGGCTCCCAGCAGCAGCCCGTCCTGGCCGTCGCGCAGCACCTCGCGGTAGCCGGGGATGTCGGAGGCGAGCACCGGCGTGGCCGCCGCGAAGGCCTCCGTCAGCACCATGCCGAAGCTCTCGCCGCCAAGCGAGGGCGCGCACAGCACGTCGGCCTGCGCCAGCTCCGCCAGCTTGCGCTCCTCGGAGACCTTCCCCAGCGCGCTCACGCCGCGATCGTCGAGCATCATGTGCGCCACCTCGTCGGTGCTCGCGCCCACCAGCGTCAGGGTCGCCGGCACGTGCTCGCGCAGCGCCTCGAACGCGCGCAGCAGCACCGGCAGGCCCTTGCGCTCCACCGCCTGGCCGACGAACACGATCCGCAGCTGGCGCCGCGGCGGGCTGGGCTCGGCGGCGCCGTCGCACACGTGCACGCCGTTGGGCACGATGCGGTAGCGCCCGCCGTAGAAGCGCCGCGCGGTCCAGGCGGCCGCCTCCGACACGGCGATGCGCACGCGCAGCCGGTTCATGCGCCGGCGGCCGCCCAGGGGCACGGCGGCGAGGCCGTTGGTGAGGGCGTTCTCGGAGTACGTGTGGAAGGTGCCGACGATCGGCACCTCGCGGGTGCTGCACAGCGCGTCCCAGCCGAGCAGCGGCACCACCGGCTCGTGCACGTGCAGCACGTCGTAGCCGCCGCGGCGCAGCTCCTCGCGCATCGCGAACACCGAGGAGGGGAAGGGCGCGAGGTTGGAGACCGCGCCGTTGGCGGGGAAGCCCGCCGTGCGCCCCAGCGCCACGAGGTTCGCCGGCGGCGCCAGCGCCTGCGGTCGCGCGCCGTGGTGCAGGCGCCGCGAGAGCGCGTCGTCAGGGTCGTAGGGCGCGAGGATGCGGGTCTCGTGGCCGGCCGCTTCCAGCTCGTGAGCCAGCGCCTGGATGTGGCGCGTGACGCCACCGGGATAGGTCCACGAGTACGGCGAGAGCAGCGCTATGCGCACCCGCACACTCTAACCGCCCGGGCGGGCGCGGCGGGCGGCGGCGATGCGATAATCGAGGGGATGGGCGCGCGCCACTTCGTCAAGTACACGTTCCTGAAGCTGGAGGCGGCTTGGCGACGGCTGGACGCACCCGAGCGCGCGCGGCACAAGCGCGAGTTCGCGGCCGCCTGCGAGGACTTCGCCGACGGGCACCTGCTGCAGTCGTTCTCGCTGGTGGGCACGCGCGGCGACGCCGAGCTGCTGCTGGTGGCCGAGGCGGAGAACCTCGACCGCATCCACGAGCTGCACGTGGTGCTGGCGCAGAGCGGGCTGATGCAGTGGGCGCAGGTCCCGTACTCGTTCCTGGGCATGCGCAAGAGCTCCGAGTACTCCGAAGACGAGCGCCTGGTGCCACGCGCCTTCAAAGGGCGCTACGTGTTCGTGTACCCGTTCGTGAAGTCGCGCGAGTGGTATGCGCTGCCGGGCGAGGAGCGCTGGCGCATCATGCAGGGCCACATCCAGGTGGGGCGCGAATACCCGGGCGTGGACAACCACACCACCTACTCGTTCGGGCTCGACGACCAGGAGTTCGTGGTGGCGTTCGACACCGACGACGTGGGCACGTTCCTGGACCTGGTGCAGCGCCTGCGCACCACCGAGGCCTCGCGCTTCACCGTGCGCGACACCCCCAGCTTCACCTGCCTGGCGATGTCGCTGGAGCGCGCGCTGAACGCCCTCGACGGCGAGCCCGTGGCGCTCGAGGCGCTCGGCGCTGTCTAGCAGGAAGCCCGCAAAGGCGCCGGCGCGCGGCGCGCAGCGCGGCGCCGCTGGCGCAGGCGGCACGCAGCGCGCGGTTTCGAGTGCGCGCGCCCGCGCGCGGGCGGTGGCGCGCCTGCGCGCGGCCGACCCGGTGCTGGCGGGGCTGATCGAGGCGGTGGGGAAGCTGCCGGACGCGCGTGCGGGCAGCGGGCGGGCGGGGATCGGATCAGACGACCACTACGGGGCGCTGGTGCGCTCGATCGCGAGCCAGCAGCTGTCGGTGCTGGCGGCCCGCGCGATCTACGGGCGCCTGACCGAGCGCTTCGGCGGGCGCGCGCCCACGCCGCAGGAGATCCTCGCCGACGACCCCGAGGAGCTGCGCGCGGCGGCCGGCTTCTCGCGCGCCAAGGTCGGCTACCTGCGCTCGCTGGCCGAGCACGTGCTCTCGGGCGAGCTGGAGCTCGAGCGCCTGGACGAGCTCGACGACGACGCCGTGATCGCCGAGCTGGTGGCGGTCAAGGGGCTCGGCGTGTGGACCGCGCACATGTTCCTGATGTTCCACCTCGACCGGCCCGACGTGCTGCCGGTGGGAGACCTGGGGATCCGCCGCGCGATCGAGCGCGCGTACGGCCTCGACGGCCTGCCGGACGCGGCCACGATCGAGCGCATCGCCGAGCCGTGGCGCCCGCAGCGCACGCTCGCCTGCCGCTACCTGTGGCGCTCGCTTCAGAACGAGCCCGGCTAGACGCGCGGCCGGCGCCTCGCGCCCGGCACGTCAGCTAGCGCTTGTGGCCCTGCTTGCGCCGCGATGACTTCGCGTGCGCCTTGCGCGCCGCCTTTTCGCAGGCGATGCGCTCCTTCTTGGCGTGCTGGTGGGCGTGCCGGCAAGAAGCGAGCGCTTCCTTCAGCGTCGGCGCGTAGCGCTTGCGCGCCTGGCGTTCGCACACGACGCGCTTGTGCTTGCTGTGCTTGTAGCGCTTGCGGCACTGCTGCAACGCCTTCTTCAGCTTCTGCGCACGCGTCTCTTTGAACGCCTTCACGCCTTTGCAGCCGAGCTCCGCGACCGGCGTCGTCTGTTCGATCTTGGCGCCGCTCTGCGCGGTGATTTCGGTCGGCACGGTCAGCGTGGTTTTGCACAGGTTGTAGTTTTCCTTTTCGGGCACGTTGATCGTGAGCGCCGAGTGCGGGCCGGCCGGGAACACCGATTCGAACTTCGTGAAGGGCGCGTCGGGCGAGCTTTCGAACTTCGAGTAGGTGACGCCTTTCCTGATCAGCGTCTTGCCGTCGAGCACGATCTTCACGCCGTCTTCGCCGTAGAGCACGAACTCCACGTCCGGGAATTCCGCCCCGCCGTGCGCCACCAAATAGGCTTTGCCCTTGAGCGGTTCTTTGAACACCGGGGTGTACACGGTGCCTTCACCGATCACTGATTCTTCGCTGCAGTCGGTGGGGCTGACGTTGAATTTCGATTCCAGGCACGCTTTCTGGATCGTGCTCAGGCGCGAGGGCAGCGACGCCGGGATCGTGAGGTCCACCTTGTGGATGTTGGCCTGCCCCATGCCGGGCGATTCGATCGTCACGTCGAAGGTGGTGCCGTTGGCTTTGCTGCCCTGCGCCTGCACCGAGGCCGTGAGCTTGGGCTGAAACGGCAGCGAGCCGCAGCCGGTCGCGAAGAAGGGATATGACGGCGAGCTGCTCCCGCCTTCGGCCCCGCCCAGCAGGCCCGTGACCGAGAGCTGTTCGCAGTTGGTGGGGTTGAACTCGAAGTTGGGACGGTTGACGGTGATCTCGATCTTTTTCAGCTGCGAGGGGATGCCGTCGAGCATCGTGGGGATCGGGTTGACGGTCTTGGTGGTGACCGCAGCCGTGGTTTCGTTGATCGTGATCGTGGAGAGCACGTTCACGTCGCCGAGGTTGAACGGCCCGGCTTTCGCTTCGGTCACGGCCAGCAGCCCGAACGGTGCGCCGTCGACGTTTCTGGTCAGGTAGAGCTTGCCGGGCAGCGTCACCGGCTTGCCGCCGAGCCCGGCGTAGGACAGCGTTTCGCCGACCAGGCTCGCTTCGCCGCACGGCTCGCGGCCATCTTTCACTTCTTCAGGCGTGACCGGCACAGGCAGGTTTTCGAGCCGGCCGTTCGTGCTTTCGCACGGCGTCACTTCGGAGATCTTCGCCGCGAGCCCGGGCGGAAGCGTGGTGTCGATCGATTCGAGCGCCTGCTGGCCGTCGGGCTTTTCGATCGTCAGCGTGAACGGCGAGAACGCGCCCGCCTGCTGGTTGGTGGCGCCCGCGCTGAAGCCGGGGGAGAAGCCCAGCGTCGCGCCCGGGCAGGCGGAGCCGCCGGGACCCGAGGTGATCGCGAAGCCGTGGTTGTCCGTTTCGCCCTTGCGAAGTTCGACCTTGGTTTCACCCCAGGTCTCGAACTGTGCTTCTGCTTCGTAGTTGCCGCAGCGTTCAGGCGTCGACTGCGACGCGCGTTCGCCTTCGGTGAGGTGGATCGTGAGGCGCTGGAACGGCGTCTGCGGGGTTTTGTGGAAGACGGAGGTCAGCTGGCCGGTTGCGGAGATCTGCACTTCGCCGGCGAGCTTCACGAGCACTTTGCTTTCCGGTTCTTCGGCGATCAGGTAGAGCACCAGCGGCGAGCTGAACGGGTCGGTGTCCTGCGTCGCGAGATACAGGGACCCTACGAGCTTGTTTTTGAGCACCGGCGTCTCGATTTCGACCGTGCCGATCTTTGCGTTTTCGGGGCAGGCAGCTCCAAGCGCCGTGAATTTCTGTTCGGCGAGCTGGCTCGAGAGTTCTTGGCCGCGCGCACCTTTGCTGCCGTGCACGCGGGTGGCTACCACGCCGCAGGTGCCCAGCCCGCTCGCGGCGGCCGGGCTCGACACGAGCCCCGCCGGCAGCACCAGCTTCGTTTCGCGGATGTCCTGTTCGGAGCGCCCTTCGGGTGTGCTGAGACCGGCCTGCGGCAGGCTCACGTCGACGGTCATGCCCGAAGGCGTGCTCGCTTCGCTCTTGCCCGTGAGCACTTCCAGGCTCGGGTCGAAGGCGAGGCTTTCGCAGCCGCCGAGGACGGTGGGGCTTTCGTTCTTCACTTCGGCTTCGCCGCTGTGGCCGACCAGCGTGGTCGGGCGTTCGACGAGCTTGCCTTCGCGCTGTTCGGTTCCGGTGCTGCCGGGCCACGCGTTGCCGGAGGCCGTCGATTCGACGGCGCCGCACGCGCTCGGCAGCGTCAGGAACGCCTGCGGCGGCTGCGCAGGTTCGGCGTTCGGTTCGCACGGGTGTTCTTCGAGGTAGGAGGGTTCTCCGTCGCCGAAGCAGCCCCAGCCCCGCACCGCGTTGTGGCGGGTGTCGGCGGGCGTGCCCCAGAAGGTGACGCGGCTGGAGATGATCTGCACCGCGTCGGACGCGTAGTGCACGCTCACGTCGACGCCGTAGTCGCTGCCCGTACGCACCGAGGTGTTGAGCACCACCGGCACGCCGTCGACCTTGAAGCCGAACTGGGCGGGCTCGCCGGCGGGCGGCACGAGGTTGAAGACGGGCTCGGAGAACACGTCGTATTTCACCGTCGGCTCCGGCACGTTGACGGCCACGGTGGCGACGCCCACCTGCGTGTCGGCCGGGCAGGCGTTGGCGCCGCCGCCGCTGCCGCCGAGTTCGGCGCCGAAGTCTCCGGCGGAGCACTGCGGCGCGGTGTTCACGTTGCCGATCAGTCCCGGCGGCAGTTCGAACGTGAGATTCTCCTCCAGGCCGTCGCCCGAGGGCTGGAACTGGCCTTCCGATTCCGGTTCGAAGCGGTCGTTGAGGTTGAAGACGGTGGTGAGCTGGAACGGATGGCTCCCGGCCTGGGTGTCCGGTTCGAATTTTTCGTTTTCCGGGATGAATTCGAACGATTCGGCGCCAAAGGGCCGTTCTTCGCCGCCCACGTCCAGCGGCTTGCGCTCGCTTTCGCTGGCCCCGCCGCCGCTCGCGCTGACGACGTTCTCGTCTTCCGGCGCTGTCGTGGCGGCGCCGGCGTCCACCTTCACGTAGAACTCGAGCAGCAGCTCCTCATACGGTCTGACCGGGCGTGGGTATGCGCAGCTGACCTGGTCGCCTTCCGATTCGCTCGCGCAGTTGACCGCCGCAGGCTCGCTGCCGTAGCCCTTGGGGCGGGCCGCGATGCTGGTGACGTGCACACCGCGCGGCAGCCTGTCCTGCACTTCCACGGTGCCGGACGAGGGCTGGTCGCCCTCGTTCATGACCGCCACCACGATCATGCCGGACCCGCCGAGCGGGAGGGCTGTGGGCGCCGGACGGGTTTCGATGCTCCAGTGCGTGTAGGTTTCGGCCTGCGCGGACGCTGCGTACGCAGCGAGCAGGCAGGTGAGCACCGCCACCGCCACCAGCGCCGTGCGGCGCCACACGCGAGACCTCGGGCAGCGCTCGACGGCGCTCATGAGTGGCCCCCCGAGGACTTCTTCTTGGCGTGCTTGCCGTGCTTGACCGGCCCGTACCGCTTGTGCGCCTGCTTTTCGCAGGCGACGCGCTTGCGCTTGCTGTGGCGGTGCTGGCGCCGGCAGGCCTTCAGCGCCCTGGTCAGCTTCTGCGCCCGCGTCAGCGGCTTCTTGGCGGGAGGCTTGGAGCTTTTCGTCGCGAGCACTTCGACGCGAGCCACGTTGCCCGACCCCGCGGCGCTGGCGGTGGCCGGCCCGGCGAAGCCCGACGGCGGCGAGTACAGCTGGCACGCTTCGCCTTCACAGCTTTCCGGGAGCACTTCGCGTTCCACTTCGCAGGTGGTTTCGCAGACGTGCGCGTCGTAGACGTCGAAGCTCGTGTCCTTGTCCTGCGACGAGAGCTGGGCCTTGGTCATGAAGAACACGTCGTCGCCGCTTTCGCTGGCGTCGAGGAATGCCGATTCGTGTTCTGAGGTGCCGGAGGAGATCAGGCTCACGCAGCCGCCTTCGCTGGCGCACGTCCCGAGGCCGTGGTGCTCGTACTCGTAGACGTTCTCGACGCCGACTTTGGCTACTTCGGAGCCACCGGATTCGGTGTCGAGGACCTCGCTCCTGAGCGGCACTTCGACCGGCACGAGCGCGTCGGCGCTGTTGAAGAACAGGCGACCGCTGTTGGACAGGTAGCGCGACTGGTAGAGCGCGCGGTCCTCAGAGATGTTCGTCCAGCCGGGGAGGCTGCCGGCCAGCCAGCTGTCCACGCCGTGGTGGGCGTTGCTCGCCCACACCAGCGGGCGATCGACCACGAGGTTGCCCCCTTCCCGATATTCCGGACCGGGGTAGCCGGGGTCGAAGACGCCGTGTGGGCGCGCGCCGCTGGGGTTGCACGACGCGCACACCAGCTGCGGTTCGCCCGATTCGGCGTTTGCGTGGTAGAGGTAGACCTCCTCGTCCATGCGTTCGCCCGGATGCTTGCTGGTCGCGTCTTCGTTGTCGTAGCCGGTGAGGCTGCGGTCGGACATGAACGCCAGCCATTCGCCGTTCGGCGAGACGCGCGCCGTCAGCCCCTTGAATTCGCCGGGGGCGGCGGCGTCCCAGTCGGGCGAGTCTTCGTTGGAGAGCATCGCCACGAGCCGAGGCGAGCCCCAGCCGCTCGCTTCGCGGCTCACCACGTACAGGCCGCAGGTCGCTTCAGGGGCCCTTGGCTTGGCCAGCGGGTGCGCGCACTGCCCGCGCGTCGAGCCCGGCGCGAGCGCTCCATCCGCGGTGAAGAAGACGTCTGAGCCGTCTTCGGCGGTGCCCACCACACCGGCGCCTTCAACCGACCCTGACACCGTCGAGAGCACGTGCGCTTCGGGCTCCGGAGTCAAATCCGTGACGCTGCCGGTCAGGTACTTTTCCTCCTTGCCTTCGCTGACTTCGCGTTCGGCGACGCTCGGTTCGAACACGTACAGCTGGGGCGCCAGTTTCGTGGCGGTCGAGTTCGTGGTGAGGCGCTGTGTGTCCGTGAAGAACACCCGGTTGCCTTCGGCGCTTGCCGTCTGGAACACAGCTTCCGGGCTTTCCGCGCCACCCGGCTGCGGTTCGCCTTCAACTTTGTCGATGCGCAGCGTTTCATCGAGGGCGCTGTCGTGAACGTACAGCTCGTACCCTGCTTCGGAGTGATACGTCCAGAAGACGAGTTCGCCGTTGTCGGAGATCGTGTCGCGTGAGTCGTAGCTGTTCCCGTATGACGCGGACTTGCCGCCGACGCTCGCTTCCCCGGGAGCCGCTCCGGCTTCTCCATTGCAGCCGCTTTCGCAGGAGGGGACGCGTCCTCCCCCTTCCGGGAGTTCGCTGACGAGCTGCAGGCCCCTGATCAGTTGGCCCCTCTTTTCTCCAGGCGACCTCGCTTCCGAGTAGTGACCAGCTCCGCCCCACTCGTAGATGCCGGGCTTCGCGTGCATGGACAGGAAGATCACGTGGCTGAGGTCGGGCGTGGCGCCGGCCACCACCAGGCCTGCTTGTTTTTCTTTGCCGCCGAAGGCCGGCTCGGGCGCTTCTTTGTTGCCGGGCTGGTTGAGCTTGCTGACCAGCGCCAGGAACCCGGCGTGAGCTGCGCTGCCGTTTTCGGCGGCGGCGTCGTAGTCCTCCTTGACTTCTTCGAGCTGTGCTTCGGACTCGTTCGGGAGCGGCTGCGGTGCGAACGGCAGGTCGGCGCGCAGCGAGATCGTGGTTTCCTGCAGGCCTTTTTCCTGTGCGGTGGCGGGCGGCGACAACGGTGGGCTGGCGAGCGTGGTGGTGGCGTAGAAGGGCTCGACCAGCGCCAGCGCCAGGCTGGGGGAGAAGGCCACGTACTCTCGCGTTCTGCCGGGCTGAACGCCGGCGCCGGTGGTGTTGGGCGTGGTGATGTCCGTGGTCTGCCAGGCGGCGCCGTCGCGCACCGAGAGCTCCTGTGTGACTTCCGGCTCGCGGTTGCCTTCCGGTTCCACGTCCGCGGGCAGGGGCCCGTCGGTGACGTATGCGAGCCCGCCGCCTTCGGCCGCGGCCTGGATCTGCCCCCCTTCCTTCGTGATCGATTCCGGTTCGACGCCGCCCTTTTCGGGAGGGGTGACCATTTCCCACACCCTGCGGTCCGCCAGCCCCGATTGGGCTTCGGCCACCGTGAACGTCCGTTCGGCGCCCCGCACCGGCCCGGAGGTCGCGCTTTCGGCGACGGCTCGGTAGTGGTAGAGCCCGGGCGCCAGCGCCGGCAGGGCCGCGCTCACGAGCGTTTCGACCGATCCTTCGCCCACCGAGACGGTCGGGGTGCGCGCGCACGACCCGGTTTCGCAGCTGCTGCCGTTGGCGTATTCGAAGTAGGCCTGCGTGGCGACGCCGGCGGGATCGACGTTCGCCTCGAGCGTGGTGATGCTCGCGGCCGGAGCACAGGGCTCTCCCCCGCTTTCGGCTTCTGCGACACCTTCGCACGAGAACCGCGCTTCGGGGACCCCGGGGGCCGGCGTTCCGTGTGCTTCGGCGAACACCTCGACGTCATCCGAGGCGCCGCCGACCACGAACACGGCGCCATCCGCCGGATCGGCCCCGTCGGCGGGGTCGACTGCGATCGCGTCGGGTTCTTCGATGCCGGTGGGTTCGAGGCGCTGGCGCAGTTCGCCGTGGCGTTCGGCCAGCGTGCTTTCGCTGAGCGGCGGTTCTGAGCCGGAACCGAACACGGCGATGTCCGCGGCGGCCCCTCGGACGGTCGTGCCCTGGTGTTCGTTCAGCACGTACACGGGTTCGCCGGCGGCGGCGGTGTCGACCGCGACCCCGATGCTGAGTTCGAAGTCGAGCGCGCCGATCAGCGTTTCGCCGGTCTGCGGGTCGATCTCGCTGACCACGGGCGGGCCCGCGCTGCCCGGATAGGCCTGTTCGCTCACCAGATCGAATTCGTTGACCATGACTTCGACCAACGGGTCGCCTTCGAAGATCGCGGTGTTCAGCGGCAGCGCCGCATAGAGCTCTCCAGCGCCGTTGAGCGCGAACGCGCCGACGCTTCCTCTGTGCAACGACAGCGTGCTTTCTGGCGCGTTGACTTCGGCGTTCGAGAAGGAGGCGAGCGATTCCCCGTCCGTGACGTACAGCGTTCCCGACGGGCCCACCGCCAGCGCCTGGATGACCGGGCCTTTCTTGACGTGCAAGGGTTCCCCGACCGCCGTGCCGGCAGCGTCGAACTTGTAGACGACGTCGTCTTCGACCGAGTTGCGCCGCTTGGCGCCCACCACGTACACATCGCCGACCGAGGGGTCTTCAGCCGCCGAGCAGGCCGCCGAGCCGACGGTGCAGTTGTCGACTGCGATCGCGGTCGGGTGGGGCACGGCGAGCGCAGCGACGTAGCTCTCGCCCACGAGCTTGCCACCGCTGACGACCGGCGCGAACTCCTCCACGCGGTTGTCTTCGCGGTCGCTCACGTAGACGTCGCCGTCGGCGGCGTTCACCGCCACCCCGGCCGGATGCAGGAACTGGCCTGCGCCTGCGCCGGCGCTCCCGAACGTGAACGCGAGCGTGTGCTGCCCGACGCCGGCGCCCTGCGCTGCGAGCGGCGCGGCCAGGCAGGCCGCGCCCAGCGCGAGCACGGCGGCGAAGAGCGTGGAGAAGCGCCGCCTGCGCGGTCTCCGCAACGCCTTCCGATCTGGTGCCGGACCACAGCCGACCCTGCAGAGCTTGCTCACCGGTCTCCCTCTCGCCGCCGTCCGTCCATGAACGCCTCCCGTGTCCTCATCCCTTGACCAGGAGTCTAGCCGCTCGGTTCTGACTGTCAAGCGAGAACCGAGCGCCCGTCCCAAAGAGAAGGGAACGTGCGCGGGGCCGTCTTCGCCCCGCGCACGCTCCCGGTCAGGCTCGACGCGAACGTCGCGTCGATCGTTGACTATTCGCTTCGACTACTCAGCTTTTCACCGTGAGCGGCGAGGCGAATTTGATCGTGCTGGTGGTTTCCTCGGACGACGGAGCACCGCCGGACGG
>Ga0335075_10013776_pt1 | contig 12169 bp, 11 predicted proteins | sample Lox_Sample_24_FD_206723 | JGI IMG/M metagenome (GOLD analysis project Ga0335075, IMG submission 206723) | Soil microbial communities from Loxahatchee National Wildlife Refuge, Florida, United States - Lox_Sample_2.4 | ecosystem: Environmental > Terrestrial > Soil > Wetlands | place: USA... | reverse complement strand
TAGGGCACGCTGCCAGCGTGCTGCAACACCAGACACGACCGGAACGAGGATTCGCAGTCTGATAGATTGTTCGCTGCTCTTCTCCTCTAAGAAATTCATAGCATGATTTTTTCGTCCAGAGAGAGATTTATCGTTTCGCGCAATTTATGGTTTCACGCGAAACGATATATCGGCCTCGCCTACGGCTCGCGGCTATATGGGAAACATATTTCTGGGTGAATCCTTAACCACGGATCGCAGCACTTCCCCAACTTGCAACACAGCTGCTTCCGTATGGGCAGCTGTCACACTGAGGCGGAGACGAGTGCTCCCATCGGGCACGGAAGGCGGACGGATCGCCGGTATCAGCAAGCCGTGTTCTTGCAGGCGGCGCGACAGCATCACGGCTTGCCGTGCCTCCCCAACAATCAGCGGCACAATTTGGCAGCACGAATCGCCGACGTTGCCGCCCAACTCGCGCAGCTGGCGACGCAAGCGTTCGGCTAGGGCGAGAACGCGACGCCGGCGCTCGGGTTCCTGCCGCACTACCGCCACGCCACGCCACGCCGCGGCGGCGATCGGCGGCGCCAGCGCCGTCGAGAAAATGTAGGGACGCGCTCGATTAACCAGCCAGGCGAGGAGACGGCGCGAGCCGCACACGAAGCCGCCCTGAGCGCCGAGCGCCTTGCTCAGCGTGCCCACTTTGACGACGCGCTCCGACGGCCATGCACCTGATGCCAGCAGTTCTGTGACACCGCGGCCCTGCTCGCCCAGCACGCCGGTGGCATGCGCTTCATCGATCAGTAAAAAGCAATCAAAACGCTCCGCTAACTCCACCAATTCGGCCAAGGGAGCGACATCGCCGTCCATGCTGAAGACGGTATCGCTGACAATCAAGCGGCGGCGGGCGCCGTGTCCCTCCTTGCGGAGGAGGTCGGCGAGGTGATCGACATCTTTGTGCCGATAGACGTGGACAGCGGCACGAGCGAGACGGCAGCCGTCGATCAAGCTGGCGTGATTGAGGGCGTCGCTGAATACGGCATCCTCCGGCCCCGCCAGCGAACTGACGAGGGCCAGGTTAGCAGTGTAGCCGCTGCTGAAAACGAGGGCTGCCTCCGTCCCCTCCCAGTCGGCGAGGGCGCGTTCGAGAGAGCGCAGCGGCGGCGAATAGCCGGACACCAGCGGCGACGCAGCCGCCCCGCAGCCGTAACGCCGCGCGGCGGCAGCGGCGGCGCGAGCCAGACGCGCATCACCGGCCAAAGCGAGATAATCGTTGGAGGAAAAGTTGATCAGTTCCCGGCCGCCCAGCCGAACGCGCGCTCCCTGCCCCGACTGCAATCGCCGACGCACACGATACCAACCGCGCCGCCGGTACTCCTTCAGGTCATTATCCATCCAGGCGGACATACAAATAAACCACGGATAACAAGGATGACACGGATAAATCAGAAAGACGATGAATCGGACCAAAAAAATCCGTTCTCATTCAATTCATTGGTTTTTGTATTTATCCGTGTTCATCTGTGTTATCCGTGGTCAAATTTTTTACGAGAGCACGGGTAGTTCCCAAGTCGAGGCGGCGACCGGCGGCGGAGTGATAGCGGGGTCGGCGTCGCCGACGCGGTCGTCGTGCCAGGTCAGCTCCAGATCCTCGATCATCCGCAAATCGTCGTCGTTGGGCCGGCCGAGCGTGGCCAGGTAGTTGCCGATCAGGCCGCTGGTGGCGCCGACGTAGAAAATCCAACTTTGCAGATCGCGTAGGTTCTTTTCGCGTCCGCCGGCCACTTTCAGGTCTTGGCGCGGCAGGATCAGCCGCATAACGGCGACGATCTTCAGAATCTCCATCGGCCGCAGCCGCGGGGCGTTCTCCAGCGGCGTGCCGGGGATCGGGAACAAGAAGTTCAGCGGCACGACGTTGGGGTTCAGATCCTTCAAGCTGAAAGCCAGGCTGACGCGGTCGTCGATGGTTTCTCCCATGCCGAAAATGCAGCCGCAACAGGTTTCCAGGCCGACTCGCTGGGCTAGCCGCACCGTGTCCACGCGCTCCTGCCAGGTGTGCGTGCTGACAATCTGCGGATAAAACGCCCGCGAGGTTTCGAGGTTGTGATTGATGCGGCGAACGCCGGCAGCCTTGAGATCGCGCGCCTGCTCCTCGCTGAGCGTGCCGAGGGTGGCGCAGTGGCAGATGCCGTCCACTTCCTTCATGGCCTTGACGGCTTCCATGATTTTCGGCCATTCACGCTTGGTCGGGCCGCGGCCGCTATTGACGATGCCAAATGCACTGGCGCCGCGATCGCGGGCGTCGGCGCAGGCTTGAGCGACCTCGGCGCCGTCCATCATCGGATGCGGAGTGATGCCGGCGTCGAAATGGGCGCTTTGAGCGCAGAACTTGCAGTCCTCGCTGCAATTGCCGAACTTCGTCGGCAGGATGCTACAAAAAGTCACGCGGTTGCCGTGAAAATGGCGGCGGACCTTGTGAGCGGCGTAGAACAGGTCGTACAGCTCCTCGCCTTCCAGATCGAACAGCCGGCGGGCTTCGTCGCGGCTCAACTCGCCGCCGTTGATGATGCGGCGGCTGAGAGACAGTAGGTCGGGTAGGTCGTCGGCCGGCATGAAGCTTTCTCCTCGGCGATCACGCCTTGCGGCTGGGCATGCACACAATCGTCAGGACCGCCAGCGTGTAAACTGCCATGACGAAGTGGGGCAGGACGGATGAGGACGAGTTGCTTGCCTCGTCGTCGGCCGCGGCGGCGTCTTTGCTAACCCCTCTCTCGATCGTGGGGAGTCCCTGGTTTTGGTTTTGCCCCGCCGCGAACGGCAGTGACAGCGACAAGACGACAAGGACGGCAGCGAAACAGCGGAGCAGGCGTGACAGCATGATGTTGTTTCTCTAACCGGCGCGGCGGTGAAACCATTTTTCGCCCCACGCCCACAATCCCCCCGGCGCGGGCTTGGCGGGCGACAGAGGCGGCAAGGGAACAGCCTCGACGATTTCCGGCTGCGGCTCCTCGACCGACGCCATCTTACGATGCCGCCGCCGTTCCAGCACAAATTGAACCAGAATGCCCAAGACGACCAACGCGGAGCAACCCCAATTCAGCAGCGGGCCATTCTTGTTCGTCCAGGCCACACTATCCACCATATGAAGCCGATCCAACAAAGCCAGGGCGCTATAGACCAAGAGCAAGGCGCCGATCAGGCTGGAAAAGGTCGTGATCCAGAAGCGATAGAGAAGCACGCCGATCAAACCGCCGACGAGGAAAACGGCGATCGGTTCGTCCCAGGCGGGCGCGACGGTGTACATCAGCCCCAGCGCGGCCAATCCGCCGGCGGCAAAGAGAAGGATGCGCACCAGCGACAAGGCCAGCGCCCCCGCCGACACGGCCAGCAGCAAGCCGGCGACCAACGGCTGCATGCCGTAGTCCTTGCCCAAGGCCAGCCCCAGCAGTCCCGCTGTCAGCGTCACGCTCATGGCCAACCAGAAGCGATGCGTCCGGCCGCCCAGCGACCACAACAGAAAGCCGATGAGCAGTCCCGCTCCGCTGAGGAGCGGAGAAAGCAAGCGCGCTTCCTCCAGAATGTCCGGCGCCACCAGCTGCATAGGTGGGAATTCCTCTTGTTCACCCGTCTTGTCCGATTCCGCGAAGTTAGCGGCGGCGACAACGCCTGTCAAGGCGGTTCCCCCCTTCGGTTAGCCGCGACGCGCAGCGCGGCGACAACGCGCTCCGCTGCGCGTCGCGGCTAACCGAGGAATGGCTTGAGATCCATCGTTTGCGCTGCCTGCCATACTTCGACCGTGCCGATCGGCAGCCAATAACTCGCCTCGACCACCTGCACGACCTGCCGCTCTGCCAACGCGCTGACGTATTGCGTCACTTCGTACTCGCCGCGCGGCGACAGTGTCAACGGAATGTCAAAAACATCGCGCGGAAAGACGTAAGCGCCAGTGTTGGCCAAATGGCGGCCATCGAGGTCCGGCTTTTCGACGAGGCGCTCGAGCGTGCCGTCGGGATTGCGGAAGGCGATGCCGAATCGGCGCGGCTCGTCCACCGGATGGCAGAGAACGCCGGCGGAACAGCTTGCCAATTTCGCCAGGTCGGCAGCGGCGAAGAGGTCGTCGCCGTTGAGGGCCAAAAATCGCGGCGAGCGGAGATGCGCGCGGCAGGCCAGCACGGCGTCGCCGGTGCCGCGCGGCGTCTCTTGCCGCACCACCTGCCACTGCGCGAAGTGCTTCTGCTGCCGCAGATACGCTTCCACCTGCTCCCCCAGATAATGCACGACGACCACAACGCGCTCGACCTGCTTGGGAAGAGCGCCCAGCGTCCAGTCGAGAATGGGCCGGCCCTGCACGGGCAAGAGCGGCTTGGGCATTTGCAGGGTGTACGGCCGCAGGCGCGTACCCAGACCGGCCGCCAGAATGATCGCATCCACACGTTTGCTCCTGTCGGGCTTTCCAGCCTGACCTACGCGATTGTGCCGAATGATCGGCTTGTGCATCCTCCACAAATTGCCCGCGCGTGCGGGATTCCATCAAGCGGCGCCGCTTGCCCCGTCGATGCAATCGGCGAGCGCCAGGATGGCCCTCGATAGATGCCCCTGTTGTATACAGGAAAGGTAGGGAAGCTATGATGCGTCGCGGATTAATGCTGTTTGTCGGCGCCGGCTTGCTGAGCTTGCTGGCCGGCTGTCGTCACTCCTGCCACGGCCGTTGCGATTGCTTGGTTTACCCCATCATCCACGGTACGCCGTCGCCGATCGTCCAGCCGGCTTCGTTTGCGGAACCGCCGCTTCACCCGGTTGCGCCTGCGGCGGCGCAGTAAGGATGCCGTTTACCGACGAGCCGGAAGCGTCAGCGACGGTTGCCTTGCCGTCGCTTACGCTTCCGGCTCGTTTACACGCTCAGCGGGCGACGCACTCCTGATAGAGCTGCTCGAATTCCGAGCTAGTCTTGGAGGCCGCCTTTTTGAGACGCTTGAGAAACTTTTTCTCGTTGTCGTCGATCTTGCGGTCGGCAAAGAGCATCTTGCGCAGCCAGTTGGCTTCCTTGGCGTCGATCTTGCCGTCGCGCAGCACGTTCTGCTCGATGGCCTTGAAAAACAGCGTTTCAAACTTGGGATTGACCTCGATCTTCTTGGCTTTGGCCTTTTTCTGAGCGCTATTGCGCAACTCGATGAGAAAAGCGACTTCCGTGGGGTCAATGTGCTTGTCGGCCCACAGTTCTTTTTGCAGAACGCGGACCTCGGCGTCATCGATCTCCCCGTCGGCCAAGATCGCCTCCAGGGCCAGCTTGCGAAAATCTGCCATAAATGACCTCCCTCAAGGTGTTCTAAAGCCGGCGGCCTCGGGCGAGGCGCCGAGCCGGCTCGTTGCACACCAATATAGGGATTTATCGTTTCGCATGAAACGAAAATCGTTTACGCCGATTCGCGCAGCACAGAGTCAGCGGACCCTTCGCGGACTTGACGGATGAAGCGTTCCCAAGCGGCGGTGTTGGCCGGCGTCTCGGCACTGGCGCGGGCGAGATCATCCAACAGCGCCGCCGCGCTACCGTAGCGCTGCAACTCGTCGTCGTGATGGAATCGGCCGAGGATGCTTTGCAAGGCGGGGGGCAATCCCTTGGCTTTGCCGCCCTTGGCGGGCGGCGACGCCGCGGCCCAACCGGCGGCGATGTGGCCCAGGGCAGAAAGGTCGCGGGCCGCCGACGGCTCGTCATTGTCCTGCGGCGGCGGCACGGCCAGCCAGCGCGGCTCGCCGAGGCCGCACAGTTTCAGCACGCCCTCGCGCGTGAACACGAACGACGACGCATGCAGGTGGCCGTGGACCAATCCGGCCGAGTGCGTCGTATGCAGGGCTTGGGCGGCCTGCGTCAGCAAGCGCAGCCATACGCCCGGAGCACCGGCCAGCAACGGCCATTCTGTGCCCGGTAGACCGTGCAGCCATTCTTGCAGCGCCGCCGGGCGGCCCGCGATCGCCAGCACTTCCAGCGTGACGGCCACGTTTTCATGCTCCACCGCCGTTGCCGCCGCGAATTGCTGGAGAAACTCGTCGGGGCGCACCGCGTCTTCCATCTCCGATTCGGCTAGATGCCGCAGCATCAATTCGCAGTTGCGGCGCGGATCGAAGACGCGATAGACCGCCTCGCGCGGCGTCGCTTGCAGCCGATCGATGACGCGCACCGGACCCAGCACCAGCCCATCGAGATTGCCCGCTTCGATGAGGGCCATTTGAAACAGAGTCAGATAATTGCCGGCCAACAATAATTGCCGCAGCGAGCGCCGCTGCCGCCGCGCTTCCATGAGCAGCGCCGTCAGCGTGTCGCTGTCGATCAGTTCCAGCGAACGCAGCAAATCGCCGAGCTGGCGGTCGCCCGGCTCCACATCCCCCGTGATCGACAGGATGCCGCGCTCGTCTCCCTCCTCGGCGGCCGGCGAATCATCGCCCGATTCAGCGACATCGAGACCGGCCAGCTCGCGCATCTTGCGGCGATACCATTCGCGCATGTCGGTCAGATGGCGATCGACTTCGCCGCGGCGCTCGCTGACGAGGCGTTCCTGTTGCTGCAATTGCTCGGCCTGCTGGGTCAAGCGCGCCGACGTGTCGGCAACCTGCTGGGCCTGTTCGTGTACTTCGCTGGCCCGTCGTTCTAGTCGCGTTTCATCGCGGTGCAGCGCTTGCCGGAACTCGGCGAGCCGGCCTTGCCATTCGATGATCTGTTGGCGGAAGGCGGCGACGGCCAAGCGATGTTCGTCGCGGGCCACGTGCAGATCCAGCTCCTGCTGGCGGACGCGCTCGATTTCGGCCTGGAAATCGCGGCGCACCAGCTCCATGTCGCCGCGGCTCTGGCGGACGTAGCCGTGGATTTCCGACAGATGCTCGCGCAATTGCTCGCGCGCCTGCGTCAAGCGATCCAGCGCAGCGGATGCCCGCGCTTCCAACTCCGGCAATTGCCGGCTCAGCTCCATGACCTCTTGCCGGCTCGCTTCCAACTCGGCGCGGAGGCGGGATGTTTCGTCCTGCGCCTTCTGCCGCTCCACCTCGAAGGCGATGCGCTCCGAGGCCAGCACTTGCCGCTGTCCCCCCAGCGAAGCCTGGGCTTCTTCGATGCGCTGCTGCTCGGCCTTGTGTTTCTCTTCGGCATCGATCAGCTTCCGCGTCTGATCGTCCAACTCCGTGGCCCGCTCGCCCAATTCTTGCCGCGCCAAGTTCAGACGCGCCTCGGCGAACTGCCGATCTTGTTCGAGATTTTTCGCCTGCTCGCTCAGCTTGGCCGCTTCGTCTTGGAGCCGCTGTTGCTCGTCTCCTTGCAAACGCTGTTTCTCGGCAACTTCCTCGACGCGGCGGCGCACCTGTTCTTGCAGCGCCGCCAACGCCTGTTCGGCTCGCACCAGGCCCTTCTCGCGTTCGTGTAGCGCTTGCCGTTCGCTTTGGAGTTTCTCCTGCTCCTGTTCCAGCTGGCTGCCGCGCGCCGTCAACAGGGCGGCCTGCTCGGCCAGGTCGGCGGCTGTCGTCCGCACTTGCTCTTGTTCCGAGCGCAGCTGCTTCTCCTCGCCGTCCAGCGCTTCCCGCGCTTGCCGTAGCTGGGTAACGGCCGCTTCCAGCGTGGCCTGCCGCTCCTCGAAGCGACGCCGTTCTTCGGCTTGCAATTGTCGATCGTTGTCCACCTCGGCACGGAGCTTTTCCGACTCGGCCACGCGGGTTCGCAGATCGTTCTCGGTCGCTTCCTGCAAGACGCGCTGATCGCTGAGCGTCTGCTCCTGCCGCCGCAATTCCTCGCGCATCCGTTCCAGCCGAGTGCGCAGCGTCGCCAGCATAGCCTGCTGCCCTTCCAGCGCCGCCGCTCGCTGATCCAGCTGCCCGGTTTGCTCCTCTTGCGCTTTTTTCCGCTTGGCCAGCTCTTCCGTCTCGCTCACCAAACGATTGTGCCATTCATCGAGCTGGGCCGCTTGTTCTTCCAGATCGCGCGTGTCGCGCTGCATCTGCTCGTAGCGGCGATCGATCTCCAGAGCGCTGGCCTGCATCTGTTTCTGCCGCTGTTCCAGCGTGGCCTGGATGCGATCCAGCCGTACAAGATCGGCCTGGTGCTGCTTCTGTCCCTTCTCCAAGGCCGCTTCCGCCTCGATCAATTTCGCCTCGCGCTTTTGCACATCCTGGTGGCGTTCGCTCAGATCGCGCTGCGATTCCTGCTGGCGGCTGACGATGAGGCGGTGCTGCTCTTCCAGCAGTTGTTTTTCCCGCCCCACTTGTTCGCCGCGGCCCTCAATTTCGACCTGTTTTTGTTCCCATTCCTGCCGCCGCGCCGTCAAATCCGCCTCGCCGGCATCGATGCGCTGCTTGCGCTGTTGCAAGCGCCGCGCCGCCTTGTGGATGGCCTGCTGTTGCTTGATGAGCCGTTCGCGCCGCTCGTGATAGCGCTGATAAAGCTGCTGCCGAATCTCCGCCAGTTCGCGCCGCACCGAGGCGTCTTCTTCGGTCTGCTTGCGTGTTTCTGTGTCTCGCGCCGCGATTGCCCGCTGCCGTTCCGCCAGCCCTTCGTGTTCTTCCTTCCAGAGCCGCTCGCGCTCCTCCAGCTCGGCCCGCGCCGCCGTCAATTCCTGTTCTTGCTGCTGCAAACGCTGCACGACTTGCTGCAAACTCTCGGCCCGTTGCCGGCATTCGGCCTCGATCTCCTCGCGGCGGCGCGTCCAGAGCAGGCGGTCGCTTTCCAGTTGGTCGCGCTGTTCTTTCAGCTTCTGCTCGCGTTCGCCCTGGTCGCCGCCTCCAACTTCCGCACTCGGCAGCGAGCGCGGCCGCTTCGCCGGCTGGACCGTCAAGACGATCTCGATGGGGCCGATGGCGATGGTATCGCCGCTGTGGAGATAGGCAGCGGCGACGGCCTTACCGTTGACGAGGATGGGCAGCACGGGCGCCAAGCGTCGCAAGCTGGCGGCGGCGGCCGTGCGGCCGATGACGCAAATAATAGGCGGCAAATTGGAGCCGGGCAGACGCAGATCGCAACCGGCCACGCTGCCGATGAGGAAGCCGCCGTCGCCGACCTCGTAAGTAGTGGCCCGGCTCGGGCCGGAACGCACTTCGAGACGAACCGTCGCCAACGCGCTGTCGCCGTTGTCCAGCGCCGACGGTCGAGAAGGAGAAGACGTTTGTGCCATAGGAGGAACCTGGTTCCGGAACCCGCGCGCATGGGCGAGCGAGCCGGATTGGAACCGATTCCGCGAATTTTGGAAAGGCCAAAGAGGAAAAAACCACGAATTACACGAATAACACGAAAAAAGGCAAAAAAACAAAAATATAGGCAGACTGGGCAAAGAACCGATTGTCGGTTAGCGACGCTTCGCAGAAGCGTCGTTGTAGTCCGACGCTTCTGCGAAGCGTCGCTAACCAGAATTAGGGTTTTTTCTCCGCAGCGTTTTCCGCGCCTGCCTGGCGCACCAGAGGCACACCGATGATGTCGGCGTGGAAGACCATTGTGGAGCCGACAAATCCCTGAACGTTGAAAATGCACTGGCGGCGGTGCATCTTGACGCCCTTGGCGATCAGCACCAGGCGGTCGCCGGGCCGCACCGGCCCGCGAAAGCGCACGTTTTCCATGCCGCCGAAGCCGAGGAAATCGCCCTGCATCAAACCGTTGGTCATGATGTAATACGAACACAATTGCGCCGCCGCCTCGCACATGACTACGCCCGGCATGAGCGGGTAATCCGGCATGTGGCCGCGCACCCAAAACTCGTCGGCCGCCACATCTTTGTAGCCGGCAAACAAGTGCTGGTCCGCGTCCATATGCACGATAGCAGTCAACTGCTCCATCTCGAAGCGCTGCGGATTGACGCGCTCAATCTCCTTGCGTCCGGCCAGCACCCTGTCGAAATTCAGCTGGGAAGGATCAAAGTGCAATTCCGGAGGCATGGCCTACTCCTCTCCATAATGCGCGCTGATTGATCGTTCCATCAACGCGCATTGCCGATCACCTCGACGATCTGGCTCAATTTCGTCAATAACACATCGGGGCGGCTGGCGGCTTCCTTGAGTTGCTCGGCGCTGGCCTGCAACGACGTTCGATCGCGGGCGAACAAGGCGGTGCGCATGCCCACACGGCGGGCCGGCAGGAGATCGCGCGAAATGCTCGTGCCGACGTGCAAAACCTGGTTGGGCGAAAGTCCCTGCTGCGCGAGGGCGGTGACAGCGTGGCGGAACAAGCGCTCGGAAGGTTTGCGGCCGCGCGTCTCGTGAGAAAGGACAATCAGATCCTTGTCGAAAACCTTGTCGAACACCAGGCCGCTGTCCAGAGTGGCCAGGCCGCGCTGGAGCTGTACGCGCGTGAAACATTGGCCGTCGGCCAATAGTCCCTGTTTCAAGCCGTTGTCGGCGACGAGAGACACAGCCTCGGCGGCGCGTTTGTAACAAGCGGTGCCTTGCAGACTGGCATGGAAGAAATAAGCGACTTTGCGGCTAAACTCATTTAGCGATCCGTAAAATCCGGAATCAAACTTGTAGTCCTTGTTGAACAGCTTCTTGATGAGCGATTCCCAAAGGCGATCAGAGCCGACTTCGGGATGTTTTTCGGTGCCGCCGGGGACGGCCTTTTGTTCCAGCAAGGCGGAGTCGTACAGCTGTTTCATGTATTCGGCGGGCTGTCCGGGCTTGCGCGACATCGACGCCCACATTTTGAATTCCTGGATGGTCTTGTCCAGGGCCACGTTCATGACGAACTCTTGCGGATGCTCGAACCACAATTCGCCGCCAGCAATGCGCAGCAGCGTGCCGTAGACGTTCCACAACACGGCGCGGACCTGCGGCAACGGCACGAGATAGGGTTTGGCCCGGATGCGATCCTCCTCCGGGGCCGCCGGCCAAACCAAATCGTGTCGTGTGTCCAAGTACGCCGCGTATTGTTCCAGCGTCAGGGCCATACCGTCTCCGCTTGTCTGTGAACAATGAGGCTAGAGAACAAACTAACAGGAGAAATGAAGACGTGCAAGAGACGCATGCTCTAGCTGAGCCGCGACCTTCAAGGTGTGAGTTTCGGCTCCTCCATCTCGGTTGATAAACCAACCATTGTTGCAAATCAGGAGCCGGGAAGCGGACGGCGACGTTGCAAGCCAGACTAATTCGTCGGCTGAGCTTCGATCTTGAGCGCAGACACGTGCTGGCGCGGCGGGGCGCCGAACATCCGCCGATACTCTCGGCCGAACTGGGACGGGCTCTCGTAGCCGACGCGGAACGCGGTCTCGGCTGCGTCGAGTCCCTCGCCCAACATCAACCGCCGGGCCTCCAAGAGGCGTAGTCGCTTCTGGTATTGGAGCGGACTCATCGCCGTCACGCTCTTGAAGTGGAGATGAAACGCCGACGGGCTCATCCTCACATGCTTTGCGAGCGACTCAATCCGGAGCGGGCCCGTGAAGTGGTCCTTCAGCCAGCGGATCGCATGTGCGATCCGCTGGGCCGGGGCGCCGGCCAAGGCGATCTGGCACAGCCGCGACCCTTGGGGGCCGGTGAGCAAGCGGTAGGTAATCTCACGGAGAACGAGCGGCGCCAGCGGCAGGATGTCCTGTGGGGAGTCGAGGAGGACCGTCAGGCGAGTGACGGCGTCGAGGAGCGGCGGCTCGATAGGAGTCACGGCAAGCCCTCGCGCGGGGGGGCCGAGCGGCGAGGCGGGCATGCCTTCGGCCAGGAGCTCGCCGACCACTGCCGGGTCCAGCGCGATGCGAACCGCAAAGTACGGTCGGCCCGGCGACGCCTCCACTACCCGGGCGGAGACAGGGAGGTCGACCGACACCAGGAGAGCCTGGGTGGGGGCGAGGCGGTACGTCTCGTCCTCAAGAAGCACCTCCTTTGCGCCCTGGGCGACGACACACAGGGAAGGCTCGTACACGACAGCGACGAGATCCGAGGGCGCCGAAAACCGAGAAAGCCGGAGCGCGGGCACCACCGTCTCGTACACGTCGTCCGCGGTCGTCTGCCGCTCGATTGCGGACACAAGTTTTGCTAGCTCCTCTGTTGCCACGTCTTCTCTCCCGGCCGATTCGCTTAGCCTATCACAATTTTACCCGCCGCGAGCGCTCGTGGTCATGAACGTTCCCAAAATCCTGGAGGATTAGGCAATAGTTCGGGACGATTGTGCTACCGGCCCGTCGGGGACTTGGCCTACAATCCCTTCGTCGGGCGTCAGTGGCCTACGACGCGGGCTAGAGGATCT
>Ga0335075_10013774_pt1 | contig 12169 bp, 12 predicted proteins | sample Lox_Sample_24_FD_206723 | JGI IMG/M metagenome (GOLD analysis project Ga0335075, IMG submission 206723) | Soil microbial communities from Loxahatchee National Wildlife Refuge, Florida, United States - Lox_Sample_2.4 | ecosystem: Environmental > Terrestrial > Soil > Wetlands | place: USA... | reverse complement strand
GCGGGGCGGGCCCTGGTCCGTTTTAACGTGGTGTTCTGCCGCATTGTGGAAGGCTACCCGTCGTATACGTATGACAGACGGACACGACGCGGTGAACTTCCACGTTGTTTCACGCCGCGCCGCCTGGGATAGGCATCACAAGGCCCTTGCCGCCCGAAGCTGGCGCCAAACCCAGAATTAACAGCCGGGATCCTATAACGCCGCAAAACACTAAACGATCTCTGCACTGGGACATATGGACGCTGTGTTAATGAAAGGAAGTCTCGGATGGCGGCGATCGTGCTCGGGGTGCCGGTGTGCACATGGCCGCTGATGCCGAGCGCGCGGGCGGCGGCGACGTGGCCAGGGGTGTCGTCGACGAACAGGGCGTCCGCCGGTGTCGCGCCCAGCCGTTCCAGGGCGATCCCGAAGATGCGCGGATGGGGCTTGGCGTAGCCGACCTCGCCGGACAGGACGAATTCGTCCGCCAGGTCCAGCATCCCGTCCCTGGCCAGCCTCGCCCTGGTATCCGGCCAGGCGTTGCTCACGAGGGCGATCGGCACGGAGCCGCGCAGGCCGCGCAGCAGCGCCAGCAACGCGTCGTCCCACTTCTCCCGCGCGGCCAGGTCCAGGTGCATCTCGTCGATCACGTCAGCGGTGATGCCAAGCCGTCCGGCGACGACCCGCCACCAGTCCGCCTCGCTCACGGTGCCGACCAGCACCGTTTCGTCGCTGCCCGCGTACACGGCGCGAAGGAACTCCTCACGAGCCAGGCCCAGCCGCGCGGCCCACGCCTCGTCGAACCCCGGCACGGTGGTCAGCACGCCGCCCATATCGATCAGGACGGCGCTGGTCACGAGAGCACGCGGCGGCGGAAGTTACGCAGGCCGATGGCGAGGAACACCACGCCGAACCCGATCACCACCGGGTAGATCACGTACAAGTGCATATGCGGTGCGGCGGTGAACGCCGCCCGCATTCCCTCGTTCACGTAGATCAGCGGGTTGATCAGCACGAGCGTCTGCAGCCAGTGGAATCCGTCCAGCGTTACCGAAGCGAGCTTGGTCCACGAGTAATACGTCCCGCCCAGGAACGTGATCGGCAAGATGATGAAGCCGAACATCAGCCCGATGTTCTGTGGCTGGAACGACGTACCGAGTACCAGCCCGAGACCGGCCATGGCCAGGCAGGCGAGCGGCACGAACGTCAGGATCACCCACCAGTGCAGGTCCAGGTTTGCGCGCACTCCGGGGGCGTGTACGACCGAGGCGATCGGCAGCACGATGATCGCCGACAAGATGCCCTGGGCAGCGCCGGACAGCACCTTGGCGACGGCAACCAGCCAGATCGGGCAGGGCGCCTGCACCCGGTCCTCTATCTCCCTGGTGTAGCCGAACTCCTGGGCCATCGACAGGGCGATCGCCTGCACGCCCTGGAACATAACGGAGATGCCGACGACACCGGGGACCAGGATGGTGGCGAAGTCCGACTCCGCGCCAGCCCCCTGTCCGCCACCGATCCCTTGTCCGATCTTCGGGAACACATACAGGAACACAAAGCACAACAGGAACGGCTGTATCAGGGTCCGCAGCACGAACACCCGCACCTGCTTGCGCAGCACCACCAGATCGCGCAGCAGCAGCGCGCCCAGCGCGGTCCACGACGTGCGCGCGGCCGATCGGGTGGGACCACCGCCGATACGGGAGGAAGACGAAGACGTCAGCACGGCCATCAGTCCCGCAGCTCCTTCCCGGTCAGGTTGATGAACACAGTCTCCAGGCTAGGCTCGGCGACCGAGACGTCAACCAGATCGAACCCCTCCCGCTCGGCGGCCAGCACGATCCTGGGCACCAGCCGGTCACCGCCCTGGACGTGCAGCGACACGGCCCCGTCGTCGGCTATCCGGCTCCGCGCGACACCCTCAACAGACTCACGCATAACCGTGGCGAGGCGGTGGGCATCCCCGGTCGTCCGCAGCGTGACGACGGTGTCCGCCCCGATGCTCTGCTTGAGCCCGGCCGGAGTGTCCAAGGCGAGGATGCGGCCGTGGTCCATGATCGCCACACGCTGGCACAGCCGGTCGGCCTCCTCCATGTAGTGCGTGGTGAGCATGATCGTCTGGCCCTCGTCGTGCAGCTCACCGAGCAGTTCCCACAGCGCTAGCCGTGATTGCGGGTCCAGCCCCGCGGTCGGCTCGTCGAGGAACAGCACCGAGGGCCGGTGGAAGATGGCCCTGGCCACCATCAGCCGCTGCGCCATCCCGCCGGACAACGCGTACACCGATGCCTTGGCCCACTTGCTCAGCTGGAACTGCTCGAGCAGTTCGTCTGCGGTCCGCCGCGCCTGGTGTGCGCGGATACCGAACAGGCGGCCATGGAAGTAGAGGTTCTCCCAGACGGTGAGCTGCCGGTCCAGGGTGTTCTGCTGCGAGACGATGCCGGTGATCTGCTTGGCGAGCGCGGGGTGCGCGGCGACGTTCACCCCGGCGATGAAGGCCTTGCCCGCGGTCGGCACGACCCTGGTGGTGAGCATGCCCGCGGTCGTGGTCTTGCCCGCGCCGTTCGGTCCGAGCAGGCCGAAGATCTCCCCTTCGCGCACATCGAGGTTCAGCTTGTCCACCGCAGCGAAGTCTGTACCCGGATAGACCTTTGTCAGGTCCTCGGTGTGGATAACCGATTCGATGACCCACCTCCTCTCGCGGTCGCCACGAGTGTAGTCGTGCCAGTCGTACTTCAAGCGCACACCTGGCACGATCGACCGGCCGGAATCCACGCGGCGGACCGTCCCGGGAACTGTTCACCGACCCGGAGGACGAGCGGACAAGACGTTTCCTGCGCCGTATTGTGGACGCCGGGCGGATGTGACGATGACCTTCTCCGGGCTGACTGCGTGGGCCAGGCGCGACGACACCCCGCTGCGCCAGTTCCTGCGCACGGAGACGGGCAGCGCCGCGGTGCTGGCCTTCGCCACCGTGGCCGCCCTGATCTGGGCGAACATCAGCCTGTCCGGCTATGACCGGGTCTGGGGCACGTCGTTGTCGGTCCGGCTGGGCGGCTACGGCGTGACGATGGACCTGCACACGTTCGTGAACTCCGGGCTGATGGCGTTCTTCTTCTTTGTGGTCGGCCTGGAGGCGCGCCGCGAGTTTGACATGGGCGAGCTGCGGATCAGGTCCCGGCTCACCCTGCCATTTCTGGTCGGGCTGGCCGGGATGACCGTCCCTGCCTGCATTTTCGTGGCGGTGAACGCCGGGCGGCCTACCCAGCACGACTGGGGCATGGCGATGTGCACCGACACCGCGTTCGCGCTCGGCGCGCTGGCGCTGACCGGACGCGGCCTGCCCGACCGGATCCGCACCTACCTGCTCACGTTCTCGGTGGTCGATGACCTCGGCGGCATCCTGGTCATCGCGATCTTCTACAGCAAGTTCGTGCGGGTGCTGCCGTTGCTGTGCGGGTTCGGGTTCCTCGCCGTGGTGCTGCTGATCAGGGCGCGCGGGGTACGGTCCGGGACTCCGTATCTGCTGCTCGGTGCCGCCGCGTGGGTTTCGTTTTTCAAATCCGGGGTGGACCCGGTCGTCTCCGGGCTGGTGCTGGGGCTGCTGACCTACGCCTACCCGGCGTCGCGGCTGGCGCTCGAGGAGGCGTCCGAGGCGTTCCGGTCGTTCCGCGAGCAGCCGACCGCCGAACTGGCCGCCTCGGCCCGCGCCGTGGTACGCACCGCGATCTCGCCGAACGACCGGCTGGCCCAGCTCTATCACCCGTGGTCCAGTTACCTGATCGTGCCGCTGTTCGCGCTGGCCAACGCCGGCATCGTGCTCTCGCCCAGCTTCCTGACCTCGGCTTATACCTCGCCGGTGACGCTGGGCATCCTGTTCGGGTACCTGGTCGGGAAGCCGCTGGGGACGACCGGGGTGGCGCGGCTGGTCAGCCGGCTGACTCACGGGCGGATGACACCGCCGGTGGGCTGGGGTGCCGTGCTCGGCACCGGCACGGTGGCCGGGATCGGCTTCACCGTGTCGTTGCTGATCGCGACGCTGGCACTTGACGGCAACGCCTTGGCGCAGGCCAAGCTCGGCATCTTGTCCGCGGCGCTGTGCGCGTCGGGGTTGACTTACCTGGTGTTCCGCGTGGTGCACTCGCTGCCCAAGCCGGTGAAGCTGCGCCTGCTGCTCGGCACCGCCTCGGTGGTGACCGACCTGATGGTGCCGGTGGACCCCGCGCGGGACCACCTCAGGGGACCATCGAACGCGCTGGTCACCGTGGTCGAGTATGCGGACTTCGAGTGCCCGTTCTGCGGGCAGGCGGAGCCGGAGGTGCGCGAGCTGCTGCGGGACTTCGGCGACGTGCGGTACGTGTGGCGGCACCTGCCGCTGCGGGATGTCCACCCCAACGCCCAGAAGGCGGCGATGGCGGCCGAGGCGGCGGCACTGCAGGGTGCCTTCTGGGAGTATCACGACCTGCTGTTCGAGCATCAGGACGCGCTGACGCTCCGTGACCTCATCGGGTACGCCAGGACGCTCGGCTTGGATGTCGAGCGGTTCTCAGCTGACCTGCACGCCGCCGGGGTCACCGCCCGGATCGACGAGGACATCGACTCGGCCGATCTGTCCAGCGTGTCCGGCACGCCGACGTTCTTCGTCAACGGGATCCGCCACTACGGCGCCTATGACATCGCCAGCCTGTCCGCCGCCGTCCGCGCGGCGTACGCCCGTGCCAGGATTGGCGTGTGAGGTTTGACCCGTCGGGTAGGGAATGCGCGGAAGGAGATAGCGATGAGCGCACGTGCGGACGCCGCCGGGACCATTGACCTGGGCGGTGACCTGACCGTGAACCGGCTGGGGTTCGGGGCGATGCGGATCACCGGCCACGGCATCTGGCGCGAGCCGCCGGACCACGACGCGGCGATCTCGACGCTGCGCACCGTCGTCGAACTGGGCGTGAACTTCATCGACACCGCCGACTCGTACGGGCCCGAGGTGAGCGAGAACCTCATCGCCGAGGCACTGTACCCGTACCCGGACGACCTGGTGATCGCCACCAAGGGCGGTCTGGTCCGGCCCGGCCCGAACCGCTGGGAGCCCTCCGGAAGCCCCGCGCACCTGCGCGAGGCGTGCGAGGGCTCGCTGCGGCGGCTCAAGCTGGAGCAGATCCCGCTCTACCAGTTCCACCGTCCCGACCCGGCCGTCCCGCTCGCGGAGTCCATCGGCACGCTCGCCGAGCTCAAGGCGGAAGGCAAGATCCGCCACGTCGGGGTCTCCAACGTGACCGAAGCACAGTTGCGGGCGGCCCAGCGGATCACCCCGATCGTTTCCGTGCAGAACCGGTACAACGCCAGCGACCGCCGCTCCCAGCCGCTGGTCGACCTGTGCGAGCAGGAGAGCATGGTCTTCCTGCCATGGGCGCCGGTCCAGCAGGGCGATGAGAACCCCGCGATCGCCGGTGCCGCGGAAAACCACAACGCGACCACGCGCCAGGTGATCCTGGCCTGGCTGCTGGCCAGTTCTTCCGCGATCTTGCCGATCCCCGGTACCGGCTCCGCCGAGCACGCGGCGGACAACATCGCGGCGGCTTCACTTGAGCTGTCCGCTGACGAACTGGCGGCGATCACCGGCCGGTGAAACGACCGCTAGGATCGGTTCGCGCGACCAAGGTCAACTACGAGAGCAAGGGAGCTTGCGGCGTGACCGAGACGGGCATCGCGGTAACTGGTGGCTACGTCGTTCCTATCGAGGGCTCACCGCTGGACGGCGGCACAGTCCTCCTCCGTGACGGAAAGATCGAGGCGGTTGGCATTGACGTTCCGGTGCCCGACGGCTACCAGGTCGTCGACGCGTCGGGCAAGTGGGTGCTGCCCGGCTTCATCGACGCGCACGCGCATGTCGGCGTGCACGAGGAAGCCGAAGGCTGGGCGGGCAACGACACCAACGAGACAACCAGCCCGGTCACCGCGCAGGTCCGCGCGCTCGACGCGATCAACCCGGCCGACCTGGGTTTCCGCGATGCGATCAGCGGCGGCGTGCTGAACGTCAACGTCAACCCCGGCTCGGGTAACCCCATCGGCGGCCAGACCGTCGCGCTCAAGTGCTGGGGTCGCACGGTCGATCAGATGCTGCTCCGCGAGCCGGCCGGCCTGAAGTCGGCCCTCGGCGAGAACCCAAAGCGTGTCTACGGGGAACGCAAGGAGACCCCGTCGACCCGGCTCGGCGTCGCCGCGGTGATCAGGGCCGCGTTCGTCGACGCGCTCAACTACGAGCAGAAGCTGAGCTCTGCGTCCCCGGACAAGCCGGTCGAGCGCGACCTCAAGCTGGAGGCGCTGCTGCGCGTGCTGCACAAGGAGATCCCCTGGCGCCAGCATTGCCACCGGGCCGATGACATAGCGACCGCTATGAGGATCGCGCGGGAGTTCGGCTACAACCTGGTGATAGACCATGGCACGGAGGCGCACCTGCTCGCCGATGAGATCGCCGCCGCCGGCATCCCGGTGGTCATCGGCCCGCTGTTCACCTCCCGCGCCAAGGTCGAGTTGCGCAACCGCTCGCTGGCCAACCCCGGCCGGCTGGCCGCAGCCGGGGTGGAGATCTCACTGACCACCGACCACCCGGTGGTGCCGATCCACTTCCTCATCCACCAGGCCACGCTCGCGGTCAAGGAAGGGCTGGACCGCGACGCTGCGCTGCGCGCGGTCACGATCAACCCTGCCCGCGTCATCGGCTGCGCGGACCGGCTGGGGTCTTTGGAACCCGGCAAGGACGCCGACGTGGTCATCTGGTCCGGCGACCCGCTCGATGTGATGAGCCGCGCCGACATCGCTTACCAGGACGGCCGCGAGATCTACCGCTACGACTACGACCGCCACGAGGGCATCTTCGCCGACTGGTAACTGACTGGTAAGGAGGAAACGGCTCGCCGCCCGGAGCCTGTCCACGATCTGCTCAGGTGCCTTCGCCGACCCCGGCTCCGGTCACCTACTTCCCGTCCTCAACCACACGTTCGGCGACGGGCACGGCGCCGAGACGCTCAAGTTCGCCCATGGCCAGCCTTCCTCCATATCGGTTCTTGTAGTCGGCAGAGCTAGTGCCGAGCGCGCGGATGAGCGCGCGGCGCATGGATTCCACCGTGGCACCGCGCCGGGCAACGCGCTCACTTACAGATCAGGCGCCGGGTTGCATGAAGGCCCAGTTGAGCATGGCGGTGGCGGCGTCGCCGTTGACGGTGGAACCCGTCCCGGGGCTGTCCAGGTTCACGCCGATGAGCTTAACGCCACCCTGGCTGACCTCGAACAGCAGGCAGTGACCGGCGGACGGAGTCCAGCCGGTCTTGATGCCAGTCGCGCCCGGGTAGTGGCCGAGCAGCGGGTTGAGGTTGTCCCAGGTGTAGGCGTGGTGACCGTCGCCGGCTGGCAGGTAGTAGTGACTCGTGCCGACGACCTGGCGGAACGCCGTATAGCGCATCGCGAACCGGCCCAGTGTGAGCAGGTCCGCCGCGGTCGAGTAATCCGAGGTGCCGGTCGGGTAGGGCAGCCCGTCCGGGTTGGAGAAGCGGGTCCTGGTCATGCCGAGCTCGCGAGCCAGCGCGTTCATCTTGGAGACGAACGCCGGCAGGCCTGGCCCGTACGCTTGCGCGAGCGTGTACGCGGCGTCCGCGCCCGACGGCAGCAGCAACGCGTACAGCAACTGCCCGGCGGTGAGCCGGTCACCGGGGATCAGCCCGGCGGTGCTGGCGTCGTACTCCTCGTCGTAGCCGATGACGGCGGACGGGACGGTGAGCCTGTCGTCCAGGCCGCCGGCACGGAGCACCACCAGCGCGGTCATCACCTTCGTGATGCTCGCTATCGGGCGTTCGGTGCTGAGATTACGGCTCCACAGGACGTCGCCGTTGTCCGCGTTCGCGATCGCCGCCGTGTCGGCGGCCACACCGGAGGGCCCCCCTTGCGCACGGGACGCCGACGCCGACCAGGCCGCGCCAGTCGTACCAGCCGTGCCCGCGAACGTGAGCGCGACGACAAGCAAGACACGGGCGATTCGGGGCATGTCGCAAGATTATGCGGTTTTACCCCAGGCGATGACCGGGCCCTTCGCGCTCAGCGTGACCGGTGAGCCTGGCGGCAACTGACGCTGGCCGCCGAGCACCCGGACCAGGATGAGCTCGCCCTGCTCTGGCTGGACCCGGACCACCGCGTCGTGCCCGTGATACCCATACGAGACGACCCGCCCGCACACCTCCCCGGCCGAACCGGGGTCAAGCGCGATCTGCTCCGGCCGCACTAGGACCGTGACATGCCCGGTGGGCGGGAACCCATGGTCGTTATGCAGCAAAGGAAGAAGTCCCAGGGCAGTCTGGACGCTGCCGGCCACATGCTCACCGGCCAGCAGGTTCGCGTCGCCGATGAAGGTGGCGAGCTCCGGATCGGCGGGCCGCGTGTACAGGTCTTCAGGGGCCGCGTACTGCGCGATCTTGCCGCCACGCAGTACAGCAACACGGTCGGCGACCGACAGCGCCTCGTCCTGGTCGTGGGTGACCAGGATCGCGGTGGTGCCGCGGTCGCGGAAGATCCGCTGCACGTCGGCGCGGACGCTGGCGCGCAGGTTCGCGTCCAGCGAGGCGAACGGCTCGTCGAGCAGCACGACCGCGGGGTCGATGGCGAGCGCCCTGGCCAGCGCCACCCGCTGCTGCTGCCCGCCGGAGAGCTGATGCGGGTATCGCTTGCCGAAACCGCCGAGGCCGACCGCCTCCAGCAACCGCTCCGCCGTGCCGTTCTTCTTCCGCGACTGCGCACGCAGGCCGAACGCCACATTGCCGGCCACGGTCAGGTGCGGGAACAGGCTGCCTTCCTGGGGGACGTAGCCGATGCGGCGGCGCTCCGGCGGGGCGTGCACCTTCGGGCCGTCGACGACTATGTCGCCGATCGTGATCATGCCCGCGTCCGCCCGCTCGAACCCGGCTAGCAGGCGGAGCAGCGTGGTCTTGCCACTGCCAGACGGGCCGAGGATCGCGGTCAGCGACCCGGCCGGTACCGACAAGTCGACACCGGTCAGCACCGGGTGAGCACCGAACGCCTTGCGCAGTCCGACGATCTCCAGCTGCCTCATGAACGCACCGTCCTGTCAAAGAAACGGCCGAGCACATAACTCGGCACGGCTGCGACAAGGATCATCACCAGCGCGAACGGCGCTGCCTGACTATACGAGAAAACCTCCTCATACTGCCAGAACTGGGTGGCTAGAGTCTGCGTTCCGCTGGGGATGAGCAGCAAGGTCGCGGTCAGTTCAGTAACACATTCCAGGAAAACGAGGCAGAACGCCGCTGCCAGCCCCGGCCCGGTCAGCCGCAAGGTCACTCTGGCCAGCGTCTTCAGCTGGCTGTTCCCCAGCGACCTGGACATCTCCTCCAGGCCGACCGGGGCCCTGGCCAGTGACGCCTTCACCGCGACCAGCGCCAGCGGGAAGAACATGATCGCGTAGGCCACGATGAGCAGCAACGCGGTGCCGTCGCCGAACCCGGCGGCGTACCGCTCGGTGAAGTAGAAGAGGGCGAACGCGATGACCACGCCGGGGATGGCCAGGACCAGGTAGGTGCTGCGCTCCAGCAGGTATCTCATCCGGCCCGGATGACGGACCGCGAGCAACGCCACGGGGAACGCCATGATCGTCGTCAGCGCCGCGGCGACCGCGCTGTAGAACGCCGTGTGCCCGGCCGCGTCCAGCATCGAGACGTTCGCGCCGCCGGACAGCGACGGCGGGAGGCTGTCCGCCATCCAGTAGATGGCCGAACCGACCGGTACACCGAGGGCGAGCAGGGTGAGCGCGGCGAAGCCAGCCAGCACCGGCCAGCGCGATCTGCCCAGGTGGTGCGGCGGGTTCTGCCGCTGCACCATCGGCCCGGACCTGGCTACCGTCGCAGGCCGACCGCCGTGCATGGCGGCCTCGCCTGCCAGGATGACCAGGCCGAGCACGACCAGGACCAGGGACAACGCGCAGGAGGCGGCGAAGCTGTAACTGTGGAACTCGGCGAAGATCTCCGTCGTGAACGTCTGGTAACCGAGGATCTCGAACGCGCCGTACTCGGCCAGCACGACCAGCGCGACGAGAACGCAGCCGCCGGCGATCGCGCCCTTGGCCTGGCCGAGGGTGATCTTGATGAAGGTTTTTGTTCTCGACGCGCCCAGGCTCCTGGCTACCTCCTCCTGGCCGGGGTCCGCGCTGCGCAGGCTGGCCGCCACCGGCAGGTAGACCAGCGGGTAGACGGCCAGCGTCATCACCACGACCGCACCCTTGTAGCCAGTGACCCAGGTCCACAGTGAGTTCCAGCCGAAGCTGACCACGAAGTCCGGAATGGCCAGCGGGACGATGACCAGGACCGCCCAGACCCGTTTCGCCGGAAGGTCCGTGCGTTCTACGCACCAGGCGGCGGCGGTGCCGATCGCCGCGGTCAGTATGGTCACCGTTATCGTCAGCCGGATCGTGTTCCACAGCAGCTGGGCGGTGAACGATCTGAAGATCAGGCTCCTGACGGTGCCGAGCCCCGCTCCGTGCGCCTCGATCAGCAAGAACACCAGCGGCAGCGCCAGCACCGCGGCAACGGCGGCGCTGATGGTCAGCAGAGCGACCGGTTTCCTGCTCCGTTGCAGAGCGAGTATCACAGCAGCCCGACCTGGCGCAGCAGGGAGATGGCCGTTTCCCCGTCGCCGAGGTCGGCGATCGAGATCGGGTTGGGCTGGAGCTGGCCGAATGGCGTCTCCGGTGCCGACGTGGTGACGCCGGCCGCGAGCGGGTACTCATAGCTCTGCTCGCCACTCGACGCCCGCGCGATGATGTCCTGCCCCTGCTTGCTGACCAGGAAGGCCAGGAACCTCTGCGCCGCCGCCTGGTGCGTGCTCGACTTGAGCACCGCGGCACCGGATACGTCGATCACGTAGCCGGGGTCCCGCGGTGCGAAGTAGGCGAGTTCGGAGTGCATGCCGGACGCCCCGACCTCGTACTGGAGCCGGTACCAGTAGTACTGGTTGATGACGCCGAACGCGACGATCCCCCGGTTCACCTCGTCGGCGATCGTCTCGTTGTCCGGGACCAGATGGCTGGCGGCGTTCGCCTTGATGCCGTTCAGCCAGGCCAGGGTCTTTGCTTGGCCGTAGGTCTTGAGCACCGAGGTGACGATCGGCTGGAAGTCGGTCTCGCCGGCGGCGAACGCCAGCTTGCCCTTGTACTCGGGATTGGCGAGCTGCAGGACCGAGGTCGGCAGCTGGCTTCTGGAGATCATCGAGGGGTTGTAGATGATCACGCTGACCCGCGCCGACACACCCACCCAGTCTCCCTGCGGCGAGCTGTACTTGCCGGGGACCTGGGCGAGTGTGCCCTGGTCGACGTGGGCGAGCAGGCCCTTGCTCTGGAGGAACTCCAGAGCGGGCGAGTTCTCCGTGTAGATGACGTCGGCCGGCGAGTGGCTGCCCTGGATGGCGATGAGGTTCGCGAGCGTGTCCTCGTCGTCGTTCTGCACGTTGACCGTGATGCCGGTCTGCTGCTCGAACGCGGTCACCAGGCCGTCGGTGGTCTGCTCGTGCTGGCCGTTGTAGAGGGTGATCGTCTGGCCGCCGCCCCTCGCGTCCTTGGATCCGCCGCCAGAGCCGCATCCGGTGAGGACCAGGGCCAGCGCGATCAGGACGAGGACGGCTTTGCCGGTGCGGCTCGTTGTGCCGGTGCGGCTCGTTGTGCCGGTGCGGCTCGTTGTGCCGGTACGGCTCAATGTGCTGGTACGGGTCATGAGGTGGCCCCAGGGCAGATCTTGCTGATCGCGCTGCTGGCCACTGACACGGCCTCCTTGGCGGTTTCCGTCCCGTTGCTGGTGAAGAATTCCTGGTAAGCGCCGGCGAGCCTGCCAATGGCGTCACGCAGCGCCGGGTCCTGGGTACGGATCTTGCGGAGGGGGTTGACCTGCGCCTCCGCGTAGCCGACCGGGTCGGCGTCCGGGTCTGGACCGTCGCTGAGCACCGCGCTTACCTGCTGGCACGCTACCGCAACGGCCGCGTCGGCCGTCTGCGGCGCGCTCCCGGCGCTCCCGGCGCTCCCGGCGCTCCCGGCCGAGCCGCATGCGGCCAACCCGAGTGCGGCAAGGACCGCCAGCGCCAGCGGGATATGGTTGAGGTGGGTCATCTAAGTGGCTCTCGGACAAATCGGCAATATTAGCTTAGGCTA
>Ga0335075_10013772_pt1 | contig 12169 bp, 7 predicted proteins | sample Lox_Sample_24_FD_206723 | JGI IMG/M metagenome (GOLD analysis project Ga0335075, IMG submission 206723) | Soil microbial communities from Loxahatchee National Wildlife Refuge, Florida, United States - Lox_Sample_2.4 | ecosystem: Environmental > Terrestrial > Soil > Wetlands | place: USA: Florida... | reverse complement strand
ACCGGCCCGCCACCGAGGTCACGGCGCGCAGCTCGCGGAGCGCCTGCGGCATGTGCACGCCGAACGCTTCCGCCACCGCGAGCGCGATGACCGCGTTGGACGCGTTAGCCCGGCCGGGCAGCGCCAGCTCGAGCGGCGTGGCCTGTCCCGACGGGTCGATTACCTGGTCGCCGTACAGCATCCAGGTGACTGGAGGACGCCGGCCGCCGCATTCCCCGCAGGCCCAGTCATCGGCGTCCCGGCGCAGGTGGGAACCGCAGTTCGGGCAGCACCAGGAGTCTTCCCGCCAGCGCTGCCCCGCGGCCACCCAGGTGACCTGCCGGGCCCCGCTCGCCGCCCAGGCGACCAGCGGGTCGTCCGCGTTGGCCACCACCCGGCAGCCGGGCGCGCTGGCCAGCGCCTCCCGCCAGCGGCGCGCGAGGAGCCAGATCTCCGCGGCCCTGTCCATCTGGTCGCGACTCAGATTGAGGAGCACGACCACCTTCGGGTTGGTCGCCTTGACCATCGCCGGGATGTACTTCTCGTCGGTCTCCAGGACGGCGAGCGGCGCGTCCGGCGCCCGGCTGAGCGCCGAGGTCAGCCCGGCCTCCATGTTCGCCCCGTAGATGTTCGACGCGATGCCCTGGCCGAGCGGGGCTAGCGCCGCGGTGATGAGCCGCGTGGTCGTGGTCTTGCCGTTGGTGCCCGTGACCAGGACGACTTGGCGGTCCGCGGCGAGTATCGACAGCAGGCTGGGCTCGAGCCGCAGGCCGATGATGCCACCGATGACCGAGCCGTCACCCTTTCCGGCAAGGCGGGAAACCGTCGCGGCGGCACCGCCGACCGTGGTCGCGAGCCTGGCGCGCATCGGGAGCCTGGAACGCTGGTTGCTGAATTCCATCGCGGCCGATGCTATCCGGTCACCGCCCGCTCGAGGACCGCGACGAGCCAGTCGGCTAGGCAGTCCGGCGTTCTCGTGGCTTCCGCCAACTGGCTCGCCAGCCCATGGCGATTCCCGGTCTCGGGGGCCGCGGCGCCATCCGGGTGCGCGGGGTGCACGGTCGCGAGGTCTGCGGCCAGGGCCGTCTCGAACGCGTCCCGGCCGTCCTCCCCGTACACCGCGATGCCCGCGAGTTCCCTGTTCCGGCGCCTCGTCAGCGACAGCGGGTGCCGCAGCAGCAGCCGGATCCGCTCCGCGGCGGGAATGCCTGGCCAGTCCGGCAGCCCGGCGAGCGCGAAGTCCAGCGGCGGCGCCGCGTCATCGGGCCGCGCCATGCCCCGGTTGTCCCGATCGCCCCGGTCGCCCCAGCCCACGCGGGCCGCCTCGTGCGCCCAGCGCAGCGGCGGCGGCACCCAGACCTGCCCGGCCACTCGCGGTGCCGGCCGCCCGCCAAGCATGTCCGCTCCAGTGCGTGCGACCGCCCGGATCAGCGCTTCCGGCGGGTAGCAGTCACGGAGTGCCACGGCTCTGCTGCCGGCGGTCCGGTCCACGACTGTAGCCAGGGCACACTCCCGCAGCCGAGGGTGCTGCGCCGTCCACGCGGCCCGCAGCGGCGGCGGGGCCGGAGGCAGGCGGCAGCCGGTGAGGAACCCGAGCAGCAGCGCCCGCACCCACAGTCGGAGCCACGCCGCCGCCACGTCGGTGGCGTCGGCCAGCCCGGTGGCGAGCCAGATCTCGTGCCTGGTGCAGGCCCGCTCCCCGCCGCAGATGCGTCCGCAGCCTGCCGACCGGCGGCGGATCAGACCGTCTAGCGGCGCGCGGGCAGCCAGTGACGACTGCCGACCCGGGAACGCCAGCTGGGAAAGGACCCGCGGTTCCCACGTCGGCCCCGGCGTCCAGGCCGATTGGCTCGCAGCGGCGTGGACCCTTGCCCCCGGCCGGCCGCGCTTCTGCTTGGAGACCGCCTCCGGCGCGGCGCCCGGCTCGCGGGTGCTGGTGAGCGCGACGCTGCCCGTCCGCCACGGGGCGGCCGCCGGCGGCACATGCTCGGTCACTACGATGCCCGCACCCCGCGCGGCCGCGGCGTCGAGCAGCCGGCCAAATTGCCGGGCCGCTGGCGAACTGCCCGCCAGCAGCCCGGCGTCCTCGATGACGAGCACGTGCCGCAGGCCGGCGCGGGCGGCTCGGGCGGGCGCGCATGCGTGCTCGACCACCCGGAGCGCGATGGCACCAGACAGCAAGGCCCTGCCCTCCGGGCCGTCCACCTCGCCAGTGACCACGTGGACGTTGCGGCTGAGCAGTTCACGGGTGTCGGCCGGGTGGCCGCCGGCCAGCAGCAGCCCAGTCGCCGGGCCGCACAGCCCGCCCAGCCGGCCGCTGATCAGGCCGTGCAACGCCGTCGTCATGGCGTCGCCGTGGCCGAGTTCCCGGGCGGCGTCGGCCACGGCCCGATCCAGCTGTGCCAGCGTAAGGACCCCGGTTCCCGCGCCCGCGGCCGGCCGGCGTGCCCGGTCCCCGCCGCGCGCTCCGTCCCCGCTGAGTGCTCCGTTCCCGCTGAGTCCCGTGTAGCCGCGTCGCAACGCGAGGGCCAGCACGTCACTGCTCGGGTCGGGCAGCCCGAAGGCCGCCTGCAGGATGGCGCACAAGGCGCTCACGTGTGCCGCGCCGGGATAACCAGGTTCCGGGCGCAGCGGGTCGAGGGTCAGCGGGACACCGTGCGGGTCGGTCAGGTCGATCACGGTGACGGCCGCGGCGGGCTGGCCCCCGGCGCCGCTGGACTGGCCTCCGGTCCTGGCGGGGCGGCTGCCGACGCGCAGCCAGGGCACTCCGGCCACGTCGAGCTGGCTGAGCAGTCGCGCGATGACGTCGGCCACCTCGTCGGCCGCGCCGGTGACAAGGAGGCGCCGCGTCAGCGCGGACAGCGGCACGCGCAGCTGCCCTCCACTCCCGGCACCCGCGCTGGGGGCGGTGCCGAGGTGGAGCTCGGGCTCGAGGGTGCGCGGGGCCACGACACTGCGCACGGGGTCCACGGCAGCGTGCAGAGTCATCACTGTGAGTAAATGATATCTCACCATACGCAGTTGCGTCGGGCGATCGTCACCGCCTGCGCCAGTCCAGCCGCGCCTCCGGCGGCCCCAGGTTGGGTCCCGGCCGGGATGGCTCACCGCTCGCAGGACCGCTGCCTTGCACCTGGCCGGTCTCGGCGCTGGCGCTGATCGTGCCGGCCTCCGCGAGCGTGGTCATCGTAGCGACCGGGAGGCCGCCGATCGCCGGGTTGGCGTCCGCGAGCACGACATGCCGGCCCGCCGCCGCGGCGTAGCTGACGATCATCGCGGTCGCTGGCAGCCGCTGCAACTCCGCCGCTTCGACGAGGAACTCCCGCGAGCGCTGCAAGGACTCCGCCAGCGACTCGCTGTCACCGGCCGCCCGCGTCGTTGACACCCCCCACGCAGTGCTCGTGCTGATCCCGTCGGTCAGTGACTCCGACCGGCTCGACCCGCGCGACGTGCTCGACTCAGCGGAGCGGGACGTGCCGCCACCGAACGGGAGGAAGCTGCTTGGCTCCGAGCGGGACCGCCCGCTGCCGCGGGACACCGAGTCGGTGTCAGAGCTGGAGGTGGCCACCGAAGCCGATCCACCGACCGTGCTTGTGTAGGAGGCCCCGATCGTGTCGGTCACCGACGTGCCCACGGTCTCGGTGAGCTGAGAGAGGACGAAACGGTGTTCGGTGCCGATCTGCTCGCTCGCCGCCTTCGCGTCCTCCGCGTTACCCAGGCGCATGAACGCCACGCACGCGTTCCCCCTGCCGATCCGCTGCCGCACCTGGGGCGGAATCGACCGGTAGGCGAGCACGAGGCCGGAGCGGGAGTTTTCGCAGACCTCGGTGAGCCGGTCGAGGACGTCGTCGCGGAGCCGTTCCGCGCCGAGCAGGAAAAGCGTGTGCTGCCAGGGCTGGCCGGCCGGCGCCTGGCCGAGCACGTGGGTGAGCGCGGTGACCAGGAAGCTGCCGAGGATCTTGGCCGACACCGGGCCGACTCGCTTGTCGAGCGCGACCACGCGCAGCCTGCTGCGCGACGGCGGGATAGGTTCGCTGCCCGTGGCGGCGAGCTTGCGGAGCTGTGCTTCAATGCTGAGCCCGCGTTCAAGCACGACGCGCTCGGTGGCCTTCTCGCCGAACAGCGTGCTGAGGCGGTCAAGCTCCTGCTCCGTGAGCAGCCCCGCCGCGATGTCCGCTCGCGGGTCACCGACTTGCGCCAGCGCGCGCAGCGCGGCGGCCACGCTGGCCAGCCGGGCGCCGGCCCGATCGCCGAGCGCACCGATGACCCGCTCGAGGATGGCGTTGTCGATCGCGAGTCCCGCGGCAGACTCCCGGTCCTCAGCCACGGCGACCGACAGCGCGAGGACGTCGGACAGGTCGCTCGCGTCAAGCGATGCGGTCAGGTCGAGCCTGGGCAGATCCGCCGGCAGCACCCAGACCGCTGGCTCGATGTCCCCGGCACGCGCGGCCGAGAGCAGGTCGGCCGCGGCAGCCCCGCCGGAAAGGTCGACGACGGTGACCTCGCCGCCCGCGGCCAGCTGATAAGCGGCCGTCATGGTGAGGAGCGCCGACCAGCCGGAGAGCGTGCCGCCGGCCACGTCGACCCGGTCTATCCCGGTCGGGAGCGACACGGCGTACCAGCGCTTCTGGCTTTCGTAGGCGAGCCGCCGCGCCTGCCAGTCGCGCACCTGCCTGGCGTGCTCGGCCTGCCAGGCGAAGAGATGGCTCTCCTGGTCCGCGCGGAACCGCTCGACCCGGAGCCGTTCGGCCTGTATCCGGGCGCGCAGCGCGCGCTCGCCCTGCCAGAGGGCATAACCGGTCAGTGCGACCGCCGCGAGGCACGCCGCGATGGCCGGCGCCGCGATCAGCCCCGGCAGCAAGCCGCCGAGGACGCAGCCCGCAAGGACGGCCAGCGCCACCGCCGCCACGGTGCAGCCGATCCGTAGCGGCCTGCTGATCAGGTTCTCCTCTCGCCGTTGCGCGGCCAGCCAGGCGGCGGACAACTGCTCCCGTTCCGGCGGCACGGGGCGGCGCGGCGGCGGACCGGGTTCCGGCCACGGCGTCGCGTACTGCCAGCCCAGGTGGACCCGGCTGGGGAACGGAGCCGCAGGGAGCGTCGCCCGCGTCACAGGACGACTCCTCGCGGCAGCCGTGCGGGCACCGCCCGCCCGAGTTCCACCAGCCGGTATCTCGGTGCGCTGACCGCCAGCACAAACTCCGTCGGCCCGAGGGTCTGCAGCGTCCGGGCCGGCACCGCCGGACGCGCGACGAGTTCCGACGCTGTCGCGGACGGACCCTGCCACGCAGCCGGCGCCTGCCACGTCCCGGCCTGCCCTTCAGGCGGCATCTGCCACATGGACGCTGCCGACTGCATGGGCGCGACCTGCTGCCCGGCCACAGGCGGCTGCATGGACCCAGGCTGCATGGACCCAGGCTGCATGGCCACGGTGTGCTGGACGGGCGTGGCGAGCGGGGCAAGCCCAGGTTGCGCCAGGAGCCCCGGCTGCCCCGCAACGCCAGCGGGCCAGTTGGCGGGGACGAGCCGGGTGCCGGTGCGCGCGGCCAGCACGCCGGCCGCGGCCGGGTCGGTGAGCCGGTGTACCAGCGCGACGCTAACCAGCCCGGCCAGGTCTGCGACGGCCTGCGGGGACGTCGTCGTGACAAGCGCCGGCAGGCCGACGGCGCCGCCACGAGCCAGCAGGCCGGCGACCAGCCCGGCGAGCGGTCCGCCCGAGGGTGCTTCGTAGCCGTACAGCCATACGAGCCCGTCCCCGTCGACGCCGATCTCGTGTAGTTCCTCGCCCAGCGCCAGGATGGCGGCACCGACCAGGGCCGCGACGTCAGGTCCGCGCACGGTGACCAGGACGGCCGAGCGATCCCTGACCACGCGCGAGAGGCCGGCCCCGTCCGGTCCGTCGCCCAGCCAGCGTCCGGCCCGCGATTCGTCGAGTTCCCGCAGCGGAGTGCCGGTTGCCAGGCAAGCCGCGCCGAGCGCCGCGGCGATGGCGCCGGCACCGCTGAGGTCTATCGCGATCAACGGCTTCCGGCGGCGCAGCGCGGCGTGCACCACCTGGAGGCTGCTGACCGCCACTGTCCGGGGATCCGTGCCAGCGACAAGCACCCCGCCCGCCACCTCGGGCCAGCCGAGCACGACCCGGGCACCGCTGTCCGGCGCGACGCCAAGCACGCAGCCGTCCCTGGTCACCACCGCCCCGGCCTGTATCACCCGGCCGGCCAGCACGCCGCGGGCCGCGGCGAGCAGTCCGGGCCGAGGCGGCGGGACGGCCCACTCGTCGGTGTGCATCCAGTTCAGCCAGCCGATCAGCACGGCCTCGGCGGCCGCGGCGATCAGCGCGAGCGGGAATTGCCTCGGCAGCCAGCCGCCGACCCCGGCGAAGGCGCCGTGCGGATGCGGCAGGCGCTCCAGCGGGTGCCCGCCGAAGTAGCCGAGTATCTGGGCCGGTCCGGCGGTGAACCCGGCTGCCGCGGACCGCGGCCCGATCGCCAGCGTCCAGGCCAGGCCGACCGCGGCCGGGACAGTCAGCCACCACAGCCGCCACCTGCTGGCCTTGCTCACTCCCGCGAACACGACAGCCAGCACGAACGTGAGCTGCGCGAACAATAGATGGGCGAAGAGCACGAGCACGGCGAAGACCGCAATGACCTCCCCGCGGCGAGGGAGGTCCACCGGAATCAGGTGGCGGGCACGCCGCGGCATCGACCCCGCCCCTGGCATCACCTCAGCCGACATCTACCCTAGGTTGCCATTCAACCACCCTCCGTGTCGAGATTTACCGCATGAATACCTCTTTTACGGGTGTGCGACCGTGTGGGGCGCGTGCAGCACCGGATCTTGAACAGCGGGGATACCTATGGCCCCCCTGAGGGCACTTTCTATCCCCGCTGTTTAAAACAGCCCTCAGACCGTTGCGGCCGGTGGCCTCAGGGACGGGAGATAGAGCTGGTACGCGCTGCTCCCTGGCTCGCCGGATTCTGGGCATTCATCAGGCCGGAGGCATCGGAGGCGTGGTTACGAGTCGGCGGGGCGGGTGAGCGGGCCGTCGATCTGGATCACCACGCGGAACTGGTCCGGCTTCAAGATGACCATCGTCAGGCCAACGGGATCGCCCGTGGCGGGGTCGTCGAACCTGATCGTCACCGAGATCGCGGCCTGGCCGGGCACCAGCCGCAGGCTCCGTGCGACCGATGGCTGCGGCGGCGCCATCTCGAGGTCCACGGCCTTGGCGTAGGCGGGTTCTGCGCCGGGGCCCTGCGCGGGGATCGAGTGCAGGATGGCTTCGAAAGAGTCCGGGTCCGTGCCAGCCAGCGCATCGGCCACCGCCTCGGGCACGTAGGCGGTGGAGATGGCGACCGGCTCGGCGTCCACCGCCCACACGCACCTGACGATCCGCACCGGCGCCTCGCCTTCGACGCCGAGTGCCCAGGCGACGTCCTGTGGCGCGCCGCGCTGCGAGACGTGCCTGGACTGGCAGGCGATCTCGCCGCCCATGGGGTCGAGCCGGGTGCTGAGCCCGCCGATCCCCTCCACGGGAATCAGGTACTCCGCCGGGCTGGCCCGGTACAACTGCCCGTCGGGCAGCCTGCGGATGAGCGACCGGCGGGAGAGCTCCGTTATCGCGGCGTCGATTTCCGCGATGCTGACGCCGTACCGGCGGGCGAGCGCGCTGCGCCGGGGCAACCGCCAGCCGGGTTCGCGATGCACGAGAGCGGCGGCGATCCGGTCGGCGAGCACGCCGGTGGCGGCCCGCTGCAGGGGCACGGAGGCATCTACGGCCACGAGCTTGCGCTGGCCTGGCGCCCCCGGCGCCCCCAGCGAATTAGGTCCGCCGCCCGCAGTCGGCACGCCGCCTGAGCCCCCTCTGCGGCGCGTTTCGCCGCCACCATGGACCGGCCCGGTCCGCCCGGGCAGCGGCCGCCTCGGTGATGGCGCCTGATCGCTGCTCCCCCCGGAGCCAGAAGTCATCGCACATTTCGCCAACACGCCGCAGGCCCGGCCAGCCTTACTCCCGACATACCTGCCCGTGCCTCCCAGTTTTATTGCGATGGCAAATGCATCGTCGCAAATGATGAAACGGCGCTCGCTGACAGCGTGCCCCTGCGAACGCCCGGCCAAAACGAATGGAAACTTACCGGCCTCGATCATTGTTATTCACTGCAGGTAAATTGCAGATGAACTGGACAAGAAGGGCAGCGATCTTCTGACTGTCATGTAAGTAAACGACTACCAGGCGACATCGCGCAGGCCTCGCCGACCAGCGGTTTCGCCGGGCAGGCCGGCGGCCCTTCGGCCAGACCCTGGCAGCGGACGAGACTTCCCGGCCGCTGCCGTCTCCGCAAGAACGTAAGACACCAGAAGTTTACCTTCTGGACTCTCCCGGTCCATCTCACGTTTAAGCGTGGGTATCCCATACGCCGCAAGACTGTACCGGACGCGCGATTTGCCGGCCTATGGGCCACCGGGCTCATCGCTGCATGCGTGAAACGCTATACCCACAAGGAGAATCCGGATATGCAACTTCGAGGCAGAAAGCACGTCGCGGCGGTAGGGGGTGCCGTTGCAGTGGCTGTCCTCGCGGCGGCGTGCTCCTCGTCGACCACAAGCACCCCGCCGGCATCGGGAACGAGTAGCCCGGCGTCAAGCCCGAGCAGCCCGGCGACCAATGCCAGTGGCACGCTCAACGGCGCGGGATCGACGTTCCAGCTCACCTTCCAGCAGGCCGCGATCTCGGCGTTCAAGTCGGTCGACTCTGGCGCCACGGTCAACTACGACGGCGTGGGCTCCGGCTCGGGCCGCGCGGACCTGTACGCGGGCACGGTCAACTACGCCGGCTCCGACTCGACGATCCCGTCGAGCGAAGAGGCGAAGCTCAACGGCAGGAAGGTCCTGTACTTCCCCGTCCTGATCGGCCCGATCACGATGGCGTACAACCTGCCTGGCATCAGCAACCTCAAGCTGAGCCCTTCCGTCATCGCGCAGATCTTCCAGGCCAAGATCACGACCTGGAACGCCTCGGCGATCGCGGCGATCAACCCGGGCGTCAAGCTGCCGAGCACGCCGATCACCCTCGCCGTCCGCTCGGACTCGTCCGGCACCACGCAGAACTTCACGCTGTTCCTCGAGGACTCCGTGGGCAGCGCGTGGTCGCTGGGCAGCAGCTCGACGATCAAGTGGCCGTCCACGGCCCGTGCCGCCAGCGGTAACGGCGGCGTGGCGCAGGTCGTCAAGTCGACGGCCGGCGCGATCGGCTACGTCGACTACTCCACCGCCGAGGCGTCCAACCTGACCGCCGCCTCGATCGAGAACAAGGCCGGCGACTACGTCGCGCCCTCCACGACGGCGGCGTCCACCGCCGCGGCCGGGGTCACGGTCGCCTCCAACCTGACCTTCCACGCTGTCTGGGCGTCGACCGACCCGACCGCCTACCCGATTACTTACCAGACGTGGGACATCGTGTACGCGACGCAGCCGAACGCGAACGACGTCGCGCTGCTCAAGGCCTACCTCGGCTTCCTTCTCGGGTCGACCGGCCAAGCGCTGCTCCCGACGCTGCACTACGCGCCGCTGCCGACCAACCTTGACTCGATGGCCGTCGCGCAGCTGAGCCAGATCACCTCGTAACATGACCATCATGACAAGGCAGACTGTCCACCTGACAGGTCCTGCGTCGTGAGCCACGCGGCAACGGCGGATCCGGCCATCCCGGCCGGATCCGCCTCACCGCTCTCGAGGCGCCGACCGCTCGGGGACCGTTCGTTCCAGATTCTCGCGTTGTCAGCCGGCCTGCTGGTGCTGGTGATCCTCGTCTTGATCGCCGTCAGCATGACCCAGCAGTCCACCACGTGGTTCACCACGGAAGGCTGGTCGGGTGTCTTCTCCACCGACTGGGACCCGGCGCACAACAAGTTCGGTGCCGTGCCGTTCATCTATGGCACGCTCGTCACGTCGGCGATCGCGATCATCATCGCGTTCCCGGTGAGCGTGGGCATCTCCCTGCTGCTCACCGAGGTGGTGCCGCGGCGGTGGTCGCGGCCGATCGTCTACGTGATCGACCTGCTGGCCGTGGTCCCCTCGGTGGTCTGGGGCCTGTGGGGCATCCTGGTGCTCGCCCCCTGGCTGCAGACCATCTACCAGGACATCGCCTCGGGGCTCACCGGCGTCCCGGTGCTCAGCACGTTCTTTGGCGGGACAGGCATAAGCGGCGCCTCGTTCTTCACCGCCGGCCTCATCCTGGCCGTCATGATCACACCGATCGTGACCTCCCTGTCCCGCGAGGTCATCGCGACCGTGCCGGCGATCGACAGGGAAGGCGCGTACGCGCTGGGCGCCACCCGGTGGGAGATGATCCGCGGCGCCGTGTGGCCGCACAGCCAGGCAGGCGTCATCGGGGCGCTGCTGCTCGGCCTCGGCCGGGCGATGGGCGAGACGATCGCCGCGGCGCTGGTGATCGGGTCCTCGCCCACGATAACGACGCACCTGTTCACCACCGGGTACTCGATGCCCGCGGTCATCGCGAACCAGTTCGGCGAGGCCACGGTCGGCGTGTTCCGCGCCGCGCTGATCGGGATGGGCGTGCTCCTGTTCGTCCTGACGATCATCATCAACCTGAGCGCCCGCGCGATCGTGGGGCGCTCCGTACGCCGTTCACGGGGGGCATGATGGCCGCCATCAGCGAACACCAGACAGTCGATCTCCGTGAACCGAGCGGCTGGCGGCGCACCAAGAACCAGATCGCCACCGTGGGCATGTGGATCGCGTTCGTGGTCATGCTCGTCCCGCTCGGCTTCGTCCTCGTCACGGTGATCGCGAAGGGCGCCTCGGCGATCACCTGGCAGTTCCTGACCAACACCACGATCCCCGTCAACGTGTTGCCGGTGACCTTCGGCGGTATCGGGGCGGCCATCGTCGGCACGCTCGAGACCACCGGCTTCGCCGCGCTGATCGCCATCCCGCTCGGCGTCCTCGGCGGCATCTACATCAACGAGTACGGCGGCAACCACGTGCTGGCGCGGGTCATCAACTTCTTCGCCGACGTGATGACCGGCGTGCCCTCGATCATCATGGGCCTGTTCATCTTCACGATCTGGGTGCTGCACTTCGGCTACTCGGGACTAGCCGGCTCCTTCGCCCTCGCCTGCCTGATGCTGCCCATCATCATCCGTTCCACCTACGAGATGCTGCGGCTGGTGCCGGACAGCCTGCGGGAGGGCAGCTACGCCCTCGGCGCCACCAAGGCGCGCGTGACGGTGACCGTGGTGCTGCCCGCCGCCATCGGCGGCATCGTCAGCGGCGCGCTGCTGGCCGTCGCGAGGGCCGCGGGCGAGACGGCGCCGCTGATCTTCACCATCCTCACGACGCAGAGCCTGAACTCGAACCTGTTCAGCGGCGCCAACACCGCGCTGCCGCTGCTGATCTTCCAGAACGCGCAGCAGCCCTACACAGGAGCCCAGGCCCGCGCCTGGGGGGCGGCATTGACGCTCATCGCGATCGCGTTCATCCTCATGATCATCGCACGTCTCGTCACCGCGCGGTTCGCTCGGTACGCTCGCTAGGGGAGTAGGGAGCATCATGGAACAGCCAGGCCAGCAAGAGCAGACGGTCACCGCGAAGCTCCAGGTACCGGAGACGACAGCGACGCCAGCCGGGTATGCGCCGACAGCGGCCGACAAGATTTTCGACGCGAAGAACGTCTCGATCTACTACGGCTCCTTCCGGGCCGTGACGGACGTCTCGATTTCGATCTACGAGCATGAGATCACCGCCTTCATCGGCCCGTCCGGCTGCGGGAAGACCACCGTGCTGCGGACGCTGAACCGGATGAACGACCTGATCCCGAGCGCCCGGGTCGAGGGAGACATCCACTACCGGGGCGCGTCGCTGTACAGCAAGGGAGTCTCGCCGACGGCCGTGCGGCGACGGATCGGCATGGTCTTCCAGAAGCCGAACCCGTTCCCGAAGTCGATTTACGAGAACGTCGCGTACGGTCCGCGCATCAACGGCATCCGCGGCAAGAAGCGCCTCGATGAGATCGTCGAGCGCTCCCTGCGCCAGGCCGCGCTGTGGGATGAGGTCAAGGACCGGCTGAACAAGTCGGGCCTCGGCCTGTCCGGTGGCCAGGCCCAGCGGCTGTGCATCGCCCGCACGCTCGCGGTCGAGCCCGACGTCGTGCTGATGGACGAGCCCTGCTCGGCGC
>Ga0335075_10013771_pt1 | contig 12170 bp, 10 predicted proteins | sample Lox_Sample_24_FD_206723 | JGI IMG/M metagenome (GOLD analysis project Ga0335075, IMG submission 206723) | Soil microbial communities from Loxahatchee National Wildlife Refuge, Florida, United States - Lox_Sample_2.4 | ecosystem: Environmental > Terrestrial > Soil > Wetlands | place: USA... | reverse complement strand
AGTTTGGTCTGGACTGGGGTCTGACAAAGAGTGCTGCGAGGGAATGGGTAGGACGGTCTTCAACCGCGCTGAGGATGTGTGGGACGTAACTATGCGATGGGAGAACTCGTCAACCAACTGCTGTGCGCGATACGTCTTGCCTGAGCAAGGGAGACCTGTTATAACGATAAGCTTGATGGCCAGCGTCAGTCATTTCCAATGGAAAGCATGCAACGGAACTGGAAAATGGAGTAGCTTACTGGCATGACAGGTTTTGGCGGGGGTGAGCGTGAAAATCAAAATTAGTTGGCAGCAAATTCTCCAAATCCCCCCCAAAACTTAATCTGTTGCCACCATAAAAGAAGCTAAAGATTGCTAGGAAGAAAGTAGGAAGAAGCAGCTGCACAGCCAGTTCTTACAAGAGCTCAATTCTTTAGGGAAAAGGGTTGGTACATTTTTCTAATCTTCTAAAGCTATATACACCACCACTTAAAAACATATCATGACATTCCAGAAGTCCCCCATCAACCCTGCCGGCTCTTACAGCTCTCTCACAAGTCTACCAAATTCGCAGTCACACCGCTTCTTCATGCTCGGCTCTGCCCTCACTCGTGTGGTGCTGCCCTTCTTCTTCTACTACCACATTGCTTCATCCAGGAGGTTGCCTTGGTGGAGGTCCACGGACAATAAGCCAGGTCCCGGTGAATGTAGGTTGGGTAGCACTAGAACTCGATCTGGGGTGCCACTGGATCTGAAGGAGGAGTCAAGAATCTGCCGGGGAAGCACGGCCTGAGTCCGTGGCTTGTTCTGTGATAAGAAGTCTGTTGATCTTAGTTCCGTTGTTCTGTTGAACGCTGTATTCCTCTCCAGGCTGGTTCTAGAGAGACTATGCCATGTGGATTTGGAATTGTTCGCAACGGGGACATACACTCAACATGAATACCGGGTATCTGGAGGAAAGTATTCCTGCGACTGGCCGAATTGCTGCGGATATGCACTGGTCTGCGTGGCCATGAAATTGAAATTTCCCTGATAGGCAAATCCATGCTGATGCTGCTGGCGAGATTGAGGGGACGAAATCGAAGCCGCGCGAGCCTTGGCCTGAGACGAACTTTGTCGCTTCATTGGCACTGATGTAATAGGCGAAGTTCCTTTACGCTTCCGGGTTGTGTTGCCGGGCTTTTGAGAAACAGCAGGCTGAGAGCTGGATGATAGGCTGTCATCGGACTCCTCCCAGCCATGCACACGTTTCATGTGATCCTTTAGGTTCCATTTGCGGGGGAATCCATTCCTGTCTTGGGCCCTCTCACATCCAGGGTAGTGGCAAAGGTGCGGGTTCTCCCCGTGGCCATGTAACCCATGGGCCTCTCGCTGATGGCGAAACAGACAAGCATTGGATGAGAACTGTGGAGAATTGCATCCATTATGGGTACACACGAATGGCCTTAGATGGGAATCCAGGTATTTGCTGACGGGGGAGGGATTAGAAAACAAAAAGTCGTGATGGGGTAAGGAGCAAAACCTACTCATAGCCACACTTCTGTGCTGTCGGCTCATGATTGCACTTCGATTCCTCTTGAAATGGGCAACGATACAGCCCATCTGGATCTTTGGACTTTTGGTACAGGGCATGACTCCTCGGTTGGTTTTCCGAGACATGGTTTCCCTCAGGCTGGAAATCATGGAGATCCTCATTATCGTGGCTGCCTCTTCTGTCTGATGCTGATCTGATAGGCCTCTGGGCGACACTGTTCTTCTTTGTTGTGGCGCTGTGCTAGGTTAGAATCATTTTCTCAGAGCCCATTGTAGGTGAGCTAACCTGTGGGCGTGGTTGCGAGGCACAATACCAGTAAGGGCCGAAGAAGCATAACGGGTCTGGTGATCGTCCTGGGATAGCGGGTGCCTATCGTGGTCATAGCTATCAAAGCAGGTATCCTGGGAAGACAACGAAGGACATTCCTGAGTGGTGGGTGGGGTGCCATGGTCCGACGCCGGTGGCGTCAAAGGTAACCTCTGTCCCATTCCTGCATTTTGTTGACTCTGGGGCCATGGCTGAAGAGCATTGTCGACAGCCGTTCGTCGAATGATATCGATATTGTTTTGAATGAATGGCATCCCCTCATCAAGGTTTCCATAAGGGTGAGAACCATGGGTCATAAAAGGATGGCTAGGGGACATTGCCCCAGAGAGTTGATGGCTGAGGAACTGATTTATCTCAGGGGAGAGAGAAGTAAACCCGGATCCAGACGAACTATCAGAGGACATAATTACACTAAGCATATCACACTCATTGTCCATAGGCCAGAACGACTGGTAGGGTGCAGCGGCATTACATCGCAAGACCTCTGAACACATTGTAGAGCTGGCCATCGATGCGGGGTAGCTCAGTGTGTGCTGTTCATAGTCGGCCATTGAGGTAGCGCAGCTTGGTAGGTACTCTCCGTGAGTGGTGAGAGAGGCGTCGCCATCTGGGGAAGGTCCGTGTCCGGGGTGGCTCAATGGAAAGTCTAGAACATGGCCTTGAGAGGAATATTCCGAGGGTATCGAAGACCAGGTATAACGGGGGTCTTGATTGGAGCCTTCCGAATCCATGGTGTAGAAAGATGTATCACGTGGAACAAAGCCATTCGGAATGTGACGTGGTTGAGAACTCTGTGAGCCTCGCATTCTTTGACGCCGTTGCGTCATTTTGGTATCTGCACTGAGTGCAGTGATCTTTGGGAATGTCTGCAATATGTCAAGTTAGTGGATATGCACGTGGCCGGTAAACGACTGAACAACGCAGCAAGCGAGATCAAAAACGAGTACAGCCAAACTGGATAGTGGTTAGTAATAGCGTTGGGAGGGCCGTTGACCTTCGACGACCAGGTCCAAGTGGAGAATTATAGACCATCACGGATCCATATCATGGCAAGCGAGCACACATCTGAGAATTCCAGAAGATTAGGCCGGCCTGATGTAGAGGTTTGGGCTTTCCGGTATACGTGTCGGCTGGGAGTGAGTGATCAGGCTGAGGACGGGATAGGCCCTAAAGCTGAATATGGTAAGATAGCTGTCGATAGCGATGTTGTGATGATGGCACCATGACGACAAAGTCGACCCCAAGGTGGAAGTATCCTCAGAATCGGCGAGTCATTACAAGAGACGGTTGTGAAACTGTGGTGAGTATCGACGAGGCCTTTCAAAGCGCTGTTTAAGCCAGGTGTCAAATCCAGAAAAGTTCCACGGAGGACAGCTAGTCGGACTCGGAGCATTGCTGTGTGTTCGTTCCAGACGGGTGGCCTTGGATATCAGGACCGGAACAAGCCAGGAACAAAGTTGGCATCTTCAATCCATTGTGGCAAAAATTGTCCTCGGAAGTAGTAGTGTTCTATGATTGATGCAACATTATGCTTAGATCTGCCCTCCGAAGAGGTTGGCATGGACCCCCGTAGCGGGTAGCAGCCACGATCAGGTTGACAAATAGGTGTGATCCTCAATGCAAGTCGCACCCCGGAGTGAGGTATAGATCCCATAGGCTGGCCCGGTCTTGGTCCTGGGAGGAAACGGGCCATGTCCGCTGCAATGGGGGCAAGCAATGCAAGTACATCTTTTTGCTTGGGGCTTGGGGGTATATCGACAAACGCATACGATTTGCACAAGAATATAGAAATGCAATACCTGAAGCCTAAATTGGAGCCGACTAAAACCCAGGGTGGGACCTGTGCCAGTAGGTGGATGGTGCAATTCAAATCAGGAAAATGAAAACCCGCAATGGTTGTCCGTGGAAATCTGGCCAAAAGGGGATTGTTATACAAAGGTTCCGGAGGTGTCCAGGATGATGGGTTTCGATGTCAAATGTTATAGTGAATCAATGATAGGTAGAGGCACTGGAGGGTGAAAAGGAAGTTTGGCTGAAGGAAGATTCTGAGCGGGCAGTCGTGGGAATTTAACAAAGGGCAGCAAGCGGGCGGTGATCTCATGGCCCCACCGTGGCGCCGGAGGGAAAGAACAATGATACCGTGCCTCACCATGCCGGGGCGCATTGAAAACTTGCTCGCACTAACACCAACCAACGCATCAACACGACGCTTCGGCAACTTACAACCAACTCACTGGAGACTCGGATGGTGCTCCAGATCGACAGGGGAGGCTAATCTCAAGCATCATGGGCTGGGAATTGTGATTAATTGCATTAGAAATGTGACTGTCTCGCTTCCTTCATGCAGCAAATCTGCACGTCAAGCCAATTGCCCAGCGACTGACGTGGCACATCTTCCTCAGGCGACTCGAAACATCGAGCACCCCCAACGAGTCTGCTTATGAGTTGTTACTGTCTTATAGGCCCACCGGAGCAACGCTACTGCACTTCTTGCAGTCTCCCTACTGCGTATGAACAACTCAGCTTTCCCAGGCCACAACTGGCCGCTTTTTCTCCCACAGGACCCCTTAGCAAGGAAACGTGCAACTACGATACGAGGAGTGCTTTTCCACCAAACGCGTGCATTACATTTGTGGTTGTGCCACATTGGACAATCACGACAGCAGAGTCTGCAAGTCGGTGTAGTACGTGGACAATAATTCTGCAGGACACGACTTGGTGGCTAAGGTAAAGTACTTCAGCTGTGTGACAACAGCCAGCCACATACTCATGTCCGTCAAATGTACGTGGGAAAAGCTATGGTGCCATCTCTGCTGTCGACTTTCCAGTCGAGAGGCGACTTTCAAAGAGGACCAAAGAAGTAATGTAGGTAATTCATGTGAGTCGGTTTTGTAAGCCAATGGGGTTGTTGCGCAGCCTCTCACTTGGGGTGGCGACGCTTTTGTTGGGCAGCAATGCAGATGCCGCGGTCGAATCGTTGCGCTCCCTAGGAAAAATAGTTGCTTGTTAGCATTCTGCTGAGGACCCCAAGGAAAGGCGTTTCATATCGAGAGACAGAAATCAGAAACACTGAGAGGTAAAATTATCGTTCATTGATAGTGAAATCTCAGTTGAACTATGCTTTTTGTGAGAACATCATACAGAAGTTTGTAGCGGCCAGCGATTTTGTGAAGAAAGGTAAAGTGCACTTACAAGGCTGTGGAGCCTCCTTCTCCCCGGGATTGGGCTTGATCTATTGGTAGCTTGCACAAGCAAAGAAGGACGCCTGGCAGGGCTCGCAGGTCCTCGGGCGCGAGCTCGCTCATGACGTTAATTTTCGCACACGACAGAATTTTGGTGTCTTTTCAGCAGAGCGGTGAAAGCTCCTTTCGGGCCATCTTGTCTCCTTTGCGCGCCATCCTGTAGCCTTCGATGCCCATGGACCAACTAAACGAAGTTCCACGAGAAGGTCATAAAGGCCAAGGAGAACATGGAGACGGCCACAGTGCTATAATGGGTGGATCTGAAGAGATTCGACAATGTGGTCTGTGTTCTGGGTTGGCTCGGGGCACCATTCTCCGTCGGGCGTCCCGCATGAATTTTGTATGGCAGATACTAGCAATTCACATGTACAAAATCCAACCGGGTGCTCATTACTGGGAATAGGGTCAAAGAAAGTAATTCTGTCCCGCCATAACTCGGCGTACGCCTAGGTGGCTTTCCTCTTGCGCTTGCCCGTTGTTGGCTCCTGTTGTGGCCGCGCAGGTGCCATAGACGCAGGCAATCCTAGTACATCAAGTGATGGGGCGCAGCTTATCAGGGAGGCTGTTTCGAGGGTACTCACCACAGATGGGCCAGCAGGGCGAGGGGTATTGAGGCTCTCATAGGCAGCACGCCGCGAGTTTCCCTGGGCCCTGAGTGCTCTACCAGCTATTTCAGCACCTGTAAGGCCTCTTGCATCGGCCCTGCCGAAGGTCTTTTTCTTAAGTCCATTCTCTTTTCCGAATTGGGTCAGGTGGAAGAAGAGGTAATGCTGCAACCCCTGCAGCGTCTTGAGCTTCTTGTGATTGTGGAACGCGCGCTTCTACGCGTGATCTTTCCTCAACTGGCAAGGTATCCCTGAACTCAAGCAGATTATCGGTTGATGCGATTCGGTGCGATTCGGTGCGACGCGGTAGGGATATTACAACAGCCCCGTTGGTTGCCCGCAAGAAGGCTCCCAGTCTAGCTGTTAACAGGGGCCCATGAAGCCACTACCGAGGATGAAGAAGGGTACGTGGAAGGGCTTAGCCAGTTTGCGCAGTTTGAAGGAGGTGATGTTTACAGAGTAGGCCGAATCCATAAAGCTGCAATGTCTGAGATCCATTAGTTTGTAGCAACCAGGGCTCGAGATAGCTGCAATTGCTCGCTCAAGGGCAGAGCGCAAGTACACGGGCATAGATGGGAAGAGATCGGCCATAGCTGTGATAACAGCAGGCGGAATTGTCTGTACAACTAGCGACAGTGAGGTTAGTGATGATGAGTTGGTAGGGAGCATATCTCTCACCGCCCATGCGGCTAAAACCCTTACACAAAACAGATAAGCCACAGGTGGGGTTTGGTGCTTGTGGCTGTGTGCAGGTCGAGAATGGTACCAAGCCAACCTTTTGTTTGCTCTGTAGAGTTCCGGAAGCCCATGTAATGCATAAGATTGACGTCGAGGCGACTCCTTCTCACACACGAAGAGGTTGAGGCTGAGTACTTGAGCAGCTGAGGCTCCAGGCGGCGATAGCTTCACCAGTGACAGGCACAGCCGACAACAGGAATTCCCTTCGTCCATCGACCAATATCATCTGGCCGAAGGCGTGGCCAATCTCGATACCGCAGGCGATTCCTCAAGCGAAGAAAGACGTGCGGGAATATATGAAGACGAGCGTGAGACAACTAACTTCCACATACGCGAGATAGAGAAGAAGAATGGACCCATTAAGCATTACTTTGAGTATCATCGCGGTGCTCCAAGCCGCCAATGCGGTCATATCCGTTTGTTACGATTACAGCTGCGCCATGAAAAATTCTTCGTGGGAACTGCCCAGAGTCATCGAAGAAGTAAAGGATCTCCGCAATGTACTTGAAACGCTTGAACAGCTCGCGAACAAGGCAGAAAATGCAGATCCAGCGGCCGAAGGCCAACTGCCAACATTGAAGCTCCTCTGCAATCCTGAAGGACTGCTAGCCATGTGCCTTAGGGAGTTACAGGCATTGAAGGAGAAGCTAGATCCTCCGGACTGGAGCGGCCAGGTCGGGTCGAAAAGGAGAGCCTTCATACAGGCGTTGAGCTGGCCGCTGAAAGAAGGTGACACGAAAAACACCCTTGAGAAGATTGGAAGATTGAAGACTACATTGAATTTGGCTCTAACAGTGGATCAAGCGTGAGTGCTGCAGCAGCTATGCAATGATGAGAATGAAGACAATGGGATATAGGCAATGGCCATGTTCTTGGGGGTTCACGGTTATGAACAGTTACTGATATGTGGTGTAGGAAATTGATGCTGGCGATCCAGGATATGACAGGAGCAGCGCACGCTGCCATTCTAGATGCAAAATCGGACGTTACCCAGTTACATCAGTCAGTTACGTCAATAAGGATAGGTACTCATCAAGCCCATTTTCTTCTCGATGATATAACCTGAGAGAGAAACAGATGATCGGCGCGAAAGGATCCATCGATGGCTGTCAGCACCCGATCCATCGCTCAACCATAATGCGGCATGCAAGAAGCGACAAGCAAAGACTGGCACATGGTTCGTCGGAGGCAAGCAGTTTGCTGTTTGGAAAACAACTCCAGATTTATTCCTCTGGCTCTACGGAATTCCTGGATGTGGCAAAACGATTCTGAGTTCCACAATTATCGAAGACGTTCTTCATCACTGTCATCTCAACTCCTCCAGAGCAGCCGCGTATTTCTACTTTGATTTCAACGATGATCAGAAGCAGTCGTATGAGAAAATGATACGCTCGCTTATTGCGCGCCTTTCCGTACGAAGCGCAAGCACACCTCAAGCGCTGGAGTCACTGTACTCCTCGAAGATGAATGGGAACCAACAGCCTACGGTCAACGAGCTTCTGACAACTTTACGGGAGATAATCCATGGATTCGAGGAGACATTTGTCATTCTCGATGCTCTGGATGAATGTAAAGATAGGCACGAACTTCTAGCTGGTATCGAAGAAATGGTAGGATGGAAGACTAGAAAGTTGCACATGCTGGTCACAAGTCGGAAAGAAAATGATATCGAAGAATGGCTTAAGCCTTTATCTAACGAGCAAGGTAAAATCTGCATTCAGAGTGCGCTAGTCAACGATGACATCCGCACTTACGTTCACGAAAGGATTCAAACCGACCGGGGGTTGAAAAGGTGGCAGAAAAAGCCGGAGGTGCAGCAGGAGATCGAGACAACCCTGATGAACAAAGCTGATGGAATGTAAGACCAGAGACTTATAGCTATTCAAGGAGACTTGATTATGCACTGACGTATGTTATCAGGTTTCGATGGGCCGTATGTCAGCTTGATACACTAGGAAGCTGTCTTAATCTTCCCATGCTTCGGAAAGCCCTTACCTCTCTACCGAAAACACTAGACGACACATATGCTCGAATCCTATGTAATATCAACGACGAGAACAGTGAAGATGCCTTGAAAATATTGCAGTGGCTTGCTTATTCGGCTCGGCCGCTGCAGATCAAAGAAATCGCTGAAGTGATAACGGTTAATACTGAACATAATCCTCGATTTGACCCCGACCCACGAGATATACTAACCATCTGCTCAAGTCTAGTTACCACAACAGTGGGGGATTCTTATGATGAGATAGAGAATTCTGATGATGAGATGACTGGGGAACAGGTCAGACTAGCACATTTTTCCGTTAAGGAATATCTTGTGTCCGAGCGGATCCAAGTTGGATCGGCCAGTCGATACAGTCTCCGAAAGATACATGCCAATGTGTCTATAGCTGAGACCTGTCTTGCATACCTTTTGCAATTTGACCATCCCAATTCTTTAATCCTTCAATCCTTCGAAGAATTCCCACTGGCTATATATGCAGCGAAATACTGGACTCAACATGCTCAATACGCCGGGGCCGATATGAATGCCGTCCATCTCCTGAGTATGGAGCTTTTTCTGCAAAAGAAAGATGCCTACCTCAACTGGATTAGGCTTTTCGATCCGGACAGGCCGTGGAGAGAGCCTGATATATCCATGAGCGTGGAGAATAACTGGGAGAGCGTGCCATCCCCATTATATTACGCCTCATTAACTGGCTTGGTTGAATCAGTACGAGTGGTGCTCAAGTACGGGGCGGATGTCAACGCACAGGGGGGATCCTACGGCACAGCGCTGCAGGCAGCTTCAGTGAAGGGACACGATCAGATCGTGCAGCGGCTGCTCGAGAACGGGGCGGACGTCAACGCGCAGGGAGGGCACTATGGCACAGCGCTGCAGGCGGCTTCGGTGAAGGGCCACGACCAGATTGTGCACCAGCTGCTCGAGAACGGGGCGAACGTCAACGCGCAGGGAGGATCCTTCGGCACGGCGCTGCAGGCAGCTTCGTCTCGGGGCCACGACCAGGTCGCGCACCAGCTGCTCAAGAACGGGGCGGACGTCAACGCGCAGGGAGGGCACTACAGCACCGCGCTCCAAGCGGCTTCGTATGGGGGCTACGACCAGATCGTGCACTGGCTGCTCGAGAACGGGGCAAATGTCAGCGCGCAGGGAGGATTCTTCGGCACGGCGCTGCAGGCGGCGTCAGCTGGAGGCCACGACCGGTTCGTGCACCGACTGCTCGAGAACGGGGCGGACATCAACGCGCAGGGAGGGCACTACGGCACGGCGCTGCTGGCGGCTTCGATTCGAGGCCACTACCAGATCGTGCAGCGGCTGAAATCGGCCTTAAGATCTCAATAATCTAGCCTACCACCCCACCCACCACCAATATATTTGCGAACGTTTATCAGTTTCAGAAGTGTTAAGGAAAAGGGGAGAAAATGCTTAGAATCAGGTAGTAGTGGAGTGGAATGTTGATAGGAAGACTCTACTGCTAGTGATGTTGAAGAGGTAATGCTTCAACCCAGGCAGTTTCCTGAGCTTCAGCTAGTAGTGCTTCATGTGACTGTAGAATGTGCGCTTCTAGGCGTGATCTTTCCTCAACTGGCAAGGTATCTCTAGACTCAAGCAGGTTATGGGTTGATGCGATTAGGGTGCGACGCGGTGGGGATATTACAACAGCCTGTTGTTGCCCGTAAGGTTCCTAGTCTAGCAAGTAACTAGGCTCTGGGATAGCTGCAATTGCTCGCTCAAGGGCAGGGCGCAGGTGCACGGGCATAGATAGGAAGAGGTCGGCCATAGAGATAGTAACAGCAGGCGGAATTATCTGTACAAATTGGCGGCAGTGAGGTTGTTGATGATCTTGCACTGCAGACAGGCCACAGGCAGGGTTGGTGCTGTGGCGGTGTGCCGATCGAGAATGGTGCCCCTGCCCGGAACGCAGCCAAGCCGGCGCTGGTGCTCTAGCCCCCGCCCGTCTCGACATTATTCAGTGTCGTTATCGGAGTTGCAGGGCCAGGGAAACAATCGCACCGAACTGTATGGGACGCCAGACTATCGATTATCGATTGTCTATTGTTCAGCAATGAGGTCTGTGGCTGGCAGAGGCTTGAATTTGGTAGAGTATGTGACAGCTATCAACTTAACTGCCTTGCTCTACAGGCTTTGCGTTGCGAATATTCTGGTTGACTGTGGACAGTCATTCGACCGAGTTCCTGCGAGATGCGGTAAGGCAACGGCAAGCTACTCGATTGCTGTTCAGTGATCAGTTGCAAGCCTGGTCATCCATCGCAGCAACAGCCGTCAGGATCTTTTCCAGTGTGCCATTGATGTAAGAGGCAAGTGTAAGTACGGTGGTGAGTCTGGCTCTAGCAGTTGAAATCGCTCGGGTCAAGGATGAGACAGAGTACCCAGCAGTTGCTGAACAAGGGAATGTAGAGCAGCAGAGTACAATTACTCTGTACGTTCATCTAAGACTCTGATTTAGAGTCGATTAGGGAAATTCGCCGACTAGATAGCTTTTCGAGAAGGTTCATTGCGGATACCCGTTCGAACATTCTGTCAGCGTCTGGCTCTTTGTGTTGAATATCATCCTCTCGCTGGCGGCCCATTAAGATTTAATGAAAGGTGGATTTGGGCACGAGGAGAGCATTGCTTTCCTAATTCCGCCAGCAACCAGTCATCGCTGAAATCATCAGGTACCTGTAAATCGACACCTTCAAATCGACACCTTCACTATGACCCTATCAATTTCGACTTCTTCCTCTTGGCCTATTGTCCTTAGCGATAATAGTCCTTAGCATGAATTGGACTGGAGGACGCCTGCAACGATCCAAAGCCAACACCAATATCTTCGTCAAGATCCAGAAGCAGCATTTTGCGAAAGCAAGATTCCGCTTAGAGAATGGACGTTCCTCCCTAGCGCCATTTGCCTTCTACATCTTCCAAGGACCACATGGCCACAACATGGGGATGCCACACGACCTGTCCATTGATGGCTACCATCGACATCGCAAAAGATCTCCTTCGCAGGAAACCTTCCAGGAAGAGCATACGAATGGCTTCTACTCTCCAAGTTCCAGCCACCACCACAATTTGGGTGAGTCACGACTAAAGCGTCATTGCCCAGGGCGCCATCCTGAGAGCGGACGTGATGGCGTTCCAGCTACACCTTCTGAAGATAATCGACATGCGCAGAAGACAAAAAGGGAAACGAGCTCTGGCCAGGCCAGTATGGCTGATCGCAATCGTAAGTCCGCCACAGCCGAAGCCAATACCCTCCAGAACGCCAAACGCAGTCTTCTGAAGAAATCTGATTGGATGGGCCTTTCTGCAGCTCGCCCGTTGAAGATGGCATTCGCCACCATGCAAGAAATGGAAAGCATAGGCAAGAGGAGGAAAATAACAGAAGCTGGCGGACGAAGGAAGGCAGTCGCTCTACAAGATTCGAAATCCCACCCTGCCACTAATCGCCACCGCCGTATGAGCAAGAATAGGAGCCACACCTCTATCCCGCATGCAGAGGATGCCAGTATCAGGATTGGAGCTGATATTCACCGGACCCAGACAACGCCACTGTTGACCAATGGAAGACGTCCCACACCTGATAGCCCTGTGAGTGCATCTACAGAGTCTATGCTACTGGACAAGTTCGATTGGGCAGAATCATTTCTGGGCCAGCAACAATCAGCAGAATGCGCTTCGCCACTTACAAGCAACCAGCCAGAACATTCATCAAAGATATCTGTTCAAGATGAAGCTTG